>Ga0315547_1001102_pt1 | contig 22533 bp, 20 predicted proteins | sample SalMarSW160240MG_2_FD_202542 | JGI IMG/M metagenome (GOLD analysis project Ga0315547, IMG submission 202542) | Salt marsh sediment microbial communities from the Plum Island Ecosystem LTER, Massachusetts, United States - Salt Marsh Sediment SW1601-240 ...
CACTCACTCCAAATTTCTGACGGAGTCAAGGCAGGAGGTGAAATTTATGCCTGTTTATAGAAACCAGAGGTTATTTTCCGACCATTATTTAAAAGAAATTCTTCCTCAATCTGGTGAATGGAAATCTGTAGATAAACAAAAATTGAACGAAGCTTTTGCAAGAATACAATCTCTTTGCCAGAAAAAGTGCAAAATAATTTCCTTCCTCAAAGAATCACAACTAGAAGAGGAATTCATAAGACCAATCTTAAGAATATTAGGTCATATTTATGCTCCGCATCCCTCTATCGATAAGGTGTGGGAAGGAGCGAGGGAGCCAGATTATGCCTTTTATCACTCTGAAGAGGCCAAAAAAGAAGCGTCCATTGGAAAAGCCATCGCTATTGGTGAGGTTAAGCGATATGGAAGAGCTCTTGGTAAGAAGTTAAAGGGTGAAGATCCTTCTGAAGTTCAAAATCCCTCACTGCAGATGAGTCGTTATTTGTGGCTCTCCGAAGTTCGCTGGGGAATATTGACTGATGGCAGATTTTGGCGGCTTTACGAGCGAGAAACATCTAAAAGAATTGATATTTTTTATGAAATTGATCTTGAAGGATTGCTCAAAAAAGGCAATGTAGAAGATTTCAAATATTTTTATCTTTTCTTTTGTAAGGAAGCTTTCCCGGAATTCCTGCAAAGAGTTTATGACAAAAGCCTGGATTATGCTGAGAAAGTCGGGGAAGAGCTTAAGGAGAATGTCTATCAAGCTCTAAAGATCTTGGCTGAAGGTTTTCTTAAAACACCGGAAAATAATTTAACCCCTGAGAACTTAAAGAAAATTCATGATAACTCCTTGGTTTTACTGTATCGGCTACTCTTCACTCTTTATGCTGAGTATCGTAGACTCCTTCCTCTTGAAGAGAATGAGCTTTATACCGATAGCTATAGTCTCGATTCTATAAAGAAGGAAATTCGAGATAAGATTGACCACAATTATCCTCTGTCTCGTGCTCATACCCATTATTGGGATAGACTTAGGGAACTTTTTGGAACGATAAATTCTGGAGATCCTGAGATAGGTGTTCCTTTCTATAATGGTGGCCTTTTTGAGCCACAAAAGCATGCTTTTTTAGAAGAATATAGAGTTGCTGATTTCTATGTCGCTAAAGTTATTGATCTTCTTTGTCGCTCCAAAGACAAGGCTTTTATAGATTATTCAAGTCTTGAGGCAAGGCATTTAGGTTCTATTTATGAGGGACTTTTAGAGTATAAAATTAAGATTGCCCAAGAGGCTCTTGTTGCTACAAAAAAAAAGGGGAAAGAGGTCTTTGTCCCTTTGAGAGAAGCCAAAGCTTCGGGAAGTAAGATAAGAGAAAGCGAAATTATAGAAAGTGGCGAGCCGTATGTGGCAACCGACAAAGGAGAGCGTAAAGCAAGTGGAAGTTATTACACTCCAGAATATATTGTCAAATATATCGTTGAGAATACATTAGGACCGGTTATAGAAAAGAAGAAAGAATTGATAGAAGGAAAAATGCAAGAATTGCAGAAGAAGTTTAAAAGCTCAAGAGGCTATAATCGGGAGATTTTTGAAAAACAGCTAAAACAAACGGCGAGTGAACTTGTCAAAGAATTGCGGAAGATAAAAGTCCTCGACCCTGCTATGGGAAGTGGCCATTTTCTCGTGGAAGCCACAGACTTTTTGGCTCATGCTCTGGTAGAGGCATTAAACAGTGAAGTAATTTTTGAACCTTCGCAAAAAGAATGGCTCATACGAGATAAAGCTACTTCTTACGAAGAAGATAGAGATGAAGATGATATCCGCTGGGCAAGGCGAGAGGTAGTAGAGCGCTGCATCTACGGAGTTGATCTAAACCCCTTAGCTGTAGAGTTAGCAAAGCTTTCCCTCTGGCTCTACACAGTAGCTAAAGGCAAGCCCCTTAATTTTCTTGACCATCATCTAAAATGTGGGAATTCCTTAATTGGAGCAAGGGTTGACGATTTAGCTAATCTGCCTGAGCTTAGAAAGAAGAAAAAAAGAGAACAAATCCCAACCTTGCAGGGTATTCTCTTTGATATATCTCCTATGACAGTAGATTTGGGATTGGCAGTAGGGAATTATTTTTTGATTGAAGATAAACTTAGTGATAGTCTCGAGGATATAAAGGACAAGGAAAAAATTTACCAGAACATAAATAGAAAATGGATAGGTAAGTGGCAAGCAGTAGGCGATTTATGGATAAGCTCTTACTTTGGAGTCAAACTTGATCCTGCCCTTTACAAGGCTCTCTCTGATTATTTATTAGGGAAAAGCAAGAGAATTCCCCAAGAATGGGTAAAAGATTTTGTGGATAAAGCATCAAAAATAGCCAAGGAAAAACGTTTCTTTCACTGGGAACTAGAATTTCCCGAAGTTTTCTTTGATAGGCAGGGGGAAAAACTGGAAAACTCAGGTTTTGATGTGGTAGTGGGGAATCCGCCGTATGGAGCAGAAATAGAAATTCAAGAGCGATTTTTCATTGATGAAAAATTTGCCTCTTCCACAAAGGATTCAGCAGCTTACTTTCTTGAACTTTCTTCCGTAATGGCACGCCAATATTTTGGAATGATTATTCCTAAAAGTATTGCTTTTTACGATAATTGGAAAAGCATTCGACATTTTCTCCTTAATAAATCATCTATACTTAATCTTATGGACTGCGGTTTGGCCTTTCCTGATGTAAATTATGAGCAAATGGCTATTTGTTTTTCCAAATCTATTCTAGCAAAAGAAGCTCATATATATCTGGCGGAACCACTTCGCAGACCTCTACTACAAAAACAAGTTACACCTAAAAGTAAGGTTCCTTCCAAATGGATGAAAAGATTAAAAGTGATAATTTTTCGTAGTATTGACGAAAAAATTGATAACGTTTTAGAAAAAATTATGAAAACCTCTGTACCTTTAGGTCGAGTCCCAAGAGAGGTTTTCAGAGGATTGTATATACCTGATGCCCAGAAAGAAAAGATATTGAAAGAACCACTGTATTTTTGGCCAAAGATTGCCAAAGGAGAGGTAATCTTTATTAATAAAGTCCCAGATGTGAAGCGGTACTCGATCGAACAATTTTGGAAAATATCAGTTAATGACCTAAGCAAGGAACAGAGAATAAAAGCAAAAAAAATTTTGAGGCCTAGGGTTTTCTTCAAAGTTTTAAGAGGAAAAAGACTTGTCTGTTATCCAGATAGAGAAGGTAAACTTCTTACAACTGAAAAGTTAGTTAATTTGATCATTAAAAACACTATAGATTTAAATTTTATAGTGGCTATCATCAACTCATTTATTCCATCCTTTTGGATACAATACGTATTGTTTAGTAAGACCACGGAGACTTCCAGGGTGTTAGACGATAGTTATCTTAAACGGATCCCCATTCCTTGCATTATTTTGACTACTCCCAAGGAAGAGCGAGAAAAGTTAGTAAAGGGAGGGAAGAAACTTTACGAAAAGTACCTTGAAAACGGGAATTGGGATTCCCCGCTTTTTTTTGTCGACCAGCGGCTTAAAAGGCAACATAGCCCTGACCCAGATCTTGTTAAGAAGCACAACGCTGATCCGTTAAATAGGGATTTTCAAATTAAGGAAGATGAACTTGTCGAGCAGTCCGATGTCGTCCACGACCTCTTAGCTTTCTTAGCCGAAAAGATGATTGACTACAATAAAGGGAAGAATAAGGAGACAAAGAGTTTCCTGGGGTGGTTAGAAAGAGAAATTGGAGCCAAAGTAGAAGACTTAACAGGAAAAACTATAATTAAGAAGTATCATGAAACAACCGGGGACAGCCTCATAAGTATTCTTAAGAAAAATAAGAAAAAGCTCTATTTTGATCCCTCTTGCCGAGACTTCCAGGATAAACTCTTCACCGAATTTGACAAAAGCCTCCAGAAGCTCATCCCTGTAAAGCGCAAAATAGAAATAACCGACCACCTCATAGACCAGATAGTTTATAAGCTATATGGACTCACAGAAGAAGAGGTTAGAGTTGTGGAGGAGAACTTTAGAAAATAGGATACTTCATAATATGGAGAGATCATGGGTAATACAGAAAGAGAAAGACAGATTGAATCACTGCCAAAGTTCAAAGAATTTCAGAAAGGTAATCAATCCTAAATAAGAAGAAAAAAGAACTTAGGAACAGATAGAAATTTAAAGACTATAATGTATAGAAAAAATAATAGTAGAGTCTTTATATTTGATGCGGGAGTCTCCAAAGCTGTTGCTGGAGCACCTGTTATGAAAGAACTTTTCTTGAAAATGAAACAAAGGTATGAACAAGAGAAGAAGCTGTCTGACCCTCTTGTAAGGAATAGTCGAATTAACGAATTCAAAAGTATTGAAGCACTCATAAATAAGCTGGAGGGAAGAACAAAGAAGGGGCTTAGTGAGAGTAAAGGAGGCGAAAGTATCAAGATAAGAGTTGACACTGGCATTAGAGAAAACATTGAGTGGTTAATAACTCTCATAGATTTAACCACTGATTATGCTCCAAAGTTTGGATTTAAAGCCAAACCCGGCGTAGATGTCAGTCCATATCCAGTCAATCCATTCAAAGGTATGAGCAGAATGGAAATGGAACGTGCTCGAAGTTATCTGAACAGATATCTTTATCTGTGTTTATGTGACGTCGAAGAGAAGAATGGTATCCTCAGGAAGTTCTTTAAAGAGTTGAAGCCAAATGATAATCTCATAACTTTTAATTACGATGTGCTGATAGAAAATGCTCTCTTGGAGATTGATAAATGGAGTCCAGTAGGAGGATATTTTGGGGTTAATCAATTCCGATCGGCGTATAAAAACATAGACAAGATTTTCCCGGAAAATTCACCTTGCAAAATTCTAAAACTCCATGGCTCCATAAACTGGGTTAAAGAAGGTCTTTGTGAAATTGATATTGATAATCCTCCAGTAATAACTTTTCACAAGTGGCATGGGAGTCCATTTTTTCCTAAGTATGAGAAAACCCTAGGTCAACAACCTGAAGGAAGCCCTCCTATATGGATACTTCCTTCTTATTTCAAGACTTTCAGTAAGAATCCTTTCCTATTTACGATTTGGCGGGAAGCTCAGAGAATACTTGCGCAGGCAAAACACTTAGTGGTATTAGGATACAGTTTCCCCGAAGAAGATTGTCCAAGTCAACTTCTCCTAGCTTCGTTACCTGATGATTGTAGTATACCAATCGTGGATCTAGAAGGTGATGGAATAGAGAAGAGGATGAATAGCATACTCCGATCTCCTGACATTTCCGTACAAAAGATGGGATTTGAGACATGGCTACAACAAGGCTGTCCTGGACTTAAATAATTGGAAGGTGAATCAGCTTAGAAGTGGTTTGTGCGAGAAAAATCCCAAAAAAGTGTCAGAAGGAAATAACGAGATTCAATGTAGACTATAGTATGTAGAATAGTCTTTTTTGCACTTATTAAATCTTAGTAGGGTAGAATTTGAGCAAAAACGAAGGCTATAATGGTGGAAAGAAAACGCTTTAGAATTTATGGAAGAATATTCATGTAAATAAAAGAAGAGGTCTTCGAATGAAGACCTCTTCACGCTAACCCTTACGGGTTATCCACCTCCAAATTATTGGATTAATTATAGTATAGTGTAATTGAAAAATTTGTCAAGGGGGGGGAAGAGGAAGTTCAGAAAATAGGGAACGCTATGAGTACGAGAAAGAATGAATAGCAAAAATACTGAAAAAACTTTCTTCGAAGGTAAACGGCCATGGTCGAAAATTAAAGATAATATCCTTAAAGATTACTTACCAATCTATCTCTCAAAAGTGTCTAAATTGCATCGACCAATAATCCTGATAGATGCATTTGCTGGACCTGGTGTATTTAAAGATGGTTCCGAGGGATCCCCAATAATCATGGCTAACTCTGCTGAGAGATATGCAAAAGGAAAATACTCCGCAATTTTTGTAAATTCTGAAGAGGAACACCACACTCGATTAGAAAAAGAATTGAAAAAAGTTTCGGACATTACGATCATCATATTAGGAACAGCCCAAGAACTTCTTAAAGAAGTTGATAAAGTTTTAAGTAACCAGACGGTCTTTGTTTACCTGGATCCCTTTGGACTTAAAGATTGTGAATTTGGTCTCCTTAGACCTTTCCTTGAAAGAAGTACTTCTTACAGCACCGAAATTATTATTAATATGAGTATGCCTACTCTGCATCGTTTGGGAACAAGCAAAGCAAAGACGATAGGAAAAGAAACATCGCAGATAAAAGCATTAAATGAAAGGCTAACAAAAATTTTAGGTGATGATTATTGGAAAGAGATTATGTGGAATGATTCTTTATCTGCCCGAGATAAAGAATTAAAGATAATGGACGAATATAGAGGACTTCTAAAAAAGTATCTGCCTTATACAGGTTCCTGCCCAGTTAGAGAGAAAAAAGGGAAGCGAGTAAAATACTTCATTACTTTTTGCTCTCGCCATCCGGATGCTATGCTTCTTATGAATGACTCCATGTGTAAGGCTTATTTTCAATATATGCATGATACAGAAGTCAAGGGAACTCTTTTTGAAAATACTGATTGGGGGGAAATGCGAAGTCTTTCCTCCCTTGAGGGAATTATTATGGAAGAGGTAAATCGAAAATCAGGGAGAACACGGTCAGAAGTATGGAAGTCAATAGTCCAGGCTCATTTTATGAGATTTTACTCTTCAGAGTACAAAAGATCTGTAAAATTACTTGTTTCTAAAGGTTTGGAATACGAAAATCCTAAAGGGACTAGACGACTTAATGATGATTGCTTACTTTTCACGAGGAATAAAAAGTCCACCCATCCCCCTCGAGGGCGATTAATAATAAAAAAATCTAATAAGAAAATAAAAATTCATTTTGATGAATATAAAATGGTAAATGGCGATGTAGCAACTTTAGTTAGTCGAGTTGCTGATGGCTCTATTATCAAGCGATTCGATAAGACTCCTTATCCGGTAAAGCCTACAGATGTGATTTGTCCTCATTTTCTTGAGTTAAAATGGGCTTATGGTTGCCCCTTTGATTGTAGTTGGTGCTACCTAAAGGGAACCTTTCGTTTCAGACCCGAAGGGATAAAACCTGCTTATAAGGATCTAGAGAAAGTAAAACTCCATACAGAGACTTTTCTTCAGGGAGTAGAAACTCCAGAAATTCTCAATACTGGAGAAATCGCTGATTCATTGATGGGTGAAAATGGAGACTGTCCCTTTTCCAAGTTCATCGTCTCTCTTTTTGAGAAGCAAAACAGGCATAAAGTCCTTTTTGTAACAAAATCAACAAATGTTAAAAATCTTTTGGGGATAGCCTCACCAAGACAAGTCATAGTAAGTTTTAGTCTTAATGCTAAACCCGTAGCTGAAAAATGGGAAAAGAGGGCACCTTCTGTTGAAAGAAGAATAGAGGCGGCAAAAAAGCTTTCTGAGGCAGGCTATGAGGTGAGAATCAGGATAGATCCGATGGTTCCGATTGAAAAATGGCGTGAAAGCTATATTGGACTTATCGATGAGATATTTTTAAGGTTTACTCCGGAAAGAATTACTTTGGGATCTTTGCGGGGCCTTCAGAGTACAATCAATGGCACAAATGATACCAGTTGGGTTAGGTATTTAAAAGAGGGGTCAAATTGGGGAAGAAAAATTGATTTTACCACAAGATATAGAATGTACACGGCTATAATTGGGCACTTAGGGAATAGATATAACTACCACAACATTGCTCTATGCAAAGAAACAAAGGCTATGTGGGAGAAACTAGGAATGAACTGGAGTCAAATTAAGTGTAATTGTGTGTGGTAACGGAAGATAAGATAATGAAAGATAGGGGTCAGGTCTCAATATTTGACAGAGTTGTTTTCGAGCTATTAGTTTTGACTGAAGAAAGAGTCTATTGAGCAGTAGTTGAATCCGTAAATAGTAGATTTATTAGGGTAAAGAGTGTATAGGAGGGAGAATTATGCCTCGTAAAACCTTAGAAGTCACTGTAGAACCAAAAGTTCTTATTTGGGCAAGAAAAAGTATGGGTATAGATATTCAAAAAGTCGCAAAGAGACTCCGCGTGAGTGTCGACACCGTCACTAAATGGGAATTGGGCGAGAAAAAGCCAACACTAAGGATGCTTAAGGAGCTTGCTCGCTTCTACAAAAGACCCCTTGCAGTCTTTTTTCTCCCGGCTCCTCCTGAAGAACCGCCTTTACCAACCGATTTCCGAGTTTTGCCTCAGCAAAAAAGAGGCATATTATCTAAGGAAACTCGCCTGGCTTTACGAAACGCCAGACGCCTTCAATCTTTGACTGTGGAGTTAGCAAAAAGTATTAATCACGAATTTATTATCGAGGTCGGCAGGGCTAATCTAAGAGATAATGCTGAAATGGTAGCAATAGAAGAAAGGGAGCACTTAAGTGTGGGGATACAGGAACAATTTGATTGGAGAAACTCACGACAAGCTCTTGACGAATGGAGGAAAAAAGTAGAGGGTGTGGGAATTCTTGTATTTCAATTTGCAATGCCTGTAGAAGAAGTAAGAGGATTCTCACTGATAGAAGGTAACATACTCACTGTAGGGCTTAATTCACACGATTCAATTAATGCCAGAATTTTTACTCTTTTCCATGAATATGCTCATTTTCTTCTAGGCACCGGTGGAATATGCAATTTAGAAGAAGATTCCGAACCGCACTCCAGCACAGAAAAATTTTGCAACCATTTTGCTGGAGCTATTTTGGTCCCGAAAAAAGACTTGTTGCGTCATAATTTAATAAAATCAATCACAGCTTATCCAGAGATATCTGATGAGTACTTGGGGAAGATTGCTATGAGTTTCAAAGTTAGCCCAGAGGTGATTCTCCGACGAATGGCAATCTTTGGACTAGTTACTAAAGATTTTTATCGAAGAAGGTACGAAGAGTGGAAAGTCAAAGCTGAGAGAGAGAAAGTAAAAAAGAAGGGATTTGGTATCTCTCCTGCAAAAAAATGCCTCTCAGAAAAAGGTTTTCCATTCGTCTCTCTCGTTTTAGAAACACACAAACAAGGCATAATCACTTACAATGATGTAGCAGACTACCTGTCAATTCGGCTGAAACATCTTAATGAAATAGAACGACTCATTAAAGGCGAGACTTGATGTGGAATTTATTAAGATTTACTCGATAGATACAAGCGCACTAATAAACATGAAAATATTATATCCCCAAGATATTTTCCTTTCCTTATGGAGAAATCTGGAAACCTTAATAAATCAGGGACGTCTTATCTCCCCCCAAGAGGTTTTTGAAGAACTAAGGAAAAAAGATGATGAACTCCTGGAATGGGCAGAGACTTATAAAAGTATGTTTAAGAACTTAGATGCTGATCAACTGGAAAAAGTACGAGACATTTTGCGCCGTTTCCCAAGGCTCATCGATCCTCAGAAGACAACACCAGATGCTGATCCTTTTGTTATTGCACTCGCCATGTGTAAAGAACGGCAAAGGACATTTTGGGATGAACACCGTATAGTAGTCAGTGAAGAAAAAATTGCCGGCCCAGGAGCTCGTCCAAAAATTCCTGACGTGTGTAAATCATACGGTGTTGAATGCATCTCACTGACAGAACTTTTTAGAAAAGAAAATTGGCAATTTTAGATTGATGGTATCTTCAAAGAATGATTAACTTTAGGACAATGGAAGCAAGTTTCAAAGCATTCAAACCATATCTGTTGTATATGGGTAAACTTAGTTAAAATTATTCTTTGAAACTCTTGGCTGGGCAAAGATGATTAATGAAAACTTTATACGTCCACTTAAAAGAACTTTTCAAAGACCTAGTTCTAGTATAGTTTCTATACGGTTTGAAGGCAAGGAAATGAAACAACAAGAACCATGGATATCTTCGGGATGTTAGACGACATGGCAAATAATAGAAAAATAGCGTAGAGAAATGAAATGGTTTAAAGACATCCACAATCGGCGGATTCGATTAACAGATGAAAGGTAAGAGCATGTCGAGGCAAACCATCCAGAAATGTATGGGCAGATTGGCAAAATACATAAGACCTTGTCGAAGCCTGATATAATTGTCAAATCAAGAACAGACCCCGAAGTTGAACTGTTTTATCGGCATTACGCCATCACACCTGTTACCGAGAAGTATTTATGTGTTGTAGCCAAAGTATTAGTTGGTGATATGTTTATTATAACTGAATATTTCACGGATACGATAAAGGAAGGTGAGGTACTGTGGGAAAAAAAATAAAAATTTGGTATGACAAGGAAGGAGATTACCTTGAAGTCCTTTTTGAGAGAAAAGCGGGATACTTCAGGGAAACAGAAAATGATGCAGTAATGGAAAAAGTGGATGAAGAGGGAAATATTATTGGTTTTTCCATCCTAAAAGTGAGTGCATTGAAAGAGAAACCGCTTTCAATAGATCTTAAAAGCCACCTCGCCTGAGTATTAAGTAAAAATGGGGGTCAGGTCTCAACATTTGACAAAATAGTCTTGTTTATTTTGTTGAAATATTATGAATGAGGGATAGAAAATGCTAAAAGTTGAAGAAGTTGGAGAACATGAATGGAGATTTGTTTATCCTTCAGAGTGCGAAGAATTAATGGATAAGTTTGATAAAGGTGTTGAGCTGTGGCAAACAGGTCATACTAGATCTGCTGCGAAAATTTATAAAGAGATTATTGCCGAATTTCCTGGATTCATTGATGTTTATCATCACTTGGGCTTACTGTATGAGGAATCAGGTAGGGATAGATTAGCCTTTGAAAATTGGCTAAAAGGCTACCGAGCAGGAAAACAAGCTGTGCCTCATAATTTTACTCCGGGAAGGGATTTATTGCGATGGGGATTGCTGGAAAACCGTCCCTTTCTGAGATGCACTCATGCTCTTGGGTTATGCTTTTTTGATGAGGGTAACCTGGCCAAGGGCATTGAGTTATTTGAGTTTATCATCTCAGCAAATCCCAATGACAATCAGGGAATAAGAGCACTATTGGCTGAAGGGTACCTGAAAACCGGGAATTACAGGGCTGTTTTAGACCTGTGCGGTAAATACAAAAGTGACCCTACAGTGTACCTTACCTATGGAAAACCCTATGCTCTGTTTAAATTGGGTGATAAAGGGAAGGCTACTCTTTTATTGAAGGAGGCTATCCGACTTAGTCCAAAGGTAGCCAAAGAGCTTCTCAAAAAGAGACACATACCGCCTAAATCTCTGCATCCGGACAGGTATACCGTTGGCGGAGATGATGAGGCTTTTTATTATTGGGAAAGAAGTGGAATTCTATGGGAAGATCCAGAAATTAAGCAATGGCTCATTCAAAATGCAGGCAAAGGCAAGCGTTCAAAATCAAGCCTTCCAGGAGAATGAGGAATTAAGATGTAAATGCTCAGTAAACGCCGTGTCACATTGAATTTTCAGGGTAGCCGCACCCTTTAGGGTGCGCAGGCTAAGGTTTTACGCAGGCTGAAGCCTGCGGCTACCGGCGACTACCAAAAATGACGGGGTTCACTGAATACTTACATTAAAATGAATACATGCCTAATTTTGAAGGAAAGATTTAAAATAAACTCCCTAGATATAATAAATAAAGATCTATGGCTAAGATCGAGATCACTATTTTAGGAACGACGGCAGGTATTCCCACCAGAGAAAGAGCTCATGCAGCTCTCTACCTTAGCTATAAGGGAAAAAATGAATTTTGTTATCTTTTTGACTGCGGAGAAGGGACGCAGAGACAGATACTTTTAGCTGATTTAAATCCTATGAAGTTAGATGAAATTTTCATAACCCATTGGCATGGAGACCACTATTTTGGCCTTCCTGGATTAATAGATACTATGAGCTTCGAAAAGAGGCTGAAGCCTTTGACCATTTATGCACCAGAGGCAGAAAGACTTACTAATCTTTTAAATTTAGGTTATTCTTCAAAAGGATTTAAAATTACCCCAAAAAATGTCCCTGCCAAAGGTTGTCAGATAAAAGAATTACTAGAAACAGGTGATTTCAAAATTGTATCCGTGCCGGTAAAGCATGATGTAGCTGCTGTAGCTTATAGTTTGATAGAGAAAGATAGGGTTAAAATCAACAAGGAAAAGGCAAAAATGGTAGGACTACCGGCTCAAGGACTGATTTACAGGGAGATTAAAGAAAAAGGTAGGGTAATTTTTGAAGGCAAAAAGATTGAATTTGAGGATATTTCTCTGATTGAAAAAGGCAAGAAAATCGTCTATTCTGGGGATACAGAGATATGTGATAACCTAACTAGATTAGTTCAAGATGCGGATTTATTAATTCAGGACTGCACCTATTTTGACTCGGAAAAGTTTGAAAAATATGGACACGCTTCACTTGAAGATGTTGTAAAAATGGTTGAGCAGGCAAAAGTTAAGAGAGTTATTTTAACCCATATCAGCAGAAGATACCGGGATTTAGAGAAGTTAAGAAGAAAGGTAAGAGATTATCCTACCCTAACAATTGCCGAAGACTTTATGAAAGTGACGATTTAAAGGGGAAAAGAATGAAGTTTTGGAGGAGTAAACCAGGAAAGTTGGGGTTGGGCGTCGTCATTGCTCTGGTGGTCTTATTCACTGTATTAGCTATACAAAGACAAAAAGTCCAGCCTCTTAAGCGAAGTCAAATGATAATGGGCACCATGGTGGAGATAACCGTGATCCCTCCAGACGAGCAAGCAATTGAAGCTGCCTTTGAGGAGATAAAGAAGGTGGATACCCTGATGAGTATTTATAAGGAAAATAGTGAGGTATCCATTCTAAATCGTGAGGGAGAAAATCACCTTTCCGCCGAGACTCTCCAGGTAATTCGTGAGGCCATTAATTTTTCTGAAATAACGGGAGGAGCTTTTGATATCACCTGTAAGCCGCTCATCAATTTGTGGAAAAAAGCCAAGAAGGAGCAGGTGATTCCCTCCTCGCAAGAGATCAAGGAGGCTCTTTCTCTAGTCGGTTATGAGAAAATATTGCTTGAAGGAGACATAATTAGATTCGAACAAAAGGGGATGCAGATTGATCTTGGGGGTATTGCCAAAGGTTATGCGGTGGATAGAGCCATAGAAGCATTGAGAAAAAATGGCATAAGACGGGCTCTGGTCAATGCGGGGGGAGATTTATACGCTTTAGGAAACGGTCCTGGGGATGAAAAATGGAAGGTAGGAATCCAGGACCCCCGTGAGGAGGATAAACTCCTGGGCATCATCAAGGTAAAGGATGTTGGAGTGGCAACTTCAGGAGATTATCAAAGGTACTTTACCATAGAGGGAAAGAGACTTTCTCATATTGTAAATCCTAAAACCGGTCAAACTGTACAGGATGTACCTATGAGTGTGACTGTCATTGCCCCCCATGCTACTACTACTGACGCTCTGGCTACAGGAGTTTTTGTCCTGGGACCGCAAAAAGGAATGGAGTTGATAGAAAGTGAAAGTCTTCCCCAGGTTGAGGGAATGATAGTCAGTGAAGGAATGAAGAGAATCACCTCTAAAGGATGGGCACATTTTCAAGATTGACTTTAACCTTAAATGGGGTACAATTAACCCCAAGGGATAACTTAAAATGAGACGAGTATGGATCTTACGTGATCAACTAGACCGGGAAAAGTGTGATTTCCTTTCTAAGAAGTGGAATGTATCTCCTCTGGTTGCTCAACTCCTAAACAATCGGGAAATAGATGGGGAGGCGGTAGAGAGGTTTCTTCATCCAGTCTGGGAACATCTACACGATCCTTTTCTTATGAAAGGAATGGAGAATGCCACTCACAGAATCCTTAAAGCTATATCTAACGATGAGAAAATTTTAATTTATGGTGATTATGATGTAGATGGAGTTACGAGTACTTCTCTTTTACTCCTTTTCTTTCAGAGTCTGAGAACCAGTGCCTATTTCTATATTCCACAAAGGAAAACCGAAGGGTATGGACTGAACAGAATTTCCGTAGAAAAAGCTGCCAGGGAAGGAATAGATTTGGTCATTACGTGTGACTGTGGAAGTTCTTCCTTTCAGGAAGTGGAGTATGCCCAAAGTTTGGGATTAGAAGTGATTGTTACCGATCATCATCGAATCAAAGAATCTCTTATACCCTCCTGTACAGTTGTTAATCCCAATCAACCAGATTGTTCTTATCCCTTTAAGGAACTAGCCGGAGTAGGAGTCGCCTTTAAACTAGTACAGGCCTTAGCCCAGAAGCTTTCCTCAACTGCGGTAGACCCATCAGAGTATCTGGATTTGGTGGCCCTGGGAACCATTGCTGACGTTGTTTCTTTGAAGGATGAGAATAGAGTTCTGGTAAAGCTAGGCCTAGAGCGTCTGCAGCAAAGCTCTAACCTCGGCCTGAGGACACTTTTGAGTCTCGTCGGTCTATCCGGAAAAGAGATCACGGAAGGACAGGTCGGATTCATCCTTGCTCCTAGACTTAATGCCTGTGGCCGCCTTTCTTTAGCCAGAAAAGCGGTAAAGCTGCTGCTGTCTACCAGTGCTAGAGAGAGTTTTCAATTAGCCAAGAATTTAGATAGGGAGAATGTCGACCGTCGGAGGACACAAGAGAGGATGTGTAAAGAAGCTGAGGAGCTTCTGCCCGAAGAAAAGGGACCGGTAATTGTTCTCTCTAAAAGTGGATGGCACGCAGGGGTAATTGGTTTGGTAGCTTCCTACATCAGGGAAAAGTATTTTCGTCCTACAGTTATTTTTTCCCTGGATGCGGACCAAGCCAAGGGTTCAGCAAGGAGCATCCCCGAATTTTCCATATTTAATGCTTTAGAGAAGTGTGAAGATCTCCTTCTCAGCTTTGGGGGGCACCGCATGGCAGCAGGGATGAGAATCTTAAAAAGGAATATACCTGAGCTTAGAAAAAGGTTGAATGAGCTAGCCGATGAGATACTCTCTCCTGAGGATCTTATCCCTTCTTATTTTATAGATGCCGAGGTGAATCTGGAGGAACTACAAAATAGGGTCTTTGAGGAACTAAAACTGTTTCCTCCTTATGGCCGTGATAACCCTGCCCCTCTTTTTTTAACCAAAGCTCTGTCTATTAGTCCTTCCCCGACCATGGCAGAGAGAGGCATCCTTAAGGCATCCTTAAACTCAAAAAAAGGCGAGAAATTTGAGGTAATTGGGTTTAATTGTGGTAATGAGTTAAAAAAAATCGATGGATTAAGACCCATAGATGTAATCTTTACTCCCAGAGTAAATGAGTTCAGAGGTGAGATAACTCATCAACTGGAGATAAAGGACTTCCGAGGAGAAACCAATGATAACAATATCCAAAAAGATCAGAAACATAGCGGACTTTCCTAAAAAGGGAATTCTTTTCCGGGATATCACTCCTCTTTTGCAGGATGCCACCTCCTTCAAGGAGGCTATAGACCTACTGGTAGGTCATTACCAGGATAGGAAGGTTGATCTGGTAGTTAGTGCAGAGGCTCGCGGTTTTATCCTTGGTGCAGGGATTGCTTACCGGCTGGGAGTAGGTTTTGTACCGGTGCGCAAGCCCGGTAAACTCCCTTATGAGGTAAAGAGGGTGACTTATGAACTTGAATACGGTGAGGATTCTCTGGAGATCCATAAGGATGGGGTCGATAAGGGTGATAGGGTTCTGGTTTTTGATGATCTTCTGGCCACAGGAGGAACAGCCAGAGCCATGTGTCAGTTGGTGCAGGAGTTAGAAGGAAAGATAGTGGGAGTTTGCTTTTTGATTGAGCTGACCTCTCTCAAAGGACGGGAGAAGCTTAAAGGGTATGACATTTTTTCCTTGATTAGATATTAGAGGGTAGAGGAATTGAGATTTCAAAAATGAAGGTAGAAAAACTTGTCGTGGGAGAAATGCAGGCAAACTGTTATCTTGTGTGGGATGAGCAAAGTAAGGAAGCTGTGGTAATAGATCCCGGAGGGGATCCAGACACTATAATTGATGCCATATCTCGGAACTCACTCAAGATCATCCATATCATTAATACTCATGGTCACGTCGATCATGTGGAGGCCAATGATTTAATTAGACAAAAGACGGAGGCTTCTCTGTTCATCCATTCAGCCGATGTTTCTTTACTGCAAGATTTAGAGCTCAATTTGTCACAGGCGTTGGGGAGGGGAAAGAACTTTCTACCTCCCACAAAGGCGCTAGAGGATAAAGATAAACTGAAACTAAATGGATTTGATCTGGAGGTTTTGCACACTCCCGGGCATACGCCGGGCAGTATCTGTCTCTATGGGGATAAGAGGCTCTTCAGCGGGGATACACTTTTTGCCGGTGGTGTAGGAAGGACAGATCTTCCAGGAGGTAATTTCAGACAGTTAAAGGATTCTCTCGAACACAAGATACTGAAGCTTTCCGATGAGGTAGTAGTTTATCCAGGTCATGGACCCAATACCACTATAGGAAAGGAAAGAAGGGATAATCCCTTTCTAGGAAATTAAAATGGATTCGGTTTTAAAGGGAAAGAATGTTTTACTGGGAATTACCGGCAGTATTGCCGCTTATAAAGCGGCTGAAATTGTAAGGCTGCTTCGGAAAAGGGGGACGGCAGTTTATCCTATTATGACCTCATCGGCTACCCATTTCGTTCATCCTATTACTTTCCAAACCCTGGCCGCTCAAAAGGTTACCTTGAAGTTATTTGATAAAAATAATAGAGGGATGAGACATCTTTCTTTGCCCAGGTTGGCCGATCTGCTTTTGATTGCTCCAGCTAGTGCAAATGTGATAGGAAAGATCGCCAGTGGAATTGCGGACGAGATTCTCACCACCATCGTCCTGGCTACCGAGGCTCCGGTAGTTATAGCTCCGGCTATGGACCACGGGATGTACCACAGTCCTATCCTGCAAAGAAACATAAGTAAACTCAAGACTGCGGGTTATAGGTTCATTGGGCCAGAAAAAGGAGATCTTGCCTCCGGAGAAGTGGGAATGGGCCGAATGACGGAGCCTTCTAAAATTGTCGAATATCTGGAAAAGCTGTTCCAATCTAGAGATGATTTTTTGGGAAAGACCTTTTTGGTTACCGCTGGTCCCACCAGAGAAAGATTGGATGCTGTTCGCTTCTTCAGTAATTATTCCAGCGGCAAAATGGGCTATGCTTTGGCCGAGGAGGGCGGATGGCGGGGAGCAAAAATAATCCTGGTGAGTGGCCCTAGCTCGCTCACTCCTCCCGGTGGAGTTGAGTTTTACCAGGTGGAGTCAGCTCAAGAGATGTACGATACCGTGATGGATAAATTTCCCCAGGTAGATGGAGTACTGATGGCAGCAGCGGTGTCCGATTATCGACCAGCGAGGCATTGGCAAAATAAGATAAAAAAGGAATCCCGGGAAAAGTTGGTGGTAGAGCTGGTGCAAAACCCCGACATATTAAAAGAGCTGGGAGAAAAAAAGGCTAACAAGATCCTGGTTGGATTTTGCGCCGAGACTAAAGATTTGGAAAATGAGGCCAGGAAGAAATTAATGACCAAGGATCTTGATCTGGTGGTAGCCAACGATATAACTTTAGAAGGGGCTGGTTTTGAGGTAGATACGAACGTGGTTACCTTAATCGATGGCGATCTTAAAAAAGAGGCTCTGTCCAAAAGAAGCAAAAGAGAAGTAGCCCAAAAAGTATGGGATAAAATAAAATGGCTAATGGAAGCCAGAAAGATGACCCGAGAGATGACTTGATGACCAGAAACCCTGGACTCATAACAATTACATTAGTTTCTTTGATTTTTCTCTTTACTTGCTCTGCTATGGGTGAGGAGAAAAAAGTAGTGCAAGTTTTGCGGCTAGAAGGACCAATAAGTCCGGTTGCTGCAGATCGTCTTGATAAAGCCTTGAAGGTTGCCTCCCAGGAAAAAGTTCAGTGTCTGGTGATAGAACTGGACACCCCGGGAGGATTGGATAAATCAATGCGTCAGATGGTTAAGGCTATTATGAATAGTCAGGTTCCCGTAGTGGTATATGTTTCCCCTAAGGGTGCCAGAGCAGCCTCGGCAGGGGTCTTCATTACCTTGGCCTCCCATATTGCTGCCATGGCCCCGGGTACCAACATCGGAGCAGCTCATCCTGTGGCCATGGGAGTTGGGGGCGTGAATAAAACAATGGAGGAAAAAATAGTTAATGATGCTTCCGCCTATATTAAATCTATTGCCCAAAAAAGAAAAAGAAATGTTGAGTGGGCAGAGAAAGCGGTAAGAGAAAGTGTGTCCATCACCGATGAAGAGGCTTTGAAAATGGGAGTTATAGACCTCATTGCCGAGGATATGCAGGATCTATTGGGAAAATTGGATGAAAGAAAGATAAATCTTGACCACACTGCGGCAGTCTTAAAGACTGTCGGAGCTCATCTTCGTTTTATGGAGATGTCCTTTCGAGAAAAAGTTCTCCAAACCTTAGCCGATCCAAACATCGCCTATATTTTACTTATGATAGGAATTTGGGGAATTATTCTGGAATTCTTTCATCCGGGAATATTCTTACCGGGCATTGCCGGCTCAATTTCCTTAATCTTAGCTTTTTTCTCCCTTCAAATTCTTCCCTTTAATCTAGCAGGGCTTTTGTTAATTATCCTGGCCATCATTCTTTTTGTTCTGGAGATCAAGGTGCCTTCTTATGGAGCTTTAACTATTGGAGGGATTATCGCTTTAACTTTGGGCTCTCTCATGCTTATACGTCCTTCTGCTGTCTATATCTCCATCTCTTTAACTTACATTATCACCATGGTGGTAGCCACAAGTTCTCTTTTTATATTCGTCGTCTTTTATGCTATAAAAGCCCAGTTTAAAAAGCCAGCTACGGGACTGGAAGGTATGATTGGAACAACCGGGGTAGCCAGGAGTAATCTTAACCCCCGTGGTAAGATCCAGATCCATGGAGAGATCTGGAATGGCGTAGTTCAATCAAAGGAGGAGGTGATTAAAAAAGGAGAAGAGGTAGAGGTAGTCAAAATTGAAGGAATGAGATTAGTGGTGAAAAAAAAGGAGGTTTAAGATGGGATCGGTAATTTTTTTAGTGATCATAGTGATCATTATCCTGATGGCCTCTATAAGGGTGGTCACGGAATATGAAAGAGGGGTTATCTTCAGATTGGGTAGATTAGTCGGAGCCAAGGGACCGGGGCTTTTTTTCCTTATCCCTATTGTAGATAGAATGGTTAAGGTAAGTCTTAGAACCATGAACTTCGATGTCCAGCCTCAGGAAGTCATTACCAAAGATAATGTTCCCGTGAAGGTAAACGCGGTGGTCTATTTCCGGATTATAGACCCCTCCAAGTCGGTGGTCGAGGTAGAAAACTATCGTTTTGCTACTCTCCAGATTGCCCAGACAACTTTGAGAGGAGTTGTAGGAGAGGCTGAACTGGATGAACTTCTTTCCCAAAGAGAAAAGCTAAATGAAAGACTTCAGACCATCATTGATGAACAGACCGACCCTTGGGGAATTAAAGTGAGTGTAGTGGAATTAAAGGAGCTTGAGATACCCGATACCATGAAGCGAGCTATGGCCAGACAGGCTGAGGTAGAGCGGGAAAGAAGAGCCAAGATCATCAATGCCCAGGGAGAATATCAAGCTGCGGAGAAGCTATCTCAGGCGGCAGAAATTATCGGTAGGCATCCGCAGGCCATCCAGCTTCGCTACCTGCAGACCCTATCTGACATAGCTACCGAACAGAATTCTACTATTATTTTCCCTTTACCTATTAATCTTTTAGAGGCCTTAAACGAGAGATTTTCTGCCAAAACAAAGTAATTGGGGTCAGGTCTCAACATTTGACATTTCTATTTAAACGCCGATAATAGCTTGAGGGAAAGAGGATTAGAAGGGGTAAAGGATTAGAGGATGTCCTTGAATCCGTGGCTCCTTGAATCCTTTGCCTTACAAAGTGAGGCGTATCTTGCTACTGGACCATAAGTTGGTGGATTTTTTAGTTTATTTTTCGAGCGTAGGTACTCGGTTTTTTGATTTTGGCCTGCTTTTTTGACTTCGGATATAGGACTTGGTTTTTGATTTTGACTTGTTTTTCTGACTTAGGCCCTCGGACTTAGGACAGTTTTTTGTAAGTAGAGGAACTTCAGCAAAGCCGGTCTATGGAACGGTTTATGCGGAAAAAATTTATCTGGAAGCCCCAGCTAGTAATAATTTCTTTTTTATTTGTTCTCATTTTAGCCAGTTGTGGTTACCAACTGCAGCCTCAGCTTCCTGCCGCAGCCTCTAAAATTGCCATACCTACCTTCGATAATCAGACCTTCCAGTATGGACTGGCAGAGACCCTTACCAACTCAGTAGTTGAGCAATTTCTTCTTGACGGTAGGCTGAGGGTGGTAGAAGAAAAAGAGGCTGATTTGATATTAAGAGGAAAGATCACTCAATATTTAAAAGAGACCTTATCTGAGATATCCATGGGTTTGAGAGAATACCGGGTAAAGCTAGAGATCTCCGTGACTATGATTTCCACGAAGGACGGAAAGGCTTTATGGGAGAAGAAAGTAGAAGAAGCGACAACTTATACTCCCACAGAAGGAGGAGAGGTGCAGACTGAAAGTGATGCTGCCAGGGAAACCGGCAGAAAAATTGCGAAAGATCTGGTTAATCTAGTTACGGAAGGATGGGAAAGATAAGCGAGAAAAAATTTAAAAAACCAAAATCTATGAGGGATAACCCTCTGCATTACTGCCCGGGATGTGGCCACGGGATAGTACATCGGCTGATTTGTGAGGTAATAGATGAGCTAAAGGTTCAAGAAAAAACAATCGGTGTCTGTCCGGTGGGCTGCTCAGTAGTGGCCTACAATTATTTTGATTTTGATATGGTAGAAGCAGCCCATGGAAGAGCTCCTGCTGTAGCCACGGGAATAAAAAGAGCTCGTCCCGACAAGATCGTCTTTACCTACCAGGGAGATGGGGATCTAGCTTCCATAGGAACAGCCGAGATTGTGCATGCTGCCTCCCGAGGCGAGGCTTTTACAGTAATCTTCATCAATAATGCTACCTATGGGATGACCGGTGGACAGATGGCCCCTACTACTCTCATAGGCCAGAAGACCACTACCACTCCTTTTGGGAGGGATGTTAAGGAGGCGGGCTATCCTTTAAAGGTATGTGAGCTGCTCTCATCCTTACCGGGAGTGGCGTATCTTGAAAGAGTAGCTGTGAATAGTCCGGTTAATATAAGAAAGACAAAGAAAGCTGTTAAGAAATGCTTTACTCTCCAGATTGAGCGAGAAAAATTCGCTCTGGTAGAAATTCTTTCCCCCTGCCCTACGGCCTGGAGGCTCTCACCTCTTGATTCTCTCAAATGGATGGAAGAAAAGATGATTCCCTCCTATCCTCTGGGAGTAATAAAAGACGAAGCTAGCCTATCAGTATAGCTTTTTAATGCCCCTCCAAGTTGGGATCTTGAAATAGGAAGGATCAAGATTTATACGAATGAGAACATCCACATAGCTATATATCCCTATTGAATTTCTTTAATATTTGTAAATCTTTTTCTTAGCGATCACATTCCCCTTTTCGATAAGGGTTCTTGTTCTTAATTCTCCTTATCTTGGAGGAAAGATGGCCTTTTTGTCAAGGTCATTCAATTTTTACAGAAATTATAGGACTTAATCGTTTATTTAAGTGAAAACTGGAGACTTACTTTTTGACAAAAGCAAATGATATAATAAAATACAATCGGGTTCTAAAGGAAAATCAATATGTGGGTTTATCTTGACACTAATGTCGTCGGACGACTTTTTGATGATAAATCTCAACTCAGAATTGCTCTGGAGTCTGAGGCATGCCTGATAATATTAGAACTCATTAAACAAGAGAAATTAGATTGTCTTAGTTCAGATATTTTAAGATTAGAGATATCGAGAAGCTCAATAATGCGGAGAATTCATATGCAATCTCTTATTAAGATCTCTTCTAAACATGTTTCTGAGACCAGTAAACTGAAAGATATAGCAAAGCAGATTGGGAAAGAAAGTGAAGTTGAAGGACGTGATGCTCTACATATTGCTTCAGCTTGTTTGGGAGAAGCAAAATACTTTATTACTTGTGATGATGATCTTACCAAGAAACACAGAAAGAATCACCAAAAAATTGGGCTACAAGATTAAAATAATTAATCCGTTATACTTTATCGAAGAGGTGAAATTATGAAGGTAACTCTGACTCGAAAAACCACACCTCAGGAGATTATTAACTTGGGCTGGGAAGTGTTAACGAAGGAAATGGGACCTTTGGGTGCTACAAGATTTTGGATGTATGTGACTCGCGGAGAAGGAGATTCTGTTTTGGAATTTAAGAGGATGTGGAAGGGAAAAAGTGTAGAAGAGATCCATCAAGAGATATTAAAAGCTAAAGAAAATGGCGAAATCTAAAAAGTAATGGAAGGGCACTTAGAAATTACCTTGCCAGAGCTTAACACACCCGTAAATATTCACTGAACCACATCTAAGACTTTTTCCACACCATTCACTTTTTTAACCATCTAACATTATATCAATATTCTCTCCTAAGGCAAGAAATCACATTAAATCCCTGCAAAAAGTAAAGCTAACTCTTGCTTTGAATTTTCA
>Ga0315547_1001105_pt1 | contig 22508 bp, 21 predicted proteins | sample SalMarSW160240MG_2_FD_202542 | JGI IMG/M metagenome (GOLD analysis project Ga0315547, IMG submission 202542) | Salt marsh sediment microbial communities from the Plum Island Ecosystem LTER, Massachusetts, United States - Salt Marsh Sediment SW1601-240 ...
GTTCAGGAAATGAGAAAGATTATGAACAGGCAAAAAATAAAAATAAATACTCTCGAGGAGATGACCCCAGTCAAAAATCGTGACAAAAAAATTTCTGTTTAGGTCTGAAAGGGTCTGAAACAGTACAAAACAACGAGTTATTACGGGGAAAGGTGATACTTAATGACGCCTCGTGAGAATATCCCAAAATCGAATTCAAAGCAGATTGTAATGTTATTTTGAGACTAACAGAGCATTGATGAAAAGAGGGGTTAATCGATTCTACCCCTCGGTACCAGGCCGACGTAGCTCAAAGGTAGAGCAGCTGATTCGTAATCAGCAGGTTGTAGGTTCAATTCCTATCGTCGGCTCCCTTAATAATCTTACCATAATAAAATGTTTCCACGCATCTGCCTCTTCCCAGCAAGATACTATGTTTGAAGTCTAAGAAATACGATTCGCTAGATACCGTGTAGTTTGACTTTATTGACTGTTTTTAATACATTACAAAAGATTTATTGCATCTAATTTATTGAACTGGAAGATACCTCTATGTTTACTCCTTATCAACCTCAAAGAATAGAAGATAAATGGCGGCGTATCTGGGAAGAGCGAGGAGACCGTAAAACCTCTTTCCAGACCGATAAACCAGAGTATTACTGTCTGGATATGTTTCCCTATCCTTCTGGTTCAGGGCTGCATGTGGGTCATTGGCGAGGGTATGTTCTTTCAGATGTATGGTCTCGCTATAAAGAACTAGAGGGCTATAATGTTCTTCACCCTATGGGATGGGATTCTTTTGGTCTTCCGGCAGAAAATGATGCCATAAAAAAGGGTATTCATCCAAAGGTTAATACCCGCAAGAATATTGAGAATATGAAAAGGCAACTAAAGGAAATAGGGGCTATGTATGACTGGTCTAGAGAAATAGATACCAGTGCTCCTCAATATTATAAGTGGACTCAATGGATTTTTCTTCAGATGTATAAAAATAATCTTGCTTATAGAAAACTTGTGCCCATTAACTGGTGCCCCAGTTGTAAGACTGGCCTGGCCAATGAAGAAGTGATTAATGGGAAGTGTGAACGCTGTGGTTCTGAGGTTACCCGTAAGAAACTTATGCAATGGATGTTGAAAATAACAAGTTATGCTCATCGTCTCCTTAAGGACCTGGATAAGCTAAACTGGCCAGAGAAAGTGAAGATTATGCAAGCCAACTGGATCGGCTACAGCCAGGGATGTGAAGTTATCTTTAAAGTCCATTCAAAGCTCGAGAAGAGGGATTATGAGATTTCCGTCTTTACTACTCGTCCTGATACCCTGGCTGGTGCTACTTATATGGTATTGGCTCCTGAGCATGAGCTTATTTCTAAAATTACCTTATTGGAGCGCAAGAAGGAAGTACAAAAATATGCGGAGCAAGCCCAAAAGACTTCTGAACGGATGAGAACCGCCACGGTTAAGGCAAAGACGGGTGTATTCACCGGTGCCTATGCGGTCAATCCGATTAATGGGGAAGAAATTCCCATCTGGGTAGCCGATTATGTTCTTTTGACTTATGGCACAGGCGCTATTATGGCTGTTCCTGCCCATGATGTAAGAGATTTTGAGTTTGCTAAGGAGTTTTCTTTATCCATTAGAGAGGTTATTTACAGTCAGCAGAGTAAAAGAGCAAAGGATGGTTCTCTTATAGAGGCATATATTGGAGAGGGAAAACTGATAAACTCTGGCTCATTCAATGGTCTGGATTCAGCAATAGCCCGCAAGAGAATTACAGAAGGGTTAGCCAAAAAGGGAGAGGGCAAAAAATCGGTTAATTATAAATTAAGGGATTGGGTATTTTCCCGCCAGAGGTATTGGGGTGAGCCTATTCCTATTATTTACTGTTCTAGGTGCGGTGAAGTTCCTGTGCCAGAGAAAGACCTTCCTGTCCGCCTCCCCGAGGTAGAAGAGTATAGACCTACAGGTACAGGGGAATCTCCCCTGGCTAGTATAGCTGAGTTTGTTAATACTAACTGTCCTCACTGCGGCTCAAGGGCAAAGAGAGAGACAGATACTATGCCTACCTGGGCTGGTTCTTCCTGGTATTTTCTCCGCTATCCTAATCCTCATCTTGAAGAAGCTGCTTTTGATAAGGAAAATCTTAAGCGTTGGCTTCCTGTTGATATGTATGTAGGAGGAGTGGAACATGCTATTCTTCATTTACTTTATGCACGCTTTTTCACTAAAGTCTTATATGATTTGGGCTATATAGACTTTGAGGAGCCGTTCAAGCAGCTCTTCAACCAGGGAATGGTTTGTAAAAAGAGTAAGATAACGGGAAAAGTGGAGAAAATGTCTAAGTCGAAGGGAAATGTTGTTACCCCAGACGATTTAGTGAAAAGATATGGAACCGATAGTGTCCGTCTATATGAACTTTTTATTGGGCCGGCAGAAATGAACTGCGAATGGACTGATCGAGGAATTGAGGGAACCTATCGGTTTTTAAAAAAGACCTGGGATATCGTTCTAAAGTTGAAGGGAAAATATGCTTCAGAAAGAGAAGATGTTCTGAGAAAACGACACACTCTTATTCGAGATGTAAGCAATCGGATGAAGCTCTTTAAATTTAATACTGCCATTAGCAGCTTTATGGAGTTTATCAATTGGCTAAACGAACCTGAAGTCTTGAGCAAAGGGATAGACAGAAAAACAGTAGAGACCTTCCTTGTATTACTAGCTCCCTTTGCTCCTCATTTTGCAGAAGAACTGTGGGAAGTCATAGAGCATTCAGATACTATCTTTAAAGAGAAATGGCCAGACTATGATGCTTCTTTGGTTGAATCAGAAATAGCCAAGATAGCTATTCAGATAAACGGTAGATTGAGGGGGATTTTAGAATTGAGCAAGGAAGTTCCCCAGGAAGAAGTAGCAAAAGAGGCAAAGACTCTACCAGGAGTAGCAAAACATCTGAGAAGCAAGCAAATTAAGAAAGTAATTTTTGTCCCCGGGAAAATCGTTAATTTTGTGGTCAGTAATTAATAAAAAGTAATTAAAAACAAGTTCAAGAAAGGTAAGTAGCCAGTAAGATAGGAGAGCAAAGGAAAGTACCTTCTCCCCTTGGGGAGAGGGACAGGGTGAGGGGGAAAGGGGATGTGGAATCTTACCAGAGAAGAGCAAACAGTGCTTCTCTTTGTGGCAGCAGTATTTCTGGTAGGGCTGGGAGTAAAACTTACGGGAGGAATTCCCCGTCTTCCCAAAGTGTCCGTATCCAAAGAATCAATAGAAGTAAGGATAGAGGGTGCGGTAAAGGAGCCCGGTTGGTACGACCTTCCAAAGGGGAGCCTGGTAATTGAGGGAATCAGGCAGGCAGGAGGGGCTCTTCCTCAGGCAGACTTGAGGGGAATGAATCTAGGCTCATCTCTAGAAGACAAAGAGGAGATATGGATTCCCGGGGAAAAGCTCAATATAAATCGTGCCTCTTTAGAACAGTTGACCTATCTTCCTGGCATTGGTCCTGTTCTTGCCCAAAGGATTATTGAGTATAGGGAAGAGAAAGGTAGTTTCCTTACTTTATCAGAGCTTAAAGAAATTCCCGGCATTGGCCAGGTGAAATTTGAAAGAATTGAAGAAAAAACTACTCTGGAAGATGAATATTGAGTTTATTATTTAATTTCAGTGTCGTATATGTCTTGAATTATGGAAAACTCTGGGGGGATTTTTTATGAGCATCTCCTGTGAATCAGAAGGTGAGGTGAAAGAATTATTAGATAGAGTAAAAAAATGGAGTAAGAGAAGGGCTTTCTTTGAAAAAACTCAAAGGGGTAATGATGTTACCTGGAATGTAGCAAAGGAAAATAAATGATGAATTTAAAAGAATTATTGAAAAAGGCAGATGAAGGCGGATACGCTATTCCTGCTTTTAATTATTCAGATATCTGGGATTTATTGGCTATAATTGAGGCGGCAGAGGAAGAGAAATCATCGGTAATAATCTCCTCCAATCCTCTAGTAGCCAAAGCGATAGGAATTGATTATTTGGCAGCCATCGGTAAAATAAGTGTGCATTTGGCCAAAGTTCCCTTAATACATCACCTGGATCACTCCACCAGCTTTGAGCTATGTGCTGAATGTGTTGAAAAAGGCTATCCTTCAGTAATGATTGATGGCTCAGCTTTAAAGCTAAAAGAGAATATCGCTTTAACCCGAAAAGTGGTTAAGTTTGCTCATCCAAAGGGTGTCTGTGTGGAAGGAGAACTGGGAAGAATTAAAGGAAAAAGCATAGAGGGTAAGTATAAGGGAGAGGATTTCTTAATTAATGTTGAGGAGGCTATCCGGTTTGTTAAAGAAACAAAGGTAGATTCTTTAGCTATAGGTATTGGAACAGCCCATGGATTTTATAAAGCCAGGCCAGAATTAAATTTTGAACGTCTGGACGAGGTGAATGAGGCGATTAAAATTCCTCTTGTTTTGCACGGAGGAACGGGCATCCCTGATGAAGACATTAAAAAAGCCATCTCTTTGGGGATAAACAAGGTTAACATTGGTACCATTATCCACTGTACCTATATGAATAGCTTGAAAGAAGAGTTAAACAAACGAGACAAAAATCCTTATACTCTTGAGGTGCTCCTTCCGGTAAAAGAGGAAATCAAAAAAGTGGTGAAGGAGAAAATAAGGATTTGTGGCTCCAGTGAAAAGATGTAAGCGAGGAGAGCTTTTCATGAAATATCCAAAACCAGATAAAGAAGAGTTTAGGGAAGTTATCTTAAGAAGGAAGATCCCCTCAAGGGTCCATTTCATTGAACTTCATATTGATACAGAGGTTATCAGGTACTTTACGAAAAAATGGAATCGAAAGTGGATAGAGCCTTGTCTAGCAAAGGATAGGAAATCGCAAGAGCTAGTTCTGGCAAACTATATTGAGTGCTGGTATAGACTTGGTTATGATTGCCTCAGGTTTATCAGTGATTTTCGTTTCTCAGGGAGTCTATCTTTTGCCTCTAAAAGGCGGGTAGGGGAAGATACTGCCCTGCTTTCTAAAGAAAAGAGGCAGTGGGTTGAAGAAGGAAAAGGGATAATAAGCTCCTGGCAAGACTTTGAAAGTTATAACTGGCCTTCTCTTGATAAACTAGACCTCTGGCCTTTTGAATTCACCTCTAAGAATCTACCTCAAGGAATGGGAATCTTTGCCTCCTTTTCTCCTGGGGTTTTTGAGGTCCTTTTCAATGAACTATTTGGACTTGAGACGCTCAGCTATCTTCTCTATGATAAGCCGGATTTAGTTCAGGCGGCTGCCGACAGAGTAGGAGGGTTGATATATGGAGCATATAAGAAGATAATTGGTCTGGATAACTTAGTTGGCTTTTTTCAAGGAGATGATATGGGATTTAAGACAGCTACCCTTTTTTCTCCCGATGCCTTAAGAGAGTATATCTTGCCCTGGCATAAAAGATTTGCTCAGCTTGCTCATGACAATGGACTTTTATATATCCTCCATAATTGCGGCTACTGTGATTCAATAATGGAAGATTTAATTGAGGATGTCCGAATAGATGCTAAACACTCCTTTGAAGATGCCATAATGCCAGTGACAGAATTTAAGAGAAAGTATGGGGATAGAGTTAGCGTATTGGGTGGAGTGGATGTGAATAAGCTTTGTCAATTAAAAGAGAAGGGACTTCGTCAATATGTAAGGGATGTCTTAGATAAATGTATGCCGGATGGAGGTTATGCTTTAGGTTCTGGAAATTCTATTACTAATTACGTGCCAATAGAAAACTATCTCATTATGCTGGATGAAGGAGCAAAGTGGGGAATATGAAAGAGGGAATAAGGGTTTGTGGCTCCAGCAGAAAGATGTAAACGAGGAATGCTGTGAGATTTGATGTGATTGGACTGGGAAGTTGTGCGGTTGATTTATTAGGTATAGTTCCTTCTTTCCCCAAGCCTGATAGCAAGAATAAGATGGTAAGGTTCATCCAGCAGGGAGGAGGACCAGTAGCCACTGCTTTAGTAACATTGGCCAGACTAGGAGCTAGAGTGAGTTTTGTGGGAAAATTGGGAGACAATGAATTTTCCCGTTTTGTCATTAATGAATTCACCCAGGAAGGAGTTGATACCAGTGGTATAATTAAAGAAGAGAAAGCTGGCCCCTATTTTGCTTTTATTGTGGTGGATGAAAAAAAAGGTAGCCGCACTATCTGGTGGACAGATCAGATGGTCTCGCGACTTAAAGAAGAAGAGCTATCGAAAGATTTTATCAGCTCTTGTCGCATTCTTCACCTGGATGAGTACGACCTGCCAGCAGCGTTCCTGACTGCTAGATGGGCTAAAGAGAAAGGAATCAAAACGGTGCTCGATGCAGAAACCCCTGAAAAGAAAGAACTCCTTTCTCTGATAAAACTGATTGACTATCTCATTGTGCCAGAGGAGTTCGCTCTCACTTTTAGTGGTACTGGCGATGTAGAAAAAGCCACTGAGTTTTTTGTTAAACAAGGTTCGGGAGTGGTAGTTGCCACTCAAGGGAAGAAAGGTTCGTTGACAAGGACGAAAGAAAAGAAGTTTTTCCAGCCCGCCTTTAATGTCCCCATAATAGACACTACCGGCTGTGGAGATGTCTTTCATGGCGGTTTTATTTATGGCCTTCTCAAAGATTGGCCAATAGAAGTAACGAGTGAATTTGCCAGTGCAGTCGCTGCTATTAAATGTAAGAAATTGGGTGGGAGAGCAGGCTGCCCAAGTTTTAAAGAAGCGAGAGATTTCCTTCTTTCTTTCGGTTCAAAAAGAATGAAATCTTTTTTGAAAGAAGACGCTTCTAATGAAACATCTAAAGCCAGGTCAAATTGACTTATCTAATTCATAGCCTATAATAAAAATGCTATAATATTAATTTAATAGTACAAAAATTTCTTTTTGGACATAGATGTGCGGAAATCTGTGTCCCGATTAACTTCTTATAAAATAAGCGTTAAAGACGAGGAGATGGGGAAAATGAAACTTTCTTCCATTAATGTAGGTCAGGAAGTATGGACCTATGAGGACTACCGAGAACTTCCAAATGACCAAAAAATTTATCAGGTGATAGGAGGTAAACTACTTATGGTTCCTGCACCCTCAACGCGACATCAGAATGTTTCCAGAAATCTGGAGTTTATTATCTGGAGCTTTGTGAAAAGCCATAATTTAGGTGTGGTATACTACGCTCCCATAGATGTGGTTTTTAGCTCGGTAGATATAGTTCAGCCGGATATAGTTTTTATTGCCAGAAATAGGTTGGCCATAGTAAAAGAGAAGGGGATCTTTGGTGCACCTGATTGGGTTATAGAGATAGTCTCATTCTCAACCAGTAAGATAGATATTAAATTAAAGAAAAATCTTTATGAGCGCTTTGGAGTCAGGGAATATTGGATAGTTTATCCTGAGGATGAGAGAGTTGAGGTATATCTCTTAGAGGGAGGAAATTATAAGCTCAGAGGAGTATTTTTGAAACATGATATTTTACAGGTTAGTACAATAGAGAGACTTGAAGTCAACTTAGAGGAAGTGTTTTCCTAATTATTGAAGGAGTGGAGTATGGCGTTAAAAGCGACAGTCGTAGGGGTAGGTATGGTGGGAGAGCAAATCATCTCTATTTTGCGGCAACGAGGTTTTCCTATGGAATGGCCTCCCATAGTTTGTGCTACCAGAGAGCGCACAGAAATGCTTGATGGTGAAGAATTCTATGTCAAAAAGACAAATGAGAGCTGCTTTAAGGGTAGAGATATTGTATTTTTCGCTGGCAAAGAAGGAGCCAGGGGAGCCAGTGTCCAATGGAGAGAGAAAGCAGGAAAAGCAGGCGCTGTTTGTATAGACAATAGTTCTGATTTTCGTCTGGATCCCACTATTCCTTTAATAGTACCAGAGGTGAATCCAGAGGCCGTCACATCTAAAAGTCGCTTTATTGCCAGTCCTAATTGTTCTACTATCCAGCTGGTGATGGTTCTTCATCCATTACATAAAGCCGTCAGGATACGGCGAGTAGTCGTTTCCACTTATCAGAGTGTATCTGGATGGGGGGTAAGAGCATATGAAGAGCTCCTCAACCAAATACCTCAGGCCCTCAAATCTCTAAATAAGGTCTCTTTTGATCCAACTGTATTTTCCAATTCCATAGCCTTCAATTGCCTTCCCCATATTGATAAATTCACTCCGGATGGTTATACCAAAGAAGAGATGAAGTTGGTCTTAGAGACCCAGAAAATTATGGGTGATGAGAACATCAACATCAGTCCTACTGCGGTACGAGTGCCAGTGCTAGTAGGACATGGAGAAAGTATAAATGTCGAAACTGAAAATGAGCTCAGTGCAAGCCAGGCGCAGGAGGTTCTTTCTGCTGCCCACGGCATCTTAGTAATGGATGAGCTAAATAAGGATAACCCTCGTCATGACCCTCTGGAACGCACTTATCCTGTTCCTTTAGATATTCGTAAGCCCGAGTATCAAGACCTGGTGCTGGTAGGACGGATACGAGAGGACTCTACCCTGAAGAATGGACTTAACCTGTGGTGTGTGGCTGATAATCTACGTAAGGGAGCTGCCTTAAATGTGGTTCAGATTGGTGAGCTACTGATAAAGAAGGGGATAATTCGCCCTTAAGATTTTCTTAATGAACTAGGAAATTATATGCTCACCGAAGGATATTTTCTGAAGGAGCCTTATAGGAGCAACCTTAACGAAGCTTCGAGTTGAGGATAAAGAAAAATATACTGTCCGAGGAGCAAAGCGAGGAGTTTATATTTTTCCCGAAACGAGAAGCTGAGTAGAAATGATAAAAGGCTGCTATACAGCGACGGAAGAAATTGTCCTTCGGTTTTTTTTGACAAGCTCAATGATTTTCTTATCTTTATCGCCTTTAAGCTGGCAATAGTCTGAAAGAATTCTTTCTAAAGAGCCTTTTAACCTTCCTTCTTTTTTGTTAATTTCAATGGCAGCGGCGATCATCATAGAGTAAACTTCAGGAAGATACCCGCTAGAGATAATAAACTTTGCCCCGGAGATAAGTCTTTCCTCAGGCTTAAGTTTTTCTAAGGAGCCTCTTATGCCTCTTTCAATGGAATCCTTGAACACCGGGCAGAGAATTCTTCTCAAGATATTAATGGCATAATTGTTAACTTCGTTCTCATCCAAAACATCTGGATAATTGCTTAAAAGAGCTCTTATTATCTCATCGTTCATCATTTTATGAGCCAGGTGTAAAAGCTCTTTTTCTTCGGCTAACTGGTAAAAGTGAGAGTATCCTTTTAGGTAGCCAAGGTGGGATAAGAAAGCATGGGTTCCATTGTGCAGTAGGAATTTCATTCTTTTTAAAGCACTAAATTCTCTTTTCCCTTTTGCTTGGAAAGCTCTTCCGAAAAAGACTTTATCCTTAGCTATGCTTTCCACCAGGGGTATTCCGTACCAGGGTTCTGCTATTACTGCCCAGTTAAAATTATCAGTAACAGACTGATAAACTCCTTCTTTCTTAATATTTTCTTCACAACGGCACATCCTTCCCATTATAGGATTACCTATTCTTAGCCAGGAGGGTACATCCAGGATGTCTTCCTTGAGATAACTCTCCATCAGAGCCTCAATATTCCATCCATTCTCGCTGCAGAGAATAAATAGAGAATCTTTGCTTTTACGCTCTTTTATTCCTTTAGCTAAAATAGAGGCTACACTTTTTAAATGAGAGGAACCAACAGCAGTAAAAATAATAGGAACCTTGCTTATTTTATCAATGAGCAGAGCCTTTTCTTGAGAATTATCTAAATTCAACCCTGCTACATTCTTTACCTCAATTGCCTTAAGTTGCGGAAAAGAAATATTAAGGCAATATTGATTTTCTCTTTTTAGATAGGCCAAAAAATCACTTTTATATTCTCTGTCTATAAAAGTGATCTGATAGTCTTTGCTCAGCTCTGGGCCTAAAAAGCCGAGAGATAGGGCTCCTGCTCCAAAAATTAATATTTCCTTTTTCATCATTGAAATTTAGTCCCAACTCTGTTCACTTCTGGCTAGATAAGCATCAACTCATGTCAAAAGAACTTGTTACCAGTTTTTCTAAAAAACCGATTGTAATTTATCAGTATTTAGAATTTCTGTCAAACACAGACAGATAAATAATCCTGAGGTATTTATTGACCTTCTCTATTTTTATATTAAGATAGAATATGCAGGGACAGGGAGAGGATGTTCTTCCGCACACACATAAAATAGTCCCTAGACCTAGGAAAAAAGCCAAAAAAAGGAGTAGCAAATGAGGATAGACAGAGAAAATTTAGCCAGATTGGAGACTGAGTACAAAGGATACTTAAAGGGAGACAGACTGGAGCAGTTCTTTGATGATTTCGGGATAAAGCTTGCTGCCGGACATTGGTGTGCCGGTGATTTTGCTGACCGATTTGCTCCAGTGGGTTACCTTAGCAATGAGCCTAACTTTAAAAGTGATGTTATATCCCAGATAGAACGAGTGGCACAGGCAGGAATGAAAGGAATTGAGTTTCACGAAGTAATATTTATTGATAGAAATTACAAAAAAGATGAGGTAGTAATCCAAAGGGTAAAAGAGGCTTTGGCTAAATACAAACTTATTCCTACCAATATGAATACTAATTTATGGACAGATCCCAAGTGGAAATTAGGCGGAATAACCAATGTCAATAAAAGTATCCGAGAGGATGCCCTGGCAATAGCTTTACAAGGAATAGAGATTGCTAAAGAACTTGGTTGCACTAGTGTAGCTTTATGGCCGGGTTCAGATGGCTGGGATTATAACTTCCAGGTCAATTATGGTCAGCTCCTGGATAGATTCGTTGAAGGATGCATAGTCATAAATAAAAAAGCTCGCCAGGAGAATCTCATCTTTGGCGTGGAAGCCAAACTCCATGAGCCAAGAGAAGGAAATATGATAATTTCTACTACCCATAAAGCTGCTTTAGTATCTCTAATGGTTAATCAAGAATGCGGGGGAACTAACATGGGAGTCTGTGTTGATTATGGCCATGAACAGATGTATGCCTCTGAGCCAGCGGATATGCTTTATACTTTAAAGAGAGTGAATGTGCCCTTGACCAATTTTCATATTAACAATGCCAAATTACACAGCAACGATGAAGACCGAATATCAGGCACCGGAGATAATTGGCGCCTGGCTGATTTTTGTTATGCTGCTGTTGATACAGGCTATAAGGGCTGGTTCGGAGAGGACCAATATACTTATCGTATGGAGCCGGTTAAAGCTATGGCTCTATCTAGAGAGCTATTTGCCAATATAATGAAAAAAGCTCTACAGATTTATGCTAATAAAGAAGCTCTTGAGGTAGCTCAATCGAGCGGGAAAGCAGAAGCCACTATAGATGTGGTTAAGGAGTATCTGATTTAAAAGTATAGGAGTCTGTCTATTCAGAGTCGGTTAATCATGCGGCTGGTTATTTTTTGTGAAATTCACTATCTCATCAGGTTCATCTATTATACGAAACAAATTGATATCCTCAGGAGAAATTTTTCCTCCGGCTAAAAGTGCTTTATCCATCCAATCTTTTAGACCTTTCCAGTACTCTCTCCCTACCAGAATCACCGGGAAAGGTTTGATCTTATGTGTCTGAATCAATCCAACGGATTCGAAGAATTCATCCAGAGTACCGAATCCTCCCGGGAAGATAACAAAGGCGACTGAGTATTTCACAAACATAACTTTCCGTACAAAGAAGTAGCGAAAATCAAGGTAGGTTCCAATATATTTATTCGGTTTTTGTTCGGCGGGCAAATTAATATTAAGTCCTACAGATACTCCTCCAGCTTCGCTGGCTCCCTTATTTGCTGCCTCCATTATCCCTGGCCCTCCTCCGGTGACGACAGCATATCCTGCCTTAGCGAGCTTTGCTGTGGTTTTTTCTGCCTTTTTATAATCACTATCATCAGGATGCGTTCTTGCTGAACCAAATATAGATACAGCCGGAGGTATTTTACTTAAGATTTCAAATCCGTCTATAAATTCAGCCATAATACGAAAGATTCGCCAGGATTCGTTTACCGTTAACTCATCCACAAGATATCGTTCATCCATATCTATCTCCTGCTAGATGCCTTATCTTAGTTCCAGGCTCTATTTTGTAGGTTTGATAATACACTGTAATTTGGTGAGTGTCAAATAATACTTTCTTTCGTCTTCTTGATGAACCAGGAATTATATATTCTACCGAAGGACATTTTCTGAAGAAGCCTTATAGGAGCATCCTTAACGAAGCTTCGAGTTGAGGAAAAAGAAAAATATACTGTTTGAGGAGCAAGGCGACGAGTTTATATTTTTCCCGAAACGAGAAGCTGAGCAGAAAGAATAAGAAGCTACTATACAGTGACGGAAGAAATTGTCCTGAGGTATTTTTTGACAGAAAAGAGTGAATGAGATAACCTTTGATTGAGGGAAACTTGGATTTTACCTTCTCACAGGAGAAAAGAGATGATAGAGTCTGTGGTGGAAGTTAAGGATTTAAAAAAGAGCTATGGCAAGGTAGAGGCCTTGAAAGGTATCAGTTTCGAGATTAAAGGGGGAGAAGTCTTTACTCTTATCGGTCCAAATGGAGCGGGGAAGACCACCGCTCTGGAGATTATAGAAGGTTTAAGGAAAAAAAATAGCGGAGAAATAAGAGTCTTCGGGATGAATGTGGAAAAGGAGCTTTCTAAAATTAAACCGAGAATTGGAGTGCAGTTACAACACGGAGCTTTATATGAACATCTGACAGTAAGAGAAATTCTGGTTCTCTTTGCCAGTTTCTACAAGAAGAATATAGATATAGAAAAGCTCATAGAAAAAGGAGCCTTGGGGAAAATAGCTCATATACGTACAGAAGCACTCAGTGGTGGTCAGCTTCAGCGTCTTCGTATCGTTACCACCTTGGTTAATGATCCTGAGCTGCTTTTCCTTGATGAACCCACTACAGGATTGGACCCACAATCAAGAAGGTATATCTGGGGAATGATAGAAGACTTAAGAGAAGAGAGCCGGACTATCCTTCTTACTACCCATTATATGGAGGAAGCCGAGACATTGGCAAACCGAGTTGCCATCATAGATGAAGGGAAAATGTTATCGATAGGAAAACCAGAAGAACTAATAGCTAAACATGGGGGAGAAACAGTGATGTATATTGAGACAGAGGAGAAGGTAAAAAACAAAGACTTAGAGAAGACAGAAAAGGGATATCGGATAAAACTGAAAAATGCCGGTTTTGAGGCTTCTCGAATACTGGCAGACTTTGGCCGAGAAAGAGTAGGAATTAAGCATGTTGAGATAAAGAACCCTAGTCTGGAGGACGTATTCCTTAATTTAACAGGAAAGGAGTTGAGGGACTGATGTTAGCTAAATTTACCGTCTATAGGATAAAAATGTTTGTTAGAGACAAACAGGCTCTTTTCTGGACGATTGCATTTCCCTTGTTATTTGTTTTTATCTTCTGTGGAATCTTAGGTAGAAGCTTTGACTTCAAACTTAATGTGGCTTTGGTGGCTGAGGAATCAGGACCAATAGTAGAGCAGCTTGTTCAGGGCTTTGAGGAGGGAGGAATGTTCAAGTTTAGTGAGGATTTGAGCCTGGAAGAAGCAAAACAACAGGTAGAGCAAGGCAAACTTGATGCGGTTCTTATTATCCCGCAGGATTTTTCCTCTTCTCTTCTTGGTGGTGCAGCTAACCTTACTGTTTATTACGATAAAACTAAAACACAAAATGCTCAGATAATCAGTTCTGTTTTTCAACAGATTGGCCTGGAGATAAGTAAGCGCACTCTGGGATTAAAAAGGTTTCCCATGGAGATAGACCTTAAGGGAATAGCGAGAAAAGAGAGTGTCGAGAATGCTTCCTACAGCGCCTTCTTTATTCCGGGAGCTTTGACTATGGCTTTAATGGCTGCTGGTCTCTTTGGAGTGGGAGGTGGTATTCCCCGGGAAAGGGATAGAGCTTTACTGCGAAAGTTGGCTACCACTCCTCTACCTAAATTCTACTACGGCCTTGCCTTTATCTTTCAAAGTGCCATACTTGCTTTACTTCAGGCAGCGATTATCATAAGCGTGGGCGTCTTTGCTTTTCGGGTTAATTTTCTTATAGACCCTCTAAAACTAGGCATTATCCTTGTGCTGGGTGGAATCACTTTTGCTTCCTTCGGATTTTTGGTAGGTTCAATCGCTAAAACGTCTAATGCTGCGGAAGGAACAATTAATATATTCTACTTTCCTATGCTTTTTCTATCGCCCGTCTTTTTTCCGGCCAGCATCCTACCCGGGATTGTTCGGGCAATATCTGGTGTACTGCCCAGCACTTACCTGGTTAATGCCTTAAGGAAATCTCTCATTATAGGGGCTTCCTTGGGCGACATTTCCCTGGATTTGCTAGGTCTGATTATCTGGATTGCTGGCACAGCAATTCTTGCCTCTTTCCTCTTCCGCTGGACAGAAGAAGCATAGTTACCGGCGTGTTTGGGTGAACGAATGGAAATATTCGATAATATACCTTTTAGATTAGATATAGACACACTTTTTTCCAGGGTACATATAGGCAAAGAAAGTGAAGACGCAAAAGATATTCAAGACCTGTTGGAGATCGTTTCTCCCGTAGCTAGTCCCAAAGCTATTTATAAAGTCTGTTATATTCAATCTAAAGATTACGACACAGTGAAGGTTGGAGGGGTAACATTTAGTAATCGGGTTCTGCGGGTTAATCTGGATAAAGTGGAGAGAGTCTTTCCCTATATCGCCACATGTGGAAGAGAATTGGATGAGACAATAAGTCCATCTGATGATTTCATTAGACAATTCTGGCTGGATACCATCAAAGGCATGGCTTTAGAAACTGGTGTGAAATATCTTAAGGATTATTTGAAGAGGAAATATGCTCTTGGGGGTACCTCATCAATGGCACCAGGAGCAGGAGGCCAGGACTTGTGGCCAATAGAACAGCAGAAACAATTGTTTTCACTCTTTGGTAATGTAGAGGATTTAATTGGAGTTAAGTTAACCGATAGTTTCTTAATGATTCCTAATAAATCTGTATCAGGGATATCCTTTCCCACAAAGATTAGATTTGAAAGTTGTCAACTATGTGCAAGAAGAATATGCGCAGGAAGAAGAGCGCCTTATGATAAGAATCTAGTGGAATCATACTATAAGGAGGGGTAAGAGCAGAGATGTTTCACTTCGGCAACTATGAAAGGCTCTCTTTTTTACTCAGCAGAAAGGTCTTTTTTCATTTTCTCGAATTCTTCTTTAGTAACTTCTCCCTTGGCGTAGCGTCCCTTGAGGATGTCCAGAGGTAATTCAGAGGTCACTGAGGGACCAGGCTCTCCCGTAATTCTTTCCAGTTGATATTCCCAGTGTTCATGTGTTTCAAAGTGAGTATTCGGGTCGCGGAAAAGCACGTAGCACCACCATATACCCCAGATAATATTGACTCCGGGAATAATCATCAAAACAATATATAAAACCATATTCCTGGGAATTAGTGGCTGCAGAATCTCGGCATCAAAAGAGATTCCTTTTTCTTTTAGTTTTGCCGATACACGGCGAAAGAACTCCAACTCCCCCCGCTCGTGAATAGCATAATCATAAGTAAGCCAGTACCAGGAAACCAGAGTCAGGATGGATCCTACCGGACCGAAGATATAACTGAAAATAACCCAGAGAACGAAGAAAGCAGTGCTGCGGAACTGTTCTCGGATAATGAGTTGCATATCAGAGCCGACCCAGTCAGCCATGTCAATCTGATGTTCTTCTTTTAACCAGCGGGAAAGGCTTATTCTAAGCCGCTTGGCTCGCTCGATGTGGTCATTTCTTCTACTGTATAGTTGCCATTGGTACCACCAATGGATGACGGATAGAGCAATTCCAATTGCCACTATAGCTATAACCCATCCAGCCAGATGGAGTGGAAACCAGGGGCCATTATAAGGACCCCAATCAAGGGAGTACTGAACCCTCCAGGGCATATCCTGAGCCCAGAAATAGACTCCCATTGAGACAGATACGGCAATTAATAAAGCTATCATAATCAAAATAATGACCAGATAAGTTCCGAAAGAGAGTCGGCGGTCAGTCTCTTTTCTTCTTCCTAACTCAGGGATGTTATTAGCCATAATAATCCTCCTTTTCTACAATCTAGCAAGGTTTTTCTTAAGGTTATCCTGAAAAAATCCTTCTTAAATTCTCCTCAGGACTTTTCATTATTTTCAGTTTTGAAACCTGCTTGTCAAGTCTAGGTTTTCAGTTTATTCTCCCGCCAGGTCCTGCTTCATTTTCTCGAATTCTTCTTTAGTGATTTCTCCTCGGGCATAGCGTCTCTTGAGAGCTTCCATTGCGTCCTTTTGGCTGCGAGCCTGATGATGCCAGAAGGGAAAATCCCAGTATCGACCCCACTTGGTTCGTCGGGTGATGATACTGGCTCCAATTGCTACCAGAACTAATGCCCAGAAAATTCCCCAGAGGTTTCCGGTTATAGGAACCCCCAGAGTCTTCAGTAGAAGAAGAATCCCTACAATTACCAGCACTATCCCAAACCACATAGTTTAACCTCCTTGATTAAGACGGTATGATACAAGGTTACTTTCATTATAGCACATTACGAGAAAAGTCAAGTGAACCGCCTGAGACCTCTGGGTCTTTTTTTAAAACAAAATCATCCTAATGTCATTGCGAAGGACGAAGTCCTGAAGCAATCTCAAGGGAGTGTTTGACAACTACTGACATTTATCTAAACTTATTTTCTGGTAGGAGATAGAACTCAAGAACTGGCAGAGTATTAGCTTGCCTTTGATGAAACAGTGGTCATCATATTCGCTTCAGCAAGAATATATTAGAGAAATGGATAAGCACAGACAAATTAGATTTTTTCAAGGTATTACAAGGAATATATTGATATTAGGATTGGTTAGTTTATTCACTGACCTGTCAAGCCAGATGATCTTTCCCCTAATTCCCCTATTCTTAACTACCGTATTAGGGGCTGGTGCTTATGTAGTGGGTATAACTGAAGGTGCTGCAGAGACAACAGCCTCTTTGTTAAAAGTTATATCCGGTTATTGGTCAGATAAAATTAAGAAAAGAAAACCTTTTATTTTCTTTGGCTATTCTCTGTCATCTATAACAAAACCTTTATTTGCTTTTACTAATTTCTGGCCTTCTGTTCTTTTTGTTAGAGTGATAGAAAGAATCGGTAAAGGTCTAAGAACTGCTCCCCGGGATGCACTGGTAGCCGAGTCTTGCCAGGAAAATGTTAGAGGCAAAGCTTATGGACTACACCGGGCTATGGATGGAATTGGCTCGGTTTTAGGAGCAGTTATAGCTTTTTTACTTCTTGGAATTTTAGGATATAGAAAAATCTTTCTTTTAGCTTTTATACCCGGAATAATTGCCGTATTTGTTATTTTGTTTATTAAGGAAAAAAAGGCTCCTGCAAAAAGAGAGACAAAAAAAATATCCGTTAGGTTAAGTTTTAAAGAACTACCTGTCAATTTAAGATTGTTCATCTTGATTTCCTCAATATTCGCCTTGGGTCATTTCGGATATGCCTTTCTCTTATTAAGAGCGAAGAATATAGGGTTAGCTGATAATACGGCCATTCTTCTCTATATTTTATTTTATATTGTCTATACTATTTGCATAATACCTTCCGGGATGTTATCAGACAAGATAGGAAGAAAACCGGTTTTAATCACAGGCTATTTGGTATTTGCTATAACTTCTCTTGGCTTGATATTTACCTCAAGTATTTACACCATTCTGATATTCTTTATTGTTTATGGGGTATTCTATGCTATGATTGATGGTGTTCAAAGAGCCCTGGTAGTAGATTTAGCACCAGAAAATCTAAAAGCAACCGCATTAGGAACATTTCATACAGCCATAGGATTAGTAGCCCTCCCAGGTGGATATATTGCCGGGCTGTTATGGGATAAGATAGGTCCAGGGGCAACATTTACCTATGGCTTTACATTAGCAATAATTTCAATAGCTCTATTTATGTTTGTAAAACCAACCAATAGGGTCAGATCTTGATTTTTTCCACCTTTACCCCTTATAAATCATCAGCAAAGATAGAATCCTTTCAAGTTACTTTTCTTTCTTCCGTTTTTCTACCAAAAACTTCTTATTTTAGTCCTTTTTTCCCTGAACTCCCAAAATCACCGTTTACTTTCAATTTTTCAGCAAAGGAAGCGAGGCCTTGACATTTTTTGAGATTGCGGTAAAATGTGGTTAGTTTATGAGAGATTATGTCATGCTAGGAGGGGGTATTGTTACAAGAGAGAAGGCAAAACGAAGTAATTCAAATACTTCAGCGTGAAAAGGAAATTCGAATTTCTGAAACGAGTAAACTATTTGGTGTGTCGCAAAATACCATTAGGCGGGATGTTAAAGAACTGGAGAGGATGGGTCTGGTAAGAACGGTGCACGGAGGAGCAATAATTAGTAAGAAATTCCCAACATCTGATTTTCCGTATAGAGTTAGAGAAAGTTCTATGGTTGAGCAAAAAAGGGAAATTGGCTTAACAGCATCTAAATTAATAGAAAATGGAGAAAGTATAATTTTAGATTTAGGCACCACCGCCTTGGAGATTGCCAAGAATCTACATGCAAAAGCACATCTTACAGTCATTACTAATAATTTTAGTATTGCAGAGGAGTTAAGGACAAATTCACATATCCAGGTAATAGTTGCCGGGGGAGAATATAGAGAAAGTAGCAAGGGGTGTGTTGGCCATTACGCAGAAGAGTTTTTTTCTAAGATTTATCAGGTTGACAGAACTTTTCTTTCCTGTGGAGGCATTACGCCGGAACAGGGAGTTATGAATCCTAATCATTATGAATTAAAAACCAAGCAAGGGATGATAAGAGCAGGGCAAGAAGTTTATGTAATTGCAACTTCTGATAAGATTGGAAAAACCTCTTTTGCCTCCGTTTGCCCTCTGAGTGAAGTTGATGCAATCATTACTGATAAGCATTTCCCAGAGGGGAAAATAAAGACATTTCAAGAATTAGGGGTAAGGGTAATAAGAGAGCCAGAAAATGAAGACAAAAAAACAGAAGCGGAAAGGAGGTGAGAAAGGGAAGAGGAGTTGTTAGCTTAGAATAAAAAGAAAGCTTACAAAAAGAAAAATAGGGAGGAAATAAAATGTTTAGAAAAACAGGTGTTTTGCTATGTGTATTAGCATTTAGCCTTGTTGTTTTTGCTTCCTGTGCAGGTGCAGTTACCATAAAGTGGTTACATTATTACGATATTACTGCACCAGGGGCTGAAGTTGAGTTGGACATAATACAGACTTTTGCCAAGCTCAATCCAGATATTAAACTGGAAATTGAAACACTCTATGATCAAGCCTATCACCAGAAACTTGCCGCACTGGCTGCTGCTGGACAGACACCTGATGTTATGTATCTATGGCCTGGTGAACGAACCGGTAAAATTACAGGATCTGGCATCATAGCTGACCTCTATCCATTCTTGGGTGACGATATAGATAACTACGTTCCTGCAGCTGTTGCTCCTCAGCTTCTCGGTAGACTTCATGAGCTTCCCATGTTCTCAGGTACTGCATCCCATATGCTGTATGTCAATACCGAGCTTCTCGATAGGCTTGGTCTTGCTATGCCGCAGACATATAAGGAACTGAAGGCTATGGTTCCTGCAATAAAGGGAGCTGGTTTGCAGGGTATCGCAATAGCAGCTAAGGAGACCTGGGTTATGCAGTCCTGTCTTCTCAGTGCTATAGTTGGAAGAACAGCGGGAGATGAATGGCTGATGAAGGCAATTGCCGGTGAAGCTTCATTTGAGGATGAAGGGTTTCTTTGGGCTCTCAGAATCGTTGAGGAAATGTATGCTACGGGACTAATTTCAGAAAGCAATGTCCAGCTTGGGTATGGAGATGCTCCAAACGTATTTGCAGAAGACAAGGCCGTCTTTTATATTGATGGCGACTGGCGTGTAAGTGCATTCTCGGCTGTTGCTGATGGTCTTATGACTCCGGAAAAGCAAGAGAAGATCACTCTTACTGTACTTCCTGACTTTGCAGGACAGATAGGCCCCTCCGGTTCCACTTCTTTCGTTGTTTCAACAGGTCTTGGTATGAAAGCAGGTCTTTCTCAAGAAAAGGCTGAGGCAGCCTGGAAATTGGTTTCTTTCTATGTTGGACCTATAGCTAGCAAGAAAAGACTTCTAGGAGGAAGTCTTAAGCCACCTTCTTTGGCCAATCTGGATATCTCAGATGTTGAAATGCCTCCGCTGGACAGGAAACTTTTTGCTTTTTATCCCTTACATCCCGCGACTCTCATCCTCGATGCCGTGATTCCCGCTGATGGTGTCCAAAGGATAAATACTGGCCTTCAGGAACTGGCATTGGGTGATATAACACCAGAACAACTGGCTGCGGAAATCGAAGCTGCAGTCGCGTCCGTGCGTTAAAAGGAAAAGGTACTGTGAAAAAGGCACTGCACGACATCGTGCAGTGCCTTTTCAATAAAGAGGATGAGAATGAATTTTACATCCGAAAAGTCTAAGAAGGTAATTACCTATCTACTTTTTGTAGCTCCAGCATTAGTTATTTACCTGCTAATAATAGGTTATCCAATAATAAAATCTCTTCACCTGAGTTTTACGGATTATAACGTTTATACAAACGAAGCAGTATGGGCTGGATTTAAATGGTATATAAAAATGTTTAATCAGTCAGAATTCTGGATGGCATTGAAGAATACTATGGTTGTTGTTGTTGTTTCTGTTTTTGGCCAGATACCTATTGGATTTGTACTGGCATATATTCTCTATAGAAAACTTGTACGGTTTCGAGGATTTTTCCAAGGCATGGTTTTCCTTCCCATTACTCTTTCCATGGTTATTGTGGGTATTCTCTGGTTAAAAATGTTTTCTTCGGTTGGAGCGGTAACGAATCTTCTGCGACTTATTTATAACGACCCACAATATACGATAGGCATAGTGAATAGTAAAACCTGGGCTATGGTACCCGTTGCATTTGCTCTTCTCTGGATATATACAGGATTTTATATGGTTGTTTTTCTGGCCAATCTCCAGAGGATTAATCCCTCAATTATTGAGGCTGCTATGATCGACGGCGCATCTGAAGTTCGTATCTTTCTAAAAATTATCGTTCCTTCCCTTTCTGGTGTAGTAGTAATATTGACTATTTTTGCCATCGCCGGAAGTCTTAAAGGTTTTGATTTAATATTTGCCTTGACCGGAGGCGGCCCGTCTAACTATACAGAGGTACTTACCCTTTATATGTATCGTTACGCATTTACGTACTTCAATTACAGTTTTGGATCTGCAATTTCCATGGTTATTGTTAGCATGAGTATTATTCTGATAATCCTGGTACGGGTTATCGAAAGAAAACTTGTCGGTCCTAAACAGGTTTAAGAATGTCTGATTTTGTTTTAAGCGAAGAAAGGAAAAATGTTCTTTTCAAAATAGTAGCTTATGCAGTTCTTATAAGCTTTGCCATATTAACAATCTTTCCTCTAGTCTGGCTTTTTTATTCTTCATTTAAACCAAAGCTTGAAATAATAAGACACGGCCTTGCCCTGCCCAAAAATCCAACGCTTCAGAATTATGTTAGGGCATGGGAGCTTGGCCACCTGGGTGAGTATGCTATCAATAGCCTCATTTATACATTTTTTTCTACAGGAGGAGTAATTATTCTTAGCATGATGGCCTCTTTTGCCTTTGCAAAATTAGGAATAAAGTATAAAATTACTCCAATTCTTTATAATCTGTTTCTGGGGGGTTTGCTTATCACTTTACACGCAATTCTTATTCCCTTGTTTCTTTTTGAAACTCGAATTGGTCTTCAAGACACCTACCTTGGCCTAATCCTTCCCTATACAGCAATTGGTTTGCCCTTTGCAATTTATCTGGGAACAGAATTTATGAAAGGAATACCGGATTCTCTAATTGAATCGGCAAAAATAGATGGTGCCTCTTATTTTCAGGTTTTCTCAAAAATCATTCTTCCCATAAGTAAACCAATTATTGTAACGCTGACCATCCTGTCAGTTCTCGGGGCCTGGAACGAATTTTTACTTGCCTTTATTCTTACTTCTCTTAAAAGAAGTCTTCCTGTAGGTATCTATATGTTTTCAGGACCTCTTGCTGTTGAGTATGGAATGCAGTTTGCTGCACTTGTGATTGGACTTGCCCCCGTGCTTTTATTCTATGCCCTTTTCAGTAAACAAATAACCCGTGGTCTTACTGCGGGAGCGATAAAGGGATAACATTCCTTCAAATACCTTATTTTTCTTCTTTTCTCCTGGTCTTTACCTAAAAACCGGGATATGACCCAAGGGAGTCGAGATTGCCCCCTCCCAGTTTTTAGAGTTCCTCTATCGACCTACCTTTAAGAATCTTTCTGAAGCAATAATTTTTCCCTTTTTTATTTGACTTTTCTTTTCTTACATATATAATATTGTGAGGGAGGAGGAAGAAAATGAGTGAAAGGGAAAGATTGCGTGCTAAATCAAGGAGACTGCGTTCCGAG
>Ga0315547_1001110_pt1 | contig 22432 bp, 22 predicted proteins | sample SalMarSW160240MG_2_FD_202542 | JGI IMG/M metagenome (GOLD analysis project Ga0315547, IMG submission 202542) | Salt marsh sediment microbial communities from the Plum Island Ecosystem LTER, Massachusetts, United States - Salt Marsh Sediment SW1601-240 ...
TTGTGCCGTAGAACCCTGATCGAGGTTGAGATGCATTGTGGAGCCGACCGGGTTTTCCAGTCCGAATTCTGTAATGGTGGATTCATTGATGATCAGGGAAAGGGAATCATTGAATTCCTCAGAAAAATTTCTTCCATCTACCAGTGTAAGCCCTTGGGTTTTAATAAAATTTTCATCGATCACCATGGCATCCGTTGTCAGCACTTCAGAACTCATGTTGCTGGTCTGAAAAAAGTTGCCAAAATAATATCCTCCGGAAACCGGTGTATTTGAACTGGCAACCGATTCAATATCAGGATATGTAAGAAGTTCCTGCCTGAATGCGTCCAGGTTTTCCAGCAGGGAAAAAGCCCTTTCCAGTACCAGGATGTTTTCTTTCCTGAACCCAAGATCTTTATTCATGAAAAAATCCATCTGCTGCCGTACGAGGAGTGTTACAGCGATCAGAATGATGGAAATACTGAATTGAAATACCACAAGAGCATTGCGTAAAAAGGAACCTGCTTTCGTTGATATGAACCGGCCCTTCATGAAATGGAGTGGCTGCATGGAGGATAAAAAAAACGAGGGATAGCTGCCCGCGATGAAACCGACAAAAAGCCCGAGACCAAGCAGAATTGGCAGGGTAAACCAATTGCCAAAATATTCGATCTCAAGGCTCTTTCCTGCCAGGTTATTGAATGCCGGAAGCATTAGTTCAGTCAGTACAAGAGCGAATATCAAACCTAAGGCTACAGTGGCTAACGATTCATTTAAGAATTGCCAGACCAGCTGTTTTTTCTGAGCTCCCAAAATCTTCCGCATACCCACCTCAAGCGCTCTGTCTGTCGAACGTGCAGTGGAAAGATTCATAAAGTTGATGCAGGCTATGATGAGAAGAAAAGCCGCAACGACGATAAAGATATAGACGTAGATAATGTTGCCATTTGGCTTTATTTCATTTCTGAGATTGGAATGCAGGTGAATGTCTTTGAGGGGTTGAAGAAAGTAATTGTAGCCGTTACCAGCAGCAGTGTAATCTTTAAACGTAACGCCCATACGCGATTCGATCTGTCCCGCTGCATATCGTTCAACCAGACCCGGAAACTTGGATTCCAATGCTTCAGGATCTGTTCCCTCTTTTAGTTTCAGGTAGGTCTTGACTGAGAAGGCAAGGTAATCGGGAATCCTGGTTAATCCCGTTGCTGCAAGGTTCCCTACAAAATCAAATCTGAAATGTGAATTCCCGGGAACATCTCCACATACACCGGTAACCATAAATTCACCGTTTGGGACTGTGATGATCTTTCCCACAGCAGCCGAATCACCGAAATACCTTCTTGCCGTAGATTGTGTGAGTACAAATCCATTCGGTGTTTTAAGCACGGCTGACTTATCCCCCTCAATCAGGGGAAAATCAAAAAATTCAAAAAAATTTGAATCGGCAAGAACCACATACCGTTCCCTGAATTGCTTCTCCCCAACCTGTGTAATGAACTCATTGTCCCGGGAAAATACCCTTGAACAACTCTCCACCTCAGGAAAATCCATCTCCATTGCCTCCCCGATAGATATCGGGATGACAGCATAATCAACCTGGTTATCCGGATAGATCCGGTTGAGGGCAACCCGGTAGATCCGGTTTCCATCTTCGAAAAATAGATCGTATGAAAGTTCATCCTGTATGTTCAGGACAATCAGGAAAGTGCACGCAATGCCCACCGAAAGACCGAAAACATTAATAAAAGAGAATAATTTGTTATTGAACAGGTTCCGGATGGCAATCTTTACATAATTGCTAAACATGGATCAATGGTTTTACTCGTTGATTGTTAATCAATAGTGGTTAATTGAATTATCTTTTTAGGTAAAATAGGTAAATAAATAAAACTTGATAAAAATTAAAAACATGAATTGTGCCAAATGAATTAATTAAATGAATACCAAGGCATTGAATTTTAAAATGAAGATTGAGTAATGGTTTTTAAGTGTCCGGAATTAGGCAACCGGGGTACGGAAACGGACAATGGAGTTAAAAGTTAAATGTTAATAGTTGTTTTTTTAACCAATTAACAATTAACATTTAACAATTAGCCAGATTCCATCTTTGTTTGTAAAGGAATGGGTAAGTTTCCTGGATAAACGATTCAACTTAACCCGGGATTGTTTACCTTTGATTGAAAAATTCAGAATCCTGCAGGAAGAAGAATTGGTTAGGACTTGGTAGATCTGTTGTTACTTGCAATTATCGTTGTAAAACCATGTTAAACTATTATTATGAAAACAAAATTTTTTTTCTTTTTATTAATCGCGTTTTTTTACACGTTCTCTATTGAAATGGATGCCCAGAAGATTACGATAATCTATGACAACTACCTGCATAAGGATAAATGTCAGGCTGACTGGGGATTCTCCTGCATCATTGATCACAAATCCAGCACTTTACTCTTTGATACAGGGACAAAGAAAGATGTCTTTATTCACAATCTGACAGAACTGAAAGAGAACCTCAACCGCGTTGATATGATCGTGATCTCTCACAACCATGGAGACCATACTGGCAATCTTCATACGGTGCTTGAAACAAAAAATGACCTGACCGTTTATATGCCGTACAGTACTTCCGATGTTGATATTAAACGGATAAAAGATACCGGTGCCAAAGTTGTTCGCGATGAAAAACCAAGAGATCTGGGAAATGACTGGTACCTGTCCGGCGAGATGGGAACTACCATCAAAGAACAGGCCCTGGTGATGGATACACCCAAAGGATTGGTGGTCATTACCGGTTGTGCCCATCCCGGAATTACTGAAATGGTAGCCAGGGTGAAAGAAATTCATAAAAAGGATATCTACCTTGTTCTTGGGGGATTCCATCTGGGTGGACGTTCTGAAGCGCAGATCGCGGAGATCATCCAGGATTTTAAGGATATGGGTGTTCGTAATGTAGCCCCCACACACTGCACCGGCGATAAAGCAATCGAAATGTTCCAGGAAGCATACGGTGATCATTTTATTAAAGCCGGAGCAGGGAAGGAGATAGAAATTGAAGGGAGTGAGTGAGATGATGAGAGTGTGAGAAGTGAGTTATGAATGATGAATGATGAATGATGAATGATGATTGATGTTTCATATGGTTCCATGTTGTTTCATGTTGCTCCATACTGTTTTTAGTTTTTAAGATTCTGGCGAGTTCAATTTTAGTAAATATTGTAAATACCCCGGCGGGGTTTAATAATAAATAGCCCCGGGTAAACCCTGTGAAACAGGGTGCAACCCGGGGTTGTTGAATATCCAAAAATATGGTCCAACTGCTTGGTAATTCTATGGGAATATATTCCATGGACCAGAATACACCAGGCGTTAAGACGAAGTGCCTGAAAGAGGTTAGAAATAAGCGGGTAATCGGTTTCCCAATGCATCTTTCCATTTCCTAAAAACCACTACCAAACTCTATCCCCCCACAAAAAAAAATCAAAAAAAATCAAATTGGTAAAGCCTTTACAGATTGGATTATTGCTGGCAAAAAGTTTCGCCAGGGATTTCTTCCGGCTTCTCGTTACGCACCGGGACATATCCTCATCGGAAGCAGCTTCGAGGCTTGATTTGCACATCCGGACAGCACAGGATTTCCTGGAAGGGCTTCACAGGGAAGGAATTGTGTCAAGAGAAGAAGTTATGGAAGGGAAACGTCCTTATTACCGTTATGCATTGGTCAGGCATACTATTCAGGTGGACCTGGACTTGAGGCAATTATTTGACAGCGATAAGGAGAGATCCATGGTAAACGTTAAGATCAGAGAAAGAAAAAACAACGGTGCTGTTTTTCATACACCGAACAACCAGGATTTGATTAGCTTTGGGATTGTCGAAATAAAAGAGGATCTTAATAACTTGGTTGCAAATGATGATTAAAGAATTGATTATCCATCAGTGGAAAAGTACCTTGCGTTCTCCAAACCTTAGCCGGGACAGGAGAAGCAATATCTTTATCGGGATCCTAATTTTTATCATGATCCTGAACTTCTTTTTTCTGGGTCTTTTTATGAATGATCTGCTCCTTGAGTTCTATCCGGACAAAGATCCGGTAACCCTGTTTAATGGATTTGTCGTATACTACCTGCTGGCGGATCTGTTTCTGAGACTTATGCTTCAGGCAGTACCTGGAATGAGTATCCAACCTTATCTACACCTGAACATTAGCAGAGCCACTCTTTCTCATTACCTGTTGATGAAATCGCTTGGCAGTGTGTTCAATTACCTGCCTTTTGCTATTATTATTCCATTCGCTCTTGGAAATTCCGGGAACCAGTCATTCACCTGTTGCTGGACATTATGGATCGTTGGGATCTATCTCTTTTTGCTTTTCAATGCCTACCTTGTTGTTTTTGTCAAACGGCGTGCACTCGATAAACCCATTCTGGAAATAATCCTGGGGATGGTTATCCTGGCACTGGGACTGATGGACTTTTACGGTGTATATTCGCTCACGGATTCATCCACCTCCCTATTTACCAGCCTGTTGAATAATCCCCTGTTTCTGTTTCTTCCCTTGATTATGCTTGGATTGATGTATGGTATTAATTTTCAATGGCTCAGGGGAGCATTATCCCTGGAACAGATGGAGAGGAGCAGTGGAAGGGAGCGGTCTTCCCTGAAGGCATTTGATTTCCTCGATAAATGGGGCAAGATCGGGATCTACCTGCAATTGGAACTGAAACTTATCCTCCGGAATAAACGACTGAAACAGGCGATCCCTGGATCACTGGCAATGCTTCTTCTTGGATTTGTTATCTATGGATACGAAGAATATCAGAACATGACATTCTTTCTGATTTACATGGGAATTCTTTTTACTGGTATGTTTATGGTCTATTATGGACAGTTTGTTCTCGCCTGGGAAAGCCATTATTTCGATAAGATCCTGACCGAGAATATAGACCGGCTTGAATACATCAAAGCCAAATTCCGGATCATGCAGTTATCCTGCCTGGTTTTTTATCTTTTGCTGTTACCCTTCTCCCTGTTTGGTGAAATGATATTCTATGTGAATAGTGCAGTATTCTTGTTTAACATCGGGATCAATGCACTCTACCTCCTCTGGACCGGTACGTCCAACCGGGAGAGAATTGACCTGAGTGCCAGTTATTTCACCTGGCAGGGTAAAAAGGGCAGGCAAATTGGTATTGTTTTTATGCTGATCATATTTCCCCTGCTTGTATACCTGCCGGTCAAATTGATCCTGAATGAATATGCCGGAATTATAGCTATTGGTATTGCGGGTCTGATGGGATTACTGTTCAGTCAAACCTTGCTGGAAAAGATCGCGAATAAACTGGAACGCATTAAATATGAAATGGCCGACGGGTTCAGGGAACCGTTATAAAAAGTAAAAAGTAAAAAGTAAAAAGTGAAAGAGAACTGAAAATTCCGAATTTCTTAGAATCTTTGATTCCTTAGAAATTCTTCCAAAGGAATGCCTTTGGCAGAGGATCCTCGAGAAACTAACTGAAACTTCGTTTCGGAGTTTCTCGGGACCGAAAACTGAAAACCATATATACCATGATACAAGTTAATGACTTAGTTAAATCCTATAACGGAAAGGTTGTCCTGGATATTCCCGAACTGACTATTCCAAAAGGTGAATGTTTTGGTCTGGTTGGAAACAACGGGGCAGGCAAGACCACATTTTTCAGACTGGTACTGGATTTGATCCCTGCAGACAGAGGATTGGTGAAATCTAAAGGAATAAATGTCAGAGGATCGGAAGAGTGGAAATGCTATACCGGATCCTTTCTCGATGAAGGATTTCTGATTGGATTCCTGACACCTGCTGAATACTTCGAGTTCCTCGGGAAAGTTAAGAACAAAACCAAGCCGGAAGTTTATATGGAACTCGAAAAGTATAATGGATTATTAAATGGAGAAGAGGTAGATGCAAAAAAATACATCCGGAAACTATCCAGGGGAAACCAGAAAAAAGTCGGTATTGTGGCCGCCCTTTTTACGCGTCCGGATGTATTAGTCCTGGATGAACCCTTTGCAAACCTCGATCCAACCAGCGTAAGCCGGTTGATAAAAATGCTGAATGGAATTAAAAAGAAATGGAATCCCACCATGCTGATCTCCAGCCATAACCTGAACCACATTACTGAAGTGTGCGAGCGGATTGATATCCTTGAAGAGGGTAAGATCATCCGGGATATTAAAGATAATCCCAATGCGCTGCGTGACCTGGAAGACTATTTTGCGGATTGAAGACAAGGCGATGGCCATACGATATTCCTGCAAATAATCATATTATCTTTTTGGAACACTATGAAACCATTAAAATCCCGTAACCCGTAACCCGGATCCCTGCTCACCACTCATTTCTCACCTATTTTACCCAGCTTTGTCTTCCTTAGTTTTGAAGAAGGAACCCAGCACCAAGGACCTAGTACCCAGCAACTATTTTTACTCACCTCTCATTTCTCAAAACTCATCTCTGATTTTTTTGTTTACTTTTAAAATATCTTCTCTGCTCATTCGTCTACACAAGTAACGAGGGATAGTTAATAACAAAATGATGGAAAAACATAATTCAAACACCCATTTCACATTGATGGCCTTCAGCTTTTTTTTTCGTGATCTGTTCATACCCAGAGAAGTGGTATTGAAAGAAGCAGGAATCAAAACAGGATACCGTGTCCTGGATTACGGGTGTGGTCCCGGAGGCTATATTTTGCCACTTTTAGAAATGGTGGGGAAGGAAGGTTTCGTGTATGGCCTGGATATACATCCTATGGCAATATCAAAAGTGAATAAATTGATATCGAAAAGAAACCTTGAGAATGTTCAGACGATACGGTCAGATTGCAATACCGGCTTGCCGGATCATACCCTCGATATGGTGTTTTTATACGACACCTATCATGCCCTGGGGTACCCCGGGAATGTTTTAAAAGAGATCCACCGTATACTGAAACCGGTAGGAATATTATCCTTCAGTGATCATCACATGAAAAAGGAAGAGACAATAAAAACGATTACAGATAACGGTTTATTCAGGTATCATCATCAGGGAAATAAAACATTCACGTTCATTAAAGTTAGTGAACCCAATTCATTCTAAAGGTTAACGTATCATTCATGAGTCCGGAGGATAAAAACAATATTGAACTTGCTTATAAGCAAAATAGCAAACGGTTGCTTCAATTTATTCGAAACCGGATTCCGGGGGAAGAGGAGGCAAAGGATATACTGCACGATGTGTTTTACCAGCTCATCTCCATCGAGGATGATATCAGGACTATTGACAATGTCACTTCCTGGTTGTTTACCGTTGCCCGGAACAAGATAATTGACCGGTCCAGGAAAAAGAAGCCGGATCTTTTCAGCGATAAGCAGATCCAAACACCCAGGAATAGAGACGAGGATGTTCTGATGCTGGAAGATATTTTACCGGCATTTTCAACCGATCCTGAAGATGAAATGATGAATTCATTAATACTTGACGCCATCGATGGAGCACTTATGGAGTTGCCCGAAGAGCAGCGGGAAGTATTCATTCTTCACGAGTGTGAAAACATGACGTTCAGGGAGATCGTTGAATTAACGGGTGAAAGCATCAATACGCTGATCTCCCGAAAACACTATGCAGTCCTCTACTTACGGGAATGTCTGCAGGATTTGTATAACCAATTAAATTCATAATATCATGAGAACACATAGTAGAAAATTGTTAGCCGGAAGGTATTTTGTTATTGGAATTTTTGGATTAGCTGCTTTAACAGTACTGATCTTTGTTCTGTGGAACTGGCTTGTCCCGGCTATTTTTAACGGACCAGTCATTACTTTCTGGCAGTCACTTGGCATTCTGGTTCTCTCCAAGATCCTTTTTTCCGGTGTTTGGAGGCACAGGAGCCATTATTCCGGTTATCCGCACAGTGAATGGAGAAACCGGTTTGAAGAGAAGATGAAAAACATGTCCGATGAGGAAAAGGAACGGTTCAAGGCAAAATTCCGTCATCGCCCATACTGGTTTGGACCAATGGAAGAAGAGAACAAAGAAGATCGGGAGGATCAAGAGTAGCTGTTTTCGAATAATTTACTGCACCGGATAAACCCGCCCTTCGGTTTTACTAACCAGGCGGGTTTTTTCATTCAATCATCCGGTTAGCAAAAAAATGCATCTTCATTCAGTTCAGGCTGATTTTACCCATGATGAAAATTTGTTATATTTGTTGATCCCGGGCCAATGAATTGGTATCTATTCTGTAAATTTACCTCCTTTTAGGTAGGAATTTCATCAATGAGGAAGAGAGGATCAAGTAAAACGGCTGAACTTGCTATAATGACAAGGGCTTTGGCAACACATTCCCGGTATGCTTCAAGGGTGATGAACGATCCATATGCTAGCTATTTTCTCGGACCATCGACCCTGATCCCTTACCTGTTCAATCGTCTCTTCATGCTTGTTAACCCCGTTTTCTGGAGAGTGGGAATTAACTCGGTAGGTTTCCTGATCGCCCTTTGCCGTCACCGGTTTATGAGTGACCTGATGCTGAGTTGTATGGATGAAAATATCAGACAGATCGTGCTGATCGGAGCAGGATACGATACCAACTTTTTGAGAAATCCGGAACAATATAAGGAGACCAGCCTGTTTGAGATCGATCATCCGAACACACAGTCCAGAAAGATCCGGATGATCAGGAAGCATTCCCTGGAATCCAGCCTCAACGTTATCTATATTGGGGCGGATCTGGAACATATTAGCATTCAGGATCAATTATATGAACAAGGATTGGACAGGAGAGAGGCTGTGCTGATTATCGCCGAAGGTGTTTTATCCTACCTCTCAATTCATTCGCTTGACCGATTATTTCATTCACTGTCAAACCTTTCTGTGAAGATCAGGTTTGCAGCGGATTATCGTTTACCACAAATGAATGAAAAAAATGTAAGCCTTGCTATTAAACGTTGGAGGCAGGAGTTCAAAATGATGAATGAACAATACCGCTCTTTTTTTGATGAACAGGATATGGATCAAAAACTTTCAGAGCATGGTTTCCGGATTATGAGAAACCATAATCTGGCTCAACTGTGGGATAAGTATTCAGGTGATAAGGCACCCAAACACCTTCGTGCTATCGCCGGGTTGTTTGTCTCAGAAAGGTAATTCTATTTATTCGCTGTAATTGCCATGAAAAAGCAGGAATGGTATGGTGTAATCAATGGAAGGATTTCTTTGCAAAAGAGAAAATCCTTCCAGCGGTTGCTTCAGTACTATGGTATCGATACGGCTACCACAAAATACTTTGGACATGCAAAAGAGATTCTTCAGCAGGCAGCAAAATACCAGGGGATTATCTCCATCGGGGGGGATGGAACCTTGCATGAGGTGATTAACGGTATCAATCTGGAACAGCAAAAGATCCTGGTCATTCCTGCCGGAACTATTAATTGTTTTGCCCGGTTTGTTGGTTTCACCAGGGCAGAAGATGGCATAAAACTGATGGATGAAGGAGAGGTGCAGAAGATCGATCTTCTCTCACTCGATATTCACAGGCAGAATGAAAGTCGGGAAAAACGTTACGTCTGGGGATTCCTGACCTTTGGACGATTGGTCAGAATTACTACGCTGGCATCGAAATTCAGCGTTTTACCCAAATTTATGCGTTATTCCCTTTCCACCATCTTAAACCAGGCCATCTGTAGCAAGACCAACGTTACGATTTCAGTGAATGGCCACCCTGCTGTAGTTCGCAAATTCTCGTCGTTCATCCTCAACAATGCCACATCCGGACATTTCAGCTCCATTCCTTCATGGGACATGCAGGATGGATCAGCAGAGATGCAGATGGTGAATCATAACCTGTTCACCCAGTTCATTGCCTCGTTCAGCCGATTCATTAAACTTCCGGTTAACCTGTCCTGGATAAACGCTGTTCAATCCCTGACCTGTGAATTCGATAAACCCGTCCGGATGATGGCTGATGGTGAAATAATCAGTGGCATACGAAAACTTGATGTTGCGGTTATTCCAAGATGTTGTAAGATGGTGTTGCCTCCCGGTACGGGGATGAAGTACAGGATTCCTGGCTTTCGGGGTAACTGGAAACAATTCCACTGAGATCATTAACCGGACAAACCCACGAAACGATTTTATTCATTTCTTGCAGAGCGGGTCATGTCCCGATGGAGGGCAGCCATCTTTATTGCAGTAACGGCTGCTTCATCCCCTTTGTTACCGTATTTGCCCCCGGCACGGTCTCTGGCCTGCTGAAGGGTGTTTGTGGTTAATACACCAAAAATGAACGGAATATTATACGCGAGATTCAATTCGGTAATGCCGTGAGTTACACTTTGACAGATGTAATCAAAATGGGGTGTCTCACCCCGGATTACACAACCCACGCAGATAATAGCATCCACTTCACTATATTCAGCCATGAACTGTGCACCAAGCGTTAATTCGAAACTACCGGGAACAAATTTCTTCAGGATATCCTCCTCGCGAACTCCATGTTTCTTCAGGGTTTGACAGGCAGCATCGGATAACGATTTCGTGATCTCGAAGTTCCATTCAGAAACAACGATGCCAAATTTAAATCCATCCGCAGGCGGTATAGCATTCAGGTCATAATCGGATAAATTCTTCAGATCAGTAGCCATGACTCTTAATCAATGTAAACCTGAACCCTGCTAATGTATTTTTCAATATTCCTGCCTTCCTGGCTTTCCGGGTAGCTAGTCTTTATCATCTCGTATCTCTCCAGCGCTTTCTCATAATCACCCAGACTCTCATATACCTGGCCGGCTTTCAGAAGGTAGATGGGATTTAAAAACTCGTTTTCTTTCATGCTATAGGCTCTTTCGTAATACTTGAGTGCTTCGGCCGCATCTTCCAGTTCAAGATACGCATCCCCAATAGCACCCTGGGTAAGCGGGGCAAGCATGTGATCGTCCGATTCAAATTTTTTCAGGTAATCGATGGCTTCTTCAAATTCACCCAGGCGGAGGAAGGAAATCCCGGAATAGTAGTGGGCAAGATTTGCTGCTTTTGTGATCCGGTATTCGTCAATGATATCAAGAAATCCAAAATAGTTCCCATCTCCATAAAGAGCCAGGTTGAAAGAATCCCGTTCAAAATACTGCTCGGCCACAAACATCTGCGATTGAGCCTCATTTTCGGAAGGCTCAACAAGGAATCGTTTAAAACCCAGGTAGCCGACAACGATAACAACTATCACGAGCGTGATAATTGTGAGTATTTTCTGGTTGTCCTCAATGAACTGTTCGCTTTTGCTCAGGGCACTTTCAACTCCCTGAAGTTTGTCCTGTGGATCCGGTTTCTTCTTTTTGGCCATTACTGTAAATCTATTTTTTATCGCTTGGTGAAAATTTCCGCAAATGTAACTGTTTTGTGCCTGATATGAAAGATTTGATGATAATTTTATACTTTTGCCTGATGGTATGATTTGTTAGCGGGCCACCTGATCATCAATCCCTCATCCGATGTATTTACGCAATATCTCTCTACTCAATTTTAAGAATTATTCACAGGTTGAACTGACCTTTTCACCAAAGATAAACTGCTTTGTTGGAAACAACGGCGTTGGAAAGACAAACATCCTGGATGCTGTCTATTACCTTTCACTCACAAAAAGTTTTTTCAATGCGATCGATACACAAAATATCAAATACGATCATGACTTCTCGGTGATACAGGGAGATTTTGAAAAGGACGGGAAAATTGAACAGATCTATTGTGGAATTGCACGGAACAGGAAAAAACAGTTTAAACGAAATAAAAAAGAGTATCAGCGCCTGGCAGATCATATTGGATTATTGCCTGTGGTCATGATATCTCCGGCTGATAGCAGCCTTATTATTGAGGGTAGCTCCGAGAGGAGGCGTTTTATCGATACAGTAATTGCACAGTATGATAAACCCTACCTGGAAGACCTGATCAATTACAATAAAGCCCTTTCCCAGCGTAACCGATTGTTGAAGAATTTTTCCAGGAACAACAGCTTTAGTGAAGAATCCATGCAATTATGGAACGACCAGCTTATCCCACCGGGTGAACGGATCTACGGGAAAAGAGTTGAGTTTATTAAACGCCTGATCCCCATCTTCCAGCATTATTATGACTCCATAGCAAAAGGGGGTGAAAAGGTTAGCTTGTCATACCAGTCACATTTGAACGAGGGCGATTTCAGGGAGTTGCTAAGAGAAGCCGAATACAAGGACAGGATACTCCAATATACAACGGTGGGCATTCATAAAGATGACCTTAACCTGAAATTATCCGGGTATCCCATTAAGCGGGTTGGCTCTCAAGGACAACAGAAAACTTATTTGCTTGCCCTTAAACTTGCTAAATTCGAGTTTATTAAAAACATCGTGGGGTTTCATCCAATATTGCTTCTCGATGATATCTTTGATAAGTTTGATAAGCTAAGGGTAAAACAGATCATTGAACTGGTAGCCCACCAGGAATTTGGACAGATATTCATTACGGATACCCATCAGGATAGACTGGAAACCATTTTGAATGAACTGCCGGCAGATTATAAACTCTTCAGAATAAATGAAGAGGTGATCGAGGTTTCATAACATGGAAACAACCACAAAAAACCTGAAACGATGAGAAGAAGCAATACACAGAAACTGGGTGAGGTTATCAAAGATTATTTGAAGGAGTCGAACATTGATAAGAAGCTAACCGAAATTCAGCTGATCAATTCATGGGAAGAGATTGTAGGAAAGGAGATTGCCAGACGAACGGAGAAGATCTATATCAGGAATAACAAGCTGTTTGTCCACTTCACATCATCCGTTGTGCGAAATGAATTGCTCCTTCATCGGGAAACCATTCGTACCCGGCTGAATGAGCATGCCGGGGAAGAGATCATCAAAGAGATCGTGTTGAAATAATAAAGGGAATAGGTTAGTAAGTTAATGGTTATTAAGTTATTGAGTACATTTCTATAAATCTGGCAAACAGGACCCAGTCCTCTCACAACTTACTTCTCACAACTCATCACTCATCAATACCGCTCTTTTTGCGAAAAGAAGAAATCACACTCAATCTGGGCATTCTCATCACTGTCAGACCCGTGAACCGCATTGCTCTGGATCGACTTGGCGTATTTCTGCCGGATGGTACCCTCTTCTGCTTTTGACGGATCGGTATTCCCTATCAGTTTCCGGAATTCTTCCACAGCATTCTCTTTTTCCAGGATCATGGCTACAATGGCCCCGGATGACATAAACTCCACGAGATCATCATAAAAGGGTTTGCTTTTATGGATAGCATAGAAGGTTTCTGCCTGCTCCTTGGACAACTTGGTGGACGCTATGGAAGAGATCCTGAATCCAGCTTCACTTATCATTGCCAGGATGGGACCAATGTACCCCATCTTTACTGCATATGGTTTTATCATGGCAAACGTAATCTTTCCGCTCATAAACCGTTATTTTTGTTGAGATTAATAGTGTGAATAATAAAACCGGTTCTGATATTCAATCGTTTAATTTATATCTTTGAGAACCGGAAATATTCAAAATTTTTTGTGAGTGCAAAGTATATCAAAAAAATTGATAAATAAAATTAATGGTTATCTTTCCGATAATCCCTGCATCCTGTTATTAACACACACCAACCCGGATGGAGATGCGGTAGGATCATTGCTGGGTTTATATCACTACTTTATCCGGCATGGATTCAAGACTTATGCCATCACACCAAATAACTTCCCTTCCTTTCTCCGATGGCTGCCGGGTGCTGATGAAATTGTACGCTATTCCAGAGAGAAAGAACGGGCGGCTGTGATGATTAAAGAAGCAGATGTTATTTTTAACCTGGATTTTAATGACCCTGAACGACTCGGAAAAATGAACGAGTTGATCACGGCTTCAAACGCCATTAAAATATTGATCGATCATCACCCAAATCCTAAAAAATTCAACCACATTGAAATCAGTGAAACTTCGGTTAGCTCAACGGCTGAGTTGATCTACCTTCTGCTTACCCAATTGGATATCAAACCTTTTCTTACCCGGGAAGTTGCTGAAAGTCTTTATACCGGAATCATGACAGATACCGGTTGTTTCAGCTACAATTCCTCGTTTGGACAAACCTTCCGGGTAACAGCAGATTTACTGGAGAGTGGGATTGACAAAGAGAGAATTTTCGACCTGGTCTACAATAACTTTTCTGAAGAGAGAATGAGACTTGCAGGGTTTGCCCTGAATAAGAAAATGGTGGTCCTGAAGAGATACCATACAGCCTATATCTGGTTTACAAAAAAGGAACTTGAACAATTTAACCATACCCTGGGAGATACCGAGGGATTTGTGAACATGCCCCTGTCAATCCATGGTATCCGGTTCTCAGCTCTCTTTATTGAAAAAACAGATCATGTAAAGATCTCATTCAGGTCGAAGGGAAGCTTCCCGGCTAACCTCTTTGCCGAAAGACATTTTCATGGGGGAGGGCATCATAATGCAGCCGGAGGAGAATATCCTGCCACACTGGATGAAACCCTGCAGCGATTTGAGGAACTGCTTACCGATTATGAAGATCAACTATCTGTACCATGATCATGAAATATTGCATCGGCGCACTCCTTCTTGTCACGCTCTTACTTGGATATTCCTGTATGCAACAGGAGGAAAGAAAAAACTCCCGGCATGCAGGGAAAGAAAAAGAGTCGATGGTCAGGGTAAATCAATACCTGGTCAGCAAAGATGAGGAGATCATAGAGAATTATATAAAACGCCGGGGGTGGAATATGGAATTGACAGAAACCGGTTTGTGGTATATGATTTACCGGAAGGGTAACGGCAAACCGGTTCGAAAAGATACCCGGGTAACCATTGAATATAGCGTTAGCTTACTGGATGGTACCCTTTGTTACCATTCGGATGAAAGCGGTCCAAAACAATTTGTAGTTGGAAAAGGAGAGGTTGAACCAGGTCTTGATGCAGGGATCCTGTTATTGAGATCGGGTGACAAAGCACGATTCATCCTCCCTCCTCACCTGGCATACGGTCTGATTGGTGATGAAAATAAAATACCGGCAAGGTCCGTTATTGTGTATGACCTTACGGTTCTTTCAGTTGACAAATGAATTTATACCTTTGTCCCGTTTAATTGAATTTTTTATGGTATGAAATTTGCTGACTAAAGCAATATTTGAATTGATTGCCGGGTTTTTACATTTCATAGCCTTGGTTACCCGGAATCATGTAACACATTTTTTACCTTAATAACCTATGAGAAATTTATCTAAACCTGCCGGAATTTTTACATTGAGTCTGATTCTTCTTTGCCTTCTGATGGGAGGATGCCTGGAAGAAAAGATCAACTATGAAGCAAAAGAAAAAAAAGAACGTGACAAGTTCCTGGAAGAAAATAACATTACTGTTGAACCCACGGAGAGTGGCCTCTACTTTATACTCATTGAGACAGGTTATGGTGACTATGCAGAAATTGGGGATACCGTAACCATTAACTTTGAAGGGTACCTGCTGGATGGCAGCCTTCTGACTACCAACATTGAAGCAGTTGCCGTAGAATACGATGCATATAATCCGTATGAAACGTATGAACCCTATACATTTGTCCTGGGTACAGGACACATGATCGCTGGGGTTGAAGAAGGATTAACCTACATGAGGGAAGGTGCTTCAGCTGAAATGATCATACCGTCTGAATTATCCTTTCCCGGTTCCTACCGCTCCCTGTTATATTATGTTTATTTTCTGGATCTGGGCAAATCCCCAGACTGATTTTATTACACATTATGATGAACCTGAAAGCCACCCGATTGCTGTCTTTACTGTGCATGACATTAGTAAGCCTGACCATTGCCTGCGAAGAGGACTCAGAATCGAAAAAAAAATGAAAAAAGGAGGCGAAACGACATTGAACTTCTATTTCCCGATGATTAGCAGGGAATACAAGAGATTACCTGTGAAGGTATATGCTGATGATGCTGTATGTTAACCGGGTAATCATAGATGCTTATAGATGAATATAGAAATATCATTGTAACACAAAATCAAATGAAAAAAGCTGGAAAACTTATCCTATTTGGACTGCTTATTGTCACTTTTTCTCAACTCCTCTTTGTAGGCTGTCTGGAAGAAGATAATAAAGATTATTATGCAGAAGAAATGAAACTGTTGCAGCAATTCCTTGAGCAGAATGACATTACCGTTGAACCTACAGCCAGTGGACTCTATTTCCTGCCCAGTGATACCGGAACTGGGGAGTATGCAGAAATTGGTGACTCGGTAAGTATCTATTATGCGGGATTTAACCTGATAGGAAGTATCATAGCAACGAATATTGAATCCGTTGCTATTGAATACGGAGTGGAAGACTTCTTCACCGATTATTCTCCCTTCACCTTTAAGCTGGGAGAGGAAGGATATGTTGTTGAAGGGATTGAAGAAGGATTAACCTACATGCGGGAAGGAGGAACAGCTACCATGATCATTCCATCCCCGATTGCCATTCCTGAAACCTATACTACCCTGTTGTATGATATTGAGTTGATCGAAGTGATTAAACCATCTAAATGATCTTCTAATCGCCCGACTTTCTCGTCGCTCCACTTTTCCACAGGAATCCCTTTGGGACAGTTGGGGCGACGAGTATTCAGAACCTCAAAGTCGTACCCTGATCCGCCAGCCCTGTGAAATAATGCCTTGAACTAGTGGTGATACCGCTATTTCACAGGGCCAGCTGGCGGCCGGGGCACGATCAGTTATCTCGAAATGATTAATGGTTCATACTCCTTAAAAAATGAGATCTCTGCCTCTTCCACGGCTCTTTTATACTTTTCCCAATCCTCTTCAAAGAACCGGTTGATCTTATCCATGGTTTGCTCAATCAACTGCTCGATCTGTTCAATGGACCATTGCTGTGTGGTGTTCAGTGGATCCGTTTCATTGACGATGGAGCGTACTCCCCTGATCTTACTGGTAACCAGGTCTGGATCCCTGTAAATTCCCTGAACATCTTCGCGGGGCAGAATCACATCGGTGATCTCCTTCAACGAAGCCTGGACCTCTTTGGTAACCTCCCTCAGGTTTTTTATCGCATCGGTCTGCTTTCGAGGTATTTGCCTGTTGATGGTTGCCATGGTGGTTTTGCACTCGTTGATGCGGTCTATTGCAATGGCAAGTGTTTCCATCTTTTTCATCAGTTCTTCGGCAATTTCCTGATTTTTCCTTGCCGTTTCCACTGAAAATTCTGTTCTTGGATCAGCTTTTACTGCGAGCATTGTGGAATCAGACACTCCGTTAAAGGTCATTTTGATTTTATACATACCGGGCAGAACATTGCCTCCCCCTCCTCTTTCCTGTGATCCGGAGCGGGGTGCTGAAGATCCCGGGGAACGGTATCCTTTTTTATCCAAACTCCAGTATACCCGGTTCACCCCGGTTTTTGGCACCTGGGTAAGGGTCCGTATGACATTTCCCTCTTCATCCGATATCTCGATCGTTACCCGTTTCAGGTTGCTCTGTTCCGAGGATTCGTCTCCGCCACCAAATCCATAAAAGCTGCCATACCTGCTGAAACCTGATCTGCGATCGGGAATATTTTCACTTGCTTCCCCCTCTTTCACGGAGTAGGTGATCATTGCCCCGCTTCGACGATTTTCACCGTTATAATAACCATCGCCTGCGGAGTAATAGCCCGGTGAACTCCTGTAATTAGCCAGTATTGCCTCCGGGGGAGTGAACACGTGAATCTCCTTATCCAGCAGATTAATCCCTTTTTGGGCAATTTCCCTCAGGGGACGAATATCATCCAGGATATAAACAGAGCGGCCGAATGTGCCTATTGCCAGGTCATACTCCCGCGGATGGATGGTCATATCCATGGTGGAAACCGTTGGGAAACCATTGGTCCACTTGGTCCAAACCTGTCCTGCATCGACACTGACATACATTCCGAATTCTGTTCCCAGGAACATCAGCTTTGGTTCTATGGGATCCTGTTCAAAAGAAAGAACATAACCCCAGATTTTCGAGTTGTCTACCAGCCGTTTCCAGGACTTTCCAAAATCGGTGGAATGATACAGGTAGGCTGAGAAATCGTTTCTCCTGTAATTGTTTACCACGACGAATGCTTCTCCGGCATTGTATCTTGATGCGTGTATTTGTGGTATCCAGCTTCCCATTGGAACATCCTTCAGCCCCTTATTCAGGTTTGTCCAGGTTTTCCCTCCATCCTGTGTTAGCTGAAGGTTCCCGTCATCCGTACCTACCCATATAACACCTTCCTGAACCGGACTGGGGGCGATTGCCATGATACAGGTATGATTCTCTGCACCCGTAACATCATAGGTTAATCCGCCACTCTCCCCATATTTCTGCTTTTCGGGATCGTTGGTGGTCAGATCAGGGGATATGATGGTCCAGTTTTCACCCCGGTCAGTGCTTTTGTGTAGAAACTGGCTTCCAAAATAGATGGTTTTATTGTCAAACGGGTCGTGAGCAATACCGGCATTCCAGTTGAATCGCAGGTCAATTCCCTCGGGATGCACCGGCTTGATGCTTTTCGTTTTACCGGTCAGGATATCGATTCTTCCCACATTTCCCTGTTGCGACATGGCATAGCAATACCTCGGGTCACTTTGATCGGGAACCACATCGAATCCGTCACCGCCATAGAGTTGATCCCAGTAAGTATTGATAATTCCACCACTGCTCCAGGTATATCCCGGCCCCCTCCAGGAACCGTTATCCTGTAACCCTCCGAAGACATGGTAGGGTTGTTCCATGTCCACATTAATGTGGTAGAATTGTCCGACGGGCAGGTTTGCCACAAAGTACCAGGTCTCTCCCCGGTCATGGGTTATAGCCATACCTCCATCATTCCCGTTGATCATAAACCCCGGATCTTCGGGATGTATCCACCAGGCATGGTGGTCGGGGTGTATGTTTCTTGACATGAAACTGCGGAAAGTTCGTCCCCCATCCTCACTGACATTGACCCGTGAGAAGAGACTGTACACCCTGTTCTCATTTTTTGGATCAACATATATTTCAGCATAATAGAATGGCCGGTCACCAATGTTTTCCTCTCCAACTTTTTCCCAGGTGAATCCACCATCATTGGACCGGTACAATGCATTCTTCTTCGATTCGATCAGGGCATAAACAATTTTCGGATTACTTCGTGCTATTGCCAGTCCCATTCTCCCGAGTTCGCCTTCCGGCAATCCATCTTCTTCGGTCAGGCGTTTCCAGGTTTTTCCACCGTCAAACGTGACATGCAGTCCGGATCCGGAGCCACCCGATTTGAAAAACCATGGCCAGCGCTGGTGTTCCCACATGTTTACAAAAAGCTTATTGGGGTTTGAGGGATCCATAACCATATCTCCAACACCGGTTAATTCGTTGACAAACAGTACCTGGTGCCAGGTCTCTCCTCCATCTGTGGTTTTATACACTCCCCGCTCGGGATGTGGTCCCCAGGGAGATCCGGTAGCTCCGACATACACCGTGTTCCCATCCTGAGGGTGGATGATAACGCGGTGGATGTGTCGTGTCTTCTCCAGACCCATCAATTTCCAGCTCTTCCCTCCGTCAATACTCTTATACATACCATAACCTCCGGTATTGCTGTTCCTGGGATTCCCTTCGCCTGTACCTACCCATATCACATCCGGATTATTCTGATCGATTGCCAGGGCACCGATTGAGGCAACCTGTTCGTCATCAAAAATGGGTTCCCAATCCACACCCCCGCTTTCTGATTTCCATAATCCCCCCGATGCAGTACCGATGTACATTACAGCCGGATTGTCGAGAACAACATCAATGGCAGTAACCCTGCCACTCATCCCCGCTGGCCCGATACTCCTGGGTTCAAGGTCTTTCATCTTCTCCATATCCAGCTTTTGAGATAGGGCTGGAAAAACTGCAAACATCAACATTGTTAATGTTACAATGCTCGTTCCAAGCCGGGCATTTCTTTTGTTTGGGTAATTTTTCATAGGTTTCTGATTTAAATTTCTAACAATATTCAGGATAAAAATATTTTTGTTTTTTCATCTGGATGCAACAAACCGATCAACCCTGCAATATAAAGATTGTTGGTCGTTTATTGATGTTGGGAATCTGCTTTTTCCAATCCCTGATCTTTTGTGTTTTGATGAATTCAGAGGGGAGTGTAAGATCCGTTGCAAGACAAAGGTCTGTTTCCGGACGGCAATGGCTGATCAGATCGTTGAGTAATTTCTGGTTCCTGTATGGGGCTTCCATAAAAATCTGGCTCTGGGAATACTGCATCGATTTCGCCTCCAGCAGTTTTATCCTGCTGATTCGCTCTTTCAAAGGAATGGGCAGGTATCCGTTAAAAGCGAAGTTCTGTCCATTCAGTCCCGATCCCATGAGGGCAAGCAGTATGGATGAAGGTCCGACCAGGGGAACCACCCTGACCCCTTTCCGGTGGGCAAGCTTTACAATAGTGGCGCCCGGATCAGCTACCCCGGGAACCCCGGCTTCTGTAATGACCCCAATATTCCTGTTCTCTTCTAAAAGCTTCAGATAGGTTTCGCTCTCTTCCGGTGAAGTGTTCTTATCCAGGATCATAAATTCCATCCGGTCAATGGGAATGTGGGTACCCAGTTTGATGAGATACCGCCGTGCAGACCGTTCGTTTTCTACAATAAAGCAGGAGAGTGTTTTAATTTTTTCAATGGCTTCAGAAGGAATGACCGCCTCAACCGGTGAATCACCCAGTGGTGCGGGAATTAAAAATAAGCTGCCACTCATGATTTTCTCTTTCTGCAAAAATAGAGGAATTTATCATTACCGCAATCCGTTGACCGCTATTCTCAAAAATCTTTCCTATCTTCATGAGACGAATACGTGCTTTTCTTAATTCAGGAAATAAGATCATACCATAGATACCGTTACTCTTGAAAGTCACTTTTTTAGGCACAGGAACTTCCCAGGGAATACCGGTTATAGCTTGTCGCTGTAAGGTTTGTCAATCAAAGGATCCGCGCGATACGAGGTTGCGTTGTTCGATCCTTGTGGAGGTGGATGATCTGACCATGGCTATCGATTCCGGCCCCGATTTCAGGCAACAGATGCTGCGTGCCGGGGTGCAACAGCTGGATGCCATCCTGCTCACCCATGAACACAAAGATCATGTTGCCGGGATGGATGACATCCGGGCATTCAATTTCATCAACCGGAAACCAATGGATATTTATACCGAAGAACGGGTTCAGTTAGCCATAAAACGGGAATTTGCCTATGTTTTTGCAGATTATAAATACCCGGGAATTCCCCGCATCAATCTGCACTCAATTGAAAACAAACCATTCCTGGTGAATGGAGTTGAAATCATTCCAATTCGGGTGTATCATTACCGGCTTCCGATCTTTGGTTTCAGAATCAAAGACTTTACCTACATTACCGATGCAAGTTATATCTCCGATCAAGAGATCGCGAAGGTAAAAGGATCACGCTATCTGGTAGTAAATGCACTTAGAAAAGAGAAACACCTGACACATTTCAACCTGGAAGAGGCCGAAAAACTGATCCGTCTGATCTCTCCCGAAAAAGCATTCATTACCCACATCAGCCACCAGTTTGGATTGCATGCTGAATTGGTGAAGGAACTCCCGGAAGGTGTTACAATGGCATATGATACCCTGTCATTTCACTGTTGAAATAGGGAAGGTTTTTGATTTATATTTTATATATTTATTGCTAAACCAATACTGATCATTATGGATAAAAAAGAAGTGTATATTGTTTCAGCTGTACGTACTCCGATTGGAAGTCTGGGAGGTTCACTTGCCGGCTTCAGCGCAACCCGGTTGGGTGGTTTTGTAATCAGGGAAGCCCTTAAACGGGCAGGTGTTTCCGGAGAACTTGTGGATGAGGTCTATATGGGAAACGTCTTATCAGCAAATCTCGGTCAGGCACCGGCACGCCAGGCATCCCTCTTTGCCGGTATTCCCGAATCAGTCCCCTGTACCACCATTAACAAGGTATGTGCATCGGGCATGAAATCCATTATCATTGGGGCTCAAACCATTCTGAACGGTCATAATAACGTAATCGTTGCCGGTGGAATGGAAAGCATGTCAAATGCTCCCCACTATCTGCCGGCAATGCGAAACGGTATGAAACTCGGACACTCCCAGGTTGTGGATGGAATGATCAAGGATGGACTTTGGGATGTGTACAACGACTATCATATGGGAAATGCAGCGGAGCTTTGTGCACGTGAATATAAAATCAGCCGGGAAGAACAGGATGAGTTTACAATCCAATCCTATACCCGTTCCGCGCAGGCAACAGACGCTGGAAAATTTAGCGAGGAAATACTTCCCATCGAAATTCCCCAGAGAAAAGGAGATCCATTGATCATGGATAAAGATGAAGAGTATACAAAAACCAGTTTTGACAGGATACC
>Ga0315547_1001120_pt1 | contig 22305 bp, 17 predicted proteins | sample SalMarSW160240MG_2_FD_202542 | JGI IMG/M metagenome (GOLD analysis project Ga0315547, IMG submission 202542) | Salt marsh sediment microbial communities from the Plum Island Ecosystem LTER, Massachusetts, United States - Salt Marsh Sediment SW1601-240 ...
ACATTTTTTAGATCCAAAGTATAATTTAAAGAAGTGAGAAATCGTTATTTTATGTATTTTTACACGAGCATGGACTCCATGGTATCTAAGGTCCATGAAGTCATGTCTTACCCTAAACAATGAAAATGGTTTCATAAAAGTTTTTATTAATATCTCCAAAATGTTCTTGGCAATAGCGTACCGCTTCTGGCAGATAGTTCATGATATCTCCTGCTATTATTCCATCTTCTCCTATATCTCTCATTGCAAGGTCTCCGGCCAGACCATGAATAAATACACCCATCCTGGTACTCTCTTCAACTGAGAATCCTATGCCAAACATAGCTGCAATAGTGCCGACCAGGACATCCCCACTACCAGCAGTAGCCATACCAGGATTTCCACTCATATTAATAAAGATACGCTCATTAGGATAGCCGATTAGCGTATGGGCGCCCTTTAATATTAAAGTAGCATTCAATTCCTTGGATGTTTTAAATAATATCGATACCTTATTTTTTTGGATTTCTCCTATATCTGTTTTAGTAATCCTTGACATCTCACCAAAATGGGGGGTCAGAATTGTCACCTCTTTCCTTTTTTTTATTATATCTATATCCTTGGAAATGGCGGTAATACCATCACCATCTATTATAAGAGGTTTTTTGATCTCTGGTGTAAGCTCCCTTACTAATTCCTGAGTTTCATCATGTAACGATAATCCCGGTCCCATAACAACCATATCAACCTTATCTGAAAATTCTAAAAGTTGATCCTTTGCCTTGATAGAGAGGCTTCCTTTATCTGTTTCCTTCTGTGGTGCAAAAACGATTTCGCTTCCTTTATTGGCCAAAAAATTGGTTATTGACTCAGGGGAGGCCAGATATGCAAGCCCGCCGCCGGCCTTAAGAAAAGAAAGGGCTGAAAAATAGGGGGCACCAAGGTACTGTGAGGAACCTGCAATAAAGAGTACCTTTCCATAACTGCCCTTGTGGGTTTCATCTTCCCTTGCCGGAATTGGTAAGGGATCATTTGTTTCTACCTTTATTTTATCAGTATTATATAGGGAAGGAGGGAAAGAGATATGGGTAACATAAAGCTTGCCACCTAAATCAAAACCAGGGAAAAATAAATTTCCCAACTTCGGCAGGCCAAATGTTATAGTATAGTCTGCCCTAACAGCACACTCCATGATTTGGCCGTTATCACCATTTACTCCAGAGGGGATATCAACGCTGAATACCGTTTTTTTGCTCTCGTTGACAAGCTCAATCACCTCTTTGTATATTCCACCTATATCCCTTGTAAGGCCAGTTCCAAATATTGCATCCACAATCGCATCGCAGTAAAGGAGAGGGGATGTTAGCTGTTCCACAGAGGCAAGCCTTTCAATCTGGATGGGAAGTGCGGATAGGATCTCAAAATTGACTTTTGCGCATCCGGTTAACTTTTCACTGTCTCCCAGAAGAAATAGCGTGACAAGCCCACCATTTGAGAGAAGCTTTCTTGCAACAACGAATCCATCACCACCATTATTGCCAATACCACAAAAGATAATGAATCGTTTCCCCTCTATGCCAAATTCATTATGAATCACAAAATATACAGCCTGACCCGCATTTTCCATAAGAATTGCATCAGGGATCTTAAATTTTTCAATAGCGCCTTTATCAAGATTTCTTATCTCTTCTACAGAGGATACCTTCATCTTTAACCCCTTTCAGCTCTGTGTTTTGGTAAAAGCTACCACTTAAGAATTTCCAAATCAATTCATTTATTAAGGGAAAGGTGCACTAAATGATATGCAAAAGCTTTAAGGACATCATAAGTATTGCGACCATTAATATTATTCGAATAACTCTCTCCCCTTTTTTCACAGAAAACTTTGCGGACCACCATGCCCCAAGTGCATTTCCGGCTGCCAGGGTAAGACCAAACTTCAAGTCCACATTTTGTGTGAGAAAAAAGATAAGCAGGGCTGGAATAGTATAGATAAATACGATAAATATTTTGTGCATATTGACATGGACAAGGTCGAGTCTCATCAGATGGTAAAGCGATGCCATGAGCAGGAATCCAACGCCAGCCTGGATAAATCCTCCATAAAATCCGACCGCAACCATTGCCGGATAGATGAACCAGTCCTTTTGATACTTTTTGCTGTCTTCGATCTTCTTTTGATTTGGCCTGGGCACCAGCAGGGAAACGATAACCCCAATTAAGACGTAGGCCAGGATTTTCTGAAATAATGTATCACTGATGGTAGTTGCGATGATTGAACCCGCTATGGCTCCTGGGAGGGTGAAAGAAGCCAGTTTTAAACTCATCTTAAATTTGTGATATTTTTCCTGTCTGAAGGATAATATTCCAGAAATATTTTGAATAAGGATTGCAACACGATTGGTTCCGTTGGCAAGAGAACCATCGAGCCCTAAAAATATGAGGGTAGGCAAAGTAATTGTGGATCCGCCGCCGGCCATAACATTGATAAACCCGGCTAAAGAACCGACACAAAAGAGAAAAAGTAGCTTCAATAATTCTTCCATTTTTGTAAATATTCAGCCACCAAGGCACAAAGACCCAAAGAGAAAATGGATATAAATTGAATTACAGAATTTTCTCATTAATGAGCTTATGCTTATTGGTTTCAATGTGACACACATTAATGCGCCTAAGGCGCATTAGAAAGGCTATTATAAACAATATACTTCTATAATCTTAGTGCCTTAGTGTCTTGGTGGCAAGATACCTGAGTAATTACCTATTGTTTGTTCATTAAGGAAATGCATGGCTTAGGATGTTTTATGATTTCTCCTGGGGCTGCCTCCGGGTTTGTTCTGAAACCAGTTGTTGAAGACTGGAAAGAGATTTGAGATTTGATGATCCCTCAACGGACTTAACTGCAATATCCTGAACTTTCTGATACGCCTTTTCCAATTGCCCTGAAAGATTACCAATTTGCCCGTTCTGCTCTTTTACTGTTTTTTCAAGAGACTCAATTCGGGTAGTGAGCACGTTTCGTTCGCCATCAAATTCTTTTCTTATTAATTCCGCTCTATTTTTTGCCTCTAACGTGATCCTTTCCGTTGTATCTTTGACCGCCATATTGATGGCATTTTCCATTTCTTTGGGAAAGGCGATAACCTTCTTTTGCAATTCACCTAATTCTTCTTCCCTTTCAGCGACTGCCTTTTTTCTCTCAGTTAAATCTTTTTCCATCTGCTCTTTTTTCAACTGAATATCTTTTTCCGTTTTTGCCTTCTCATCCTCGAACCTATCCTTTGCAAGATCTTGTTCCCGCTTAAAGGAATAGCCATATTCTTCCTTCTCTCTGTCTCGTCTTTTGGCCTCTGCTGCATCCCGTTCTTTTATCTCTGATTCATGCCCTTTTTTCTCTTTTCCCCACTCCTCACGCATTACCTGGATTTCACGGTTCAATTCTTCTTTTCTGGCAGTCATTTCCGATTCAAATTCCTGGCGCTTCTGGTTTTGAGCCTCTATTAATGCTGCAAGTGTCTCCGCTGACCTTTCTATCTCATATAATTCTTTAACTTCCTCGTCTTTAATTTCGATAGCTTTTTTAATTTGATTGAATTTACTGACCTCTTCTTCCAGTCCATCGGAAATATGGGTAAGCCTTTTTCCTATTTCCAGCTTCAGATTGCCGATATCTTTAACAACCCCCTCTGAAGATAAGGCCTCTGCCACTTCCACTACCTCTCTCTTCTTTTTCTGTTCAATTATTTTTTCTGGTTTCAGCTCAGCTTCTCTTTTCTCTTGTAGTTGTTTCAGAAGTGCATTGTAAGCATCCAGCATCTCCTTTTTCGTATTTGACATAGAAAGCTCTTTGGCTTTTATTTTTTCCTCTGCCATGATTTCTCCTTTCTTTCAACGTTAATTTAAAAGCAATTGTATATGAATTTCCTTTTTTAAGTGTTACCTGGTACGTGATTTTTTTACATACAACTATTAGATCACAACTTTAGGCATTTTAGGCATTTTAGTTCACTTTAGGCATTTAACTTCTCAAATACTTTCATAGACCCAGACCCGTCCTCCCTCTCTTATTTCTTCAATCCTTTTGACAAGGCGTTTTTTATGAAGATTCAGAAGCCTTGTGCCGCTTGTATTAGCCTCAAGATTCATGTCCTGAGAGAGTTCTTTTGCAGTGAGCCTGCCATTTTTCAGTATCAGGTCCAGGGTTTCTTTGAGATAGTTATGGAGGCTACCTAATAGGGCTTTCTCCCCATTTCTCTTCTCGGCGATAGCAGCAAGACCTTTTCTTTCAAGGGCAACCTCTATATTTTCTTCCTGGTTTTCATTGAGACCGGTTAAAGTAAGATATTTGTTTCCATATTCCCCACCTAAAAGCCTCGATACAAGTTTTGCTACTATCTCATCAGCACACGAATAATCAATGATCCCTATCTTAGAGAAATCAAGCGCTATAACAGCTCCATCTTTCTCTTTTGCAATATCAGTCTCTATTCGATTCCGCACAACCTGCCCGGATGGCCTTGTAACAAGATCACTTGAGCCATTTTTCAGCTCTTCTTTAAGAAGTTTATGAAGATCGTATGTATACATATCTTTCATTTAATATCCATATATCTTTTCATATCTATGTTCAGTCCATTCCCAGATGGACACATCGTAATAATCCGATTTGTTTATCTCTTCAGGTTCGTAGCCATGATCATGAGCAACTTCTCCAAATGAAGTTTTTGCATCATCAAATGAAATGAAATGCATTACCTCGCTGGTTATGCCTCTGTCCACCACCACAACCAAATAGTTTGCCATATATGATTGAGGTGATAGGTGCTGATTGAGCTCATATGGAGTCGGTTCTTCTCTTTTTCCAGTTTGATTTTCCATGTCTCAATTCCCTCTCCCAATTCTTATCTGAATATATCTAATTATTTCTGTTGTTTGTTGAAACCAATCTTTTTTTAGCTATATTTAAATATTCTATATTATTATCAATACCGACAAATTTTCGATTCTGTTTTTTACATACAACCCCTGTTGTACCACTCCCACAAAATGGGTCGAAAACCAAGTCACCAGGGTTACTAGATGCTAATATAGCTCTTTTAATAACTCCTTCTGGTTTTTGTGTTGGATGTCTGCCAAAAGCTTTTTCAGAATGATCAACTGATGGCATTTTCCAAATATCTCTCCATACAGATTTTATCGCTTCCCCCTTTGAAATGGTTTTTAGTATCTTATAATTAAAAGTATGTTTTGAGTGTTTGGTTTTACCAGCCCAAATAAGATGTTCAGAGGCATGCGTAAAATATCTGCGGGTTAAATTTGGAGGCGGCTCTTTCTTTTCCCATACAATATTGTTTAGTATTTTATAATCTAACTCCTGTAAAGCAAATCCAACCGAGAATATATTATGAAATGTTCCACAAACCCAAATCGTACCATTTTCTTTCAAAATTCGCTTACTTTCCATCAACCACTTCTTATTGAAATTATGAATAGATTCAATATCGCGTGATTTATCCCACTCCCCTTTATCTACAGATACTCGTTTCCCATTACTACATGTTATACCACCAGATGATAAAAAATAGGGCGGATCTGCAAAAATCAGATCAACACAATTATCTGGTATAGATGGCAGAAATGAAAATGTATCTAAGCTATACAATTTAATTTTATTTTCGATATCATAATAAAATGGCGAAATGCTACTTTCAGCAATTTTTAGCTGTAAATCAAAATCAAATATGTCTAAATCATTGGTAATATAATATCTCATAACATTTAATTATGACAACTGGCATAAATGGGGGTTAGCTTTGCGAGTCCGGTATAGCATGGTTATGTGGTAATAAATCATTTGCCTTTGTTGATTTTCTCTACGAATCTTTTTACTTCATTGCTTATCTGGCTTTTCCATTCCGGAGCGTCATAATTACTCAAAGCCCGGCATTCTGTAATCAGTTCTCTGATCATATTTGGGGTTAGTCTCCCAGATTTAAAGCCGGCTTCAAAAAGTTTGGAAAAATCATCAAGCCTGATTGGAATGATCTGAAGCGAGAGTTTATTATCATCGGGTTTGTACCAGTTACCGCTTTTAAACGTTTCGGCGGTGTTACTGTCAATGTTTATAGCTATAAATAGTCCATATACTCGTTTACCTGTATTTTCGTATTGTTCTGCTATTTCGGCAACATGGCGACGTACCGGCTCACCTTCGGCGGCTTCCTGTCGGGATGATGAGGTTAATGTCACTTCGACAACCAGAACATAATTTTCGAATTCAAAGATGAGATCGGGTCCTCTTCCTGGTGCTGGGGCGACTGGCAAGAAATCTTGGTCAATTTTTAATCGTCTGGCTTCCCAGGGTTTGTTTGCCAGTTAATTGATTGCTAAAAAAGCTCTCCAAAGAATCCACTCAAAGTAAGCTGGTGCTTCTCCTGCTGGTATGCTTACCATTTCATCATGGAAAGTAATTTTCTTGCCAGGTTTTTCAAGAGCAAGCATGTAGCATAAAATTTCTTCCCAATTTATAATTTGTTTATTTGCAAATTCGTTTTCTTTTATATGGCTCAATTGCCCTTCTATGTCGTGGCGAATGTTTGAGAGTTCTTGAGAGGTTTTATCTTCAAGATTCGGGAGGGCAATTTCTTCACCCAATTCTTTCATATTATCAACTAATGATTTAATAACAGTTTGTGCTGTTTTTTTGCTATCAGTTGGTAATTTGGCACCTGTCCATATTTCATTTATGTATGTATTGTCATCATAGACTGTAAATTCATCTTCAAGGAGTTTTTCAACCAGGATGCGTTTTTCCGGCAAAATTGTTATTCCTCTCCCGGAAGATTGAAACAGGCCTGTGGATTTAAGATATCGAAGATTTAAGTCTGCGTAATCTAAAAGAGTTTTTGCCTTTGTTGTGTTGCCGCTTGTTACTTTTAATCTCATTTCATGATCAAGTGTTTTTTTATTGTCACTCTTCTCTCTTTCTTCTCTATATTCAAGAATGTGGTCTATAATGTTTTCGTAACCGTTTTCTGGGCTTGTTAATTGCAAAATTGCCATTTCCCAAAATTTTATCACTGACTCAACTTTTTTATGTTCGAGATTTATAAGGATTTCAAGTATATGGCGTAAAGGCGAGAATTGCTCAAATTTGTATCTGGTTTCAAATACAGATGGTATTCTGTAGGCTACCAAGACTCTTAAAAAGCATTCTTGCTGTGCGGGTATTGTATCGGCCTTGATAAGATTGATTCCGTTTGGAGTCACTTCATAGGGTATCCCTGAAAAATCAGGATGTTCTTTGATGAGATCCTTATATTTCGGGTCTATTCCTTTTTGGTGTCCTCTGGTGAGATGTTGAATTACAAAACCTAATTGAGCAAGGGCACTTCTCCATTTTCTTCCTAAATCGCTAAAGTCCTGTGATTCGTCCTGGTCAATTCGTTCAGCTTTTAAGATTTCTTTTTCATGAAGTAATCTTGCAAATCCACTTTCTCTGTCTTTTCCTACCAGATCGCCATGATATTCTGAATGCGCCAAAGCAATTAAAGCGTCTCTTAAACGGTAAGGGGTTCTGACTGTTGTGTTTCCAATGTGCCAGGAATTTGCCATAATCAAAAACCTACAAATAGGTATTCTTGTACTTTGTTATTATTGTCGTTAATTTTGTGTCCCTGGTTTCCTGCGCTGTATCGATAGTCTATCGAAGCAACTTCGACCTGGCTTTTGTATTTTGCCATGAGGTTTGTCAGTTCTTCCTGATTAGGGAAGGAATTCGATGAATAGGAAACGATTATAATACTGTCTTTAAATTTCCGAAACAGTTTATCAAATGCGTCATGTGCTCCTGTCCTTGAATTGAAGGGGGTGGGATAACTTTTAAATTTTCGGGTTTTAGTATGCCATTGCATTTCCACGCCTTTCCAGCTACGCGCCAATCCTTCAACAAAATGATACCGCCTGACATATTCATTATCGGAATATGGGCTGTAATAAGGCGGGTCAATATAGACTAAATCCGGATTTAACCGGATGGTCATGGCATCTCCGCACCTGGCTTTATTTTTCCTGCTGTTATCGAAAACAGCCTGATTTATACATTTAACGGCTTTTAAAAAGTGTCTCTTCAGAGATAACCGGAGGTCTTTCCGCCCGTCGTCATACCTATATCCAGTATAAGTAAAGATTCCTCTGGGGCGTTTTTTCAGGCAAGCACGTATAAGGGCGGATGTGGCTATTGATCTTTTGGTTTTATTTTTCAGCTTTTTTATATTTGCTTGGATTTGATCAATAAATGCGTTTTCTTCATCGGTAAAATAGAGTCCTTTAAAAGTCTGGCTTACAAAATTATCTGTTTTTGCAGATGAAGACAACAGAAGTTCGATTTCGCCTTTGTTAAGTGTTTCAGTGTTATTGGCTATCATGGCTTCGGCAAATGTGGCACACATTGTCATGTAATCGTTGCTTATAACCTGTTTGTTAAATGATTTGAACATATATCCAACAACACCGCTTCCGCTAAATATATCAAGTACAGTTTCAAAATCAAATTGTGATGCTACGTTCCATATGTTCTCTAAAAGAGATTGCTTGCTCCCCATAAAACGTGTAGAAGGATATTTTTTTATTTGCTTTGGTAATTTTGGTGGAACGGAGCTTATGAGAAAATACCGGCGAGGAGGAATGTAGATTACAACATCCTCTCCTTTACGTTTATTGCCTTTTTTATTGATAATCCTGCGAGTTTGAATAACTTCGATTTCAAAACCGTTATACAACTCATAAACCATCGGATGGTTAGAATTCGTCAATAAAACGTAACATCCGAGTTCATGCAATCGTTTTACTTCCCCTGCAAGTTCAACGTGATCTTCCTCATAGAATTGTTCTTTGGTATAACGTTTAAAATCAGAGTATTCTGAAATAGGCAGGTAAGGAGGGTCAAGATAAATATAGTCCCCCGGTTGTGCATGGTCTCGTAGAACATCTTTATAATCGCCCTGTATGATGGTAGCGTTTTTTAAGGCCTCGGATGCACTTGTTAAGCCTTCTGGATTGCATATCCGAGGATTTTTATAATATCCATATGGCACATTAAACATACCTTTTCGATTTACACGGTAAAGACCGTTAAAACAGAGCCGATTTAGATATATGGTTCTTGCGGCGGCTTCAATTGGAGTGAGTTTTTTAAAATCCAATTCCCGGATATTATAATATTCTTCTTTATCTATGCTAAATTCATAAAGTTTTTGTATGAGACTATCAACATTTTTAGAGATTATACGATAGAGGTTTATAAGTTCCGGATTGGATTCTGAAATGATGGTCTTATCAGGCTGTAATGCAAAAAATAAGGCTCCCCCGCCAAAGAATGGTTCTATGTATTGGTTAAATTTTTTTGGGGTTTTGGATAAGAGTATGGGTAATAATTGTTGTTTTCCCCCTGCCCATTTCAGAATTGGGCGGGGCGATTGAAAGATCGGAACTTTTAATTTTAATTCCATAGTGATCTATATCTTTTATTTCGTTTATGTATTTCTGTTGACCTTTTGTTTTTGAACCATATAACTACAGTTGTATATGCCTTTTTACCTTCACTTAATTCTTTAAAACATCCTGTACATTTCATAAATAACTCTCCCGGGTTCGATTTATTTTATCAATCTAAATTCGGTTACATCTATCTTATTGGTTGTATAGACTAAGTCAATTGAGTCATCTTTAAATTCTATGTAAACATCTATGGTTTTTTGCTTGAATTTTGAAGAATCAGTAATGACATTTCGGATTTCCTTAAAAGGGATAAACAAAATTCCACCTCTTGGTACAAGCAGAACTCCTTCCCCTTTTTCTAACATATCCTTGAATTCGTCACGAAAGGTGATCTGCCAACGATTCTTTTTTGGGCTTCCAGGCCGGATAAAGGCCTTTACTCCGTCTATGATAGCTTCGTTTGCGCTCCATCTTTTGATCCTTTTTCCCATCTTTTCAAGCAACTTTTTTAGGTCGTCTCGATGGACTTGCTCCTGTCCCTTATCAGGCAGCAATTTCGTTATCAAATTTTCTTTCTTAAGGAAAAAATTCAATTCTTTTATAAGGCCATCAACGGCTGTCTTTTGTATGGATGTTAGTTGCTGCCCAGAGCCCTGGGAAACTACTCTATAATTATTTTGCTTGAAAAGCTTAATCACGTAATCTTCAAGATCTCTTCTGACAACAATATCATTGAAATCAGATTGTGTGGCGGGTCTTCCGTCGTTTATTATTAAGATGTGCTCCCATTTTTTTATTTTTTGGTCGGGAGAATTAATGTGTGTCTTTGTTCTTGAATAAACACATTTTGCTTCACCAACATATACTTTATTCTTTTCAAACAGGACATAAATACTGGGAAATTCTAATTTACCCCATTCATTTCGGTTAATTTTTTCAAGTTGCTTTAATGACCGATCCAGAAGCCATGCTCGTAATAGAACTGTTGTCTTTGACCTTGTAATGCCATTGGAATTTTTGGGTACTTGGATGTATCCTATCGTTTGCTCACTCATTTATTACCTTACCCCTTTTTTAAAGTTAAAACAGTCTCGCGTAGACGATAGTTCCTTATTTGACCGGAACGTCTATTTCTTGCTTTTTCAATACTTTCAATCTCAAGATCCAGCTCCTGACCAATTCTAGCCAAAATCAAATCTGTGGGAATATAGACGTCTGCAATAAGACTATCTCCTATGACGAGAAGAAACCTTCCGCCTGGATTTAATGGGGCGACAACTATTTTCATAACTTTATACAAATCATCAAAATACTTAGCGACGATAAAAGGCATGTCAACCCGCCTGTAATTACCTCGTCGGATGATATTTCGCTGTATTTTATTTGCAATGTCATCAAGCCAATCATTAGTATATCGCGAATTTAATTTGGCAAAATTTCTAATCAAACCTTTTGAAACATTATCACAAACAACCATTTCATCTTTTATTGTTTTTGCCTCCTTATGACCTTTAGTGAATCCCAGCCAGCCCATCTCTATTTTGTAATTCATGACATAATCGAGACCATTCATATATGGAGGAGAAGTGATCATAAGATCAAAATTGTTTTGATGTCTACATTCCATTGCATTAGCAAGAATCACTTCGCTTTTTATGGAAATATTCTTTTTAAACTTTTGCTGAATAATTGTTAAATCATTATAAATATCTCTGATTTTCTCCTTCATAAGCATCCAGGGAGCACTATCAAGAACTTTTTTATTCTTCCAGTATCCAAGACAGGGGGTTCTTTTTAAATTACTACAATCAATCAGAATGGATGAGAAGGCGAGCAGAATAAGGTTTTTTGCTTTGATTTGTTTTTCTGTTTCAGAGGGAAGGCTATCAATTCCACCTTTAAGAAATTCTAAATTTCTCAGTACACCTTTATTGAATTGCTTCTCGGACTTTAAAAACTCCGGAGCGGTTATTCTCAGATTTCTGGGAATCGATGAAAAAAAATTGCGGAGAGATTCGGGGTCAACATCCCATGAATTAACCTTAGTGTCAGCAATAAATTGAAGCAACGGGTTTAATTCTGTTCCAACAGATTTATACCCATTTAACTTAGATTGGACAAGCACTGTCCCGCAGCCAGCAAAAGGATCAAGAATTATTGGTGATTTATAATCTCCTTTATATCGTTCGATAATTGATTGTACAAATGCAGCAGAAAAGCCCTGGATGTAGGGCGCCCATCTGTGAACTCGTTCACCGAAGTTTGATGTAAATTGGATCGGCTGATGTTTTTCAACAATCTCAATGCCTAATTCTTTAAGATAAGGTTTTGAATCAATATCACATGACCCACCAAACTTGGGAGAAGAAATAATATTTCTCCTTCTTATGTCTATTTTATCGCTATTTCTGAATGGTAATTTAAACTGGATAGGGCTCCCATTATATTCCTTTACCTTATGGAGGCTTTCTTCTTTCATCTTTTTCCGCTACCGCTTAAAGAACTTTATCAATCTTTATGGATACTCAATAGTAATTATTTACCTTGAACTGATTTGATAAATATATTTTTATTGTTAAATTCAATTGAATCAATTGAATCATAAGAAAAATAGTTTGTCAAGAAAAAAAATGGTAAAAATGAAAAAAAATTGAGGATTATATTTCTGGCAGGAGGATGTTGATTTGGGCGCCGGGGAAATGTGTCAGATTATATTCCCTTTCCTTTCCCCATGCCCATTCAGGGATGATGGAAAGCTTTGCGGTTCCTGATCGGATGGAGATTTTACCATTCCATTCATTGACAAATCGTCTGACAGCAGCCAATCCATGCCCTCTTCCTTCATCTTTATATCGTGATGCGCCGTGAAGAAGGGCTTTTTCTATGGAATGGAGATCGCTTTTTAATGAAAACCGTCCTGACAAGGATTTTCTGAAGCCTATTCCTGCGTCCATAACAGCAATCTTGACTACGTTTTTTCCCATATTCTGAAAATGGTATTTCTGTATTCCTACAAATCCCTTGGTTTCACTATGTTCAATTATATTCTGGCATACCTCTGACAGGGATACTATGAAGCCGTTTATTGCCCTTTCGTCATACTGGAGGTGCCTTGTGAGTATCGCATTGGCCCGGTCTTTCACCTTTCCCACTATAAAATGAATGTCATCTGATTTCTCTATCTGAGTAATCTCTAACAAAACATCAGAATAAGAACTTCTCAGATATTTTTCTGATATTTTTGGTTTAAATGGTTCAAAAGTGAAATATCCGGGAGCAATCTTAAAAAAATCCATCCTTTCGAGGTATTTGAGAACTTCTTCAGATTCAGGAAGATGAAGAATTTTTTGATTAACTGTCGGTTTATAAATTTCTCCAATCTCAAGAAGCCCGACCATTCCATAAGGGTCTATGAAGGAGATCTCTTGAAGGTCAATCTCCGATGATTTCTTCAATCGATGCAGAAACTGCTCAAATGTCTCTTCAGTTATCTGGGGTATTATTTTCAATGCATTCTAAGTGGGCTCTGTGAGAGATTAGATAGGGGTAGTTATTGACTTTCAAATTGGCTTAACTCAAGAAGATTATATCCCTTTTGATTCAGGAATGAAACGATCTCTGCCGGCATCTTTTTATCAGTTGCCAGAATATGTTTTCCCTCATGATCGTAAAAACTGATTCCAGGAACAGTAAGTGTTATATTTCTTGTCTCCTCCCTGTCTGCTGTCAGAAAGTGATGGGGGTTAGAGTCATATGAAAGCCCAAGGAAATCAAGCATTAATTCAGTTGTCCTGTTTAGATCTTTCTTGCCAGCAAGAGAGAGAACGAGAAATTGGTGTTTTTTAAGCAGAGAAACAATAGCAGGCGATAGCCCAGTTATGTCTATGATGCAATCCTTTTCTTGCCTATTAAAAAATAGATCGGCCTGTATAATTAAATTAAATTCAGAGTCCTTTCCTTGATAAACTGGAATTTTTACCTTACGAGAGAAAGACTGTCCGGCAAAGTTTAATAGAAGAGTGGGTAAAGGAAAATCGATTTTTTTTTCAATGCTTATCTTCTTTTCAATAGTGACATCATCTGCCAATCCTTTAGGGAAAAGAAGATCCGAATAATCAATTACCTTTATCCCTAATTTCTTTAGATATGCCCTTATTACCTCTGGTGTCTGTTCGGAAGAACTATTAATAAAGCTGATTACTGCAATTTTTTCTGGAATATTTTTCTCGCCTTTATGTGGAATAATAACCCAGTCTCCGGCTATGGAGATACCTATATCCCCACTTCTTATCTTAAATTGTTCCCCAGATTTAAGGATCTTATAATAGTAGCTATCTGCAAGGATTTTATCTATAGCAGTTTTAAGGGTATCGTCTGTGGTCAGATGAACAATTCCATAATCCTCCCAATCGGCGAGGATTAACTGGCTGATGTCTTCTGGAAGCTCATTTTTTAGGTCAATAATCAATCGTATGCCATTCTGCAAATTTAATACAGGGAAAGATTCGGCCTTTAGTTGTATCTGGCCACCTGCTTTCAGGGGAATAAACTGCTTACCAGTATCGACCCATTCCTCGTCCATCTGATTGAAGATATCCCTGAGTTTTTTTCTTAAAGAAATAATTTGTTCAGTGTCTTCAGATGGGGTGATCTCAGTCTTCTTTAAAGCTCTCTTTTCTTTTGTAACCTTAATTGGCATCCTGACTATCTTTGGAAAAAAAATAGGAAGCCTAATAAGCTGATTTGGGTAGATAAAATCGAGATTTTTTAAGGTGGGATTAAACTTATGAACCAGGTTTAGATATTCGTCATAAAGGTATTTGGGCTGTATTTTATACTTTCCATAGACGACCATTGTTAAGCTATCGCCAGGTTTAACCACATAATTCTCAAAATTTACATCTTCCAATGAGGAAATACCCATTATTGATTTCTGGACAAATGTTCCTTTTTCTGCATCTCCTTTAATTGGTGTTATGTTGAGTGGAATTAATATTGTTTGTCCCGGGTGAATAATATCAAGATTTGTTAACGATTTATTCATACTTTTTAATAAGGAAATAAGCTCAGCAATATCTGGTCTTTTGAGTAGTCCCCTCTGGCGCAGAATTTTCCAGATGTAATCGCCATCTTTTACCTTAACTTTCTCACAAACAACCTCCCTACCTTCCATTTTTTTGATCTTGGCTTGCTGAACTAAAGAGATAGAGAGTGTGTCTTTTCCTTTTCCTTGAACCAAAGGTGCACATAAGCAAGGAAAAACAATCAGGAATGTAAGGAAAATGGAAATTTTTCTTGCTGTAGTTTTGATACGCATTGAAAAACTCGTGATATTCCCCCTTGGTCTTATTACTGATAGAAATAGTTGGTAGAGTCCGTTGATAGTTGTTTAAAGGTCACTACTCAGGTATCTTGCCACAAAGGCACCAAGACACTAAGATTATAAAATTATTTTTTATAGTAGATACCCACGGACTCACGCCCATGGCACTCAAAAGGCACTAACTTAATTTAAGGCATTCACCCCCGGGCTCACGCCCGGGGTCCTCTGCAAATTTTGATAGCCTTTTTTATCCCGATAAATCGGGATTAAAATTAGTGAAAAAACTCCATTATTCAATTTATATTCATTTTTTCTTTGGGTCTTTGTGCCTTGGTGGCTGAATAGTTACGTCTAAAATATATAATTCAATCAATTCCTGTATATAGCAGAAAATAATACAGGAATCTGTCATCTCACCTAAGTAGTTGAAAATATTGTCACAATCCCGATTTATCGGGACTGACATTACCAAATAATTACTGTTATATTAAATAGTTAAACAAGATTATGTCAAGATTTTTCACCTATTATAATTATACACAATATATTGAACCAGTCAACAATAAATATACATTATGTTGTATTTTTATCTTTACATTTATTCTAATATCTGCTATCAATTATATCTAAAATGTTAGGGAGATAAATAACGATGAAAATAAAGAAGCTTTCTATTCAGGGTTTTAAGTCATTTATGGATAGATTGGACATTCAAATTTCTCCTGGAATCAGTGCATTTGTTGGTCCTAATGGTTGCGGTAAGAGCAATATAGTTGATGCTATACGATGGGTTATGGGCGAACAAAGCCCCAAGCAGCTCCGTGGTCGCCAGATGGAAGATTTGATTTTTTCAGGGGCAGGTCCGTTAAAGGCCTTGAGTATGGCAGAGGTAGCCCTGACATTTGAAAATGCTGAGGAATTCCATGATAACAGTGAGATATCCATTTGTAGACGGCTTTATAGGTCTGGTGAAAGCGAGTACCTAATCAATAATTCAACATGCAGATTAAAGGATATCCACGATTTACTTATGGGCACCGGATTGGGTAATCGATCATATGCTATTATTGCCCAAGGAGAGATAGGTTTAATCATAGAGCAAAAACCAGAAGAAACAAGATTTCTTTTGGAGGAGGCAGCTGGCATTACTAAGTACAAGGTTAGGAGAGAAGAATCTTTACGAAAGGTATCATTAACAAAAGAAAACCTTAGCAGGGTAGAAGACCTTCTCGCTGAAATTAAAAGAGAGATGAATTCTCTCAAGAGACAAGCCAGGAAGGCCAGAAGATTCAAAGAGATAAATACTGACATTCATCGCTTAAAGCTCGTTTTGCAGGCCAATAAATATAGTGAATTGCAGACAGAGAAGGTAAAGAGAGCGAAAATTATTGATGACTTGATAGATAATGAAAAAGGATTAGATGCACTTTTTTCTGAATCTGAGAAGGTTATTGAAACTAAGAATTTGGAGATAATAGAGAAGGACAAGTCCTTATCTGTTCTGAGGGAATCAGGTTTTTCTCTTAGGGAAGAGCGCAGAAATAATGAGGATACACTCAGACATTTGTCGGCTGACCAGGAAAGATTTAACCTTACTTCTGTTAGGTTGAATGAAGAGAAAAAGGAAATTAGTGAAAAATTGATGGGATTTCAATCTGAAGTTGAAAAAATTAACTCCACGATTGAGGAACGGCAAAAATCGATCAAGGAAATCTCAACCCTTCAATTTCAGCATGATTCTGCTTTTAACGATGAAAGACAAACATTGAGCAGATTGAAAGATGAGTTGAAAAAGGGAAAATCTTATTTAATTGAGCTAACTACTAATGAGGCGAGCCTGAGAGGTCAAAAAAACAATCTCACGGAGATAATTAGCCAGTTAGAGGTCAGAAAGAATGGGCTTAAGGAGAATTCCAGAGAGATAGCAAAAAATATTGAAAAGCCATCTTTTCTGTTAGACGAAAAAAGGGAAAGAAGGGAGAAGGTAGTAATTCAGGTAAGCTCTATCGAGAAAAATATACAAGCACAAAGAATAAAGCTAACAAGACTTGAAGAGGTGAGAAGAGAGAAAGAATCTAAATGCTCAGCAACCGAGTTAGAACTAAATCTCTTTCGTTCCCAATTAAAGACCATTAGAGGTCTTATTGAAAACTATGAGGGGTATAAATCAGGCGTTCAGGCAATTATGAATTCTTATGGGCAAAAGAGCATCAAAGAAGGCAATATTTTAGGTGTAGTGGCAGATTTTATCCAAGTTGAACCAGAATTCGAGTTAGCTGTCGAGGCAGTTTTAGCAGAAAGATTACAATATGTCATTGTTGCTCGGCAGGAGGATGGCAGGGAGGCCGTTGAATATTTAAGATCAAAAGATATGGGCAGAAGTTATTTTCTCCCTATCGGGGAGTTTAAAGAAGAAAAGACTCTTGATAATGTGAGTGTCAAGCTTAATGGTTTTAAGCTTTTAAGAAATCATATTTCTGTGGCACAAAAAATTAGGCCGTTGGTAGAATCCTTCCTGGGTAATTCAGCACTGGTCGATAACCTCTCTCAGGCTCTATCGGTCTGGAACAATGGAAAAGGTCAACAGACCCTGGTTACTCCAGAAGGTGATCTCGTGGATAATAGGGGTGTCATAATTGGCGGGAGATTGGGAAAAGATTCTTTAGGCTTGCTTGGGAGAAGGCGAAAGGAGAAAGAATTATTACTTAAGATAAAGAATAAGGAAAAACTAATTTCTGTATTGCAATCAGATCTTGATCAATTGAATCTACAACTGGAGGGTATACACAGTCTTATTGGGCGATTAGAAAGAGATAAAGCATCTTATGCCCAACAGATTGAAAAAATGGACAAAGACATATTCCTCCTTGAAAATGAGTCAGAACAACTGATAAAGCAATCTCAGCATGTAGTAAGCCAATTAGTATCTTTACGCAAGGACAGAGATGAGAAAAGGTCTCATCTCGCTAATACTGAAGAAAAACTATCAAAATGCTTTAAGGAGAAGGAAAGGGCTCAACGTATAGTTGCAGAGAAGGAGGTTCATGTCGAAGAGCTGGAAAATACCCTTGATGATTCGAAAGAAAATCTCTCACAGTTGCTTCTCAGGTATAACCAATATAAAGAGGAAGAGAGGGGTCTCGCGCGGGAAAAAGATAGGATTGATCAATTTATAAGTGACATAGAGGCAAGAATTGGCAGGATAGAAGAAGAGATACAATCAAATAGTGATCAATACAAAAGTTCTTTGATTACAGAGGGGGGATTAAAAGAAGGATTGGCCCTCATTTATCAAAGACAGAAGGGCCTTGAAAAAGAGGTCAATGATTCTGAAAATAGATTTGAGATTTTGAAGGGAGAATTAAGAAAAGAAGAGCAAAAGACTGTTCTTTCAAGGGAAAGGGTGAGCAAGATAAGGGAAGAAGTTAATGAGGCCCGAATAAAAAAGGCAGAGATAGATTTTACGTGTAGGAATATTTTATCTCAGGTTGGGGAAGAGACAGGAATTAACCTCCAAAGGGATTATAAAAAATATTTGGAGGAAGATTTTTCAGAGGCTCAATATGAACTAAAGCTCAGAGATTGTTTACGTATTAAAGAGAGAATTGGAGAGGTAAATCTTCTGGCTATTAATGAATATGAGAAACTGGAAGAGAGATATAAATTTATAACTGCGCAGCAACAAGACCTCCTTTCCTCGATTGAATCTCTTTCAAGGGCTATTAAAAAAATTAACAGGATTTCTAAGGAGAAGTTTCTTGCTACATTTGGCAAGGTTGATGAGAAATTGAAGAAAGTTTTTCCAATCCTGTTTAATGGTGGCAAGGCAAGACTGAGATTAGTTGATGAAAGTCTTCCATTAGAAAGTGGTGTATTAGTTGAAGTACAGCCTCCAGGAAAGAGACTGGTTCATATAGGACTTTTGTCAGGTGGCGAAAAGGCCCTCGCAGCGATGGCCTTACTATTTGCTATCTATCTTATTAAACCAAGCCCGTTTATTATAATGGATGAGGTGGATGCCCCCCTGGATGCGGCCAATACAGATCGATTTAATGCTCTTTTGAGGGAGATTGAAAAATCATCCCAAGTAATAATGGCTACCCATAATCGGAATACAATGGAAATGGCTGCTCGGTTGTATGGTGTGACTATGGATAAAAGCAGCACTTCTAAAATTGTTTCTGTAGATCTGGAAAATTATCAGTAGGGAGTGCCTAAAGTGATCTAAAGTGCCTAAAGTACTTAAAGTACTTAAAGTTAAAAAGATATGATAGATAATAAAGAATTCGCTATACAGATTTTCTTTCTCTTAAAGTTGATGGTCTCGTAAAAAGTCTCCTCAGCTTGTCATTTCGAGTGAAACGAGAAATCTTTAAAACGTAACATGCTGAAAACACAAGATTTCTCCCTCTGGTCGAAATGACAAATTCACAGAATCCGACTTTTTACGAGAACATTAAAGTTTAGGCACTTATAATTTTAGGCACTTTAGCTCACTTACTAAGGAAAGGAGGCAAATACCTTTTTGGATAAACCAGACCTCGCTCATGGTAGTGTCCCTGCTGGAAGACTCTGGAATAAGCTATCTAACACGAGAAGGAAATTAACAGGCAGGCTCAACGCATTAGTAACTGGCAAAAATGTAATTGACCCACCCCTGTTAGAAAATCTCGAGGAGATTCTTTTTACCTCTGACATTGGTGTAGAGGTAACTCAGCAGTTAATTGAGGGACTAACACAGAGGGTAGAAAAGAAATCTCTAAGCAAACCAGAACAGTTAAAAGCCATTTTAAAAGAAAAAATGGTTTTTTTGTTAGAGGCAGGCCAGAACCTTCCTGCCTTTAATAGACAAGATACACCCTCTAACATTTTACATGTAGTCATGTTTGTAGGTGTTAACGGAGTGGGAAAGACAACGACTATTGCTAAAATGGCTCATTATTTTCAAGCTCGGGGAGAAAAGATAATGCTGGTGGCGGCAGATACCTTCAGGGCTGCTGCCATAGAGCAACTACAGATTTGGGGAGAGCGTATAGGCGCAGAGGTAATCAATCAAAAAAGAGGAGCAGATCCAGCAGCAGTTGTTTTTGATGCCCTTGCTGCTGCTAAGTCCAGGAAAATAGATAGGGTTTTTATTGATACTGCTGGCAGGCTTCACACTAAATCAAACTTAATGGAAGAGCTGAAAAAAATTCAAAAAGTTGCGAGTCAGCAGATTTCTGGAGCTCCCCAACAAGTGACCCTCATCATTGACGCTACTACCGGCCAAAATGCAATTGCCCAGGCCCAGGTATTTGCAGAGTTAATCGGAGTGACAGATATTATCCTGACTAAATTGGATGGAACAGCCAAAGGTGGCGCTGTCATTGGTATTTCTCAGAAGCTCCGCATTCCTATCTCATTTATATGTACTGGCGAAGGGCTTGAGGATTTTGAGATATTTCATCCAAGAGAATTCGTTGAAGCCATCTTTGATTGAATGTTCATATTTAGCCACTAAGACACCAAGATCAGGGAATTTAAAATTCAAAATTAGCAATTAAAATTGATAATTTGTTATTGACCATTTCATGCCCTTTGTGTCCCTGGCCCAGACTTGGCTTGCGATGAGTTAATTTTATAGATTCCATCTCAGGAATTATTGCAGCGATAATACACCACTCAAGTCGCGCCAGGGCGGGCTTGGTGACTTGGTGACTGAGTAGTTAAGAATCTTAATATTTATGAAAAAGACTACGGTGAAGAGACAGATAGTATGGGGAGATCTTGACTCCCTTGGAATTGTCTTTTATCCCCACTACTATAAGTGGATCGATGCAAGTGGCCATGTGTTCTTTCAATCTCTCAATCTTGCTTTAGGGAGTCTATGGAAGGAAAGGGGAATTATATTTGGTCTTTTAGAGACTGGGTGTAGATATCATCTGCCAGGGAGATACAATGAATGGATTGAAATTGTCACATATATTGATGATATTTCAGATAAGGTAGTGTTGTTACGGCATGATATCTCCCGTCTCTCGGACAGGGCCCTTATGGTAAAGGGATTTGAAAAAAGGATTTGTTTAGATGTTTCCGACCCTTTGAAATTCAAGGCAATTGATATACCTCACGACATCAGAACTATCCTATCAAAGGCACAATCTTCTAAGTGATCCTTAACTAACAACGATCGACTGGCACCATCGAAAATTACATTTCCACTATTTGAAAAATGGCAAAGATTTTGATTGGCACATCTGGCTTTTCTTATAATGAGTGGAAAGATAATTTTTATCCCATTCATCTCCCTCAATCTGATTTTTTGTCCTTCTACTGCCAGGAATTTAATGCAGTTGAGCTAAATTTTTCATATTACAGAATACCAACACTCTCTCAATGCAGGCAGATGGTAGAAAAATCAGGCCATAAAGTTGAATTTGTCATCAAGGCCTTTAAAGGTCTTACCCATGAAATTACAGATCAATCGATACCTGAGATATTACCTCAGTTTAAGGATCCCATAGCACCCTTTTCGCAAACCAATACACTCGGTGCCATACTCTTGCAATTCCCTCAAAGTTTTCATTATACTCCCAGTTCACGGGTCTACCTGCAGTCACTTATCAAGGGATTGAGCCCAATGCCAGTATGTGTTGAGTTCAGGCAAAGGGAATGGTTAAAAGATTCGGTTTATACTACCTTAAAGGAGTTGAATGCTGGTTTTGTTTGTGTGGATGAACCTCCTCTGAGAGATCTTCTTCCCCCGGTTGTGGTGGCCACTTCTGATATAGGTTATATCCGGTTTCATGGTCGCAATCGCTCAAAATGGTATACAGGGGATTCGAAAGAAAGATACGATTATCTGTATAGTGAAGACGAACTTAAAGGTTGGCTTCCTAAAATTTATACATTAGCAGAACAAACGGAGAAGATGCTTATATTCTTTAATAATCATAAAAAAGCCCAGGCTATTACCAATGCCAGGATGATGATCAATTTATTAGATAAGTAGGGGAAATCTGCTCTATTCTTCTAACATGGACTTCAAACACACGGTAACCTTTTCTATAAGATCAGACATATCTTGCCTTTTGTAATGGATTGTTTCAATAGGAGTGCCAAGTTGAATTGTTATTGATCCTTTTTTTATCTTGAAGCTCCCCTTTGGCATAATCTTGTAGGTGCCTTTGATAGCTACTGGAACAATGGGAGCGCCTGATTCAATAGCAAGGTAAAAGCCACCTCGCTTTAAAGGCTGCAAATGCCCACTTTTGCTACGAGTACCCTCGGCAAATATTAATAGTGAAACCCCGCTCCTAATCCTATCTACCGCCTGTTTAAAGGTGCTTTTGGCCTTTGCTGGAGAGGAGCGGTCAATGCTTATGTATCTTGCTCTCCTCATTGCCCAGCCAAGGACTGGAATCCGCATCAGTTCCTTTTTAAGAATGAATTTAAAATCAACCGGTAGATATGCCAACAGGGCGAATATATCAAAAAAACTCAGGTGATTTGGAATATAGATATAG
>Ga0315547_1001121_pt1 | contig 22298 bp, 16 predicted proteins | sample SalMarSW160240MG_2_FD_202542 | JGI IMG/M metagenome (GOLD analysis project Ga0315547, IMG submission 202542) | Salt marsh sediment microbial communities from the Plum Island Ecosystem LTER, Massachusetts, United States - Salt Marsh Sediment SW1601-240 ...
CACGTATCGTTCGCGTCTCATACTGGTTGGGATAAGGACTGATGACCAGATGATCATGCGCCTTTATAACGGTTGAGGCTAAAACGATCCTGGCATTTTTCACGCGGATATCGTTTTCAGTGACGAGCAGAGGATTGATATCGATTTCTTCGATCTCGGGAAAATCCGTTGCCATCTGAGCCAGTCGAATTAAAACTTCTTCGAGCAAGGACAGATTGCATGGAGGATAATTTTTAAAACCCTTCAGCAGTGTGTATATTTTTGTTTTTTTTATGAGCTCTCTGGCCAGCAGGCGGTTTAACGGCGGCAGCGCAACGGATCGGTCTTTCAGAACTTCAGCCAAAACACCCCCCAACCCGAAAAAAATAACAGGCCCGAGATCCCGATCCTTTTTCGAACCGATCGCCAGTTCGTATTGCTGCTCTTTTTGTTCGACCTTTTGACTGGAGCGTGCGGTTTTTGCCGGACAAACAGGAATTCCGTAAGCGTTCAATAGATTGTTTGCTTCTGTTGAAATCAGACACAACGATTTTTGGGAGAGTTTTTTTTGGATCTGGATTTGCGCGCTTTTAACATCAAATTCGATCTTTCTGTCAAATCTGGGCGGAATCTCCAGAAGCACTTTTAGATTTTTCGAATAACGGTAAAGATCCATAAATGCCCTGACCGCCCGTTCCGGTGTTTCAAATGTCGGGATTCCCTTACGGTTGAAGATATCCCGCCCGATCTCCATTTGTTTCCCACCCATCCATGAAACAAATATCGGAAAAGATGTTCTTTTTATAACACCGGCCAACGATTCGGCCACCTCGGTCGGTTGCGTCAAAGCCTGGGGGGCGAGGATGATCAGAAGCCCGTTCACTGCGGGATCTTTTAGACAGATTCCCACGGCTTTTTCATACCGATCGGGAGAAGCGTCTCCCAGAATATCGACCGGGTTTGTACGGCTCCATCCGGAAGGGAGAAAATCATCTAAGTTTTGAATGGTTTCAACAGCTAATATCGCCGGATCTACACCATGATCGGCAAGGGCGTCCACGGCCATAACTCCCGGGCTGCCGGCATTGGTGACGATGGCCAACCCGGGTTTCAAAGGTCGCGGCTGTTTGGCCAAGAGCTCAACACAGTCGAGAAGTTCTTCAAAGGTTTTGACCCGAACGATGCCGGCCCGCTCGAAAGCCGCATCATATACGGCATCATCTCCGCCCAGCCTGCCGGTATGGGATGCAATCGCTAACGCCCCCGCCGCGGTCCGACCGGCTTTAAGCGCTATGATCGGTTTGATTCGGGATACGGATCTCGCCGCGCTCATGAAATTTCGAATCCGCGGAATACTTTCTACAAATATGACAATGCTGCCGACATGGGGATCTCCTCCGAGATAATCGATGATATCCCCGAAATCCACATCCATCATCGATCCGAGGCTCACAAAATAGCTGAAGCCGATATGTTCTCTTAGGCAGAGATCGAGAACCGAAACGCAAATCGCGCCGCTCTGGGAAACAAACGCCATTTTTCCGGAATGCGGGGTATGACTCGAAAAACTGAGATTGAGTTTGGAACCGGAACAGATTATCCCGAGACAACCCGGTCCGATGATGCGAAGTCCTTGACGTTTCGCCGAATTGACGGCGGACGTTACCATCTCTTGGCCTTTTATCCCGGCCTCTTTTCCACCGGCCGAAATCATGACCAGGCTTTTTACCTTTGTATCGATGCACTCTTGGATAACGTGAGGGGCTGAATTCACGGATCCCACCAGGACGGCCAGATCTACCCCGGGATTGAGCGCTGAAAGAGACGGATAAACAGGTTGTTCCCCGATTCTTTTGTGGCATTGATGAATCGGATAGACGCCTCCTGAATATCCGCCTTCAATCAGGTTATGCACCAGGGTAGTAAAAATTCGTCCTCCCGGTGAATCGTCGCCGATCACTGCAATGGATTTTGGGTGAAATATTTTATCCAAATGGATTGCGCTCATGGCTCAAAAACATGTCCTTTTTAAACGAAATGAATAAACTGCCTTATCATGAAGCAATCGCTATGCCAGATGAAATCGTTGTCGGATCCTTCATCAATTAATTGAAATAAAAAGTGTTTTTAAGATAGTGAGGCGATATTTGAAACCATCGTGAAGACGTTAGATGTCGACTTTTTTTACAAGGTGTAAAAGGGAACCGCAGATGAACGCAGATAAACACAGATATTCTGAAAAAAAGAAACCAGGAAGATGAAAAGGCAAGAGAGTTGGCATTTATCAGAGGCTGCGACCTTCTGATCCGCCTGCCAAAGTTGTACGGCGGGCAGGTTTTCTAACCTTCTTATCTCCCAATCATATTCGTGTCCATTTGTGTCCACTTGTCCGTCGGTTTTGTGGGGGATTTGCGGTTATCTATTTCCTGAAATTATATTCATTCGGCGTGTTTAATTTTATCAGGGCACCGTATTTTTTGAACGTGACGTCTCCTTTTGGTTGAAATGAAAATACATTGGCACCGATATCTTCAAGTTGCGCAACAATCAGCTTAATATTCTCAAAGCTCGTCAGTGATTCTATCGTTTTAGTGGATGCTGTTTGATCCTTGGGTTGCGATTCAAGAATCTCATATGCGTCCTCAAATTCGTCTGCGGCAAACTGAGACGTCAGAACAATATAGTCATCCACCCGATGCTTCGAATACTTCAATTCCGGCCTTTTGAGAAGAAATGCCTCCATGAATCTTCCGGTCAACACCATCAATGCTTTGACTTCTTTTATCGGGAAACCCTCTGCATGCCGTCGACGCGCAACTTCTTTAGCGAATTTTGGTATAATGGATCGTTCTCTATTTCTAACCGTTGCTGCTATGATTTGATAATTCAACGTAACGTGCCACTTCATCAGTTCTCGATCCATCTTCAGGTAATTGGGAAATCGTTGCGCATTGGCTGATTTACTTACTTCTTGTACAATTTTTTGAATAATGGGTTCGCGCAATTGGGTCAAAAGATCATAGATTCGAGTGCTTTTTCTGTAAGCAGGACGGTATAGAAGGATTTCGTTGCGATATATCCAGTCTTTTGGCTGGCTGGTCATTTTTTCGGTTAAAAAGAGAAGACGCCGCAATATATGATACCGGGGGGTCGGCTTCCAGCCTAACGCCGCGTAGGTTGCCGAAGCATCAATGGCCAGCTTTTTATCAATGTATTCGGCCATCCAGGGCTTTTCAAGCATTTCCTTTCCAATCAACCATCCCGAAAAAGAAAGAACATAAAATCCCATCCTCGCTAAAAACTTGGGAATTCTAAACGATTTCACATCATGCCCGTAATAGTAACGGGTGGCGGTTTTAAAAAGCTCATTATGCGAAACACTCCCACTAGGCCCCGCAATATAAAGGCCGAATTGAGGAAGGGTGTCGCTTATGTCGATAATTCTGAGAAACAGTTTAATGAGATCTCGAATATGAATATAGGGGATGGCCGATTCGCCATGACCGGCCACAACTTTCGACATAATCTTGTTTTTGGACAGCCAGTGCTTGAGCAGCATATACAACATGGGATATTCGCACCAGTCGCTGTATACAGCGGCCAGACGGACAATGGAACACGGAAAGGATTCCGAATACTCTTTGATCAGCAATTCCGCTCGCCGCTTGCTGCAAGCATAAGGGAAATCACCGTCGGCAGGACTTTCTTCGGTGATGGCTTTACCTTTGGGAGGGAAGTTGCACGCAGCCACCGAACTGGAAAAAATAAAACGTTTCACTTTCAGCATGTTTGACAGTTCGAGGAGATAGCGTGTGGCAACGACGTTCACTTGTTCATATACGGGTTGTTCCTGTTTTGTAAAATCGTAATATCCGGCCAGATGCAACACATAATCCACATGGCCGTGATGTTGAACATATTCATAAACATTGAGCAAATCTTTCCACTTTGTGATATCAGCCTGCAGCCAGTGTATGGTACTGCGAAAGGGAACACCGACCTCTTTTTGACTGCGGCGCGCAATACAGAACAGACGAAACTTTTCGGATACGGCGATGACGAAATGCCTGCCGATAAACCCGGAGGCCCCGGTAACCAGGATTCCCGGCAATTTGTTATTTGTGTCACTCATACCCTGCCGTTTATCGGCTTAAAATAAATATAGCGGCGAAAAGCGATATATATCGCCGTTCCCATTACGCCATCGCTGATTCCGGAAACCAAAATGATCCATTTAATTTGAAATATCTTCATGCACTAAATCCGGGAGCATGGCACCGTATTCCAATAAATTGCGATGCAGTTCAAAGCATTGTATCAGATCATGCCGAATATGCCCGAGTCTGGCATCTCGTATGTACCGATAAAGGTAATCCCTGTACGCAGGATGCGCACATTTGTCGATGATGATTTTAGCCCTTTGCATGGGCCCCAATCCTCTGAGATCTGCCAGCCCCTGTTCGGTCACGACGATTTGAACGGAATGTTCGTTATTGTCCACATGCGGGCACATGGGAACGATGGAAGATATCCTGCCGCCTTTGGCAATGGAAGGCGTCATGAATACGGACAAGTAGCTGTTTCTCGTAAATTCTCCGCTGCCGCCGATGCCGTTCATGATATCCATGCCGTACACGTGGGATGAATTTACATTTCCGTAAATATCAATCTCAATTGCTGTATTCAGGGCGATGATCCCCAACCTGCGAATGACGCCCGGGTGATTAGAAATTTCCTGGGGTCGCAGCACAATGCGACGGGCAAAAAAATCGATGTCGGCGACAATCTGTTTTAATTTATGAGATGCAATGGTCAAGCTGGTGGCGCTGGCGCCCAGAAGTTTCTCTTCAGCCATGAGATCGACCATGGCGTCCTGAAAAACTTCAGAATACATGCTAAAAGGAGGAATATCCGGGTGGTTCCCCAAAGCAGCCAGCATGCCGTTGGCCACGTTGCCCACACCTGCCTGGATCGGCAATAATGTTTTGGGAATTCTTCCGTTATGCATTTCTTTTAAGAAAAAGCGAACCACATGTTTCGAAATTCGGTGGCTGATGTCATCCGGTGCCCCTAATTCAATCACACTATCGGGTTCGTCGCTTTCCACAAGACCGATGACCTTTTTAGGGTCGGCAACTGCATAAGGGAAACCGATGCGCGTCAAAGGTTCATAGATATGTATGGGATAGCGTTTGGGCGGTGTCGGCATAACCACGATGTCCGCTATCTCCCGAAGCCGTGGAGATTGATGACGATTGACTTCAATGATGATCTTGTCAGCGTATCGAAGATACGTCGGAGATGCGCCGATGGACGTTGTCAGAAATACTCTTCCGTCGGATGTGATCTCTGTGGCTTCCACCACCGCAACGTCGATTTTGCCGAAAAAACCTTCGGCCACGGCCTGGGGGACATGGGAAAGGTGCATATCCACATATTCAACCTCCTGGCGATTGATCTGCCTGCGTAAATCCGAACCCGACTGGTACGGCGCCCGCCATGAAACAGCTTCCGCCTGGGCCAGCTCATCATCGATAATATGTCCGCTGGAAGCACCGGTCAGCACCCTCACTTTGAAACGATTTCCTTTTTTGTGTTCGTCCCGGGCACGGGAGGCGATGGCTCGGGGAACCACTTTTGCCGCACCAGCCGGACTGAACCCGCTGAATGAAACCGTATCACCATCCTTTATATATGATGCGGCTTCATCCGGTGTTAAAATAGGATAGCTCATTAAAAGTATCCTCGCTTCATCGTATAAAAGTTATTCAAATCTTTTCGGATTCCGGAGTCTTTAAGGCATGAAACATAAATGCCGATGAAATACTGCCGTTTTTAAGGACCTCATAAATGGCTCGTTTGATGCTGTTCATTGAACGATGGCAATCAATGATATAGATGAGCACCGGAAGGTCCGGAATCTTCTTTTTGATATCGTTTAAAATCTGCCAACTGTCAAAACTATCCGAATGAAGTCCTAAAAGCACTAAATCCGGTCGCACTTGTCTGATATATTCCCACATCAATCCAATGGCGCTTAGGGTTACGACTTGAAAGTTCTCAATGTTCAGCTCATTATACAGCGCCTTTAGAATCGCTTTTTTATCGTCGACGATCAAAATTTTGAACATATTTAATTACCCGTCTGCTCGAATATGAGATTGAATTTAAGAATGAATACGGTCGCTGGTTTCATTTTTACCTTTCGCAAAAAACATGCCATCTCGCCAAATTTAATAATATACGCTTTTACAATAGGTTATTTATATGTCTTTTTCCGGTGAAGTCGGGTCTGTGTCGATATTTTTTTCATTATGTAAAAAAAGCCGATGGCGATGTGGTTGAAGGATATAGCTGGCACAACGATGCGATAAGGTTCTCAATTCCGGTGAGGATGGGATAATGGAAGGTCCAGATAATTCTTTGTACGGTTTTACTGTGATGATATAGAGGCTTTCGTATCCGTAAAAAAAGACCGCATGTTATTCTCGATCGAGCTTATCTTCAGCTTCCTGTATATCACTTGCATTTTCTACCATGAAACAGGCTTTTAAATTGAAGAGATTTTGTTGGAAGAAATCTGAGCTGGCATTATTTTTTCTAACCAGAACGATTCTGCCGGCACCATAAGCATAAATTAAGTCCACGGTATTGAATAAAAGATCGAGGTCATTTTGACGAACGCTTCCCTTCTTATCAAAAACAGCAACACATGAAAAGCTATCCGCCAAATCTCCACAGGCATTTTCGATGGTATTCAAGTATTCTGCTCTATCATGGGTGTTTCCGTCTTTTAAAATGACATACATTCTATTTTTTATGGGATTTATATGAATATGGTGCATAAAAGCCTCCGTAAACTGTTTTGACATGGTCTCTTTCCTTAAATCCGAATTCTTCGCTGCTTGGCGATTTGTCTTTTGTTCGTTAACGCCCGCAGGTTCACCTGTGGGCGTTTCATAAAATCGTTTCACGATTTTATTTTGATTTCAAATTTTCAAATCTATAGTTAAATACAATTTCCATGCCACATCCAAAATTCAAAATCGTTATTTATTTAACCGACTAATAATATGGGCAAACGATCTTCGATCAAGATTATGTGTCTTTTATGCCGAATCGGTTTTGATGTCGGATTTTTTTACAGGGTGTAAAACTTTCACTCAAGTATTGCTTTTCCAATCGAAGGTAACGCCGTTAGACTGCGGATGGTCCGGAATTTTTTTATGGTATGATTCTTGCTGCCTAATTGCAGCGGATTGGTGGGTTATATTTGCCAATGGTTTAAAAATTAATATTGGAGGACTTCTATGCGCCTCGAAGAACGTATTGAAATTCTGAAAATGTCCGATCTCTTTTGCGGCCTTTCCGACTTTGAATTACAGTCCATCGCCAAATTATACAGCATTGAAGAATTTAAAGTCCTTGAAACCTTGTAGGATCGTTGTAACGACCATATGAAAAGAGGCGGAAGCCCGCGGGTTAACGGTTTCCGCCTCTTATAGGGTACACTGTTGCGTCCTGTAGGGGTCAGTCTTTTTCATATTTGAAGGAAAGCTTTACCCTGGCGCGATATGCCGTCACTTTCCCATTTTCGATCTTCAGATCCAGTTTGGTAATTTCCGCAATTCTAAGATCTTTCAGCGTACCGGAAGCCGTTTCCACCGCATTTTTAGCGGCTTCATCCCATGAAGAACGGCTGGTTCCCACCAACTCAATGATTTTATAAACGCTCTCCCCCATAATGAATCTCCTTTTTCGGTTATCAATGTTTATCCAGGAAGGGCCGTGATGGTTGCAGGGTCTTGGACCATGCCATAAAGCTGCCTTTTGACGCTTTTATAGCGTTCGAAATAGACCTTGGCGATTTCTTTAAGAAAAAGGTATCCGATTTGATAATCTTTATGGAAGAGATCAAACAGGTCATCCGCGTTAATGGCCATCACCTCAGAGTCTTCCATACAGACGGCATTCAGCGTATACTCCTGGGGCTTCATAAAACATGCCGCACCGAACAGCTCTCCTTTACTCCTGCTCTCAAAGGAAATGTCGATGTCTTTTCCCGGATCGATCTTTCGCAGTTTCACCCAGCCCTTGGAAACGATAAAAATCTGGTTGGCGCGATCACCTTCCTTGTAGATTTGAGTCCCTTTTTGGAAGGTTTTTTTCTCCGTGACGTTCAAGAGTTCCTCTAACTGATTATCTGAAAATGCATGAAAGAAATCGAATTTTTTGAAATCCATAATCGCTTTCATAATGAACCTCCTTTTTTAAATTGGTTTTACCTATAAGAGAATTAGGTCACAATCCATACCGCTCTTCTTCTGATAATGCTGATGACTTTATTGCTCACTCTTCCCAGCAAAAATTCCTGAACCTTGGACAGGCCCCTTCGGCCTAAAACGATGGTGCCGTAATCTCCCTCCCTGGCTTCTTTAATGATGGCTTCTGCGCGGCTGGGGACGCCGGAAACCAGTTTGGCAGTTATTTGACCGGACGCAAAACCGGCATCTTCCAAACGGCGTTTTGCAATGTCGAATACAGCCTTTGCACCGTCTTCAGCTTCCTCAAAGCTTTCTTTGGGAAAAAATAGATGCGCAATACCGGAATGAATGGAGTGGTCGCCCCGAATGGCGTGGAACAAGTTTATTTTGAAATCGAAACCACCCAGAATCCGTGCAATATAATCTACTGCCCGAATGGCATTTTCCGAGTTGTCTACGGCCACGAGAAATTTGTTGTCAGGGGGTATTTCTCCGATCATCAACACCGGCAGGAAAGTCACTTTTTCAACGATTTTTTTCGCAACGCTTCCAACGATAACTTCTTTATATGTGCCCGTACCCCTGCGTCCGATAATCACTGCATTGTACCCGTTTTCTGCTTCCTTGACGATGTCTCTCGCAATACCTTCCTTCTTGTTATGAATTCGTATGGAAACGGCATCTGAAGCAAAGCCTGAATGAAGAAGCTTTTGCTTTGCATTTTCCATGGCGTTTTGAATCTCTTTTTTCTGCTGCATTTCCCATGCCCTGACTTCCCGGGCGGCTCGACTGAATTGGGGATCTTTGTCAAGATCCAAATATGCCTCGGGTATATTGCTGAAAACATTAAAAAGCTCTATCTTCATTTTATGAAATGGAGTGAGTTTGCTCACATAATTTATCGCATGAAAAGCATGTTCGGAACCGTCAAACGTCAACAGTACTTTTTGTTGAGATTGATTCTTCATTATGAACCTTCCTTTCCCGGTGCATGGGATAGATGCCGTGCATTATTCCAATATTTCAATAGAAAGAGACGACCGAATTTGAAATGCTGTGGTTCTTGATGCCTGTAAAATATCAAGAAGCAATAACTATTCCAGAAATAAAGACACCGGCGGCAAGAGCTTAACACATTGTAATAAAAGGTATTAAATACATTTCACGGAAATGTGGCGCAAGAATTGAAAAACGGCCTGTCGGATATTTTTACAACGTGTAAAGGGAATATTTAAAGTACGGCAATGCTTTCTTCCTTTTACAGTTTGTAAAAGAAACGGACAGATTTGTTTGCCGGCTTAAATCTTTTTTCCCGGGATTACGACAATATTAAACGTTAATTCATATACATACATCATACGTCCCTCTTATCTCCCCGTGGCATAATAGTTGCAGAAATAGTCCTCAAAAAGTTCCGAAAACATGGTAATCGCTTGACCTTTTGGAAATCGATCACTTCAGATAAGGTTATGAGACTAAAAGGAGGTATATAATGGCTATACAAGTCGGAGGCGTAAAATACATTCCGGGGATGTATGAGAAAAAAAGACCCACCGGTTCTCAACTGGCCGATAAGTATTTTCGAGATCTGGATCAAAAATGGATCGAACAGAAAAAAAAGGAAAAAAGACCCGCGATTTTTCCCACGATCTGTTTTTCTCGAAAAATCGGCGTCGGCGCTTTAGAAATTGCAGATATTCTGGCCAAAAAGATTAACTACAGTGTGGTTGACAGAGGGGTGCTGATGCACATCGCCCAGGAGGCGAAACTCAGCGAAAAAACCGTCTCCTATTTCGATGAACGGTATCCCGGCGTTTTAAACGAATTCGTCAAACTTCTCTTCGGTGAAAAATCTTTTATCAAAAGCGACTATAGCCGCCATCTTGCAAATGTTGTACTTTCCATTGCCGGTTTGGAGCCCACAATTTTTGTCGGAAGGGGAACCCATTTAATCCTACCCCGGGACCGGGTACTGGCGATCAGATGCATCTGTTCGGACGAGCACCGGATCAAGCGGTTGGCCAGAATTCTCAACGTTGAAAAGAAAGCCGCCGCTTCAAAATTGCCCCAAATCGATAAAGAACAAAGTGAATTTTTTAAAAAGGTTTTCGGCAAAAAAGCAGCCGTCCCCTATGAGTTCGATTTGGTGATCAATTGCGACTATATCAGCAATACGCAAGATGCGGCGGAGATTGTTGCACTGGCCTTCAAGAAAAAGTTTGCCGAAGAACTTTCATATTCCGGCATAGCTGAAACAGCAAAAGCGTCTTAATTGTGAACACGCAAAAATGAAAAAGCACGAAAAAGATAAAATTTCGTGCTTTTTTTTCGGATATCGATATTCGATCTTCGGATTTTGCCTGGACAGGAGTTTCCGTTCAGGCATTAATTAGGGGGCAGAGCGTTTCCAGCATGCACCTCGCTAAAGTCTTCACCGAGCACCAAATGTTTGATTTGTTCAAGGTATTCCTCATAACGTGAAAGATAAAACGACAGGGGCCTTGGAAAATTGGTTCCCAGGATGCCGTCGATAAACATCTGGCTGATCTCACGGTGGCGTTGAAGCGTGAACTGCGAGCTTACCAGAATATAGCGCTCGTCTACCGAAAGCGTGCGCAAAAATTGTGAAAAAGCCACGCGGGAACGCGGCTGGTACATCCAGAAATACAGCATGTCCATAGCGTGGATCATGACAATTTTTTCCAGATCCCGGGCTTCTGCATTGGCTTTCCGATTCACGTCAGAGGCGCAACCCAGGATTTTGAAAGACTCTACATCCGGATAGAGCAGTTCCAGTTGTGCATAAATGGACAAAAGCTCTCTGAACTTGTTTTTGTAATCACGCAAACGCATCCGGATATTCTTGTACCGGTCGGCCGTCCCTTCGATGAAACCGGCAACAAAATCCGATGCGGCTTTGGATATAATTGCCGCCCACTTTTGCAGAATATCATTGACACCCGCTGTGTGCGACATGGTGAGGATGCCGCCGATTCCGGCATTTAATAATACGGCGACGGGAATGGAAAGGATGCTTCGGAAGAAGTTCCCATATACCGCACCCCTGGGCAGACCCCGGAAAATATTATGTCCGGACAAATAAATACCGTTGGCCAGCGCCATAAACGTATACAAAAGAACCGGGCTGGTCTGGGTCGTGATACCAAACCCCCGATCCAATATCACGGTTTTGACCACATAATCCAAAAGCGGTACGGAAAATCCGGTGAAAAGCAGAGAATCCGTGATACGCGTCCAACTGACGTAATCATTCCAATTCAACAGCGGCGAGCGGCGAAAACCGCCGCCACCCAGAACAGATTGAAGAATATTGCGCAGACCGGTAATTCCGAACCAGATAAAGGCTCCCAAATAAGCCAACACCCACCAATCCTTGGTCAGGGCAAAGGTTAGAAAAGCCGGAATAAATCCGATCATTACCTTGAGAGCGTTTTTCAGCTTTGAGTTCAAATAGGGCCACTGCAACCCTCGCCTTCTTTTCGGCAACTCCGGCGCATTGAGATAAAGTTCGTTAACAATATTTTTCTGAGCGCCACCAAGAGTCACAATGTTGCCCGAGCGAACCATACGGGTAGAAGTCGCCTGAACCTGCCAGCCTTGTCGGCGTGTGACGTTTAATCGGCTGAAACTCGGGAGAATCGTTGCCAATCCGGATATTAACTTGTCAAATGGCCTGCCGGATTCATGTGGAATGTCAATCGTGTATTTGTATGCATTGATTTTAATGGGAATGGTCTCACGAACACCCGTCCGGCAATCCAGTACGATTTGCCGTTGCGCCCGTCTCGGAAGCGTTTCCTTGATCGCCAGCCCCATTCCATGAACCTTGGGAGAACGGCCCGTGGAATCACTTCCGATCCTAGATTTAAGGGGATTTCCAGCGTAGTAAGACTTCAATATATCGATATCGTAGAGAATCGTAATTAATTTGTCGATTTGTTGAGCATTGTTCGAAGTCCCCGGTTGCCGGAGATCTTCAATAATCTCACGAATAATTTGCTTCAGATGAATCGGACTTCCGTCGTTAATCGCCTCCTGCAAACGGCTGATTTCCGCAATATGGCCGGTTTTGCCTGCGGCATGATCTTTAAGATTGAATATCTCGAGCCGGGTGATCATTCCCTGGCAATCGTACAACAACTCAACGACGTCTCCGGCTCTCAAATGGGTTAAATTCAGGGTCACCCGGTATCCCGAATGGAGCTTAGCGAGTCGCCTCAAAATTTCAAATGGACTGAGTTGCAACAGTTCCGGGACATCCGGGCCATCGTCCACCATATCCGGATATCTGATCCCGGGGTTTTTTTCAGGCGCCAGATAGCCGTCGATGACGGATTCGAAATCCTGTGTGTTCATGGATTCGATCCATTGGGTGATGGCATCTTGCCGCTCGGGATTTGCCAAGAGAAACTCTTCCTTTAACCGATCGGTTTTCCCCTGCAACACTTTCAACATCCGGTCATGGATGAATTTCGCGAGATGCAATCTCGATTTCTGCCCGATCCCCACGTACGCCAGAAATTCTTTTTCATCAATGGAGGGCAACTCGATTCCGTAAATTCGGTTGATCTCCGGACGGTGGCTTTCATTAAATTTCTTAAGAAGCGCCGGAACATATTCCTGCTGATAGATCGAAACCCTTCGGCCGGCCTCCATGATCTTCATGACTGCCGGTTCGGCAAGAAAGCATAAGAATGACTGGGCATCGTTAAACCCTCGGGGAACCCATATCAATTGCACGTATTTGTCATGGAATCGCGTGTAAAATTCAATGCCGATTCGAATGTCGATTTTTAGAATTTTGGCGGCTTCAAGAAGTTCGGCCGCAAAACGCGGCTCGATAAAGTTGTAGTGGATCACCCGCAGGCGTTGGATACCTTTTATCCATGCATCCATAATAAGATGGGTGGAAGACTTGCGCCCTTTGGTGTTGACATCGTGAACATGATCGTCGAATGCAATTTGATTCCAATCTTCGGGCATCTCTAAGAGATGGTAGCGTTTGAGTTGCCGCCGGATGAGGCGCGGCTTCCCCGATGCCGCCATCCGGAAGTCATGGGCCAGTTGAAGTTGCTTGCGGTAATCGCCATGAACCCGCACCAAGTCCTTCATAATTTGCAGCAACACCCTGGCGGTATTTTTCGGCATCGGGCCTTCGGCGGTGTCGATCACTTCATTGCACAAAAGGCGCAATGCATTGATACGTTCATCGACCCCGCCGACTTCCAGAGAACTTAACAGGTGGACCACCGCATAGGCAATCCGCAATCCCCTGGTTTCAGTCATTTCTTTGATACCGTGGGAGTGGAAGTACGGATAGTAAAATCGGCGGGCGTGCTTGTAGCTGCTTTTTCCTTCCAGCACGTCGTTGACGATTCGGATCAGCTCGTGGTCGTGTTTGTCAAAAAGAATCCCTGAGACTTTATCGTTCATAAATCGGCTGTGATAAAAAATTATATAATAATTTCAGATTTGTTAACTTCGTGTTCTTCGTGGTTTTAATTAAAAATACGTTCTATGTGAATAATGCAAAAGATATGCCATTAAGTAAACACTTTTTTTTCAACGCCAACCTGTTGAAATCCAGAATAAACTCACCATGGAAACGTTTATGGGTCTTATAACTATTCGCTGTATTATCGGAGGCTTTTACCTGAAAATCGGATTCTTGGCGCTACAAATCCATTTGGTATAAGGCTGGAATCTGCCGCTTTATCACGGCGCTCAGAATGGGTGCAGGTAAAATGGTCGTGAACATAATGACAACCACCGTCATGGAAAAAATATCATCCGTCTTTATCACTCCGCTTGTCCTACTCCATTCTGCGGGTTCTGATGATCAGCAACGGCCGGTCTATCTTTTGCAGTACGCCAGCAGTGACACTGCCATAAAAGGTTCGGTGTAATCCGCCGAGACCGTGACTGGCCATTAGAACGATGTCCACGTCCATATCTTCGGCAGCGGTTAATATGGACTTCACCACCGGTCCATGAACGACGCGGGCGTCTGCTCGAACACCTTTATCCTGGAATTCGGTTTTGAATTGAGCCAGATACGCTTCTGATGTTTCCTTTCGCGCATTAAACTTTTCGCGACAATTTTCCAGATCCACGACTTCATCCCACTCCAGCATGACAAACAGTTCCTCAACGCAAAGAAAAATTATTTCAGCGCCGTAACGATTCGCCATTTCCTCTGCATGGGGCAAAATTGCTTCCGCTCGTTTCGAGCCGTCCAGAGGGACCAGTATTCTATTATACATGACAGGCTCCTTTAATGACGCAGTTAAATGATGGGTCGAGATATTTTAATTTGCCAAATTGTCCAGAAGCACTTCATGCAGCGGCATTTAGCCAAGCGACCCCAGGGGATCGGTTATTTTAGCAATCGTTTGGGTCCGCGACGCGGCTCATGTTCACCTGAAGTGTCCGCAGGTATTTTTACTTACTCCTTGGTTGTAGACAGATGAAACAGGGCATAAATCGGGCACCATCCCATAACAGCTGTCAACAGAATCAGAATACCCAAGATCGTCCATAAACCGCTGGAATAAATACTGCCGAAGACAATGACAAATGACACTGCCGTTCGAATCAGCCGATCGGCTTTATCTATTTGGTGCCCGCCTTGCTTTTCTTATTCAATTAGAAACCCGCACAATACAAATCACGTCAAAAACCTCGATCATTAACATCGCAAAAGGTGTGCCAAAAAGGTCTTGTAAAAGGCGTTCAAATAACTCTTTGATAAATCCGCTAATTTTAAAGGATCCTTTGATGTTTCTCTATGTGAGGAAAAAAAATTAATGTCAGTATTTTTTACAGGATGTAAAGGGATGTTGGGTGGCCGGAAGAAAAATATGAAGCGATGATTGGAATTTGTGATTTTAGAAGCAAGGTCGGCTCCCAGGAAAGATTCGATAAAATTGCTATTTTTCCACGATGTTTAATACTGAGAAGGCGATGCTTAAAATGATGCATACTTTTCTTCCGACCATTCAACAAAAGCACCCCTTAACAATCCGAAACCTCCTGATGTGGGAATGATATCAATGAAGAGGTCATCGCCGCAGTCGGAACAATGACCCTTAAACCTAAGTTGAGCGGTTTTTGCGAAGATATGTGCCGAGGTCTTGATGCAGAAAGATTTGCACAAACCGCAGGCATACCCGTGGATGTGTCGAGAATTTTTGCAAAGCCTTTATGCGCAAGAGATCGGTGCAGATCGAGTAAAAAATCGCTCAATTTAGGTTTAAGATAATTTTCGATTTTCCCGGAAACACCTCAAATATTGATCTCAATAATGCTTCCATTAATGGTTCACTTTCATCGCTGGAATTTTTATAATGTTACCCGATGTTTTTTGGGCCGCTGCTTCTCAACATTACGGCGTCTCTTTGGAAAACGGATAATATTTCGTGCATCCGGACTTACTAATGGAAATCTAAGACTCGCCGGATCTTTTTTGTTTGGTTTATGATATCCTTTTTGACTTGAAAGGCTATGAATATCAGAAGAATCCCCATTCAGCCTGCTAATAAGGGGGCGCTGAAGCATCTTTTCATATAGATCGATATATTGTTTTGCGGTGACCTGATGATTAAATATCGTAGCGCTTTCCGTCATGATTCGACGGATCTGCCGTTCTTTGATATCAGGAGACATCCTATAAAACTGCATGGCCTGATCAATGGCCCATGACAGACCGCCTGAGTCGAATGTTTTAAACAAAAATCCATTGCCCGTATCTTTGGAAACATCCAGATGAGCGACCGTATCACGAATGCCGCCGGTATCGTGAGCCACCGGAAGAGCGCCGTATATGGGCCCGATCATCTGAGGGAGACCGCAGGGTTCGAAACTTGAAGGCATGAATACAAAATCCGATGCCCCATAGGCCAGCCGGGCCAACCGTTCATTAAAATCACAAATTGCCACGCGATCGAACAAACCGTGATATCCAACGATGTCTTTGAAATGCCTTTGAAACTCCCCGTCTGCTACAAAAACAATTTCCAGATTCTCTTTCCAATAGCGGGAAACAACCTCATAAAGGACATCCGCCAGTAATTGGCACCCCTTTTGAACCGGGTCCAGACGGGAAGGCCAAAAAAAGATGGGCGCCCGGGTGTCCTGGATCAAACCCAAGTTTTTTTGAAACATCCCCTTATTGGTCTTTTTTCCCAAAACATGATTGTTTGCGGAATACATGCAGGGCTGCACTTCATCAATGGACGGGTGGTAAGACGGATCCGGGGCATTTAAAATCCCGACGGCGCATCCGGCGTTATGTTTGTTGGCCAGCTCTTGTTGCATACAATTTTTCACAAATCCATGCCGACCGTCGATCATTTCTTCCAGAAATCTCGGACTTACGGTATTTACGAAATGGGCGGCAAAAACACCACTGGCCAGAAAATCGACAGGAATCGAGTTCCTGGCATTTTCATAAGTTGAAGGGAAGTTCTCATAAAAAAGGTTCTGCCAGAACAAAGCACTGTCAATACCCCTGTCCTCGATTTCAGAAAGGGTGCATTTAACCGTATGAATATTGTGAATTGTAAACAAACAGGGAATACCCAATTGTCTTGCCATGGCGGGAATCAGGGCGCTCATCCAGTCATTGCAATGGATTAAATCCGGCTGCACCCTGGGAACAATATTGTTGATCACCTCGCGCTGAAAGGCCAGCGAGATTTTAATGTTTTCAAACTCATTACCGGAATAGATATTGTTCAGATAGAAAAACGCCCGGTCTTGAGCCAGATGGATCCTTTCTTCAGGAACGCTATTTCTTATACCGAGTTCTTTTTTTACAAATGGCGACATACTGCCGCTGAATATGGACCGATAGTCCGGCAGGGCGACATGGACATCGGCGCCTTGATTGTGCAGAGCATGGATCAGAGCTGCCGACACATCCGCAAGTCCGCCTGCCTTGGCATTCAAGCTGTTGACATATCGACACATTCCATCGGGAAGATAAGTGACTTCAGGGGTCACTAGCAGAACCCGGGGATTTGTTGATACCTTGCGCATGATCTACCGCTCCTGTGTAGCCAGTGCTTGACCATATGCTCAACTTTTTAGTCAAAAATACGAACTACGGAACGAAATGGGTACTTTATGATGCGAGGCAACTCAGCTGAACCATTGAAAAGTGAAAATTTAAATTGCCGGAGCAACACGCGGCGCAAGCGCCTGCGCTGATCGTCATCAATCCAAAGCAGATCTCATGAAAGTGCGTTACCCCCTTGCGGGGCAATCGTTGCCCCATATTCTCCGGAAAAGTTAAGGGCCTGGGATAGTTTTTTGATCGAACAGTTTTTATGAAATATTTCCAGCCCGAACGGATGAACGGAAGAAAGCGCGCATGTGTGAATACTCGACATAATCCTTTACATACAAAAGGAGTCGGACGAATTAGGCTTCGGTCAGGTTGATAACACTGTTGTAAGTTCCGAAACAATTCGGGCACAGACGGTCGTTTGAAGGGTCTTCTCTCCAATTCCCGTCGACCAGAAATTTATATTCATGATTTCCTGGGGTAAGCATCACTGTCTTATTCCACATCCCATTTTCATCTCTTTTCATTGGATGCTTTTCCGAACTCCAATTGTTAAAATCTCCCAGCAGGAGGACCTCTTTGGCCTCTATCGCTTCCAATATGAATGTCCATCTTCTTCGTTTGGTTTTCTGATTTGGTTTTCCTTTTGACATGTCACACCTCCTAGAGCCTCAATCTTTTATCCTTTTTCCTTCAGGCAGTATTCACGCCAAAGACAATCTTTTCGGTTGCAGTCTCCATCTGATTTGCCGAAACAATCCTGATTCCCCTCAATACGTTGAATGCTCTGAATGAGATGTTTTAAATCCGGGAATTGATCTTTTAACTGATTGTCAAAATTGTCTGTCATTCACACCTGCCAAAATTCCAACAATCTTGTCCTCCGAGAGTATGAAAAGAAAACAAAGTTAGCTTAGATGGAATTTTGATTCATTTATTATCAACTTTGGCGGGTTTGTCTATAGGGTGACGGATTCATTTCTCCTGGGGAAATTTCCTATGCGAGAATTTTTTCCTATACAACGGACGGGAAACCATAGGGATACGACACAATTGAGGCGGGTTCGGTTTGGATGGGAGACCAATGAAAAATTATTCTTTCCACAGATCAATGTCGATAAGACCGAGCTTTGCAGCAAAACGGGTCAGCTCAATCATACTATGCAGATCGAGTTTTCGCATGATGCTGTGGCGGTGGTTTTCAACCGTTTTGCGGCTGATGAAGAGTTTATCCGAAACCTGGTCTGTAGACAGCCCTTCGGCCAAAAGCCCCATGACTTCCTGTTCTCTGGCGGTCAACAAATCGTAGCCGGTACCTGCCACCGCCACCTGCTTTTCCGGCAACCCGATAAGTTTCTTGACCACCTGGTGGGATACGGACGTGTCCATATAATAATGTCCCTTTAACACGTGCTCAATACCATCCAAGAGCAAATCCGCAGCAGATTCTTTGACCAAATACCCCATGGCGCCGCACTGAAATGCCTTTACGATATAGTCGATCTTGGAATGCATACTGACAACCATGACACGGATTTTAGGAGAACACCTTAAGATATCGCCGATCAAAACAAGTCCTCTGACATCCGGCAATCCCACGTCCAACAAAACCAGATCAGGTTTGAATTCCTTCACCATTTCAAGCCCTTGATGGCCGGTGCCTGATTCTCCGACGATTTCATATCCGGAGTTATGTCCGATGATCGCCTTGATGCCTTCCCTAAAAAGGGGATGGTCGTCAATAATCAATATACGCTTTTTGGGGCTCACGAGCCTTCTCCTGGCAAGGTATTTTAATAAATATTCTTGTTCCTTGCATCGGGCGCGATTGAACGATCATTTGCCCGCCCAGCAAACCGGCCCTTTCTTTCATACTTCGAAGGCCCATCCGTTTTTCATCGCCCAATTCAAGCTCCCGTTTCTTGATATCAAAACCTTTTCCGCTGTCTTCAATGCGAAGAATGATATTCGGGAATACGCCCACAAGCCTGACAACGGCCCGGTCTATATCGGCATGTTTGCGGATATTGTTCAGGCCTTCTTGAACCAAACGGTATATATGGATTTCGGTATTTGAATCCAGTCTGAATAAATTTAAACCCGCTGATTGAAAGTCTACTTTTATTCCCGGTTGAGTTGAAAATTCTTCACAATAAATGTCAAGCGCTTTCACAAGGCCCATTTCCGCCAAGGCCGGCGGTTGCAAATCATAAGAGAGATCCCGTATAGCGTTGATGACCCTTTGGAGACAATTTGAGATAACCAGCATTTTTTCTTTTACTTCGATATCCAATGCAGGCTGATCCTTCAAAAGCATATCAAACCCGATTTTTGAAGCGGAAAGATCTTGTGCCACGCGGTCGTGAAGCTCACAGGAAATCATTTGACGTTCGGTTTCCTGTGCTTTTAATAATTGTTGAGACAGGTGTCGAATACGTGATTCTGAACGCTTTCGTTCACTAATATCTCGATTGACGCCTCTGAAGCAGGTTAGGTTTCCCGTTTTGTCCAAACAGGGTACGCCGCTGGTCTCCATGATGATTTCAAATCCGTCTTTTCGAACCAGAACATTATCAAAGGACTTGATGGGTTTTAATTCGGCCATCAATTCAAAGATCCTCGCTTTTAAGATGGCTTTATTTTCTGAAGAGAAAAAATCGTAAAAGTATTTACCGATCACCTCGTCACAGCGATAACCGGTGATGTCTTTCACAACCGGGTTTGAATAGATATACCTGCCTTGCGCGTCCATCTCCCAGACCCAGTCCGATATATTTTCAGCCATGTCCTGAAATCGTTTTTCGGATTTTAAAAGGGATTGCTCGAGCCTGTTTTTACGAACCACTTTTTCAATGACAGTAGGAAGCAGAGTAAAAAAATCTCTGGATTTGACCAGATAATCGATGGCCCCGGATTTCATGGCGCGGACCGCAATATTCTCGTCTCCCTGGCCCGTGATCATAATCACCGGGATATCGCCGCCCTTTTGCCTCAGGGTTTCTAAAAACTCGATACCGTTCATACCTGGCAAAAGGTAATCCGTAATGATAACAGCGGGAATGATGCTGTCAAGGTGTTCAAGGCATGTGGTCGCTTCCTGGAAATGATATAGCAAGGCGTTCGGAAATTCTTTGGTAATGGCCCGTTTCATCAGGCTGAAATGGGCTTCATCGTCCTCTATGATGACGAGCTTCAACGGTTCCACTGTCAAAACTCCTAAATTTTCCCTGCCGGCGCGCAAAATATCCTTATTCGTTTATCACTGGCGGCTTATTGAGAATCATCCAGTAAAACTCGATTCGCATGATTTTTTCTTCAAATTCCTTGAACCCGACAGGTTTGGTCAGGTAGCTGTTGGCATAATGATTATAGGATCGGGCAATATCCTCTTCCCGTTCCGATGTGGTCAGCATGATCACCGGTATTCGTTTCAGCAAAGCATCTTGTTTGATCGTCTTTAAAACCTCGATGCCGTCGACGCCGGGCAGCTTGATATCCAACAAAATCAACCCGGGCAAAGGATATTTGACGCTGTCTTCATACTTTCCACGATGGTACAGAAAGTCAAAGGCTTCCTCACCATCGGAAACAATGAAGATCCGGTTGGCGTTTCCCGCTTTTCGAATGGCACGCCTGGTCAGTTCCGCATGGGCCGGCTCATCTTCTACGAGCAATATATCCAAGGGTTCGTAATCCATGGATTCATGCCTCCTTCCCTTTGAGGGTGAAAAAAAACGCGGTCCCCTTCCCCGGCTCGGAATCCAGCCAGATATTGCCGCCATGATGTTCGACAATGCGCTTTACGATGGTCATGCCGACACCAGTCCCCTCCGCGGATTTTTTTGCTGCCGGGAGCCGTTGAAAGATCTCGAAAATCTTTTCATGATATCTTTTTTCGATACCGATGCCGTTGTCCCGAACAAAGAATACCCTGTGGCCGTCCTGAACCATCGCTCCCACATCGATCCGTGGAGAAGGATTCTCCTTTCCGATGTATTTTACGGCGTTGGACAACAGATTTTCCATCACCTGGCACAAACGTTCCATTTCACCATAAACCACGGGAAGCCCTTTTTCAACATTTATTGAGACCCCGCTTTCATCGATTTGACGCTGGAGCGTTTTTAGAACTTTTTCCATGAGATCGTCAAAAGAAAATTCCGTTTTTCTTTCCGGCAGCCGCCCGATGCGGGAAAGATACAGCAAATCGTCGATTAACAATTGCATATTCCGGGACGCATCGCTCATGTAATTGAGATATTTTTCAGCATTTCCATCCATCCGGTCTCCAAAGTCTTCCCGAAGTGCGCCGATAAATCCCTCGATGGTGACAATAGGGGTTTTTAGATCGTGGGAAACCGTATACACGAAGGTTTCAAGTTCCGTATTTTTGTCGGCGAGTTCGGAGAGTGCAGCTTCCAATTTTTTTTCATTTTCCTTTAATGCTGTTTCCGTGCGTTTTCGTTCGCTGATTTCCTGAAGCGCCTGGTCCCTGGCCTGCCGGTACATTTGCATTCGTTCGAGAAGAAGATGAAGGAGCATTGAAAGGAATGCCGAGATGATGAGCCCAAAAACAAGAAAAGAAGCATGCCAGCCTGCACCGGATGGGTAAATGAGGGCCTTTGGAACAAGATCCAGCATCCAGGTTTTTCCGGGAAACCGAATCTCCCGGACCACCTGCAACCCATTCTTATCCGGCATGCCGTCATTTTGAACTTCATTGGTGTAAATCAGTCGATCCCCTTCGTACAGGCGGACCCAAAATTCATTGGAGATGTCCTTGGCCAGACTGATGTCCATGAGGCCTTTAACCCGGAACACACCGTTCAGATACCCTTGAATCCTGCCGGAATAGACGAGCGGCAAAAATGTGTTGTAACCGAGTCCTCCCTGTATCAGTTCCATACAAGGGGTTACAATATTTTGATTGGAGTGAAGTATCTGGAATTTCATGTTAAAATTGGGGC
>Ga0315547_1001122_pt1 | contig 22291 bp, 22 predicted proteins | sample SalMarSW160240MG_2_FD_202542 | JGI IMG/M metagenome (GOLD analysis project Ga0315547, IMG submission 202542) | Salt marsh sediment microbial communities from the Plum Island Ecosystem LTER, Massachusetts, United States - Salt Marsh Sediment SW1601-240 ...
ATTTCTGTTTCTGAGGCGAGGGGGAAAGCGCTTGACTACTAGGAAAACTCCCTCGGAGGTTCACGAGTATGGCACGGTTCATGCGTATATAGGTGATAGGAAGATTAAGACCAAAACGATACGGAGGTATCTATGAACGCTAAGAGGATTATTATTTTTCTCCTGATCGCCGGCGTCGCCGCGGCGGGAGTTTTCGCTTCCGGCAACAAGGAAGACGAATCGGGTGTTGCTCGCCCCGACTGGCGGCGGATGCCGCGAGGGGAAGCGCCTGATTTTTCCGAAGAAACGGTCACCATTACAGGAGAGCTGTACTTCGAAAACAGGATGCATCCGGAGCTCAAAAGCGGCAGCAAGGAATACGAGCTTCTCGCACCTCGCTTTTACGCCTACGATTTGGACCTGAAAGACGGCCAGACAGTCACGGTGGAAGGCTATACCGTCGAAGGCATGCCTTGCTGCGAAGAGGAAGAGGAAGGCGAAGTCCATATTTGGGTAACCAAGGCCATCATCGACGGCAAGGAGTACGATCTGGAAGCCGACGGTTTCCGGGGCGGCCACATGGGCTCCCGAAGGGGAATGGGAATGATGGGATCGGGCCGACGTCCCTACGGTGATGGTGAGCCGCGCGACTGGGGTCGCAGGTGGTAGCCTCCTTGGACTCCTGCAACCACTAGGTCCCTATTACGATATACAATAATCTGGGAAAAGGCTGCCGAGGGGCGGTCTTTTCCCTTTTTTGTTTGAAAGCTACAATCTGATTGGAAGAGGTGAACGTGGCCCGAGGATTCCGGCGGTTTTTCAAAGAGGAGCTCCTGTTTTTCATCTTTCTTCTCGCCCTGTTTCTGACCATCACTGCACTGGTGCTGGTCCTGCTCTCCGGTCGAAGCAGGCGGGAAAGCCTGCTGCTGGAGTACGAAGCCCAGAAAACCGCGGCGGCTCTGATGGAGTCTACCCGGGACGGGTCAACCCTTGATTCCGATGCATTGGAGGAAAAAATCGTCGGCTTCGGTATCTATACCTCTCAAGGGTTTGCCCTGCAGCGCTTCGGCAGCGCTCCGACTTCCCTAAAGGTACCTGGAAATCAGGCTTCGATCCTACGCTTCAACGAGGAGCGAAAAACCCTGACCCTGGTACGCTGGATCGGGATGTTCCCCGGCATGATGGAGATGCACCGGAGAATGCCGCGGATGATGAGACCGGAGAACCTTCAGCTGCTCTTCCTCGAGCTCTTTGTCGAGGGCTACTGGTCCACCCGCCGTGTGTTCAAGACTGCCAGTTTTATGGCGCCCCTTATGATTCTGCTCGTGCTGGGATTTATCGGGTACCTGTATCGCAAGAACAGTCTCTACAGAAAGAAACTGGCCTCTCAGCAGCAGCTGGCCCAGCTTGGGGAGGCGAGCCGTACCCTAGCACATGAGATAAAGAACCCTCTCAGCGCGATACGGATTCAGACAGGTATCTTGCGCAAAACTCTCCCGGAAACGAACCGGGAAGATCTGCGGATCATCGATGAGGAGGTCTCCCGCCTCAGCCTGCTCACCGATCGTATCGGTGATTTTCTGCGGGACCCCCTCGGTCAGCCGGAGATCCTCAATCTGGATTCCTTCATTCGGGAGATGATTCTGCGTTACGATCGCGATATAACCTATACCAATGAATCCGAGGCGGACCTTGAGATTCGCTTCGACAGGCAGCGGCTGCGTTCGGTGCTGGGAAATCTGGTCAACAATGCTCTGGAGAGTCATGGTGCATCGACGGAACGGGAGCAGGTGGAGATCCTCGCGTCGGCCTTGAGGGGTAAAATCGAGATTGCGGTGCTGGACCGGGGAGAGGGAATCCCCCAAGAAAAGGCTGAAAAGATCTTCGATCCCTTCTACACCAGCAAGATCAGCGGATCCGGTGTGGGGTTGTCCATTTCCAAGCGTTTTGTCGAGGCGGCGGGGGGAAGACTATCGGTACAAAACAGAAAAGGCGGCGGCAGTGAAGCCAGGATTGTGCTGCCCCGGGGGAATCAATGAGAGTGCTGATCGTAGATGACGAGAAAAACATTCGTGAATCCGTCGAGCGCTACCTGAAGACGGAAAACATAGAAACCGTGACTGCCGAGAACGGTTTGTCCGCTAAACGGCTGCTCCAGGAGCAGGTGTTCTCCGCCGGAATCGTTGATCTGCGCATGCCGGGAATGGACGGCCTGGAACTTCTCAAATGGATCCGCGAGCAAGGTCCGCGGCTTCCGGTAATCATGATTTCCGCCTATGGAGAGATCCGGGATGCTGTGGAAGCAATGAAGCTCGGGGCCCAGGATTACATCGTCAAGCCTTTTGACCCCGAAGAGCTGGTGGTGCGCCTGAAGAAGATCGTGGAAAATCAAAAACTCCGGGATCAGATCGACCTGGGACGGGAAGCGGAACAGCCGGGAATCGACGGGCTGGGGACAAACGCCAAGATGCTCGAAATCCGGAGGAGCATCGCCAAGGTTGCCGATACTCCTTCCACCGTCCTGGTTACCGGGGAGAGCGGAACCGGCAAAGAGGTGATCGCCAAGATGATCCACGCCCTCTCTTCCCGATCCGAGAATCCTTTCATCCCCGTGAATGTGGGGGGCATCCCCGAAACCCTTCTCGAAAGCGAGCTGTTTGGTTACGAGCGGGGAGCCTTTACAGGAGCGGAGCGGCGCAAGGTGGGAATGTTCGAGGTGGCTTCAGGAGGAACCTTGTTTCTGGATGAGATCGGGGAGATGTCCGCGCAATTGCAGGTGAAGCTCCTCAGAATCTTTCAGGATAGAAAGGTGCAGCGGTTGGGCGCCACCGATTTGATCCCTGTAGATGTTCGGATCATCGCCGCCACCAACCAGGATCTACAGAGACTGGTCAGGGAAAACAGTTTTCGGGAGGATCTGTACTACAGACTGAATGTCATCCATCTGGTGGTTCCCCCCCTTCGGGAACGGATCGATGACCTGCCCCTCCTGGCCGGTCAACTGATGCGCAAGCTCGGGCTAAAGCTTGGGAAAAGTGTTCAGGGAATCGACGCGGAGGGACTCGAGAAACTGCAGAGCTACTCCTTCCCCGGGAACGTTAGGGAGCTGGAAAATCTTCTCGAAAGGGCCATGATCTTTGCCGAGAGCAGTACCCTTGCCGCTTCGGATTTGATCCTGCCCCAGAGCGAAGTCCCCACCTCACCCCGGCCTTTCTCCCTCGAGAGCTTGGAAAGACAGGCGATCATCGAGGCTCTGCACCGCTGGGAGGGGAACCGCACCAAGGCTGCTTCCGAGTTGGGGATCAACAGGCGTACCTTGCTGAACAAGATCAAGCATTTCGGAATCGAGTTATAGGGGTTAAGCTTTGCGTGCAGCGGTAGACTCTACAGAAGTGCTTCGACGGTTTCCGCAATGGTCAGACAGCAGGTCAATCCGGGGGATTCGATTCCCACCAGGTTGATCAGACCCGACAGGCCGCGGTCCCCTTCCTCCCGGATTATGAAATCCCGGAAAGGTTCGCCCCGCTGATAGAGCTTTGGCCGGATACCTGCCATGTCCGGTACCAGGTCTTCATAATCGATGAAGGGGAGGAATTTTTTTGCCTTGGTATAGAAATCCCTCTGTTGATCCGGATCTACCTCGTAGGAAATCTCCTCTACATAAACCGCATTGGGACCGATCTTTAGCCTATCGTCGAGACTCAAAACGGCGTGGGCGCCGAGATGTACCGGAGAAGGTGTGGGGTAGACCAGGCCGCCCACTTTGCCTTGGTGGCGGCCGGAGACACTGAAGTACTCTCCTTTACAGGGATAGATCCGGTAGTCCTCCTCATCGATATCGATACCGGCCATCCGGGCGATTCTGTCCGCCCAGAGCCCGGCGGAGTTGATGACCACCGCGCTTTCCAACTGGACCAGTTCACCATCGGCATCTTTAATCTGCACAATGTATCCGTCGGCGCTCTTTTCCAAACCGATCGCTTCGGTACCGTAGGCTACTACGGTACCTCGGGACTCGGCGGTCTGTTCGAAATATTTCATGAGCTGGTGGGAGTCGACGATACCGCTTTCCGGGCTGTATAGGCCGGAAACTGCGTAGACGTAGGGCTCCATGGCCTGGACTTCCTCTTTGGTGATGAGGTACACGCCGGAAACTCCGTTTGTTTTTGCCTGCTGTAAAATGGCGTTGAGCTTCTCTTCCTCAAGCGCATCCGTGGCAAGGATGATTTTTCCGGTCTTTCTGTGAGGGATGCCTTCGTTCCGGCACAGCTCGTAGAGCATAGGATTGCCCCGCACGCAGAGCTTGGTTTTCAACAGGTTTTCCGCGTAGTACAGGCCGCGGTGAATGACCTCGCTGTTTCGGGAGGAGGTCTCCCGGCCGAAACCGTCGTGCCGTTCAACGACAACGATCTCCGAACCCTCTTTGGAATGGGACAGGCGCTCGGCGATGGCCAGACCTACAACCCCGGCGCCGATGATCACAATATCTACTCGATCCACGAGCCCCATCATAGTGTGGCTTGACAGTGGGCTACAAGCCCCACACAGTGGTTTAAGATTGGACTGCACAGGAGGCAATTATGCGCGATGATGGCAACTTGAGGGAGCAGTTACTCTATCACCTCTCCGGTCATGGGGCGCATATCGATTTCGCTGCAGCGGTCGAGGGTTTTCCCTTCGATCTGGCGGGAAAACATGTGCCCAATCTGGCCCATACGGCCTGGCAGTTGGTCTTTCATCTCCAAATAGCTCAGTGGGACATGTTGGCCTTCTGTACGGACCCAAAGCACGTATCTCCGGAGTATCCGTCGGGGTATTGGCCGGAGACGGAAGCACCGAAGGATGAAGAGCAGTGGAAGCGGACGGTTTCTTCTTTTTTAACCGAGCTGCAGGCCATGGTCGACCTGGTCAAGGATCCAGGCAACGATCTCCTTGCCCCTTTCCCCCACGGCAGCGGTCAGAACCTGTTGCAGGAGGCAATCCAGATTATCGATCACAACTCCTATCACATCGGGCAGTTCGTGGATATCCGTATGCTTCTTGGAGTACCGGTCCGGGACTGGTAGAGCTTTCTTTAGATTTCTTTTCCGTACAGGCGGTAGGTCTTGTAGATCTTAGCGCCCCAATTCTCCATGGCGTTGCGCATCGGATGGTTGTCCTCCAGAATCCAGGAGAACTCCCCCCGATGAAATCCGTGCTTGTTTCCGCGGGTGTAGGTTTCGTAGTAGAAAACAGCATCCAGCCCGATTCCCTGGAACTTCTTGCGTACCCCGAGGTTCAAGACCCGTAGCATGTTTACTTTGCGGGAATACCAAAGCAACTTTGGCAGACCGAAGGGGAACAGGCGGCCGTTGATGTGCTTCATGGCCTGATTGAGGTCGGGAAGAGCCAGAGACCAGCCCGCCAGCTCGCCGTCCACATAGGCGAAGAGCACCAGGTCGGGTACGGCGGCCATCTTGAGGTCTTCCGCCGTATGCTCCAGCTCCTCATCGGTCCAGGGGACGAAGCCCCAGTTTCGCTCCCAGGCATCGTTATAGACGATCTTGATCAGCTTAATTTCCTCTTTGAGGTTCTTCATATTGATCGGTCGAACCGTCACTTTTTTTCGCTTGCGCACCAGTTCGGCCACCCGCTGAATTTTGTCGGAGATGGGGATGATGTCTTCCATGTAGTAGGCGTACAGGTCGTGGGCTTTGGTTAATCCAAAATCTTCGACCAGGTCTACGTAGTAATCCGGGTTGTAAGGCATCTGCAGGACAGGCGGTCTGTCGAAGGTGTCGATGAGCAGGCCAAGGACGTAGTTCGTGGAGGGGTTGGCTGGTCCCAGCATCCGATTCATGCCCTTCTCGCGGATCCAGTTCTCCGCCTTGGCAAATAAAGCCCGGGATACGGCTCTATCGTTGATCGATTCGAAAAAACCAAAGAATCCTGTTTTCTGCTTCTGGAAGTCGTTGTAGTTGTTATCAATGATGGCAGAGATGCGACCGACCAGCTCTTTGCCTCTGTAGGCGAGGTAGTTCTGGATCTCGCTGTGAAGGAAAAAGGGATTCTTTTTCGTATCGAGCACCGCTCTTTGCTCTATAAGCAGCGGAGGCACCCAGTTGGGATCTCCTTTGTACATCTTCCAGGGGACCTTGATAAATGTTTCAAGCTGTCGTTTGTTCGCGACCGGGACGACCTCGAGAGGTTCAGACATTCATTCTACTCCTCGCTGCAGCTATTCTTACAGACAATCGGTAAGATTGTCAAACGGAGAAATTGGAATTGGTTCTATCGACCGGATCGCTCTCGATAAGCCGCAGCAATCGAAACACCAGGGGTGCTCCCAAGCCGATCCACAGACCGAGCAGGGCGTAGCGGATAAAGCGGAAGAGCAGATAGAGTTTTTCCCCTTCCTCCGGGAACAGCGTTTTCAACCCCAGATACAGAGCCAGGGTCACCAGCAGGCCGATCGGGTAGCGAGCGATTCGTTTGCCCCAGGTGCCCGAGCAGGAGAGGGAGAGAAACCGGGAAAGAAAGAGAAGCCCGTGGGAGAAGCCCCAGAAGATGGCCACTACGGAAACCAAATCCTTGGACGGATTCAAGCCGAGAACGGCAGAAGTAACACCGGAGATCAGTATCAAAGATAGGAACAGGCTGATTTTACCGGCCCGGCGGATAATACCAGGTACGATCCAGACAACCAGAGTTAGAAGAACCGCACCAATCGCCCAGCCGGCCAGGACGTCGGTGGGAAAGTGCACTCCGAGGTAAATCCTCGATACCCCGATCAGGAGCATAACGAGCACAGCAACGATCCAGCCCCATATTTTCTTCATCCTCAAGGCCAGGGCGCCCCAAATGACGACAGCGGACTGGGAATGTCCGCTGGGCAGCCCGTATCCGGTCGCTTCGATGAGATTGATCCCCGGCTGGAGAACGAAGGGGCGAGGCTGGGTAAAGAGATCCTTCAACCCATAGTTGATGAGACCTGTTATGAGCAGAACATATACGAGCTTAGCGCCGAATTTTGTGTCCAGGCACCAGACCAGAAAGGGAAAGAGCAGAAGATAGAACTCTTCGTCTCCGAGAAAGGTGATGCCCTTGAAAAAGCCGTCGAGGACCGGTCCTCCCAGAGCCTGCATTCCTTGGATGAACTGGATTCCCCAGGAGTAGATCTGGCTCATACGTCAAGGACCACCGTGGTTCGCCAGAGCTTTCCCTCTTTTTTAAGGGAAAACCTGTGAAAGGTTACCGCTTTCACGTCTACCCCAAGGTGGTGACGCTTTGAATCGATCGTTTCCCCGGCCGCCAGAGCCTCGAGTTTTGCAGGTGTTCTTCCCGCGTCGATCCGGCAATGCTCGAGTCTCAGCAGCAGCGACTCCGCATCCTTGTAGTAGATCAGTTCCTGGAGGAAGTTGTAAAGCAGAAGATCGACGCTCTGGTCTTCTATGGCGATGCTTTTTCTGGATTTGCTGTCGAGTGCGGAAGGGTTTTCGATCATAACCCGCAGAGTGGCATCCCAGGCGGAGGTAAATAATTCTTCAAGAGATGTCCCTTCAGCCTCGAAGGCCACATCGGCTACTGAAAGGTCATCCCGATATCGATAGGACATTTCTTGTTCTTAAATCCCCTCAGCCCTTGATGTTGCCCACCGGAATGAGTTTTGCCACCGCCCGGCTCAAGCCGGCAGCCTCGGTGGCCAGAACCACCTCGTCGATGTCCTTGTAGGCGGCGCCGGCCTCCTCGGCCAGGCCGGCGTAGGACGCACAGCGGATGTAGATCCCCCGCTCCCGCAGTCGCTTCTCCAGATCCTGTCCTCGAAACTGTTTCTTGGCCTGGTTTCGTCCCATCGTGCGGCCGCTGCCATGGGCGGTGGTGTAAAAGCTCTGCTCGCCGCTTTGCACTCCGGCCAGCAGGTATGATCCGGTCTCCATACTGCCGCCGATGATCACCGGCTGTCCAACTTTGCGATACTCCGAAGGGATCCCTCCCATGCCGGCGGCGAAGGCTCGGGTGGCTCCCTTGCGGTGCACCAGCAGCTTTCGTTTTTTGCCGTCGATACGGTGGCGCTCCACTTTGGCGGTGTTGTGGGTCACGTCGTAGATCTGATGAAGACCGAGCTCCATCGGGTCCTTACCGAAGATTTCCGAAAACACCTCCCGGATCCGGTGCAGAATCACCTGGCGGTTGACGAAGGACATATTGATGGCGCAGTTCATGGCCTTGTAGTAATCCTGTCCTTCCTGCGAGGCGAAGGGCGCGCAGGCCAGCTGCCGGTCCCGGACGGGGATGCCGTACCTGGACTGCATCACCTTGAGAAATCTCTGCAGATAATCGGTGGCGATCTGGTGTCCGAAGCCCCGGCTGCCGCAGTGGAACATCAGCACCACCTGGTTGGGGCGGTCAATGCCATAAGCGCGGGCGATCTTCTGATCGAAGATGTTCTCCGGCCTCGCCACCTGGATCTCCAGGTAGTGGTTGCCCGATCCCAGCGTGCCGATCTGTTTGTAGCCCCGTTCAACGGCCCGTTCACTGACCTTGGAAGCGTCGGCCTGCCGGACGCAGCCGTTTTCCTCGGTTCGATCCAGATCCTCCTGGATGGCGTATCCCTTCTTCAGGCACCACTTCATGCCCTGCTCCGAGAGAGTGCGAAACTCGCTCTGGGACAGCTTCATGGATCCTTTGCCACCGACGCCGGCGGGAATACGGACGAACAGGCGGTCGACGATCTGCTGAACTCTGGGCTGGACTTCCTCCCAAGTGAGAGAGGTGGCCACGAGGCGCATGCCGCAGTTGATGTCGAAGCCGATCCCTCCCGGGGAGATCACCCCGGTCTCGGTGTCGAAGGCGGCCATTCCGCCGATGGGAAACCCGTAGCCGCTGTGCCCGTCGGGCATACAGAAGGAGTAACCGGCGATCCCGGGTAGGGTAGCCACGTTTGTCACCTGCTCGAACACGGAGCTGTCCATGCTGTCCAGCAGCCGTTTGCTGGCATAGATGCGGGCCGGGACCTGCATTCCCTCCTTATAGGTTCGGGGGATCTCCCACAGGGTGTCGTTGATCTTTATACAACCACTCGGAACCATCAGTCCAAATTCTATGCTCCAAACGTATTGAAATCAAGATACCGGCTTGTGTGGGGTGTGAATGCCGGAACCGGTTTTGGCTCCTTTATCGAGGGTACCGGCTTTTAAAAATCCCCAGAGCAGCAGTGCGGCGGTCTGACCCGCTCTGGCCCGAGCTCCAGCTGCGGCAATGACCACCGTTCCTACGGCGATTAGAATGTTTGCCCAGACCCGGTAGCGATGTAAAGGATGACACGGTTTTTGCCCATCTGCTCTCCTCCCTTCCCTAAGGTGCGGACCTACGGCAGGGCCTGCGGGATAGAACGATAGCGCCGGGAAGACCAAGGGCCAGACACAGAACTGCGTTCACCACAAACATCGGACGAATCCCGATGGCATCGGCCAAGACCCCGCTGGCCCAGGGGCCGATGAAAATCCCCGCAGCGTAGACCGACTGATGGAGCCCCATGGCCGCGGTACGCTGATTCGTGGGAACATCTCGAATACTCAAGCCCATCAGCACCGGATACCCGATGCCGTGGGCGATCCCGAGCAGCCCTTGGATCAGAAAGAGGAGAGGAATGCTCTTGGCCAGGGCGGCAGCGGCAATGGCCAAGGCGAAGACAACGTATGTCCCCAGCAGCATTGATTCCGACTTGAGGTGGGAACCGGACGAAGTGGAGCTCAAGTTCCCCAAAAGAAAAAGAAGCAGGTTGACCGTTGCCAAAAGCCCGATGGTAACATCCCCGGCCCCGAGCTGTTTGGCCAGAACCGGTATGAATCCAAGGGATACGCCGAAAACGACGTACTGGTTGACTGCGGCCAGTAGAGAGGGAAGAAGCACATTGCGGCGACGGAAGAGCCGAAGCAATGAACGCGGCTTAGGGGCCCCGGCGGGTTGACTGTTGACGGGTACGGGCAGCACGAGCAGAGCCGCCAAGATAGTTGCCCCGATAGCTACCACAAAGGCCAGGATGTAGCCTCCCCACTCGTTAAGGTAGCCGTTCAGGGCCGTTGCGGTGATTCTAGCGGCTGCGGTGACCAGAGTCAGGATCGCGCTCGCCCGTACCGATTGCTCTGCGGGAAAGAAGGTGCTGAACACGACAACCAAGGGCACCCAGATCCCCATGGCCAATCCCGTCAGGGAGCGGCCGAGATACAGCCCGAAGGTTGTATCGGTAGTTCCGAGGAGCAGAGATCCGGCAGCACATGCAAAGAAACCTCCGAGGATGAACAGTTTCTGCCGCCCCACCGTGTCCACCAGAATCCCGAGGGGCAGGCGTATTACAACCTGCCAAAGCCCGTACATCGAAAGCACCGCTCCGACCACGGCCAGGCTGCCCACTCTGGCCCGCAGGTATTCAGGGAGAGTAGGAAAGAATACGTACTGTGCAAACCAGAAGAGAAAGACAGCGGCGGCGTAGAGAACCATGTGTTGTTTTTCCGTCATTTGTTGTCTGCATACCATGACCGGGCGCGAGAGAAAAATCAATAGTACCGTTGGGTGGGCTTGGGGCGCTCTGCTCGCTCAGGCTCACCCGGCGAGCTTGAATTCCACCTCAGCCCGCTGTAGTGTTAAAGGTATGAAGACCAGAACGAGTTCGTTTATCTCAAGGCTGGCCGTTGTCGTGTTTCTTGTTGGCGGTACCCTGACGGCTCAGGGACAGTGGGAGGGAGGCGCCGGTGGATCCGGAGCAGAAGGGCGGCTTCCCCTCTCGAAGGTGGTGCTCTTCACCAGCGGGGTAGGCTATTTCCAGCGGGAGGGCACCGTTGCCGGCAGCGTCGACCTGGACCTGTCTTTCGAGACAAAAGACATCAACGATCTTCTCAAGAGCCTGGTGGTCCAGGACCTGGACGGCGGCCGGGTCACGGAGGTGACCTATTCCTCTCGAGATCCTCTGACCCGAACTCTGAAGAGTTTCGCCATCGACCTGACGGGACATCCCAGTGTGGCTCAAATCCTGGCCCAGGTGCGGGGAGAGGCGGTGGAGCTGCTTACCTCCCAACGGATTACCGGAACCGTCGTGGGGGTGGAAACCAAGCCCAGCGGCGAGCACACCGCTGACACCTACCTCAACCTGCTGACCGACGGGAGGATGCGGAGCATCAATCTGGCCGAGGTTCGGAGCTTGAGCTTCCTCAACCCGCAGCTGCAGGGGGAGCTGGATCAAGCCCTGTCCCTATTGGCGGAAAGCCGCAGCGCGGAAAAGAAGCGGGTCACCTTCGGATTTTTCGGAGAGGGGAACCGGAGGGTTCGGGTGGGATATCTCCTGGAAGCGCCACTCTGGAAGACCAGCTACCGCCTGGTCCTTGGCGAGGAGGAGCATTTCCTGCAGGGCTGGGCGATCGTGGAAAACACCACCGACGAGGATTGGCGGAATGTATCTTTGAGCCTGGTGTCCGGGCGTCCGATTTCCTTCATCATGGATCTGTACCGGCCTCTGTACGTTCCCCGACCAAAGGTTGAGATGGAGCTGTACTCCTCCATAAGACCGCAGCGCTACGATGAAGACCTCGGCTTGGCCGGTGCGGTGCCGGAGGCGCCGATGGCCACGCAGCGTATGGCCGAATCCAAAGCCATGCCCAGTGCGGAGCCGATGTACGAAGAAGAGGATTTCGATCTGAGTCAGGGTATTGCCACGGCTGCTCAGGCTCTAGAGGCGGGGAATTTCTTTCGCTACCTGATCCAGCATCCGGTGACGATTCCTCGGCAGGAGTCGGCAATGATTCCCATCGTGAATCAGAATGTAAAGGGCCTGCGGGTCTCCATCTACAACCGAAACGTTCAGACCAAACATCCCCTGCATGGCCTGAGGCTCAAAAATTCAACCGGATTCGACCTCATGGGTGGACCTCTTACCGTGTTTGAACAGGGAAGCTACGCCGGAGACGCCCAGATCGACACCCTCAGCGCGGGAGCGGAACGGTTGATCAGTTTTGCCATCGATCTGGACACGGAAATCGCCGTCAACTCCCGGAGCGTTCCTGAGACCTTGTTTTCGGTGCGCATCGTCAAAGGGACCCTGATCAGCACCTTGTCCATGCGCACCGAATCCACCTACAGGATTAAGAACTCCGACAACCGTTCCCGATCGGTACTGGTCGAACATCCCTTGAGCCCCGACTGGGATCTGATCTCCCCCGTCAAGGCCGAGGAGACCACTCGGAGTTCCTACCGTTTCCTGGTGGAGGTAGCCGCCGGTGAAACCGAAGAGCTCCTCGTTGCCCAGGAGCGGCAGATCGACCGGTCCGTGCTCCTAACGAACATTAATGACAACCAGATCACCTTTTTTCTCAGTGCCCGAAATGTGGACCGGCGGGTCAAGCAGGCTCTCGAGGGGCTGGCTGAGCGCAAAACCGCCCTGTCCCAGACTGTGAATCAGCGGCAGGGGGAGGAGCGCCGGATCAACACGATCCACAGGGAGCAGAGCCGCATCCGGGATAACATGGCCCGTTTGGAAAAGGACTCGGACCTCTACAAGCGCTACGTCTCCCTTTTGGATGAGCAGGAGGATCAGCTGGAGGAAGCCCTGGAGCGCATAGAGGATCTGCGGATCAAGGAACAGCGGCAGCGGGAGGAGCTGGACCGCTACATCCTGTCCCTCGATATCCCCTGACGGCTGGTGTTCACGGCCACCGCAACTTGATTGCGACTTTATGGGACTGCTACCGAGTTCAATTCCTGCAATGCCTCTTCATCATAGGTTTTATTTCTTACCGGCCTGCGTAGCTCATCGATCAGTGCTCTATATTCCCCGGAAACAGTGGAAGAGGATTGTCTTGACAACCGGCTCTTCGCCTGCCGGCAGAACAAGAGCACCGATTCCAACGGAATCTCCCCGATCTCCACGATGACCCAATCTCCCTGTCTCACCGCTGAACCCTGAGCGGCTATCTCCCCTTCACTCAAACGGGCCAGACTGTTGGCAAGCAGGTACCCTCCCACCCGCCTGCGCTCCTCGCCGGCGTAGACGGCCAGGTTGAAGGGGGAGCTTGTCGAAGGATCGTAGAGCACCCGGGAGCAGTCGATACCTTCGGCCTCGAGTTGCCCGACGATCGCCCCGCCGCCGAGCACGTCGACCTCTCGAGCCAGCAGCTTCTCGGTATAGCCGATGCCGAGATCGGCGGTGCGGATCCGATAGTCCAGGGTGGCGGTTCCGAAGCCGATGACGCGTGCCGGTGCCATGGTATTCAGCTGCCTGAATCTTCGGCGCTTCCTTCCAGTTCCAGGGCGTGGTTCAGATAGGAGATGTCCTCAGCCCTAACCCGCGCCCAGTTCTTGGCGAAGAGAAGCTCCGCCTTTTGGCTCAAGGGGTGTTCCATCATCTGCTTGAGCAGGGGATAGCGCATCCCTACCGCATCCACCCCGGCGGACAGGGCCAGCTCCACGTCGGCCGGGTTCTTCAAACTGACGGCGATGATCTGGGGAGAGTTGTCCAGTCGATCGTAGCCCTTCCGGATCGCCGAAAGGATCTCAAACATGTTCAGACCGATGTGCAGACCCCGGGAAACAAAGGGGCAGATGCCGAAGGCACGACACCGCGGCCTGAGAGATGCTGAACAGCGTGGTGGCGATGCAGTTGATGCCCTGTTTCTGAAGCTCAGCAATAGCATGAAACCCTTTTTCATCGGCAATGATTTTGAACCCTACCCGCGGGGAGATCTCGTGCAGGCTTTGGGCGTTCTCCACCAGAGCGCCCGAGCTGTCCCCGTGGATCTGGATAAAAACGGGCAAATCGGTGGTTTCCAAGATCGCCCGGGTGATATCCGCAAGGGTCATTTTCCCCTCGAAGTACTGCTCGAAACCCTGCGGGTTGGTCAGAATTCCCGCTGCCCCAGTTTACTGCATAGCTTGATGTCCTCAAGCGAACCGGCTCCGTAGATCTTCATACAACCTCCCGCGACGATTCCGTCTAGACCGCCGCAATCGCCCGCAGCTTTTCCATCTGTTCCGCCGTGGGTGTCAGATTCGCCCCTTCCCGGCAGAAGGTGCCCTGGATCACGCCCCGCTCCTTCCAGTAGTGCTTGCACAGGCTGCGGAAGCCCTTTCCCTGGGCGAGATAGTCCCAGCTCTCATTCACACGTTGCTGCAGGCTCCGGGTTTTCCGGAGGTCCCGGGCGGCGAAAGCCGTGCTGATCTGGGCCAGAAGCCGCGGATACAGGTTCAAGCCCCCGCCGAGCAAGCCGACGCTGCCCACGGCCAGGGAAGCCAGATGGAGCATCTCCACCCCCTGGAAGGAGCTGATCTCCGCTCCATAGTGAGTGCAGATATCCGTGAAGGTCACCATATCCTGGGAGCTGTCCTTCAGCCCGACGAAGTTCTTCATCTTCATCAGCGAGCTGACCAAGGCGAGGGATGGCCGGTGCTCGCTGACCACGGGGGACCAGTACCCGGCGAAAGCAGCGCCGGTGTCGCCGATCTTGCGAAAGTACTGCTCCACCGCTCCCACTTCCGTCGGTACATCGGAGGGGACAACCACCGCCACCCCGTCCAGACCCGCCGACATGACCAAGAGTGTCAGTTCGATGACCTGATCGAGAGGAAGCCCCCCTGTGTTCACCATGATGACATTTTCGTCTCTGTCGATCGTACCAAACCCTTCGATCAGGGCTTTACGCTCTTCGAAGGGCAGATGCATGAACTCGCTGGTGGCCCCAAGGGCGAACAGACCGCTGCACGATGGAAGGGAGAGGAAGGTTTCTGCCAGCCGCCGGCTGCCCTCAAGATCGAGGGACCCATCCTCGAACATGGGAATGATGATGGGGACGAGCACCCCCTGCAAGTTTTTCATTCGCCTCATACCGGAACTCCTGTTGCCCTCGCACTGTCCCCACTGTACCGGCCATGTGAGGAGTTACCAGGACATCCCGGCGCTTTAGAAAGCGGACAGTCCTGCGGTCCGAGTAGTCGGGAGGTTCATAGAACCCCGGAGCGATCTTTGGATACACGTCCCGCATCTACTTGGGAGGCTTTATGCAGAGGGTTGAAAACACATATTTTGTCCAGTTGTTCAGGGTGCAGCACCGGATGGCACGTCAGTCTCATGAAAGGAGCTTCTTTTCGTCCTCCGGGCTCCAGTAGTCCACGGTGGCGAAGGTTTGGGGCCCCGCGTGAGGATAGATGATTGCTCGGCCTTCCACCTTTCCCTCCTTCATGGCGCGGAGCACCTCGGGAACATGCTCCAGCGAACCGATGCCATAGATGTAGTTTCCCGCGTCGATTTGACCCTTGGCGATAAGATCGATGGTGGCCATCATGTCGTAGGCGTCGCCCCCGCTGGAACCCACAATCCGGGTGTCCCGGTAGTGAACGTCGATGGCATCCACCTGGAGCATGCTCTTTCCCTTCGGAAGACCGCCGAACAGGTTTACAACACCCCCCTTTGCAAGGAGCGAAAATGCCGACTGCTGCACCGCCTGGATGCCTACCGCCACGATAACGTCGTCCGCACCCTTTCCGTCGGAGGCCCGGGCGAGAGCTTCGGAAAGCGCATAGGGCTGTACGGTATCGAGACGTATCGAAAGCTGCTCCGACTTTTTCCCGAATAGTTTCCTGATGGTTTCGAGGCGTGATTCCACCAGGTCTGAAACGATCAGGACCCGGGGTCGGAACCGCATTGCCATTTCCACATGGATTCTCCCCATGGTGCCGGCGCCGATGACGACGGTGACGCCACCCTCGAGCAGACCGATCCTCGCCTCTCTGGGAGAAAAGCGGTCTTTCTTCACGATGTGCACCTGTCTGTCCTGGGAGGAAAAAACGCAGGATACCGGTTCCGCCATGGAAACTGCGTAGTGGGGAATATCGTCGGAAGGAAGCTTGAGCATGCAGCCGCTCTCCAGAATTTCTTCCTGGATCAGGATGTACTCCGCCAGATTCCCCGGCAGGGTGTATCCCACCCCGGTTTTTGTCATCCCCTCTGCGTTATTGTTGTATCTCTCCCGATGGTTGATCGGTCCCACGTCCGCCGCAGGCTGAATCCCGTAACGTGTTCCGGGAAGGTATTCCTTTTCAAGATTTTTTCCCGCCTTTATGACGATAAGCGACCCTTCGTCTCCGAGGATGATGGGATACACCGTCGGGTCCCATCCGTTCAGGAAGGTGTGGTTTTTTCCCTGGGCCACCAATTTCAGGATGGAAGTACAAACACCGGCAGCCTCGACCCTGCAGAGAAGCTGGTTTGGCCCGGGTTCGGGTACAGGCAGTTCCCGGACTTCTACGTGATCGATGTCGTTTCCAAAGGCAACGACCGCCTTCATGGCTTTTGGAATCTCATTGTTTTTCATCCTATTTTCTCCTGTTCCCCCCCCACAGTTCCGATCTGAGCAAGATAATTACCGAAATAATCTTCGAGTAGCTTCCGCTTCTCACCTGGTTCGCTCTCCGGAAAAGCGCCACCCATTGAAAAACAGGCAAACCCTCCGGAAGCTGTTCCCCAGGCACAGGCCTCCGTAAGATCGGGTTTCCCCGTCCCGTCATCCCCCAGCTGCATGGCTACAGAGGCGAGGACGCCCCCCGCGAAATTGTCGCCGCACCCGGTTGTGTCACCGCACACGGCCTTTCCTTCTCGGATCTCCCGCTTCACCCTTTCGGATACCGGTAAATACCGCGGTCTCGTTTGCCGGAACCTGGCACCGGAGGAGTACAGGTATACATCCTCCGCTCCCTGGGTGATGACAAACGCCTTAAGCCCCTTCTCGATGAAAAACTCCCCCGCCGCGGTAAGGGAAGAGCGGCCGCTCAGACGAAGAGCTTCTTCCCTGTCGGTTACTAGGAGGTCCGTCAGGGTGTAGGATCCGTCTCCCGACCCCAGGGGCCAGCGGGAGGCAGGATCCTTCTTCTCATTGATAAAATCGAACACAGTGCTGACAATGTTGATCGCCCCTGCATCCCTTCCCATCTTTAGCAGGATGTCCAGGGCTTGGTGGATGTGGGGAAGCACGGCGGTGGCGCCGAAGAAAAGGATGTCAGAAGCGAAGAAATCATCCGGGATATCCTGCGGCTTTATGGACCAGGAGGTCCCGATCCGGTTTATGAAGGTCCTCTCTCCGAATCCGTCGTTGTAACCGGGATCGGAGAGAACGAAGGTACAGGGCGATGATCCCTTGATCCTGCTGAACCGGTCAAGGTCGACGGGGAAACCTGCAAGCAGTTTTCTAAGAGTGTCCCCGACATGGTCGTCACCATATACCCCGAAAAAGGAAACCTTGCCGTCATCCCCGAGGATCTGGGCCGCGTTTATTGCGGCAACGATGGCAGGTCCACCCACGTTGACCGTCACAGGATCGCCGCATCCCGAGAGATCAGCAAGGAATTTATCCTCTCCCGCCCCTGAAAAGGCCTCGAGGTCCTCTACAAATACCAACTTCCCCGGTTCAAGCCCCCCGTCCCCCGGGACCCGGGAGGCATAGCTCAGGAACGCATCGCCGGTAAAATCCACGGGAGAGTAGAGATAATCGACGAGACAACACCCCATTACGGAAATTCTGACAGACATAACTCTCCTCTTTTCGATTACAGGTTAAGCGGATATGTGCCAAGCCGTTTTCCTGATTCGAACAGCGCAGCAACGTTCTCCGGGGGAATGTCCGGGGGCATATGGTTCGCTGATGTAAGAAGGTATCCGCCCCCTTCACCAAAGGTTTCAAGACAGCGGCGGACATCATCCTCTACGTCCTGAACCGTACCTGTCAAGGCCTCTTTCAGGTCGACTCCGCCCATAAAACAGAGACGGTCTCCGTACTCCTTCTTGATCGCCTTCCAGTCGGTGGAGGCAAGGGGTTCCAGGGGATTCAGGATATCTATCCCGCAATCAGCCAGGCTCCCGACGATCTTTGTGATAGCGCCGTCGGAATGGAACGCCACAGGCAGGTCCTGCCGGTACTGCTTGACAATGCCCACGATCCTGGCAAGCTGAGGACGGAACATGATCTCGAAGCTGTCCGGCGAAATCATCAGGTCCTGGGTCCCGCCGTAATCGTCCCCGGGGACCTCGAAAAAGTCGATATGCTTCCCGACGATGTCGAGATATATCTCCTGGGTTCGGAGAATGACGTCGGTGCATTTCTCGACAATGAGGTTCGCGATTTCAGGCTCGGCTATCATGTCCATGTAGAAATTTTCACGTCCCCGGAGCTCCGACGCCTGTTCGAAGGGACCGTAGGAGTTGACCGCGCGGGCTGCGATCGCCTTGTCGGAATAATTCTTCGCGAGGAAGGCAAGACGATCCTTCATCAGGTCAAAATCGAGATACTTCTCCGGATCGGGCCAGGTGTAATCGGCGATCTGTTCGAGTGAGACGTCCTTTAAGGGGGCGCCGGTGCTGGTAACAGTCGGACCGTTCCTGACCCATTCGACACCCCAGGCATCCTTCCGATCTCCGTCCATCCGGGCACCCCCCAGATCTGTAAACCCGCTCCAGACATAGCGTATGTCGGTATCGAGATAATCCAGGACCCTGTCGTCGTAATAGTTGGAGGCCCTCGGTTTTAGCTTTCTGAAAGGTGGAACCGGGTCTCCGAGGCCAAAGTGTTCGAGTACCCGGAAATAGGTGTCATCGTTTAAGGTATAGTAGCTTCCCCACAGGGCAAGGGGCACCCGGTCCGGTTCCTGGTGTGCAAGGGCGGTCTGAACGCGCTCCTTCGAAGTCATTACTGATTTCATGTTGGATTCCTCTTCTCAATGAATAGTGATCAAGTGAAATTTCCCCAGGACGCATAAGCTTCAAGGATCCACTGGAACAGGTGTAAATCCGGATCTAGGGATGTCAGTTCCCGAACGACAGTTGCAACACCGCTGTCGGCAATCTTTCCCTGAAGCTTCATTGCCTCCCCATCCTCCGGCTGATGGTAGCGCAGGGCGGCACCTGCAACCCGGGCGATGAACCTGGGTTCGATGCCGAGGGACTGGCAGAAAAGGGCGCTTCCGATAAGCCTGTCTTCCCTGCCCAGCTTACGCAGGGGATCCCGGCCTACCCGCTTCACCGTATCCTGGATAAGGGGGTTGCCGAAGCGGAGGTCGATATCCGCCCTGACACGGGCGATGGCCTCCCGCGTGATGTCATCGGGGTAGCGTTTCATTAGGGCGGCGCAGGTTTCCTCAAGGGCACCAGAAAAAACTTCCTTAAGCTCTTCATTTTCCATGGTTTCGTGTACATAAGTGTACCCCTTCAGGTTGCCCAGGTACGCCAGGGCCGCATGGCCGAGATTGTAAACAAAAAGTTTCATTTCCACCTCGGCACGAAAATTGGATACCGGGTAGAGCCCTTCTATAGGGGGGGGAGTTGCCCGTGTCGCCTTTCCATTGTATGGAAGCTTGTGGTAGGAATCTGCAATCACCATGAGGGGGTTTTCCTTCAGGACCTCGGGCCGTGCCTGCGGCACCATCCGGGCAACCGTGGTGCCTACGAAACCGATATGATCCTCCGCCCAGGCGGCATCCTCTTCCGACAGAAGGGCGAACACGTGGCCTTTCAGCTGTTCTGCCGCATCAAGCATGTTCTCACACAGATAGATATCGAGGGGATCGCCGCTTTCCGTTCTGCGCCGGACGATCCCTTCGGCAAGAAGCGGCGCGATGCCTGCAAGGTTCTTTACCCCCACAGCGGTACCCACAACATCGCACCGGGCTATCTCCCCCGCGACCTTTTCCGGTTCCCCGGTAGAATACGCGTCGATCCTGTCGATGGTCATCTCGATCTCTTTCCGAGTCTTGGCGTCGAGAAGCCGGAGGGGGTACGCCCCCGCCTCTTTCAACGAATCCACTAAAGCGGCGACAGCGTCGACAAAACAGATTCGGTAACCCGCCTCGTAGAACAGTTGACCCATAAATCCTCTGCCTATATTTCCAGCCCCAAATTGAAGTGCGGTTTTCATGTATGTTTCAACTCCAATAATTTTTTGTTTCAGACTACGATGGTTTCAACACCGTGCTCGGCAATTTCCTCTATGAATCCCCTGTCCGTTTCGGAATCGGTGATGAAAATGTCCAGATTTTCCGTGGGACAGAAGGCAAACAGGGAACGTTGTCGTATCTTGGACGAATCCAGCAGAAGAACTACGGTGTCGGCGATGGATATAAAAGATTCCTTGACATCGGCTTCCATCCGGTTTGATGTCATAAGACCCCGGATACTGTCAAAGGCAGTCGCCCCGAGGAAAAGGACATCCGCATGCAGCTTGCGTACCATTTCTGCGGTATCCGGGCCTACAATACTGGAGGTCTTGTTCCGGATGATACCCCCGAGAATCATGGTTGTGACCTGATCGTATTTCACCGCCTCATTGGCAATATCGAGGCTGTAACAGAGAAGGGTGAGGTTCTGAACAGTATTGAGGTATTGCAGGAGCTCAACAGTGGTGGTTCCGGCATCCACCGCAATAGTTCCGCCATCCGGAATCAACTCCGCAGCGCGCCTTCCGATACGCTCCTTAAGCTCCTTGTTTTTGACCCTGCGTTCGCTGGTACTCGAATCATACATTGCGCTCCTCTTCACCATGATCCCGCCGTGTGTGCGTATGATCACGTCGTTTTTCGCAAGCCGCGTAAAATCACGCCGGATCGTATCCGCCGACACATTGCACACCCCCATCGCCTCATCCACCGTCACCTTCCTGTTTTGATGAACAAGTTCCAAAATCTTTTCCAGCCGCTCTTCTATGAACAAATCCTCTTCCTTATTCCTGGTTTGGTTGAAACTATCGCACTCCTACCGATCTGTCAACTCAATATTCCGTTTTTTTACTTTTATCTGCACATATTTTGGGTATATACGGCTGTTAATTGCGTTTTATTGCCTATTTATCAGAGTTATCCAAAATATCTTTTGGATTATAAATGCAAATACGCAAAATAAATTACCCCACCTTGACAGAAATGCCTGATTTTAAGATGGTGATATTCGCAGAATAGAAAACAGAACAACGGGAGGAAAGCGATCCATGGGAGCGATACACCGGTTTCAGGGAAAGGACGGCAGCTGGGCCTGGGAGGGAGTGCCCATCAGTGACTACGGTGCGGCACGTCCGGGCCTAACAGTCCGGAGGTTTATCAGCCGGCAGGATAACTCGAACAATATGGAGATCCGCTACTTCGAACTCCAGCCGGGGGCATGCAGCAACTTTGAAAAGCACAACTACGAGCATGCCGTCCTAATCCTCCGCGGAAGCGGAACTGTGCAGCTGGGAGAGGTGGTTCACGAGATCGGCACCGGAGATTCCATCTTTATCGAAAGCGACGATGTTCACCGTTTTATTGCAGGGCCCGATGGACCCCTTGGGTTTATGTGCGCTGTCCTTGACAAGGAACTCCGCTTTACCGTTCACGGAGAGCAGGACCTGGTGATGTTTGATGATGATACCGGGGAAGTGCGCTCGCGAGAGCACTGGAAGAGCTATGCCGAACAGGTGAAGTGATTCTTCAGCCTCATCGCAGATGCCAAGGGGCCGGGGCTTTTTTCATATATGCTGCCCCCGCCGCCAAACTCCGTCCTTTCAGGCATAACTAGGGCGGTCGGGAGGATAGGAAGCTGCCGAAGGGTCATACGAGGCGGGCATACATCTATAGCCCGTCTTTCCCCCGGCGGCGCAGTCACTCGCCAATGCCCTACGGTTCGATAACGGTTTTCAACGCCCGCCCCTCGCCGGCTCTTTGAAAGGCCTCCGAGATTTGTCGAGAGGGTATCAACTGTCGCACAACCTTTCAGTGAAACCCGAGGCGATCATCTCCATGGCCAGGTGGTTCGGAGGAAGGCCGGCAAAATACAGGACTTTTCCGTACAGACCGATGAGTTCCAGGGACTGCTCCTGGATTTCAGGGGAGGAGCAGGCCACGACTCCCTTGTACAAAAAATCCCGGATGATATTATTACGAAGACAGTGCGAAAATCTTGTTTTCTTAACACGATTTTTCGCACTGGTTGAGAACATCACAATCCTCCTTTCGGTTGCGAAGCGAGGATTGTGATTTAATGGCAGGCTGGAACTTTCGATGGACAAACCACTACTCGAACTACGCGGGATCATCACGGTGCTGAATACCCCTTTCACCGATGGCGATGCGGTGGATCTGCCCTCTCTGCGGAGGAACGTCAGCTACGCCCTCGATTCCGGAGTAGCGGGTATTCTTGTCCCGGCCATGGCCAGCGAGGTGGACAAGCTTTCCCAAGAGGAGAGGCAGCAAATTGTAGAAGCGGTTCTGGAGGAGAACGGAGGGCGGGTGCCGGTGATCGGCGGCGCCTCCGCCGCAACGGCGGAACAGCGAAGGC
>Ga0315547_1001123_pt1 | contig 22290 bp, 4 predicted proteins | sample SalMarSW160240MG_2_FD_202542 | JGI IMG/M metagenome (GOLD analysis project Ga0315547, IMG submission 202542) | Salt marsh sediment microbial communities from the Plum Island Ecosystem LTER, Massachusetts, United States - Salt Marsh Sediment SW1601-240 ...
TATCGGGAAAGTTCTGTATTTCATCGATAAAAACATATAATCTTTTATTACCTGCAGCCGCTTCGTTTTTGAGTAATTCATAAACTGCATCATAGTTTACGTTTTCAAAATGCATCAAATTCAACGGATTTTCAAAATCATACCACAGCTTTGGCTCATTAACCTGCTCGTAAAGCTGTTTCATTAGCGTTGTTTTACCAACCTGACGCATGCCGGTAATTACCAGGGCATTCTTATGATTTAAATACTTTGACAGCTCATCAAATAGATATCTTTTCTTCATATCTGTAAATATTCTATTACAAATATACGCATATTTGTAAAATTCTCACAACACAACCTTTCAGTCTCTTCGTCACTTCGTCACTTCGTCACTCAGTCTCTTCGTCACTTCGTCTCTTCGTCACTTCGTCTCTTCGTCACTTCGTCTCTTCGTCACTTCGTCTCTTCGTCACTTCGTCTCTTCGTCACTTCGTCTCTCCGTCACTTCGTCTCTCCGTCACTTCGTCACAAAGAAAGAGAGCCACCAACAGGCAGCTCCCTTCCTTACCAGCTTAATCTTAGTAATCTGAGCAGCATATAATCCGATTCGCATATTTTTGTACTTTTGAACTATTATGAAGACACAGAAAGAAATATTGACCTTTTTATCTGATAATAGAAATTACTTTAAGGAGAACTTTAACATTATCAGAATAGGACTCTTTGGATCCTACTCAAGAGGAGATCAGACAATAAATAGTGATATAGACCTGGTAGTTGAGTTTGAGGAAAACACTCCAGAATTGTATGAAAAGAAGAATAGTCTCAAGCAGTATATTAAAGATAAACTTGGCCTTAATGCTGATATCTGCCGGGAAAAATATATCAAACCCCGAATAAAAAAATCCATATTAGGAGAAACACAATATGCATATTAAGGATCACCATAAGCTTGAAAGTATCCTGGATGCAATAAATAAAATCGAAAGATATACAGCTGAACTTTAGTTAATGTGGTTGCCTATCTCCTCAATAAATTTTCGTGTTTGTTCAATTAATGGCTCAACGATTTCTTGATCAAAATCATACAAATCACCATAATCTCCTTTTTGCCTGAAATCAAATAGTTTTGAAAAGAGTTTCCCATATTCTTTGTCAATAAGTCCGGGTTTAATAAAGTGTAAACCAAATTGACTTCTGACACCATCATGAGATTGGGCTTCAATATTGTATTTTAGTAGGAGTGCTATAACAGCATAAAAACATGAATAATATAATCTGTTGATAACAGTATTCCATCTTCTGTTCTCTGCAAGAATAATAGCATCATCAAATGCGTCTAATGCTCGATGATATCTATACTTAACATATTCATGCTTATTATCTACATTCATAAACGGATTCCTTCCCTTTTAACATTTTTAAACAGAGGAGAATACGATAGTAAACTATTCCAATATTCTTTTGGGTAGATAAAAGCGGATATAACCTGACCTGATTCCAGTTCGATGTCATATAAATCATCCCGGAATTTATCTTCCACAGAATTCGTGACTTTTTTATTATCCACCAATATCAAAACATCCCAGTCTGAATCCGCATTGAAATCGCCCCTCGCCCTCGACCCAAACAAATAGACAATAGCACTGGGATCTTTAGAATTAATAGTGCTTTTTATTCTGTCACGGACTGTTTTCTGATCCATTTCTTTGACTTTTATTACAAAGGTACATAATATTCAAGATTCTCAATCAGTATATTGTCTACAGCCTTCCAGCTGCCGGCCTTTGCTGCCAGAGAACTTTAGTCTGTCATCAAAGCCCGTGTTGCTCAGTCGTTCCTCCTTCGCAGCAAAGAAGGCTCTGCCTTCTTGCAGCATTCGCTTTTCAAGCTAGCTAATTCGATACTGTAGTCGTAATAATTAACAAACACCCCTTGGCCATCTGGATCTACCCCTCTCTTAGTCTCTTCGTCTCCAAGTCACTTCGTCACTTCGTCACAGAAAAAGAGCCTCCAACTGGCAGCTCCCTTTAAATTTATTTCCAAAAGAACTCATCGCTTATTCATGTGATCTTTGTTTAAAATTTCTTTCTTAATAAATAGAACGCTCCTGCTGCCGGCCTTTGCTGCCAGAGAACTTTGGTCTGTCATCAAAGCCCGTGTTGCTCAGTCGTTCCTCCTTCGCAGCAAAGAAGGCTCTGCCTTCTTGCAGCATTCGCTTTTCAAGCTAGCTAATTCGATACTGTAATCGTAATAATTAACAAACACCCCTTGGCCATCTGTATCTATCCCTCTCTTAGTCTCTTCGTCTCCAAGTCACTTCGTCCCTTAGTCACTTCGTCTCTTCGTCACTCAGTCTCTCCGTCACTTCGTCACAGAAAAAGAGCCACCAACCGGCAGCTCCCTTTAAGCTTATTTCACAAATAACTCATCTCTCATCGCTCATCTCTCACCGCTTGTCCTGAGCGAGCCCGCAGGGCGAGTCGAAGGGCTCATCTCTCATCGCTTTAGCATCTAGTGCAGCAGCGTTATGTCCCCGGCTTTCTTAAATGGCTCGCCATTCGCATACTTCCCTTCGACATACCACACATACACTCCCTGCATGACGAGACGTCCCTTGTAATAGCCGTCCCAGCCTTCATTGATGCTGTTGCTCTGGAAGATGAGCACTCCTGCCCTGTTAAAGATCTGCAGCTTGTATTCAGTCACCTGCTCCTTCACTGGCGGGAAGAACATCATGTCGATCTGGTCACTGCTCAAAACACTGGCATCCCTGCCTAACGGACCTTCCTTGTTGGGTCTGAACACATTGGCAAAACGTATCACTCCGGCGGGCTCTACCGTTACGGCCGGCGACAGTGTATAGCTGTCATAACAGCCGTTGACCGAGTATGCATGCAGTGTTATGTCATATATACCTTCCTGCATATACTTATGGTACGGATCGCGCATGTGCGAAGTATCGCCGTCACCAAACTCCCAGATGAAGCTGTCGCCTCCCTGGCTCAGGTTGAAGCAGCGTACCCTTTCATCATCAACATACACAAAGGTGGGTGCTACCTCGAAGTAAGCTATCGGTGAAGCGTATACATGTACCAGCTTGGAAATTATATCCGTTCCACCCGGACCTCTGACTGTGAGTGTTATCCTGAATATACCTGACTCGAGGTAGGTATATGTCGGGTTCTCAGCTTCCGATACGCCGCCATCACCAAACTCCCAGAGATATGAATCAGCATATTGCGAGGTGTTGTTGAATGTAACGGTATATGGTGAACATGCACCCGGTATGCTGTCGAAGCTGGCAATGGGTGCTGTGGGCAGTATGCTTATGTTACGGTCTATACTGTCAGAACAGTATGCATTGTTCACAACCAGCCATACCTTGTAGTCACCAGGAGCAGTATAGATATGCGTCGGATCAGATTCGGTTGATGTAGTATTGTCACCAAACCTCCACAGGTAATCCCATGTGCCGGCATTGGTGTTATTGGTAAAGCTAACCGTTGCATCGGGCCATGTCTGTAATGGCGGGTTGGCTGTGAACAGCGGAGCAGGAACGGGATATACCACTATATCCTTCTCTACCCAGTCCTGGCAGCTATAGAACGATGTTGTTGTCAGCCGTACCGTGTATGTTACAGGACCCGTTCCGGTATTCACGAACATATGACCGGCTACATTGGCACCGTATTCTGACCAGCCGTCACCGTAATCCCAGAAGTACTGGTAAGCACCCGGCAATGATGTCATGTATACAAAATCACCTGAGCATACCGTATCCTCATCAAACTCAAAGTCAGCATCTATTTCAGGATATATCGTAACACCGCGTATCATGCTGTCAAGACAACCGCTCATAGATTCAACCTCGAGTTTTATGTTAAAGTACTCTATCGACTGGGTGATATTGTTGTACTGGTGCGATACGTTGCCTGCAGTGTTATCCTCCGGGCTGCCGTCGCCAAAGTCCCAGCGGTATATTACGGCATCTATTGAAGCATCCGTCATGTTCACATCCAGTGGCGTGCATCCGCTTGTCGGGTTGGCTGTAAATGCTGCCGTGGGCTTCTCTACATCCACGCTCAGGTTATCACTTGCCTGGCATCCGTTATCATCAATAACCGTATATGTAAGATTATATGTCCCTTTTATACCTGTATTGAAGACAGGATCTACTATTGCGTACTGATTCAGCGGACCTACCTGGCCTGTCCACATATGAGTGGTGTATACTCCCGAACCTCCTGTTGGATTGCCATTCAGTTGCAGGTCTGTTCCGCCGCAATTGAACAGTGGATCAATAGCACTGAAATCCACCAACGGGTTGGCATTCACCGTCAATGTGGATGCAGTCGTATAAGTACTGTCACAATTATTGACAAGTGCAAGGCGGTACTGGTAGCCATCAAATGAAACAGGTATGCCTGACAGTGTAAGCTGTTGTGTTCCTGTTCCCAGGTGATTGGCATCATCCGTCAGGTCAGTCCATCCACTGCCGTCGTTTAACTGCCAGATGAGCGATGTATATCCCCAACCATTGCCAGTCAGGTAGGTATTACCTATCTCACATATCTCCCTGTCTGCCGGGTCAAGTGTCACGGTAGGTGGAGGTGTGACATGCAGAACTGCAAAATTGGTATATACCGGCACTCCGCATGTTCCGTCAATGACAAGCCTGTAAAGATAGTTGTTGTATGTAAGCGGTGTACCCGTAATAGCCAGTGAGTCAGTTAACGAACCACTGTAATTAATATCATCTGATATATTAGTGAATCCACCTCCTGCATTCACCTGCCACTGGTAATCAAGGCTTGTTCCCTCGGCAACAACTTTCATGTATGCAAACTCGCCTTCACATACTATGGTATCACGTGGGTGTTCGGTAATCTCAGGTGCTGTCTGTACATACAGTGTTGCCTCGGTTGTTACTGCATCCGTTCCGCAGGTTGTAGCGGTCATCCTGTACCTGTAATTATTCATGCCGCGTGTCACGCTGAATATCATCAGACTGTTCATGCTGGCACCGTAATATACTCCACCATCAACTACATCATCCCATGTACTGCCATCAAACACTTCCCATTGGTACGTAAGGTCTGTACCTGATGCCGCTGCTGTAAATGTTGCCATTGTGAACTCACACAGGGTCATATCATCCGGGTCATCAGTTATCACGGGTAGGTCACGTACCGTTACCGTAGCCGTACCATTAAGGAAAGGTGAAGGATCAAGTACCTCGCAACTGTTTGCATCGGTTATCCTGAGCAACCTGTAAGTGGTTGTTGCTACTGGTGTAACAATGATATCATCACCACTGGTGTAATCGGATACAATACCATGGTTCTCTATCTCTACCTCGAATGGTCCCGTACCTGTTCCCATAGTAACGTTCAGTATTGCCGTTTCTCCCGGGCAGATGGTGGCACCACCTGTCAGTAAGCCTGAAGGCAATGGGTTGACAAGCACTTCTACCGGGTCAGTGTATTCAGGAGTGCATATACCTGAGCGTACTTCACGGCGGTAATATGTCGTTGTGGCAATTCCTGCCGGTGGATCATAGGTAACCGCATTGGCTCCAGGTATATTAGTAAACGGACCTGCTATATTTGAAGACATCTGCCACTGGTAGGTATATGCCCCGGGGCCTCCGGTTGCCGGTGTAAGCTCAGTGATAGGAGCCGGGTCATCGCCAAAGCATATCGTCTGGTCGTCTTCTATCTCTCCCGCCAATAATGGATCGGGCTGTGTAAAGGTGATTGTTGCTTCGGCAAAACATCCATTGATATCGGTTACGCGTATCGTAACGACACCTGCTGATGCACCGAAGATACCCTGTGAGTTCACTCCCGGTGCTGCCAGGGTGGCGCCTGCCGTATTGTTCACCTCGGTAAATGTATATGGCATTGTTCCTCCCTGGGCGTAGAATGTACCGTACCCGTCGGCATCGCCATAACAGTCGAGCAACTGGTCATTGGTAGGGTTGATCTCCAGCACTTCGGGCTCAGTAAGAGTCACGGAAGCAGTCGTTATACAACCATTGGCATCGGTTACCGTTACATCATAGGGTCCTGCAACCAGGCCTGACGGGTCTTCATCGGTGCTGGTGTATGCAGCCGGGCCGGTCCATGCAAAGGAGTATGGTGCTGTACCTCCGGTTACCGTAAGGTCAATGGCACCGTCTGAAGCACCGTTGCAGCTTATATCGCGACCATTATGATCTGATGATACAACGGCAACTGCCTGCAGCGCAGCGGGAGTTGTCAGCATTATATTATAGGTGCTGATACATCCGTTGGCATCGGTCACCGTCACCATGTATGTTCCGGCAATCAGTCCCGTTAAGTCCTCATCGGTGGAATTGAATCCGCCGGGACCGCTCCATGAGTATCCATAAGGTGCCTCTCCTCCTGTTACAGTAAGGTCTATTTCTCCATCTGCCTCACCCAGGCATGATACATTCCATCCGCCGTTATAGGTAAGCGCTGTATGACTTATCACTATTGGATCTGCAACCGTTATTGTTACATCTGCTGTGGTTGTACATCCATTGGCATCGGTCACTGTAACTGTATATGTCGTTGTTGCTGCAGGTTTGGCCACCGGTGTTTTGCTGAACGGATTATTCAACCCGTCAACCGGGCTCCAGCTATATGTGTATCCTCCACCGGGAAGTTCCTCTCCGCCTGTCGGAGTTACATCAAGGTTGGCTCTTGATATCGGACATGTGCTTATCAGTGGATCATCCGTGCTGGCCACAGCTGTCAGGTCAGGCGCAACAACGATGGTAACATCATCCGTGGCTTGGCATCCGTTGGCATCAGTCACGGTTAATGTGTAAGTGGTTGTAACAGCAGGTTTGGCTACAGGTGTCGATATATTCGGATCATCAAGACCTGCAACCGGGCTCCAACTCCATGTATATCCTCCTCCTGCAAGCTCCTCGCCTCCGAAGGCTGTGGCTGACAGGTTCGACTCTGAAGACGGGCATGTGCCTATTATCAGGTCATCAGCCATGGCCGAAACATTAATGGGTGAAGCAACCTGTAAAGTTATGTTCGCCATTGTTGTACACCCGTTGGCATCGGTCACTGTTACCGTATATGTGGTCGTGACTGCCGGTTTGGCCATAGGTGTCTGTGATGCCGGGTCATCAAGTGAGCCAGCCGGGCTCCAGCTATATGTATAACCACCGCCTGCCAGCTCCTCGCCTCCTGTGGCATTCACACTGAGTGTAGCCACAGAGCTCGGACAGCTGCCTATCAGGTTATCATCAACCGAAGCTGTCGCTGTGAGCGGATCAGCCACAGTAATGGTTACCTGGTCTGTTGCTGTGCAGCCATTGGCATCAGTTACTTCTATTGTATATATTGTAGTCACATTTGGCTTGGCTACAGGGTCAGCAGCATACGGATCACTCAGGCCTGTTGAAGGAGTCCATCTGTATGTATAGCCTGCTTCACCGCCTGATGCCGTGGCATCAAGGTTGGCTACTGACGACGGGCATGTGCCTATCAGCAGGTCATCCGCACTCGCCGTTACTGCCAGGTCAGGTGCAACATTCACTGTCACATTGGCCGTAGCGGTGCAGCCGTTGGCATCGGTCACGGTCACAGTATAGGTGGTGCTGACCGCTGGCTTGGCCTGCGGACCCTGTATGGCATCATCATCAAGGGTGGTGCCGTTATTCCAGCTGTAACTGTATGGTGCTTCACCACCTGATGCCGTTGCAAACAGGTTGGCCACAGAAGTGGGACAGGTACCTATCAGGTTATCATCCGTTGTGGCGGTCACCGTGAGCGGATCCGCCACTGTAATTATTACATCTGCAGTTGTTGTGCAACCGTTGGCATCAGTCACCGTAACAGTATAAGTCGTGGTAACTGCCGGTGTGGCCACAGGTGTTTTTGATGCAGGATCATCAAGTGATGCTGCAGGTGTCCAGCTGTATGTATATCCTCCTCCTGCAAGCTCCTCACCGCCCGTAACATTTACATCAAGGGTTGTTGATGAACCCGGGCAATCACCTATCAGCATGTCACTGGCTGTTGCCGTGGCATTTAATACCGGTGCTACCTCAATGATCACATTATCTGTTGTGGTGCATCCGTTGGCATCGGTCACTGTGACCGTGTAGTTGGTTGTGATTGCCGGTTTGGCCACAGGTGTCTGTGAAGCCGGGTCATCAAGTGATGCTGCCGGTGTCCAGCTGTATGTGTATCCACCTCCTGCAAGCTCTTCACCGCCTGAGGCCGATACTGAAAGAGTTGCCATAGAGGTCGGACATGTACCTATCAGGTAGTCATCGGCTGTAGCCGTGGCCGTCAGGTCAGGCTGTACAGTTATGGTTACATCTGCTGTCGTGGTGCATCCATTACGGTCAGTCACCGTAACAGTATATGTTGTGGTCACTGCCGGCTTGGCCTGCGGAGTTTTGCTTGTTGGATTATTTAGTCCCGTAACAGGACTCCAGCTATACGTGTATCCTCCTCCCGGAAGTTCTTCTCCTCCTGAAGCGGTTACATCAAGGTTAGACACTGAAGTCGGGCATGTGCTTATAATATAGTCATCTGCTGAGGCCGTAGCCGTAAGATCAGGCTGTACCACTATCTCTACATCGGCAGTGGTCTGGCAGCCGTTGGCATCGGTCACTGTCACAGTATAAGTGGTGGTGACAGCCGGCTTGGCTTCCGGTGTTTTGCTTAATGGATCATTGAGAGTCGCAGCCGGGCTCCAGCTATAGGTATAGGCTGCTTCACCTCCGCTCACATTGACATCAAGATTGGCTAGTGATGTCGGGCATGTACTGATGATATAATCATCGGCAACTGCCGTAGCTATAAGTTCAGGAGCTACCTGTACCGTAACACTTGCTATAGTGGTGCACCCGTTGGCATCCGTTACGGTAACGGTATAAGTTGTGGTAACAGGTGGTTTGGCCACAGGTGTCTGGGATGCAGGATCATCCAGTGTGGCTGCATTATCCCACAGATAAGTGTATCCTCCTCCTGCAAGTTCCTCACCGCCTGTTGCAACCACATTAAGTGTGGCCATGGAGGTCGGACAGGTTCCTATCAGGTTATCATCAACTGAGGCTGTTGCACTGAGCGGATCTGCCACAGTTATGGTCACATCAGCCGTTGTGGTACAGCCGTTGCGGTCAGTCACCGTAACAGTGTATGTGGTAGTGACAACCGGCTTGGCTGTCGGGTTCTGTGAACTCGTGGAGCTCAGGCCAAGGGCAGGTGACCATGAATAGGTATAACCTCCTCCCATAAGCTCTTCACCGCCTGAAGCCGTTACATCAAGGACAGCTACTGAAGAAGGACAGGTGCTGATAATATAATCGTCGGCACTGGCTGTGGCAGCCAGGTCAGGCTGGACCACTATCTCTATATCGTCTGTTGTTGTACATCCGTTAAAGTCGGTCACCGTTACAGTGTATGTTGTGGTGACATCAGGTTTGGCCACAGGTGTGGCTATATTCGGATCGTCCAGTCCGTCAACCGGTGTCCAGCTGTAAGTATACCCTGCTTCTCCACCAGTGACTGTAACATCAAGGTTGGCTACTGAGGTCGGGCATGTACTCAGTATGTAATCATCAGCTGTAGCCGTTGCAGCCAGGTCAGGACGTACTTCTATAAGCACATCTGCAGTGGTGGTGCATCCATTGGCATCAGTAACCGTTACCGTATAGGTTGTTGTAACGGCAGGCTTGGCCTGAGGTGTCTGTGAAGCCGGATCATCAAGTGATGCAACCGGGCTCCAGCTGTATGTGTATCCCCCTCCTGCAAGCTCCTCGCCACCGGATGCTGTAACATCAAGGTTGGCAACAGAGGTCGGGCATGTGCTCAGTATATAATCATCTGCCGAAGCGGTGGCCGTAAGTGCAGGCTGTACGGTTATAAGTATATCATCTGTTGTTGTGCAACCATTGGCATCGGTCACCTCAACGGTATATGTTGTGGTATTGTTGGGCTTGGCCACCGGTGTCTGAATATAAGGATCATCAAGACCGGTAGTCGGGCTCCAGCGGTAGGTATATCCTGCCTCTCCACCTCCGACAATGGCACCCAGGTTAGCAACTGAAGACGGACAGGTGCTTATGATATCATCATCTGTAATGGCTGTTACCGTAAGTTCAGGAGCAACATCTATCGTGATATTACCGGTGGTTGTACAGCCGTTAGCATCAGTCACTGTAACTGTATAGGTTGTGCTTACCGCGGGCTTGGCCACGGGGTTGATCTTGTTGGGATCATCCAGTGTGCCGGCATTGTCCCAGAGGTAAGTAAATCCTCCTTCTCCACCGGTGACTGTGGCCATCAGTGTAGATGTGCTTGACGGACATGTGCCTATCAGCTCATCACTGGCCGTAACTGTCACAGTCAGTGGATCAGCCACGTTAATAGTTACATCAGCCGTTGTTGTGCAGTTATTGGCATCCGTCACGGTTACTGTGTAGGTGGTTGTAACTGCCGGCTTGGCTACCGGGTTCTTTGATGCCGGGTCGTCGAGCGATGCTGCGGGAGTCCATGAATATGTGTATCCTCCTCCGGCAAGCTCCTCCCCGCCAAAAGCACTGACATTCAGTGTGGCCACTGAAGCCGGACAGGTGCCTATAATATAATCATCTGCTGTTGCTGTAGCCACCAGGTCGGGCCTTACCATAATGGTCAAATTGGCCGTGGCCTCACATCCGTTAACATCAGTTACCGTAACAGTATATATGGTCGTTGATGTTGGCTTGGCAACCGGGGTAGCTGAGGCCGGGTCATCAAGTGAGCCGGCCGGGCTCCAGCTATAGGTATAGCCTGCCTCACCCCCGGAGGCTACAACACTCAGGTTGGCCACCGAAGTGGGGCATGTACTTATAATATAATCATCAGCCGTTGCAGTGGCCGTAAGCGGCGGCTGCACGGTTATAAGTATATTGTCTGTCGCCTGGCATCCGTTGGCATCAGTAACAGTCACTGTGTAAGTTGTTGTAGCTGATGGCTTGGCAACGGGGTTCTGAATGAACGGGTCACTCAGTCCTGCGGTAGGACTCCAGCTGTAGGTATATACTGCTTCACCACCGCCAACCGTGACATCAAGGTTGGCCACTGAAGTGGGACAGGTACTTATTATATCATCATCCGTCGAGGCAGTGGCTGTAAGTGGTGGGGCTATATCCACAACAACATCGTCTGTTGCTGTGCATCCATTGGCATCGGTCACCGTTACTGTATAGGTTGTGGTTACGGCTGGCTTGGCCACGGGATTGCGCAGTGTTGCATTGTCCAGTGTCCCGGCATTGTCCCAGAGGTAGGTATATCCACCCTCACCACCTGTTACGGTGGCATCGAGCTGTGCTGTTGATGCCGGACAATCACCTATTAAAGGATCATCAACTGCTGCCGTAACTGCAAGGTCGGGAGCAACGGTAATGGTTACATCATCCGTTGTCTGGCATCCATTGGCATCAGTCACCGTTACAGTATATGTGGTAGTAACCGCAGGCTTGGCCTCAGGGGTCTTACTCAATGGATCATCCAGACCAGTTGTCGGGCTCCAGCTATAGCTGTACCCTCCGCCGGCAAGCTCCTCACCTCCGTTAACATTAACGTCAAGGTTTGCCACTGAAGTTGGGCATGTGCCTATTATATTGTCATCGGCAAATGCTACTGCTGTCAGAGCAGGACGCACCTCTATCTGTAGGTTGTCATTTGTAGTGCAACCATTCGCATCTGTGATGGTAAGAGTATAGGTAACTGTCGAACCGGGTTTGGCCGTTGTGGTCAGGGCATTCGGATCGGCAAGTCCACCTGCCGGGCTCCATGAATAAAGATATCCTCCTCCTGCAAGCTCAACACCTCCTGAAGGAGTTCCCGTAATAAGTGCATCCGATGTAGGACAACTTCCGATGATATAATCATCAGCCGAAACTGTAAGTGAAAGCGCTGTTGGCTCGGTAAGAGTGTACGAGTCAATATAATCACAGCCGTTGGCATCGGTAATGATTACATCATAGGTGCCGGCTGTGAGGCCTGTCTGGGTACCGTTATCAGCTGCATCCAGACCACTTCCATCTAACGTGCTCCATGCATACACATAAGGGGCTGTGCCTCCGCTGACGGTAAGCTGTATGCTTCCGTTGGAACCGTCGTAACAGCTTATATTATGACTGCCCTCCGGGCTTGATGACAGCGCTGCCGTAACGGAAATGGCTGAGGGCTCGGTAATGGTTATTGTTGCCTGGTCAGTACATCCATTATCATCAACAACTTCAATGGTAACTTCACCGGCACCACCGTCAATGAAGTCAATGGAATTGGCTCCCGGGACATTTATGGTGGCTACGGCTGTATTGCTTATAGTGTTAAAGGTAAACGGCGACGTTCCTCCTGATACGGTAAAGGTGCCCGTGGCAGTTGTTGCCCCGTTACAGAGAAGGGCTACATTACCGGAAGTGCTCAGATCAATTACCAGTGGCTGTGTAATGTTAACAAAACCTGTCTGCGTGCATCCGTTGACATCGGTTACCATTACATTATAAGTTCCTGCAGCCAGGCTTGTTATATCCTCTGTGTTGGCAGTGAATCCACTGGGCCCTGTCCATGCAAATCCATAAGGACCGTTACCTGTAACCTCAAGGTCAATCTCACCACTGTTGTCTCCGTTGCATAGCAGGTGCGTTGGTGTAAGTGTAAGTACAGGGCGCTCATTCACGGTGATATCTGCACTGCCAAGAAGCGTGCCTTCACATCCGTTTGCATCGCTTAGTGAAACAAGGGTATAGCTTGTTGTTATTGCCGGTGATACGGTGAATGTATATACGGCTGTTGGATGACCGTTAATTGTAACAGGTGTTGTACCGTCGGTATAGGTGAAATCAAATGGTGCAGTGCCGGTAAATGTGAGCGTGATAACCGTGCTTTCTCCCTCACATATATCGGTCGTACCTGTAACTGTGCCTGTTGGAACAGTATGGTAGCTTACAATAGCACTGCCGCTGCCTGTGTTAGCACAACCTGTAATATTGTCAACCACCGAAGTGATTGTGTATGTACCTGCTGTGTTGGTCAGTAATGTATATGGATTATCGGTAGTGCTTATGGCAGGCTGGTCTATGCCGTTAATGGCGTATACAAATGTGTAATCACCCGAACCTGTAAAGCTAACCTGCAGGGGCTGTTCATCCTCCACGCAGATAGTACCACCGTTACTGATCGTTGCCGTGGGCAACGGTTCAACGGTAACGGCAAACGGGTTATGATCGGTGATACATCCTGCGGCTATCACCTCACGAACCGATATTGTCCCACCGTTAATGCCAAAGGTGATGGTCACCTCGTTGGCCGACGGATCGCCCTGGATGGCCGCACCTGCCGGGATGCTCCACTGGTAAGTTGAACCGGCGTTGAACGGTACGCTGTAGGTTTCCGTCTGGTAAGCACATACATTATTATCGCCTGTGATATTCTCGGGTGCAACCGGGTCAAAAACCTCAACGTTAAGGATATTGGGGTCAGAGGAACAACCGTATGAGTTGGTCTCAACCATGGTTATATCCCCGATTCCTGCTGATGCTGCAGCATTTATAATTATGGCGTTCGTATTGAAGTCAAAGGTTTTTATTCCAACCGAAGCAGGAACGGTCCATGTATAAATCGAACCCGGGTTTGAAACAACATTGTAGACAATATTTATTTCACCTGCACATAGCTTATCCCTCCCGGAGATTGGATTGGGTGATGGTTCCGGGTTAATAGTGATAACGACCGGTAATGTTTCACCAACACAGCTGAATGCACTCTCAGGCGTAACATAATAGGTGGCAGTAATGGGAGCTCCGGTATAGTTAACAAGTGCTTCCGTGATATGGTAGGTTCCTGCCGGATCGGCAGCCACCCCGCTTTGTGCCGTACCCTGTGCTGAAGCATCACTCATTGTTGGTGCAGGCCAGCTGAAAGTTGTTCCTGCAGGTGTGTTTGCCGGAACAAGTAATATTTCCTTATTAATTGGTACCCTGCTGCAGGCTGTGCCTGTCTGCCCGGGCACTATGACAGGCTCGGGCCTTATGGTTATGGTAATATCAACTGCATCACCAAAGCAGTCAGGTGCCAGTACAGGCTGTACACGGTAAACAACCGTCTTGTTCACACCTGTCAGGTTGGTATAAATATCGTTCTGCAGGTAATCAGCAGCCGCAGTGGGTTCAGGAACTGCAGCATTACTGCCTCCGACTCCCAGGGTGGGATCAATGGTGACACTTATTATATTATAATGGCTGGGTGTTACGCTTCCTGCTGCTTCTGCCAGTACCAGTCCTATAGGCTCATCGGAACAGGCAAAACGGTCAAGGTTCGGATCAAGCACAGGCTCAGCAGCAACTGTAAGAATTATTGTTGAAAGATCTCCTGTACAGCCCGTTGCGCTCACCTTTGGAATAATATCATATTCCACGGTCAATATGGAACCGGTGACATTGGTAAATATGTCATTATATATTGCATCTGCCGGCTGGTCTGCTCCGGGTGTTGCATTTGAACCGCCGGGAGTTATACCTGCATCAATGCGTATGTCAACTATTTCAAACAGGTTAGCTGTAATATTTGTGGCACTTAGCGTAATGCCTGTTATATTGCTACTACATATGGTTTTGTCAAGATTTGCCAGTATAGGCTCAGGATGTACGGTGACCGTAATAACCTCGGGATCTCCCTGGCACCCGTTTGTACTAACCGGCACCACCGTATATTCCACGTTTACATCTGCCCCCGTAAGATTTGTAAACGCATCATCAGCGATAACATTGGCTGCAAGGCCATTACCCGTGGCAGGTGCACCTGCAGATGCAGTAAGCCCGTTCTGGTCGATGACTGTAATATTGAAGCTTATTGCAATTCCTTCGACATCTGTCAGAATAATACCCGTTGGCTCATCACTGCATATATCAATGTCGCCTACATTAAGATCGGGTTCACTGTGTACCGTGAGTGTTACTGTTTCCGGATCGCCCACACAACTGTTGGCACTTACCGGTCTGACTGTATAAATTACATTAACATCGGCTCCCGTCTTATTTGTCCATGCATCATCAGCAATAATATTAGCTGCAAGCCCATTACCCGTGGCCGGTGATCCTGCTGATGCTGGCAGTCCATTGGTATTTATATTGGTAATATTATAGCTTGTTGCTATTCCATTTACATCACTCAGGGTGATTGCCGAAACCTCATCACTGCAAACAGTATTGCTTAAGCTGTTTAGAACAGGTTCAGGATTGACAGTGATAGTTACAAGTTCAGCCTCTCCTTCACAATTATTTGCGCTTACGGGCACAATGGTATATACCACGTCAACTGCTGCTGCCGTGGTGTTAGTATAGGCATCATCGGCTATAACGCTTGCCGCCAGGCCGTTACCCGTGGCCGGGGCTCCCGCAGAGGCGGTCAGTCCGTTGAAATTAATATTGGTGATATTATATGCTGAGGCTATGCCATCTGCATCACTCAGCGTTATTCCTGTTGCCTCGTCGCTGCAAACAGTGGCACCTGCTACAGTGAGATCAGGCTCGGGATGGACGGTAACGGTTATGACCTCCGGGTCGCCTTCGCACCCGTTTGTACTTACAGGTACTACGGTATACAATACATTCACATCAGCTCCGGTAAGATTGGTAAACGCATCATCAGCAATGACATTGGCTGCAAGGCCATTACCGGTGGCAGGTGCACCTGCTGATGCAGTAAGCCCGTTCTGGTCGATGACTGTAATATTGTAGCTTGTTGCAATTCCTTCAACATCTGTTAGTGTAATACCTGTGGGCTCATCGCTGCATATATCTGTGTCTGCAACATTAAGGTCAGGCTCACTGTGAACCGTGAGTGTTACTGTCTCCGGATCGCCCACACAATTGTTACCACTAACCGGTCTTACAGTGTAAACAACATTAACATCGGCTCCCGTCTTATTTGTCCATGCATCATCAGCAATAACATTTGCTGCCAGTCCGTTTCCTGTGGCCGGTGCTCCTGCTGATGCAGTAAGTCCGTTGGCATTAATATTGGTAATATTATAACTTGTGGCTATTCCATTTACATCACTCAGTGTTATCGCTGCTGGTTCATCACTGCAAACAGTATTGCTTAGGCTGTTGAGAACAGGTTCAGGATTGACCGTTATGGTTACCAGTTCAGCCTCTCCCTCACAATTGTTGGCACTTACGGGCACAATGGTATAAACCACGTCAACTGCTGCAGCCGTGGTGTTAGCATAGGCATCATCGGCTATAACGCTTGCTGCCAGGCCGTTACCTGTGGCCGGTGATCCAGCGGAGGCTGTCAGTCCGTTGAAATTGATATTGGTGATATTATATGTTGAGGCTATTCCATCTGCATCACTAAGAGTTATTCCCGTAACCTCATCACTGCAGACAGTTGTGCCTGTTACGTTGAGATCAGGTTCGGGATGGACGGTAACGGTGATAATTTCAGGATCTCCTTCGCATCCGTTTGTGCTTACAGGTACTACAGTATATAGTACATTCACATCTGCACCTGTAAGATTGGTAAACGCATCATCGGCAATGACATTGGCTGCAAGTCCGTTGCCTGTAGCCGGTGCTCCTGCAGAGGCAGTAAGACCGTTCTGGTTGATGACTGTAATATTAAAACTCGTAGCTATCCCTTGCACATCTGTCAGCGTAATACCCGTTGGCTCATCACTGCATATATCTATATCGGCCACATTAAGGTCTGGCTCACTGTGCACCGTTAGTGTAACTGTCTCAGGATCGCCCACACAATTATTGGCACTTACCGGTCTGACCGTATAAATAACGTCAACATCTGCTCCTGTCTTGTTGGTCCATGCATCATCAGCAATGACATTTGCTGCAAGTCCATTTCCCGTGGCCGGCGATCCTGCAGAGGCGGTCAGCCCGTTGGCATTTATATCGGTTATATTATAACTTAGTGCTATTCCATTTACATCACTCAGTGTGATTGCTGAAACCTCATCACTGCAAACAGTATTGCTAAGGCTGTTAAGAACAGGCTCAGGATTTACTGTTACTGTTACCAGTTCAGCTTCTCCCTCACAATTGTTGGCGCTTACAGGTACAATAGTATATACAACGTCAACCGGCGCAGCCGTTGTGTTTGTATAAGCATCATCTGCAATAACATTTGCCGCAAGGCCGTTACCTGTGGCCGGGGCGCCCGCAGAGGCAGTCAGCCCGTTGAAATTGATATTGGTGATATTATACGCTGAAGCTATGCCATCTGCATCACTCAGCGTTATTCCCGTTGCCTCATTGCTGCAGACAGTTACATCGCCTACATTAAGATCAGGCTCGGGATGTATGGTAACAGTTATAATTTCCGGATCTCCTTCGCATCCGTTTGTACTTACAGGTACTACAGTATATAGTACATTCACATCTGCGCCTGTAAGATTGGTAAACGCATCATCAGCAATAACATTGGCTGCGAGCCCATTGCCTGTTGCGGGTGCTCCTGCGGAGGCAGTAAGACCGTTCTGGTTTATGTTTGTAATATTAAAGCTTGTAGCTATTCCCTGTACATCAGTAAATGTAATCCCCGTAGGCTCATCACTGCATATATCAATGTCGCCTACATTCAGGTCGGGTTCAGGCTGAATGGTCAGGGTAATATCCTCTGCATTCCCTGTGCATCCCTTATCGCTTTCAGGAACTATTGTATATACCACATCCACATTGCCCGCAGTTTTGTTTGTCCAGGCATCATCAGCAATGACATTGGCTGCAAGACCTGTTCCGGTTGCAGGTGATCCTGCTGATGGAGACAATCCGTTATTTACAATATTTGTAATATCATATGTTACTGAAAGAATGCCGAATGCTCCTGCATTATCTATTCCAAGTGTTACACCGCTTGCTTCATCGCTGCAGAGTGTTGTTGATCCGTCTGTTAGGTCAGGCCTGCTGTTCACAACTATTGTGGCTGTGCTTCCAAGATCACCGAAGAAGTTATTACATGCATCCTCTATTTGAGTGATATTATAGTCATGTGACCCTGCTGCAAGTCCCATTCCAAGGTCAAGTGTATATGAATAGCCGTTAACGACTATTGTTCCCACACCATTATCTATTGTAACATCAAATGGAGGCACTCCATCTATTATCTCAATCTGGAGCTGTGCATTGACTCCCGTACACAGAGGTGTGGCAACAGGTGTAAGTGTTGCCCTGTCGGGAAGAATACCTACTGTAATAACGGCACTTCCCGTGAGGGATGTTGCCGTACAACTATTTGCATCGGTTACTGATACCAGTGTATATGTTGTGGTTTCCGTAAGGGATGCTGTCGTAATATCTGAACCTGAAGTATAATTATTTTCTGTTAAGCTGGTTGTACCTCCCGTGTCTGTAGCATCATATTCTACGGTATACGGACCCACACCCCCCGTTATATCAACCTGGATGGTGGTGCTTAAGTTGGCACATATGCTGTGATCTGAGCCAATATTTGCACTTTGAACATGCGGGTAGACTGATATTGTACTGGTTGCAGATACACCTGTACATCCATTATCATCTATTACGGTGTAGATAAGATCAAAATCCGTCGGAACAAGCACTGAAGGAGCTGTAAAGACTGGATCCTCGATTGATGCATTATCTAGGTATGCAGCTCCTGTCCCTGACCATGCGTGAGTAGTAACTGAACTTGCACCGATACCCAGATTAGGCTCACCGTCAATTATAACAGTTTCGTCAAAGCAATGAGGTCCGGCATCTGCAGTAATAGTTGGTGAGGGTTCCTCATTGCGTATGATTTGGAGGCTTGCATCTGTATCGGCACAGATTCCCAGTGCACTTGATATTGTCCATGTAAATGTATGTGTCCCGTAATTAACATTGGTTACCGTGGATGTAGGATCGTTAGGATCGGTTATTGTCCCTGTAAAACCACCTGATAATGTCCAAAGCCCTGATCCGCCATCAGTTACAGCATTACCCGTAAGGGTATATGTTGTTGTTTCACATTCTTCCTGGGTTCCTCCCACACTTGCTGCAGTGGGCTGAACATCACGTCTTATGGTATGAACGGCCGAAACGGAGTCGCATCCGTTATGTTCGGAGTAGACCGACCACCTGAAATGATTGTCTCCCTGCCAGAGACCTGATACCCCCGATGTGGCACTTGAAGGGGTTGTGATTGTTGGTTCAGCTGTGCCTGTTTCCTCACGTACAACAATATTGTCAAAATAGTGGTATTCGGCAGTACTGTTTTCAAGTACTCTAATAACTATCTGAAGGGTATTCCCTGACAGTCCGGTTACTGAAGCTGTCCGTGTTCCGAAATCATTCTGGTTGTTACCGTTGGTTGTGAAATAAGTCTGACTGCCTCCATTTAATCTGTAATAAACTCTGATATAGTCATTTGACTCAAGGTTTCCTGCTTCTTCAAGAGAAACAGATGCCTTCACCGATGAATATGTAGAGATATTGAAAACTTCAGACTCCCAAACACCTTCTGTCCCGGTACCCCTTGCAACTATTCTGTGATTTTCAGTCCTGAAGTAAGTGTAAGCATCGGGGGTCACCCCTGATGTTGTCCACTGGTCACCCGAAGTTGATCCTTCCGGATTTTCACTGAAAGTCTCCTGCCATACAAGGTTATTGATAAATGTCCATTCTCCGGAGGCATTGTTTAGCAGGTCGTTGCCTCCAGTGTTCCCCTGCAGGTTGGCTGTCGTGGAGTTACATATATCCTGGCGTGCACCGACGGTTGCTGTGGGTGTCCAGTCAACAAAAAGCACTTTGCTATCAGACGTTTGTGCGCATGGACCATTACCTGTAGCTCTGAGAGTAAGTGTAACTGCGTTCCCAATATCACCCGGAGTAGGTGTATATGTTGGAGTAAGTGTTCCCTGGCCAGCAGTGATTGATCCTGCCCCGTTTTCTGTCCAGTGTAGAGTATTATAATTACTTGCCGTGGCATCATTAATGGTATAAATATCACCCTGGCATATTGCATCATCAGCACCTGCATAAGCTGTCGGTGCTGTAACCACTGTAATAACTATATCATCGGATGCAGCAGGGCATGGGCCCGGAGGATTATTTGTAGTCAGTGTTATAGTTACTGTTCCAGCACTAATATCATTAGGTCCGGGACTATAAGTTGTTGTCATATCCCCCGTATTCCCGAATGAACCATCCCCTGATGTCGACCATGTAGCCGAAGTTGCACCACCTCCGAATGAACCGTTTGTATTATATGAAGTATTTGAACATATAGTTGCTGTTGCAGGACCTGCATCAACCACAGCAGGTTCTCCTATAAAAACATCAATAGGATCAGAAAGAGGGCTTGGGCAATTGGTTGGAGCTACGCCATAAGACCTTACAGTGTATTCACCTGTTTCAGAAACGTCGGTCAGGGTAATTGTATTTGATGTCTCCCCGCCAACCGGTGTGCCGTTCCTGTACCACCGGTAATATGCAACCGCGGGTGGTGCATGCGGATCGGCAGTAAGAGTGATTGAAGAAATGCCATCATAACAAAAATCAGGATTGTCTCTTGTTATCGTTGGCTGATCTGGAATAGGGTTAATGGTTATTGTAATCTCTGTTGGAGGACTTTCACAAAGGTCTCCGGCAAGCTGCTGGTCTGTAACATAATAAGTATAGACACCAGGAGTGGTCAGCCCGGGGTCGTAGGTATCACCCGTTGTTATAAAGCTCATTGCGTCATTATACCAGTGGAATTCACCTTCAGGTGTACTGGAAGGATCGAGCAGAGTGCTTTCTCCTGTACATAAGTCCAGGTCATCAATTGTTGGAGCATCAGGTGCATCAACAATCAGGATATCTATATAGGTATTAACATAATCAGGATCTGCCCAGTTACATTTATTCCAGTTTTTCAGGTAAACCCTGAAATATTGACCGGCGACACTTGTAGAAGGTATTGTAATACTCTCACTCAGATCACCCGGTTCATTGGGAATTGGTTCATACCTGTCGCTTGTCTGACCACCTGACGAGTTAGCATTACCTAAATTGGATATTACAACATTTCCTGTAATTGTATTTGTGACTGTCCCTGTTGGATCTTCACCATAAAGCCACTCCAGTGCCCTTGGATCAGTATTGGCGGGAGCTGGATCACCATTCATAAAGGTAGGACTCTGGCAATTCCAGGTACTGTTATCACGTAAAACAATTGTAGTTTCAGTGCCTTCACATATCTCGATAAGCGTACTTCCGTCATCATCATTCACAATCTCCAGGAAACCATCCCCATCATCCGGTATATCCCTTCCATGAATAATAGCGGCCGTACTGAACTGTTTTACGACAGTTGGGCTACAGGCACTGGTCACAACTGCGTAGACTTCATAATTGCAATCTAAAGTTGTAAAGTAGGTATGACTAAATGTTTTAGGTATAAATGGTTGGGGATCCCCATCAGTTGAGTACCACGTGGTATCTTGACTATCCCCCCAATCAATATAAAATTCTGTACCCGGGTAAACGCCTGAAACATCGGGATCAGCATCAAAAATTGTAAATCTCAATGTCAATTCAGCTCCCAGATTCACACACTCCTCCGGCTGAACATAACCAAAGTCCATATCTATTGCAGGGCAGGGTGGAGTTGTAACAAAAATTCTTGATACAGATGTTAATGTCCCTGTTGAGATCTCTTCTGCAACTACCCATATCGTATATGGATGATTATAAGTAATTGCTTCCGTTTCTCCGAAGATTGTCTCAATATAATCTGTACCAACAAGACCTCCCGTATATGTAACTGTTCCATTGTCTATTATCGAACCATATGGAAGTGTTGCTGTTGACCAGTTTTTAATAGTGCCTTCACTTGGGTATGGAGAAGGATTATGATTAAGGGGGAAAACACAATAATAAACGTAACTTGGTCTATCAAGATTAAAAGATAACTCTAATCTTAGAGGATAAGGATCAACATCTGGTCCACTATTCCAAATAGGCTGAGCTGAAAGATTATATAAACCAAGATAATAAACAATAAATAAAAATATTATCTTAAAATTCTTAAAACTCCTGAAATGCTTGTAAATTAATACCGAAGGCCTTTCCATAGCGGTTGAATTTGGTGAATACTGTGTCTTCCATATCTACTTTTAAAAATAATATTTAACCAAATTGAAGATGACGGAATATCCCATACTAGATATGGTAGAATCAAGACTGTAAGATAATAAAAAAGGTTGCACGGGATTTTGGTGCAACCGGTAACTAATTTTTAGTTGTAAGCTAATTACTTATCAGGGACTTAGCTGAAA
>Ga0315547_1001124_pt1 | contig 22279 bp, 20 predicted proteins | sample SalMarSW160240MG_2_FD_202542 | JGI IMG/M metagenome (GOLD analysis project Ga0315547, IMG submission 202542) | Salt marsh sediment microbial communities from the Plum Island Ecosystem LTER, Massachusetts, United States - Salt Marsh Sediment SW1601-240 ...
CGGTTCTCGGTCTCCAGCTCCTTCAGTCGGCGCAGTTGTGATTGGTCTATCCCGCGGTACTTGTTTCGCCAGCGATGGACTGTCGCTTCCGAGACGCTGTACTCCCGGCATACTGCGGCAATGGCTTCGCCTGCCTCCACTCCTCGTAAGATCCTGATGATCTGCTCTTCTGTGTACCGCTTCCCCTTCTTCATGAGTGGATCCTCCTTCTCCTCGTATCCTACTCGATCCTCTCACTTAATGTGGTACAGTTTTCGGGGGGAAGGTCACTTACGATCCCGTTTTGTCTTCAAGTGCGCGAGCAACACGGGCAAGTCCTTGTAATGAGACAAACGCTGGAATCCCTCCTCGGCCGACAACAACCCCGTCGCCAGCCATCGCGCTGCTTGGTCTGTCTCAACACGCCACCGATTTACACGACCGCTACTGAGCCTGTTGCTCAAACTTCTTAGCGACCATCTAAGGAGGGTTCTCTCACTCCGCATCACTCGAAGCGGGTCACTTCTTCGCTACTTTACCCCTCCCGAGTCCCCGCAAGCAGGGACCAACGAGGTTCCCATTCCTCTCTTTAAGCCCAGCAGACCGGCCTCCGCCACCTGCTCGGAGGAATCTTGCCGCTTCGCCATAGCTTCAACAGATCGTGCGCCGCACAGATCAACCGCCATTCGCTCCTCACGGCCGATACCCCCCGTCGCATGAACCCGCTACATGAACGCCCTTCTTTGATCTGTCCAAACACCGGTTCCACCGTCTGCGAACGCATCTTGTACAGCGCCTTCCCTCGTTTCGTGAGCAGTCTGCGCTCCATCCGCTCCTTCACCGTTGCACACTTGGGGATTCGTCCCCGTGGGCATATGGCTTCATTCATCGCTTGTCGTTGCTTGTGGTCCTTCGTCGTCGCCAGCAACAGCTCCGGCCCGTCTGGAGCCAGCCGCCGGATGTTCTCTTCGCTGTAGTATCCAGCATCCGCTACTACTACCCCAATCTTCTGCTTCACCCCGGCAGCGGCTAACTCCTCACTCGCCTGGTTGATCATCGGGTGTAACTGCTTGACATCGTTCTGCTGTTGCCTCACCTCGGCGGAAACGATGATCTGCTCCTTTGTCACCATCGCCTGTGCGTTGTAGCCCTGGATGTACCCGTGACGGGTCTTCATGATCCGACTGTCAACGTCCGTCAGATTGGCCTTGGCTTCCGGGTCGGGCACCCCATCCAACTCCTTTGGTTTCCGCCCTCGCTTCTTCTTGCCGGTCACCTGTTCCTCTTCCGTGCGCGCCTCGATCTTCTCTCGCTTCTCAGCCGCCTTCTCCCGGGCTTGCCGATCGAGTTCCTGCTTCGCGCGCCGTAAGGCCGCCAAACGACTCGCCCGGTGTGCTAATTCGGTCGGAAGCTCATCCCCACGGCGATCTTTCCCGTAGCGGGCATCTTCCTCTGCATCCACCGCTTCCGCTTCGCCCAGCATCCGCTCGACTTCCTTGTGCAGATATTCATAGGTGCGATTCGCCGCCAGGGAGGCGTTCCCCTTGACCTTCGTCCCATCAAGGGCCAGGAGACCAACCTTGACCAGTCCCGCCGCAACACACAGCCGCAGCACCTCGGTGAACAGATCAGCCAGTTCCTTCTCAAACTCCTTCCGAAACCGGCAGATCGTCGAGTAGTCCGGCTTCTGATTCGCGGTGATCACCCGAAACGCTACGTCCACTTCGCACGCCTGCTCAATCTGCCGCGAAGACCGTACCCCCAGGCAGTAGGCATACAGCAGCAGTGACACCATCATCCCCGGCTCGTACGCTGCTCGACCCCATCCATCCACGCGGTACTTGCGGTAGTAGGGAGCAAGGTCCATCTCCTGCACCGCGTCCAGGATGAACCACGCCAAGTGATCCCCAGACAGCCAATCCCTCATCGATACCGGCAGCAGATACATCTGGTCACGATCGCATTCAATGAAGTTGTACGCCATCTCGCCCCCTCTCTAAGTCTGCTTTATTCTACCAGCAAGTGATGGGGGGAGGGAAGTGGTTTGTGCAACAGGCTCTGCGGTGGCCTCGATATGGACCCACGCTAAAGTGGGAAGAGCCTGATTAGTTTCCCACCGCACCCCCCTATCAACATATTCGGCGATAATTTCTGTCTTCCTGTTGATATCCTCCTCTCTATGCATAATGGTTCTCCTAAATTGCCGAATCTAACTGCTTGCTTCAACGTCGAAAGATTTCGACATCGTCCCACTCATCACAGGGTAAAGTTCCTTGTAGAGTTGATACCTTTCTTCGTATTTCCTGACATTCTCTGAGATTGGATCCACGGAGTTTAGGGGTTTAACCACAGCCTTTACAGCTTCTTCAAGATCTTCATAGCTTTTTGATCCCACTGCTGCGAGGATGCCTGCGCCAAATGCCGGTCCTTCATTTGTGCTAAGCACACTCACTCTGATATTAAGGATATCAGATATTATCTGAACCCAGAATCCACTCTTCGTACCGCCTCCAACAACTCTTGCATCCACTATCTTAAGCCCATAGGTCCTCGCTATCTCGATTGAGTCTCTCATCGAATACGCGACGCCTTCAAGGATACTGCGGACGAAATGTCCCTTTTTGTGTCTCAAAGAGATGCCGAAGAAAACACCACGTGCCTTTGCATCCATATGTGGAGTGCGTTCACCGTTGAGATAGGGAAGATAATAAACTCCTTCGCTACCAAGGGGAGTACTCTGTGCCTCATCGAGAAGAAGATCATAGGCATCTCTTCCCGTCACCTTGGACATTGATACTTCAGATTCACCAAATACCTCTTTGAACCATTTCAGGGAGAGCCCTGCAGAGAGGGTAACCCCCATGTTGCACCATAAGTTTCCGGCGTGACTGAAAAAATGGAGTCTTCCTAGAGGATCTCTCTTCTGGGGATTAGAGGTTGGCAGAAAGATAACACCAGAGGAACCTATACTGATTAGCATCTGTCCTTCAGCAATAACACCCGCTCCCAGAGCACCGCAGGCATTGTCCGCACCTCCCGCAATCACCAAGCAATCTTCATTAATCCCCGTCAATTCAGAGACTCTCCTCAACACTTTCCCGACTACATCCGCCGAAGCGATGACTTCGGGAAAGATATCCATTCTAAGGCCTATTGCTTCAATGATATCTTCAGCCCATTCCCGGTTCACGACATCGAACAATCCTGTCCCGGATGCATCTGTTGCTTCAGTACAAACCCTGCCTATGAGGCGATAATTTATATAATCTTTGGGGAGTAACACTTTCCAGAGCTTGTCATAGTTTCCCGGCTCATTCTCTTTAAGCCATAGTATTTTGGGGGCCGTAAAACCTTCGAGAGGCAGATTTTGCACCTCTTCAAGCAATAGCTCTTTACCTATTTTCTCTTCGATTTCTCGCCTCTGATTAAATGTCCTTGTGTCATTCCAGAGTATTGCTGGTCTTATGACCTTACCCTTGCGATCAAGGAAAACAGAACCGTGCATTTGGCCACTCAATGCAAGAGCGGTTACTCCATGTGCTCCCCCGAGAAAATTGATAGCAGATCTTATCGATTTTAAAACAGCATTCCACCACTCACTGGGCTTTTCTTCTGACCATCCAGGCTTGGGAGTATAGAGTTTGTATCCTTCAAAATGTCTGAAGAGGACTCTCCCTTCCTTTGATAAAACGAGAAGTTTCACGCCCGTTGTTCCAAGATCTATTCCTAGAAGCATCTGAATCCGTCCTATTCCGATCTATAAATTTGAGACGTAGCCAAGTATGCATTGGTTTATCAACGCTTCCAATTCTTCCTGTCTTCCAGAGGTATTAGTAATCTCTCTTTTGTCTATAATATATTCTTCCAAGCTCTTGAAATTTGCTTTTTCAGAAATTATGTCTTTCCCGACGCTTTCGTTGTAGCTAGAATATCTCTTGGAGACAATTTCGTCGAGTACACCATCGTCTATCATTTCGTAGGCTATCTTCCATCCTGCGGCAAATGTATCCATCCCCGCTATGTGGGATGTGAAGAGATCCTTTGGTGTGAAAGAACCTCTCCTCACTTTCGCATCGAAGTTGAGCCCGCCGGAATGCAGCCCACCGTTTTTAATGACTTCGTACATAGCAAGAGTTGTTCCGTAAATGTTAGTTGGAAACCTGTCAACATCCCAACCAACCAAGGGATCACCCTGGTTTGCGTCAATGCTTCCGAGCTTCCCATTGAGGCGAGCGTATCTCAATTCATGCTGGAAGGTATGACCTGCAAGAGTTGCATGATTCGCCTCAATGTTCAGCTTGAAGTAATCTGAAAGGTCATATTGTTGGAGGAAAGCTATAGCGGCTGCAACGTCGAAGTCATACTGATGCTTTGTCGGTTCCCTTGGCTTGGGCTCTATGAGGAATTGTCCCTCAAATCCGATTTCTTTGGCGTAATCTACAGCCATATGTAGAAATCTTGCCATGTTTTCAAGTTCAAGTTGCATATCGGTGTTCAACAAAGTTTCGTATCCCTCACGCCCTCCCCAAAAGACATAATTTTGAGCGCCTAATTCCTTTGCAACTTCAAGTGCTTTCTTAACTTGGGCAGCCGCGTAGGCGAAGACATCAGCATTTGGAGAGGTAGCGGCACCATGCACATACCTCGGGTTAGAAAACATGTTAGCAGTTACCCACAGGACTTTGATGGGACTGGTCTTTATGTGCTCTTTTATCCTTCTAAAAATAACATCCAGATTTCTGTTCGTCTCCCTGAGAGTATCCCCCTCTGGCGCGATGTCTCTGTCATGGAAACAGAAGTATTCGACACTTAATTTCTCACAGAATTCGAAGGCCACATCTACCTTCGCCAGCGCGAGATCCATGGGATCTGTTATTTTTGACCACGACCTCATCATTGTCCCTACGCCAAAGGGATCAGAACCATTGTAATTAAAAGTGTGCCAGAAGGCTACAGCAAACCTCAAATGCTCTGACAGCTTCTTAGCGCCTATGACCTCGTCCGGATTATAATATTTAAAAGATAGCGAGTTTCTTGATTTTGGGCCTTCGTACTGTATTTTTGGAAGTTCAAGGAAATCCATGATTTTTCCCTTTATTCAATCCTAACTCCTGAAGAGATGGCTTTATCAACAAAGCGGAAAGCAGTCATCAAAATATCCGCCAATCCTAACAATGCACTCTTCAAGCAAAATTTGCGGTATCAGCTGTAAGGCCCCTTTTAGCATGTTGTTTTGGCCTGCCCCCTATGACTGTACCACCTGTAAGTAGAGACCGGCCGTTTTCTTTGCCTGACGTTCCTTGTCGATCTCCCGTGTGCGTTGGTGGGTAGAAGGCCGTCCCCGTTCCAGCAGAGGAATCCTGACTCCATCTCGGAACTGCACAGGTGTCAGATACCCCAAGGAGCTATGGGGACGCTGTTCATTGTACTGCTTCCGCCACCTCTGCGTCTTCACTTGTGCGTCCAGTACACCGTAGAACAGCTCGCGATTCAAGCACTCCCGTCGCAACGTAGCGTTGAAACTCTCTCCGTAGGCATTCTGCCACGGGCTGCCTGGGTCGATGTGATGGGTTGTTACGCCTTCTTCTAACAACCATTCTGTCAGCTCTTTGGCCACCAGTTCTGGACCGTTATCACTCCGCAGGTACTCCGGTGGACCCGCTTCACGGAACAGCTTCTTCACTACTTCCTTCACCTGTCTTGCCGGCATGCTAGTGTTCACCGCTACGTCTAGTCCTTCTCGTGTGTACTCGTCTTCTACCGTGAGCATCCGTAACGGTTGTCCGTTCTTCGCTCGGTCGTAGACGAAGTCGTACGTCCATACGTGGTTAGGATGGGTCGCTTCCAACGGTACGGATCGTCCCTTGTACCGTTTACGTTTCTTCTTCACCGGTTGGCTCAACCCTTCTTCCTTCCACACCCGCTGCACCCGCTTGTGATTGACCCTCCAACCTTCACGCCGCAGGTACGCCCACGCTGTACGGTAACCGGCCGTGGGGTCCTCCTTCGCCAACTCATGTAGACGGTCACTCAACCCGTCATCTTCACGCTCTACCGGCTCGTAGCGGTAGCTTAAGCGTGACATCCCCATCAGTCGAGAACTCCGTCTTTCCGACACTGACTGTTCCTTCATCTCCTGCACGTAGGTTCGCCGCTCTCGCAGCTTCAGCACTTTTTTGCCATCACCTCCTTCATGGCGTCGATCTCCAGTTCACGATCCGCCAACAGCTTCTTCAATCGAGCGTTCTCCCGCTTCAGTTTGCGATACTCCCGGACTTCGTCTACTCCCATTCCCCGGAACCGTTTCCGCCAGTTGTAGAACGTCGCTTCGGAGACTCCGTGGGTTCGACATACCTCTCGGATCGTCGTCTCTCCGCGGTCCCCCTCGGCTAGAATCTTGACAATCTGCTCTTCTGTGAATCGGCTCTTCTTCATGCCTTCTCCTCCTTAGAGCCGATTCTCTACTTATGACTGGTACAGTTCTAGGGGTGCACACCCGTTTACTCCAATGACGTCACTATTAATCCAAGAAAGGCCCTCTTTATTTACAAGATACCCTATCTTCCTTTTTGACCAATTCTCCCATCAATTTCCTTTTTATGGGGATTTTTGCGTTATCCTTTAAAAATACAGGAATTACATTCAATGGTGTTGCACATTCAAGCCACTGGCCACCTTCATATACTTTATCATCGTTGGCATCAGTCCATTTTGCACCTTTTGGCAAATATACCCTTCTTGATTTCGCCCCTTCATACACAACGGGAGCCACGAGAATATCTGGCCCAAACATGTACTCATCTTCTACCATATAAGTTACCCCATCACGTGCAAAATCGAAAAAGAGAGGCCGCATCACTGGAGTTCCTTCTTTATGAGTTATTTTCATTTGCTCCAATATATAAGACTTCATTCTTTCCCTTAACCACAGCAAGTTTTTGATTATTTCGTAAGCTTCCTCACCAAATGACCATACCTCATTAGGACCACCTGTCAATTCGTAGGCATCACACTTATCATGATCCTTAGGAACTGGCTTGCGATTTCCATGCAGCCTAAATATTGGACAAAATACACCGAACTGGAACCACCTTACAATCAGCTCCCTGAAGTTGGGGTCATTTGGGTCCCCACCGTAGAAACCTCCTATGTCAGTTGTCCACCAAGGGATTCCAGCCATTGCCACATTAAGCCCCGCTTTGACCTGCCGCCTTAGGGAATCGAAAGTTGAGGGTATGTCACCTGACCATACAACTACTCCGAACCTCTGACTGCCGATCCAAGCACAACGGATAAGATTAACTATCTCCTTTTCTCTCTCAGATTTTAATCCATCGTAGAAAGTCTTAGCATAATAAAAAGGATAAACGTTGCTTACTTGAAGACCATTCCCTAAGTGGTATCTCACGTTATCGTAATCGTAGGGCAGCGCGTTATCATAGCCAAGCCCTGGCCAGCCAAACTCAGGCTCCGCCTCGTCCAGCCAGAACATCTTGAGCCCGTACCTGTAGTAGTTCTCCTTCACCTTTTCCCACAGGTACTTCCTCGCTTCCGTGTTTGTAGCATCGAAGATGCTCGAAACCCCCCTGTAGGTGAAGAGGATGGGGACACCCCTCTCCGTCCTTACAAGCAGTCCTCTCTTTACCATTTCCTGGTAGTTTTCGCTCTCCACTTCCACGGTCGGCCAGATGGACACCATAAGGTGGATCCCCATCTCCTCCAATTCCTCGACCATCGCCCGTGGGTCCGGCCAGTACTTGGGGTCGAACCTCCAGTCCCCTTGGTGGGGCCAGTGGAAGAAATCGATGACGGTTACGGAAAGAGGAAGCTCTCTCCTTTTATACTCCCTAGCCACCTCCAAAAGCTCCTCTTGGGTCCTATACCGGAGCTTGCACTGCCAAAAGCCAGCTGCCCATTCTGGTAATATGGGTGGTTTTCCTGTCAGATCAGAGTATTTTTTCACAATTTCTGCCGGAGTGTCTTCATAAAATATCAAATAATCTATCTGCTTACTAGCCTCCGCGAACCACCTCGTATGGTTTTTAACGAGTTCCACTCTACCAACTGCAGGATTATTCCAAATAAACCCATATCCTCTGGTCGAGATCAGGAAGGGAATACTGATCTGCGTGTTCTTCTGAGCGAGTTCCAACACACAACCTTTTAAATTAAGGTGCCCGTTTGCGTATTGCCCCATTCCATAGAACTTTTCGTTTTCATGAGCTTTGAAATACAGTTTTATGTTGTAGAGATCGCTACGCAAGGATTTGTAAGTTCTACCTTTAACTAAATTAGGATGCGCCCACAGCTCTTCAGTGAGAACACGGCCTTCTGCAGTTAAGTATTTTACGCGTCCAGCAGCAGTTATTTCCGCCATAATATTGCCACTCCTTATCGTTGCAGAAGCGGAACTAGTCTCTATTTCCGCATTTACAGGAGGTTGTGGAAGCAGAGTCCAATCCTTCTCGATAACCTCTCTGCTCATTGTGGATCTGAAGCGCAAACAGTCTTTACCAAAAGGTTCAAGCCAAATAATTTCCCCGTTTTTGTGGGCTATTAATTTGTTGTTTATTGCTTTGAAAAACATTATAATTTCACCTCTCTAAGTAATTTCATTGCTTCTGAGTTCGAAAAGGATGCTTCCTATCGATTTTAAACACATAAGCATAGTCACAGGGTCTCCTGGCAGGTGTTTTGATCTCGAGACCCTTTCTCGTCATCTTCCACAGCAGTACCTCATCAATTCCCAACATCTTAACCGATTTTATCTCTGAACTATATAGCTTCTCTGGCATGGATTTGATAGTGACGCCATTGTCTGGCCAGTCCAGGCAGATCGCATAAAGCACATCATCCTTCACTGTGAACCGGATATCCTCCGCCGTGTACCGAGGCATCTCATCTTCATTGAACTCCCCGGATTTAGTCATTTTTGTTGGTCCTTCTCCATATACCATCCAGGGGGTGGTGCCATAAATAGCTTCTCCATTTACTTCCAGCCACCTACCCATCTCCAAAAGGACCTCTTTGGCTTCTTCCGGTATCTCGCCGTTAGGTTTAGGTCCTACGTTGAGAAGCAACGAGCCATTTTTGCTCACAATGTCTATCAGATAGTGCACCAAGGTAGCCGCGGTTTTGTACTTAGCATCACGTAAATAGCACCAACCGTACCCATCATCCACCGTCGTATCTGTGAGCCAGACATGATATGTTAGTTGACTAAACCGACTCCGCTCGAGGTCTAGTACGCCGCTGCCAGGAGCAAGATCCTGCCCCTTATAGGTTACAACGACCTCTTTGCTCCACTCTTCCGCCTTGCTGTAATAGTAGGCAAGGAGTTCCCTTTTGTAATGTTCCTGTATATACCTAAGCCCAAAGTCAAACCATAGTATGTCGGGTTGATACTTATCTATAACTTCTCGAGACTTGGCTAACCACTTGTCAAGAAACTCCTTGCTAGGCTTATCCTGCAGTGGCCATTCATCGAGTAGCAGTGGCCATCCAATGTCTCCACCGAATTCTTTTGATAACTTAGGCATATTCTGGGCCCATTCAAGATTGTGTGGTGGACCATATAGGCCAGTGTAGCGCGGATCCGCTGTGTCATACTCTTTCTTCCAATGGGGGAAGAACCACCAGTTCTCTGCATGATGAAGCGCTACCATAAACTTCATTCCCTGTTTGCGAACGGCCTTTTCCAGCTCTCCTACAACATCCCTTTTAGGTCCCATCTTCGCCGCGTTCCATTCATTAACTTGACTGTCCCACATGCTAAAACCATCGTGATGCTCGCCCACGGGGCCGGCAAACTGGGCACCGGCTTTCTTAAACAGCTCCGCCCATTCATCAGGATTGAACTTTTCTGCCTTGAACATGGGAATAAAATCTTTGTAGCCAAATTTTGAAGGATGTCCATAGGTTTTTACATGATATTTGTACTGTCGCGTCCCTTCACGGTACATATTGTAGGGATACCAAGTACCGTTTGGACCACATGCAGGAACCGAACATATCCCCCAATGGGTATATATCCCAAATTTCGCATCCTGAAACCATTTAGGAGTAATATGTGTTCCTAGTGAATTCCAGTATGGTTTATATGACATAAAAATCCTCCCCTTATAAACTTTTACTAGATATCAACAGCTGCAGCGAGATTTTCAGTCCTTGTCTTGCGAGAGTTTATCCTCCTCTACAACCTCAAATCCGACCAGTTCAGCTAAATCCCTAACTGTCTGTCTATAATCACCACAGAAAACGACCCTATGTATACCAAATAAGGGATCCAAGTTCCTTATTAACGACTCCGCATCATTAACCTGAACTGCTATTTTTGTTCTGCATAATCTATCATCGAACTCTTTGTAAAAAAGATTCCCGTCAACAGTTTTACCAGTAAAAACCGCTATTTTTTTGTCGTGTACATCAGTTTTAGTTACTGTAACAGTCTCATCTATTGGCCATTTTACTTGTATACCGACAAGAGCAACATGTTCACGTCTATATTGTTCCTTCTGGCCATTCTGGAGTACATGACTCCTTATAACGTATGGAACTTTATCATTACCATGTGGATTAATTGGACCATAGCAATGGCCGAAAAGAACTATGTTATTAGAGAAATCTATTTCATCTATCCAACAATTGCGTTCTTCACTAACGAAGTGGAACTTTTCTTCAGACGGGACAATCAGGTCTCCTACAAAACCTGGCCTACCATAAATGTGGATCCCTAGCATTTCGGTAATTATGCAATCTACAAGGTTTTCGCAACAACAGGGAATAAGGTCCTTAGCTAATTCCATTTCTGCCAAACAAGGCATAGCATCAGTCTTTCCATGCATGGAACGCTTATTTCCGTATTTGTATTGAGGTCTGAAGAACGCCCAACTACTCGTTGTTATTGCGTTAGCATTATATTTCTCCATCAAACTTTTAAAGACCAGATACCATTCAGCTGACCTTACTACGTCTTTTTTAGTAACTTCTACCATATCCTGACTCTCATTTATCCATTTATTTGCAATCTCCTGTGCGTTCTTTATATCAATTGTTCTAATTTCTTGACTTAGCTCTTTAGACCTTACAATTATGAGATCTAGTCCAAAACTTTCTTTTAACTTATTGGAAAAATTCTTATCATATTCCGTTAGAGGAGAACCCAAATTCCCCCGTTCCCATGGCTGAACATGCTCAGAGCGCGGCTCTACAGGTTGTATGTGGTCAAAATCCTGGATGCTTAACAACCTGGATCTGCTTACGATTTGTAAAGCCTCTCTAATTTTTTCAACTCTCATCTTCATAGCTCCTTAAATAACATGAGGCATTTTTTTAGAAAGTACCTGGAAAGAGCGATTACTCTCCCATCCCCTTTTTCCCCGAGGGTCATTCTGTTATCCCTGTCTCCGATCAACCAAGCGACGTTCTCCTGTCAGTAGGGAAAGAAACGATCAACCCCCTTTCCTTACTTTCTGGGTATCAAAGTTACTCAATAATCCACCTCGTATCTCCGACTACACTCCGTTTAAGCTTTACCAAGCTTTTTAGCAAGCTTGACAAGCTCCTCATCGACCAATGTCCCTTCATCTAGGAATTGCTTGCCATCTAACCAAGCAGAGGTGTTCAGGCATATTCCATCCGTATGGGATGGTGCAGGGGTATACTCTCCTGTGTGTGAAAATCCCGGTCCAACAGCACCGATGCCCCACTCGGTCGCTCCCCATACGCGCTCATCTTCCACAATATTACCAGTAAGCTTAGCATTTGGGTGAAAAGCCCAACTCGCGTGCGCTAACTTATGCATCTGCGGATGATTCCAACCATCCATCCACTGTTCAAACTCTCTCGCTTCCTTCCCTCCCTCCACCTTGACGACCTCTCCCTTCTCGATCATCAAGCGGATCGGCTCCTCCAGTTTGCCCAGCGGCGGGACGACAGAGCCGTCAAAGACGAGGACGCCGTTGATCGTCTCAAACTTTGGGGCCCAGGCGATCTGACCGGCCATCATATGAGAGCCCGGCACATCGGCGTAACCCTTCGCCAGCGTCGTCACGCGATCGCGGTCATAATCAAATTCGAGGTCTTCTCCGGCCGGTGTGGCGAAGCGGAAATGCTTCGTGCTCGTCGTCATCTTGTGAACCTTCTCCAGAAACTCACCCAAGACCGGATAGTTCACCCGGCCGATGCAGCGTATCATCATGTCCGTATTCATCCCTACGAGATTCATATATCGCAGCTTCTGATTCTCCTTCATAGCGATGTTGTAGGGCGTGGAATACAGCAACCACTCGTTATTAAACTCCACCCACGCATCTGCTCCCTTTAACGCCCCAGAAAGCGCTTCTACTGGCAGCATCGGATCCGCAGCCTCTGATACGCCTAACGGAGAGGCTAACCAAATCACCATTGGTTTTGCCCCAATTGAGAAAGCTGCCCTCGCTGCGGCATCTACAACGCGCGGGTCGCTCTCTGTATCAGCTGTAATGACAAACGTCTCTCCCGATTTTAGCTTAAATAGCTCTCTTACGAGTATATCAGCTGCTTTGCCTAACTCATATTCATAGAGAAACATTTCAAATTATCCTCCTTTCTACTACTGAATCCGTGTCTAGCTGTCCTAATTTCATTACGCCATTCCAAGAACTTTTGGGTGCAAAATTTGACAAGCCTCTGAAAATGCACGCCTCCAAGACCCCATATATACACCTCCTCATGGAAAATATTTCCTGTCTCCCTACATCAAAGCTTTCCATACTTCATTTTGCAAAAAGATGACATTTGACAGTGTGCCCCTCGCTTGCCTCAACAGTGGCTGGCTCAACCCGGCAACAGACATCCATTCTACTTGGACAGCGGGGATGAAAACTGCAGCCGGGGGGAGTATTCACGGGGCTTGGCACCTCTCCCGCGGAGATCATTTTCTTGGGCCTGACGGCTTCTTCTTCCTTGGAGACCACTGGAATTGCCGAAAGCAACATCTGTGTATACGGATGAAGTGGATTCTGGAAAAACTCGGAGGTCTCAGCTTCCTCACACAACTTACCAAGATACATAATGGCCAAACTCGTGGCAACATTGCGCATTAGACTGAGATCATGAGTAATGAACAGCATAGAAAGGCCAAACCTCTCACGTAGCTTCAACAACAGAGTTATGATCTTACCTTGTACAGAGACGTCGAGAGCAGAGGTAGGCTCATCAAGGACGATGAATGACGGTTCAGTGGCCAGTGCTCGCGCAATTGCCACTCGTTGCTTCTGGCCACCACTCAATGCAGCAGGGTATTTGCGCATATACTCAAGCGGCAGTTCTACCATCTCTAGCAAGTTCTCTACTGTTGTGACTTTGTGCTTATTGTTACCGATATCGTGCACCCTCAACGGAAGCTGCAGTGTCGCCTTAATGCTTCTTCTTGGGTTGAGAGATGAGCCCGGATCCTGAAATACAATCTGGAGTTCCTTTTTCAGAGGCCTTCGATCTTTCTTATTTACGTGGGTTATCTCATTGCCCTTGAAGATTATCGTTCCACTGGTAGCTTTTTGAAGCCCTACTATGGTGTGTCCCAAAGTGGATTTCCCCGATCCTGATTCGCCAACTAGACCAAAGAGATCGTCTTCCCCTATCGTCAGGCTAACCCCATCAACAGCTTTAACATTCCCAATCCTTCTCCTGAGGAATCCTTTTCGGATTGCAAAGTACTTCCTCACGTCCCTTAGGACCAACACATTGTTTGCCATTTTGGTCACTTTTGATAGAGGAAGCATGCTACTTTGTGGTCCCCTGCAATTTGCTGGAGAGCGGGTTTCTGCATACAAGTTTTGGTCGCATGCTCGCATCTAGGTTGGAACCTGCATCCTTTGGGTGGATTGCTGTAGTCAGGGATCATACCTGGAATACCTGGAGCTATACCCCCACCTGTCAGCTTGGGAACAGAGCTTATTAAGGCCTTAGTATACGGATGCAGCGGATCTGAAAACATGGTCTCAGTCTCAGCAACCTCAACAATCTGTCCGGCATACATGATGTACGTTTTATCGGTTGATTCCCTTATATTTCCTAAATTATGGGTTATGAGAAGCATTGACACTCCTCTTCTATCAACCAATTCCTTCATGAGCCTTAGGATTTGATCCTGTATCGTAACATCTAGAGCTGTGGTCGGCTCGTCAGCAAACAGAAGGTCTAATTCCGCTACTAGAGCCATGGCTATCAAAACGCGCTGTTTCATTCCACCACTTAGCTGAATGGGATAGCTGTTCATGTTGCGCTTGAGGTCAGGTAGGCCAACTTCTTTGAGTACATCCATCGCTTTGTCTAGTATTCTTTTCTTCGTCAAGTTCTTCTTTGAACTGGCTGAATACTTGATAGCATCAGTAAGCTGGGTTCCGATCTTGAAGACCGGGTTGAGAGATGCAGTTGGATCCTGTGGGATCATGGCTATTTTTTTTCCTCTGAAGTACTGCAGTTCTTTACGAGACATCTTCAAAGTATCTTTCCCTTGGAACAGTATTTCGCCTCTTGGGATTTCGCAGGGCGGACTGGGCAATACACGTATTGTCGTTTTCATTGTGATTGTTTTGCCACAACCAGTCTCTCCCACTAACCCAACTTTCTCCTTGCTTCTGATCAGCAGATCAATACCATCCAGCACCCTGAGGCGGCCGCCGTAGACCTTGAACTGCACATGTAGATCCCTAATTTCGAGGACAGCGTCATTACTCACTGAGTCTATACCTTCTCCTCTGCGAGCAGATCCCTCAAGCCATCGCCTAATAGACTGAATCCCAGCACCACAACTACGATGGCGAGGGCAGGAAAAACAGACATCCACCAGCTTTGTGGCATGTACATAGCTCCATCAGCCACCATTGTCCCCAGCCCGGGCGTCGGAGGCTGGATACCGAGGCCAAGAAAGCTTAGGGTTGCCCCCAACAAGATCACTATGCCCATATCCAAGGTAACCATAGTGAGCACCGGCGAGATGCAGTTGGGAAGTATCTCGCGAAATAGTATGTGTGGCGTCCTTGCCCCAATTGCTTCAGCTGCTTGTACGTAGAACTCGTTCCGTATCGATGATGCAATTGCATAAACATTCCTGCAGTACCAAGGCCACCACACTAGAGATACGGCGATCATGGAGTTGATCAGACTGGGGCTCAGGACCGCAGCTACCCCTAGTGCCAAAACCAAACGCGGAAGTGCAAGGAATACGTCTGTAATACGCATGATCAGCGTGTCAATCCAGCTGTTTTTGAAATACCCAGCCATCAATCCCAAAACGACGCCTGGGGGGACCACTATGGATAAGACAATCACTCCCATAAACAGCGAGAATCTATAACCGAAAAGGATCCTACTCAATATGTCTCTCCCCACTGCGTCTGTCCCGAAGAGATGTCTCAAACTGGGAGCTTGGCTTGCTTCATCGAAGTTGACAAACTTACCGGCATGTTCTGGATACGGCGCGATGTACGGAGCAAATGAAGCAAGAACAGCTACTGCAAGAACGATCACAAGCCCGATAAGCGATAATGGGTCCCGTGAGAACTTGAACAGGCCCCTCTTGAAAGATTCCCAGTCCTTATCGAACAAATCTGCTAACACTTGCCGTTTCATGGCCGTTTACTCTTCCTCCCTCAAACGGATCCGTGGGTCAAGATAGGCCACTATTACATCCACGATGAGGTTCATCGTCATGAATGCAACTCCTATTACCAGAGTCACCCCGGAAATGGCGTTCAGATCTTTGTTCAACATAGCATTAGTTCCATAGCTGGACAGTCCCGGCCAACCGAAGATGACTTCCACGACGAAAGCGCCACCGAGACTTCCAGCGAATTGCAACCCTATGATCGACACAGTAGCTATGACGGATGGCTTAAGAAGATACTTCAAATTGATCACTCTCTCTGGTATCCCCTGGCATCGCTCCGCTGTAACATAGTCCTTCTCAACATTATCAAGCATACTGGATCGAGTAATACGTGCTTCCTGAGCAGCCGGCCCGAGGGCCAACGCGATCCCTGGCATTATGAGGTGCCTTAGTGCATCAAAGAAAGCGCGAAAGTCAAGCTTAATAATACTATCAACTGTTATCATACCTGTTACAGTTGGTGGAGGCGGGATGTGTCCACTCAGCCTACCCATCGTGGGTAAGACTTGCAGTACATACCCAAACAGCAACAGCAAGAAGATGGCAACTACGAATTGAGGAGTTGCGACCGCAAAATAGGCCGAAACGCGAATTGTGTTATCTATCAACGAGTTCCTATATCGAGCAGATATTACCCCCAACATCAGCCCAAAAGTTGCCGAGAGCATCCCAGCAAACAAGATGAGTTCCATTGTTGCTGGGAGAAACGTCTTTATGTCAATTGCCACATTCCGACGAGTGCGTAGCGACATGCCAAGATCGCCGTGAATTGCATCTCTCATCCAATAATAGTATTGAATGTAAAAAGGGTCGTCCAGATGCATCCATTCGCGCCATTCCAAAACCACATCCTTCGGAGCTCTAGCCCCCAGGGCCATCCGAGCTGGATCACCTGGCATCACTCTAGCAATAACGAATGTCAGAATGGAGAGTCCAAATAAGATCAGTATCGAGTGTGCAACTCTTCGTGCAAAGTATGAAACAAAGGACATGATTGCTCCTCATGTGTGGATAGTGATGCTCACTCCTAGTCGTGCGACACCTGAAGCGTTTGACCGGCTTTTGCAGACCCATCTCTCGCATTCTGGCATTTTCATGTCCGACACGCGTTAGCTCCGCTTTGTCGTTCGCTGCGCTTAAGGCTTCAGGGCAAGTCCAAAGACGGTAGCCCAATTTCCGGTGGTATCTTTACGGAGCAAGGGGGGGCATCAATGTGACCACTGGTCTCTTTGAAAACAGGGTCTATTCTCGAGATTTCGTCATAGCCATATCGATAGGCACGATACATGCCCGAATCCAAAGTCCGGGTCCCCCACCCCCAGGCAAATGGACTGATGTACTCCCAGACTATTTCGCCCTGAGGAGTGATCTCAAATAGCCTGCCCTTATGGGCGTCAAGCGAAAAAGTATTACCATTGGGCAATCTCTGCACCGAACCCCAAGAGGGACTAAAGAATTTCGCTGTTTCCTTATAGGTGTACCGCTCGTGCGCATACTCCCAGATGATCCTGCCTGTTAGGGGATTGATCTCAATCAGCCGAGTATAGAAACGAGTCCGTGGTGGATATCCTGCCTCACCTCCATTATCGTAAATCAGTATGTTCCCATTTTTCAGCATCATTGGGTGATGTGGACCCACCACATCTAACTCGCCCCAGCTCCAAACCACTTCTTTTGTGATCCTATCTATAACGAAAACAACATTGGTGTTGCGTTGGCAGCAGAGAATGTTCCCCTTTCTGAAGCGGGGGTCAGATTCCCCTAGTTTGTTCCCCGGGAGAACGTGCAACGTATTTGTGTGAAAGATATCGCCTCCTAGTTCCCCCATCAGCTCTCTAGCCTTCTCGGGGAAAGCGAATTCATCAAAATGTTCGGTTGTATACCACTCCCAAACTATCTTGTTCTCCGGTGTCACTTCAATAAGGAAGTTTTCTGCAACGGGCTTTTCCGATATGCTAGGCACCGTAACCTCTTTTTCGAGAAGGATAAGAGTGTTGCCGTTTCGAAGTCGATCTGCGTCATGATGAATGAGCCCCACTTCCGCAGCCTGGTACTCCCAAACAATCCCCTTTTCCCAGCACAATTCCACTACACTAGATTGGAACTCTTCCTTAGAAAAGCTGTCTGGATGCCTTAGAGGCGAAGAGGCATCGTGAAGTACTGGAGTTTGGTAGAGCAGGCTAAACCAATTGCCGTTGGGGAGGAGCTTCGTGAACCAAGATTCCCATCGTTTTTCCGGGTGAGCGTACCATGTCTTGACAACCCGCCCGCGCATATCGATCAGAAGGACGAGTTCAGAACGGTACGGGTTGATTATGGTATACCCGTTATGGCACTTATTGGGCTTGTAGACAGTAACGCCAGTAGGCCAATCTATGACTGACCTGTTTTCCAACATCCCTCTCTCCTTCTTTGTCTGCATCTACCCGGAGACATCAAAGCATCCTTCACACGTTCGATCTTCTCGCATCTGAACGTCCTATGCGTCGCCCAAAAAGTCCAAGGCAAGCATGGCTAATAGAAAATAAGCGCAGGAGAGAGCCATATGACGGTAGGTCATCATCACCCTGCACCCTGCACGCCTCCTCCAGCTATCACAGGAGGCTAGCACCGACTCTCCGCTGTGCCAGCCTCCATCTGAATACGCCTCACACTCCGTTACCAAGGCAGGATATCCTCGCAACGATACGTGATGTCGTTTGATCAGCTATCCTGTGTAACGTATGAGATATGAGAAGAGGCCCTCCTTGTCTGTCTACTGGTGTGCTGCCTTTCCTTGCCCCTCACGGTTTCTTTTCCGGGAAGATCTCCATGAAACGATACTCCTGTTCGTATCCCGACAAAGAGATCTGCGCGTCAACTTGAGGCCAACTGACATAGGCTGCCTGGTAAGCATGCCGATTGATGGATCCGCAGACAAAGACGTCGAAAGCACCCGCCACAGCTATTTCTTGTAACAACCCATACTTCTCAAACCTCGCCTTTCTATCAACTGTAGTCAGCGCGTCGTCGATCAGTTGATCAATTAGAGGACTTTCTATCCACTCTGTTTGCTCCCACGTTCCAGCACTACCTGAGCCATACTTAGCCATTAGCACGGAGCCGGCCTCAGGATAACTTGCACCAACAGCGATATACAGTAAGTTCGGGGTCTTCTCCTTGTCCGCTGCTACATCCACTATCGTCGCCCACGGCATGTTGATTAGTTTGATATCTATCCCAATTTTCGCCGCATCTGCTTGTAACATCAGGCCTACTTTCTGTTGAGCAGGAACGTCAGAGTTGACGCCGAAAGTCACAGTAATCTTATCAAGTTGGTCATAGTATTCGGACTTGCGCAGTTCTTCTCTCGCTTTGTTTAGGTCTTGATGATATTGGAATAGCCCTTCTTTAGCTCCGGCAATCGCTTGGCTAACAGGGCCCCTTGCCTGTACAGCCCCAGGAAAGATCGTGGTGACTAACCGGTCGTAATCAAACAACCAAGAGAGAGCTTTCCTAAAGTATATATCATCGGTTGGCGGTTTCTTACTGTTCAACATTACATAGTGGGTGTCGCCGCTGATAGAAAGGTGAGCTACTTCTACTCCCTCCATTTGCTTCATTGCCTCAAGCGATTCCATAGGCACTCCCGCGCCGATAATCTCGAGTTCTTTTCTTAACATCAGTGTTTCGACGGTAACGGGATCCGGTTGCTTCATGATCTTGACCTCATCTGGGGCATTAGGAGCTACTTCGCCCCAGAAATCTGCAAAGCGTTCCATAAGCACATATTCTTCAACCTTAACGTCTTTCGTCATATAGGCACCTGAGCCACAATCGTTTCTAGCCAGGTATTCCGTCCCGTAGTCTCCGAACTCGCCATAACGACCCGTCGTAGTATGCGCCAATACGCATTCTTTGTTGATTATGTAGAGCCTTAGCAAACTAGAGATGAAAGGCGCAAACGGATTTTCCAAATTGAACTGAACTGTATACTTATCGAGCATTTCAGTGCTGGTGACCCTTCCCCGGAACACATAGGCGTATCCTGTTCCAATTGTAAGCAACCTATCCATGCTGAATTTGACGTCTTCCGCGGTTAGTTCACTGCCATCATGGAACTTTATTCCCTCTCTTATCTTAAAGATGTACTGCAGGCTATCCGGTGAGATCTCCCAGCTTTCCGCTACGTTAGCAACCACACTGCCGTCCGGTTGGGGGTAGACCAATGTGTCGTACAGATTGACCATTGAAATGGTGCTAGAGGCGTCGGCTCCCACAGCGGGATCGATATAAGTTGGCCACGAGACAGCAAATCTCAGTAGCGTTTGCCCTGCTCCTATTGAAGCAAAGGCCACCACAAAACTACATACTAACAGCGCTAAAAGTAACACTTGCAATATTTTCTTCATTATAATCCTCCTTTTTTAACCTTTCTTACTTGGCCTGTTGTTTCTTCTACAAACACTTAAGTTAAAAAGCAAGCATTTGTACATCACCTCCCGCACGAATTTTTAACAGAGTTTCTAATTATAAGGCGTACAGGGACCCGGATTTCATCAGGAGACCCTTCTTTGGCTTTGGTGTCATCTTTAGCTTCCTTTATCTTGCTCAGTAGCCGATTGGTTGCCGTTGTTCCCATTTTGTAAGGATCCTGAGCTACTGTAGTAAGAGAAGGATTAAAAGCCTCTGCCCATTCAAAGTCGTCGAAAGCGATCACCGATATCTCCTGTGGACAATGAAAACCACGCTCATGGATCGCCATCATCACTCCGATCGTCATCAGATTGTTAGTAGCAAACACCGCACTCGGTCGGTCCGCGCGCCCGAGGAGCTCCAGACAGACCTTCCTCGCCCCTTCAACCTGGGAATGGCCGTATACGAACAGGGATCGGTCTACGGCGATCCCGTATTCGGAAAGGGCGCGTTGATACCCGTGCAACCGTTCGGTGGTAGTGGAAACATGGGGAAGACCAAGGACGATTCCGATCCGATGATACCCCTGTTTAATCAGGTGGCTCGTCGCTTGATACGCCCCCTCCTCATTCTCCGACAGGACAGCCGGAGCGGCAACTCCATCGATCTTCCTATCGATAAACACGATCTGCATTCCGCGTGCAATAAGGTTCCGAATCAGCTCATCGTTCTTTCCGGTGGGAGCGAGGATCATCCCGTCCACGCGCTTGCGGGAGAGAAGTTGAAGGTAGACAAGCTCGTTTTCCAATTTTTCACTCGTATTGCAGATGAGAAGACTGTAGTCATTCTCCCGCGCACAGTCTTCCGCCCCTCTGATCAACGTAGCGAAGAACGGGTTACTGATGTCCGATACCACCGCCCCGATAACACGTGTGGTCCGGGTGCGGAGAGACTGCGCAATAGCGTTAGGGTGATAATCGAGGGCCTCCATCATCCGCCGTACCCGTGCCTCAGTCTCTGGTGCTACAGGGCGCGTTCCGTTGATCACGTGTGAGACCGTGGCTACCGACACCCCTGCCTCTCGTGCCACATCCCTGATCGTTAACATTCACCCTCCACAGTAATCGTTTACCGTAAACGTTTTGTAGTATACAGCCATGCCCCAGGTTTATCAAGTAGCTGGAGTGCACCCCTCAAGCTGGACACGTTGGGGCCGAAATTGATACATGCCATTGGGCCGACTTGATCTCTTGCTCAAACTCCACCGGGCTGACATAACCGAGTGCCGAGTGTAACCGCTCTTGATTGTATATCAGTTCGATGAACTCGCCAATCCTCTCCTTCACTTCCGTAAACGTCCGGTACTCCGAAACATAGACCTCCTCCACCTTAAACGTCTTCATGAAGCTTTCCGCTTGTGCATTGTCATAGGGATTCCCTTTGCGAGACATGCTGATGGTGAACCCGTGTTCTTCGAGAATCTCTACGTAGTCATCTGCTGCATACTGTACACCACGGTCGGAATGGTGGATACACCCCGCAGAAGGGTTCCGTTCGGTAATGGCTGCCTCAAGCGCGGAGCAGGTCAGTGCTGCATCAATGTGCCGCGACAACGCCCAACCAACAACCCGACGCGAGTAAGCATCGAGAATCACTGCCAGGTAGACAAAGTCGTGCAGTAACCGAATGTAGGTGATATCTGCTACCCAGACCTGGTCCACCCCGGTGATGATCACGTCTTGGTAGATGTTCGGATACACCGGGTAGGGATGATCGCTGTTGGTGGTCCTCACGAAACGGCGCTTAGTCCTACATAAGAGATCCGACTCCCGCATCAGCCGCAGGACACGCTTGTGATTGACCCAGAATCCTTCTCGCTTCAATTGAGCCGTCATACGACGATATCCATAGCGAGGAAAGCGCAGTGCCAGTTCCTCTAGCCGATCTCGGATATCCATATCTTCTTTACGCTTGGCTTCGTCCATCCGAGACTTGTAGTAGTACGTACTACGGGGGATGCCCATCACTCGACACCCCCACTTGATCGATGCGAGGTTGGTCCGCTGATCATGGAGGAACGCTCGTTTTCCCGCAACAGAGCGAAGCGTACGCCCTTTTTTAACAGCTCGTTCTCCATAGTCAACCGACCGACCATCCGTTCCAGTTCTTTGATCCGCTCATCCTTGTCAGAAGGGCTCGCGGTCTCTTCTAACTTCCCTTCTGCGTAACGCTTCCTCCACTGAATGATCAGGT
>Ga0315547_1001125_pt1 | contig 22272 bp, 19 predicted proteins | sample SalMarSW160240MG_2_FD_202542 | JGI IMG/M metagenome (GOLD analysis project Ga0315547, IMG submission 202542) | Salt marsh sediment microbial communities from the Plum Island Ecosystem LTER, Massachusetts, United States - Salt Marsh Sediment SW1601-240 ...
ACAACAGGGCCGTTCTCGTAGACTTTCCTCTCCCAGTCAGGCTTGACCGCCGTTTTAATCAAGTGCTCTTCGAGAAATTTCATTTCTACATTAACAACCACCGCTGAAGGCGGCTCTTTTTCCAGAAGTTCCGAAAGGGTCCTTGAGCCAACGGTGTGCGTGATATCACGGTTCCAGGCGGACAGCCTGTCCCCAATCCGGTACACAATCGAGCCGCACGAAAGCTCAGTATAAATCTCGCTGCCGCCTTCAAGAGCAAATAGGGGGGCTAAGGTAAGTATTTTTTTGGGTTCTTGAGTTTTTTCCGAAATATCCTGCGATATTTTATGCAGTTGAATCGGCACCCAGCCCTCTGGATAAAAGAGAACCATAATTTTATCAACAGGGTATGAGAGGACTACAACAAACACACACACACTTACTACAGCACAGGCTATCTTAAATTGCTTGTTGTCTTTGGCTTTGTCGGCAAGTTGTCTTAGCTGCATCAGTGGATAGGCAAGACTGATTAAAATAAAAGGTACCGGCATCGCAAGATATTGCTTCCACATTGTCGGTGGAATCAGGGCGATTATGAAAAATGCTGCTGCCAGCAGGGCGGCAAGTAATAGATTTCTCGTATTGGTTTTAATTAACTTCTTCCGCTGCCACACCATCATAAAACAAAGATAAACCGTTAGCACTATAAGCACGAAATAACCCGGCGTCTTAAGTGCACTTAATGTTAGACTAAGTTTACTATGAACCATACCTACTTCGTGCAGCCATTTGCCGTACAGCATAGGTATCCAATAAAGGTTCAAAAAAAATGCCCGTCCTGAGGAAGCCATCACCCAAATAGGCCAGATTAAAACAATACCCGTTGCAGTCAGAAAAAGAAGTAAGGTCTTGATTCTTTGTTTTATCGACTCGGACGGCCGGCTCAGCAATGCCGTGAAAAACAGCATCTGCACCAGAGCCGTCGTTATCCGCATACACGTCGCCAAAGTGAGCAGCCCCCCAATGGCTGCAATGCGCCAGTACTTCGTACTCCGCTTAAAATCGATAGAAATATACAGCCAGAAAGAAAGCATTACACATAAAATTACCACGTCGTGGTTCCAGGCATAGCCGTTGGCATAATCGACAAGAGGATTAAATACATACAAAACGACCCCCGCTGCGCCAGCAAGCTTCCCGCAAATTTTAAACTTGCCGAATATGTGCCGATATATGCCGACGATACAAAGCATCACAAGGATGTCACAGGCCACAGAAACTAATCTGCCAACGAGCAAGTAATGATTGGTATTGAGTATCTTGAATAAGGCTGCGTATAGTAACGGATGGTAGGACAGTTGCGCCACGTAGGAAAAATCCCTGTAAATCATTTTGCCCTGTGCCAGCAGCACTCCTCCGGTGCAGTACATCTGCTCATCCCGCCCGGGGGCCTTCATCATGCTATTTGCAAATATTGCAAATGAAAGAATAATCAGTAGTAAGACAACTAAAATATTAACAGTTTTCGCTGACATCTAACCTGATTCCCTGATTTCCCACAGCCGTTACCATTCAGTTAACTCGCCGAGCAGCTCCTCGGCCAAATCCTTCATCGTTACAATGCCGATGGGCCTTTCTTGCCCCCCGCGACCGGTTCTCGTTACCAAAATGATTCTCCGGTTTTCACGCTGCATTATATTCATCGCCTCAATCACAGTCGTATCGGAATGGAGTTTCCGGATAGAGCTTATAAATTTGTGAAGATTAGTGAATTTCTCTGGCGAGCTTAATACCTTATAAATACTTATAAAGCCTAAGATATTCATGCGCTGCTTATCCGCAACCAGCAAGCGAGTGAACGCACACTTCTTTAACTTGTTCAGCAAGGCCGCATTATCAGAATCCAAGTCGACCATCTCGACTTTGTTAAGAGGTATCATCACTGCTCTTAAGGGAGTATGTGAAATATCAACAAGCCGGTTTATGATGTCTGTCTGCACAGAGCTCAATACCCCTTCTTCCCGAGTCTCTGCTATAATTGCCTGGATATGAGCTTTATGCATAACGCTTGTCATCGTCGCAGCCGGCCTGGGCGACCCGGTTAACCGGGCAAATATACCCGAGACAAATTTAAGCAGCGGCACCAAACCACACCAGCTAAAAAGCTTATGGAATACGAATAAAACAGGTGCAAACAAAGGCATCAGGATGTCGGCACGATAGAAAAAAACATTTTTCGGTATCAATTCGCCAAATACGAATAGGACGGGTGCCGTTATCAGCGTTGCAGAAAGCTCAGCAGTATGTGCAGCTTCAACCTCGCTAATCAATATGCAGGTGACAATACTCGTAATCAGATAGTGTGCCAGGTTTGTGCCAATCAACATCGAAAGAAGAAGCGCGGCACTGTCGTGTACACACTTACCGAGAATGACTGCCGACACTCGCTTTTTTTCAATCCCAAGACGCAGACGAAGCCGGCTCAGCTTGTACATACCTGTTTCGGAGCCGGCAAAAAGGCCGGAGAGAACAACCATAAAGACCGCCAACAGAATTAAACCTGCCCTATATGCCATTTCCGCCAATTCTCTCGAGCGTTAATATGACCGTTTTGATTCTGTGCTTTTGCACACATTCGACTGTAAACTTTAGATTATGCAAATATGCAGTATCGCCGCTCTTCGGTATTTTACCTAAAAGGGCCGTTACCAGACCACCGATAGTGGAAATCCCGGCCTCCTCAGGGTCGATGCCAAATGCCTCGGCCCAGTCGTAAATAGAAATATCACCGGCCAGCCGATATTCAAAAGGCCCTATCAATTCGACAGGCTCAATTCCTTCGGCAGTCTCAATCGGCCCCAGAAGCTCGGCCGCAATATCCTCAAGACGCACCGAACCAGCTATGCCGCCATACTCATCAACCACTACGGCTGTGTCGGTGCCGCTCTTACGAAAATATTCCAGAAGAGATTCAACCGTTTTTTGTTCCGGAACAAAAGGTACTCGCTGAACAATCCTGTCTAATGATACGTCTTTTTCAAGCATCAGTTGACGCAGATGTACAAGCCCGACTATGTTATCTATCGTTCGCACATAAACAGGCAGCTTTGTAAGATTGTTTTTCAGCATCAATTCTTTAGCCGATTGAGCAGAGGCAGTAACACTGCAGGCAGTCATATCAACACGTGGCCGCATAACGTGTCGAACTTTCAAAAAACCAAGCTCGACAATCTCGGTCAAAAGTTTGTTTTCGGCTTTCGTGAGCAGTCCGCGTTTTCGCACTTGTTCAATCAGAGATTTGAATTCGCCTGTACTTATTGGCTTAGCAGGTTGTAACGGCCCCAAAAGAAGCCTAAGAGTCGGCTCTACTATAAAGACTCGAAAGACAAACTGCAGGGGTGCAAAAATTTGCAGGCATAAAACCAGCGGCAGGGCGGTCAAAACACTTACCGATTTTGAATTCCCGTATGCAACTGATTTTGGAACTATTTCACCGAAAAGCAACAGTGCGGCAAAGCTGACGCCGGCGATTAGCGCAGCCGCCCCTGCCCCAACCTCCTGCCCGATTCTAACCGTGAGAACGCTGGCGGAAGCATAGAAAAGAACATTGACGGTCATATTGCCAAACAGCAGACAGCCAAGTAACTGCTTTGGCTTATGGGACAGGCTTCCTGCGAGATGCTGCAGGCGATGATTAGATTTTCGTAACGAAGTAATCTGTCGGCGTGACAAATTAAAAAAGGCGGTCTCCGCACCCGAAAAGAAAGCTGAGCAGCAAAGCAGCACCATCATAACAATAATATGACCAATATTTTGGTAAAATTGATCCACTGTTAGCTGCTACTTTACTGCGGTTTAGGTAGCGTTACTATAAATGTGCTTCCACTGGCAGGTTCGGATTCGACCGAAATGCAGCCTCCGTGAGCTTCTATTATTTTTTTGCAAAAAGCAAGACCGAGTCCGGCACCCGATTGTCGGGATGAACAGTTCCCGTTTGTTTTCGTTGTAAAAAATGTTTCGAATATATTTTCCAGGTCACCTGCTTCAATTCCACAGCCTGTATCCGAAACTTCCACCCGGACTGAATCGGTGCCCTCTTGGGCTGTGATTTTCAGAATACCTCCACGCGGCAGAATCGCATCACGAGAATTAAGAATCAAATTCATTAAAACCTGCTGTATCTGGACAGGCACAGCCCAGACTCTCAATTCCTCTGGTATCCGGATTTCCACCGTTATCCCGTCCTTCTCAAAGTCCCGGCAGAGACACGTAAAAATCTCATCGACCAAGGCAATCAGTCGAGAATACTTTTTCTCCTGCGTCTTACCGTCTGCCATCGCCAGCATACTTTCCATAATCTCCCTGGCCCGCTCGCAGCCTTTGGCCGTTTTCTGAAAGGCCTTTTCTACAAGAGCCTTATCGTCAGGATTCTGTAAGGCAAGAGTCGCATAATTACCAAGCGGAGTCAGTAAATTATTAATTTCATGGGCTATCATATAAGTAATGGTACCAATAGTGGCAAGGTTCTGCAATTGAGCATTCTGGGATTTAAGGGCGTTATTTTGCCGCTGATGATCGGCCAGACGTCTGTGCAAAGAATTCCGTTTATCGATAATGCTTGCCAACTGTAAGCTCCTGCTATAAAATTAAATCTTGAGTCTTGCGTCTTAAGTCTTTAAATATTGTCAACTGGAAACTGTCGGTTTACAAGTATTTATATCGGCCTTTATAGCGTTTTTTCTTGAACAATGACATTCTCGCTTTCACTATCATTCTTGGCGGAACACCCGCTTGCGCGGGTGCAAGCTTGCCCCTGCGCTGGCAGGGGTGAAGCTAAGAATCACAACGACGCAATACGACATACGCAATACGACAGATGAACGAGCAGAGGATTTTAGAAGAGCTTTTAATATTGTTGGAGGCAAACAATGTTAAAATCCGCAACGAGCCGCTCGGCGGAAGCGGTGGGGGGCTTTGCACTGTAAAAGGCGAGCAGATGTTCTTTGTGGATACACAGGCTCCATCAGCGGATATCGCCGTCATTTGTGCAGAAGCGGTCTCAAAAGTAGTGGATGTCGAGAAAGTATATATCAAGCCGGAAGTCAGACAGTTTATCGAAAACCACACCCGTATCGAAAAACAGTAGTGCAAAAGGGCCGCAAAAAATGGCCTTAAAAGACCGGAAATTGATTTGTTGCATCCGAGGCAAAAAAAGAATATCATTCAAAAAATGAATAGGAGTAATCTTCTTATGAGCCGCAAAAAATTAGAAAAAGACTGGGAAAAAACCCCTACAATCCTCGTTGTTGACGACAATCAGGAAAATCTCGAACTCCTGCAGGCATATCTTGAGGATTTTGACTGCCAAACAATCCCTGCAGACGATGGTCTACAGGCTCTGGAGATTATAGCCGACAATACGCCTGATTTGATTTTGCTCGACGTAATGATGCCTAAAATGAGCGGCTTTGAAGTGTGTAAAAGATTGAAAAACGACCCAAAAACAAGTGACATTCCCATTATAATGGTAACCGCTCTTAATGAATTCGGCGACATCGAACGCGGCATTGATTCGGGAACTGACGATTTTATCAGCAAACCCGTCAACAAGCTGGAACTGCTTACACGGGTCAGAACAATGCTGAAATTAAAGCATCTAAGTGACAAGCTCGAACGAACCCTGGCATATCTAAGTGAAATAGAGAAACAGGCACAAACTAAAAAGTAGGATTAAGGACAATATTATGAGCGAGAACAAAAAATTCAAAGGCCCATGGATACAGAGGGCCGCTATTGTATTCCTGGGCCTGATTCTTGGTGTGCTGTTATATTGGCTGCTTGGCTTCATCACAAGGGACATAGGGTCTTTACGCGGGCCGGACTTCTCCAAAGTACAGCAAAAATACGTCGATGCTCAGCTTGCAAAAAAGCAGGAAGACCTGAAAGAAACTGTGGACGGCATCAGAGAAAATATAAGAAACAAACAAGAGCAGCAGTCCATACTAAACAACAGCACAAACAGTTTGCAAAATACAATAAATCAGTTGCTGTCCATCCAAAAGCAAAGCATTGAAAGGAATCTCGATTTTTCCGAGGAAAATCAGCGAAACCTTACTGAAAGCCAGAAAGTCTTTCTCCAGAACCAAACACAGTACCAGTCCCTGAACACGGAAATTGCCGGACAGACCGGCCAACAGCGTCAATTGGAAAAAGAATTGGTCTCTGTCTCCAAACAACTAAGAGCCCAGCGTGACCTTGCAAACACCGAATATAGGGGACTAATGACCAGGCACCGATGGAAACTCGCAGCCTTGAAACTGGCGGTTTTAATACCCATATTCCTGATTACAGCCTGGTTTTTCATAAAAAAACGAACAGGCACATACTGGCCCATAGTCTATGCCGTCTTCATTGCAGCCTTTGTGAGAATATCTCTCGTCGTCCACGAATATTTCCCCAAAAAATATTTCAAATACATAGCGCTATTCGTAATCATAGCCATTGTTCTAAGGCTGTTGGTCTATCTGATAAAAAGGATTGTCTCTCCCAGGAAGGACTGGATACTAAAGCAATACCAGGAAGCATACGATAAAGCCCTCTGCCCAATCTGCAGCAAGCCGATTCGCACCGGATCGCTGCGTTATATGGCAGGGCGTAAAAGTAAGGGCTTCATCCTAATAGGGCAGGGGACCGAAGCTTCTAAACAGCAGCCTTATACCTGCCCCTCCTGTGGCACCGGACTATACGAAAAATGTGATAAATGCAGTGACATTCGCCACTCGCTGCTGCCCTTCTGCGAACATTGCGGAAGCGAAAAAACGGATTGGTAACCATCTCAGCAACTGTTACTTCCGAGTGATGTGAAGGACCTAACTGACCGCTGTGATAATATTCAATACCAAATCCCCGATGTTGTCGTCCAGTAATCTATAAACCTCGTTATCCCCGTAGGCTATACTCTAAATTACTCACGGCAGGGGGGTATAAAAATCCGATAATTGACTTCTAAAATCGTAACAATCCCTACATCACACACAATCGCCACATAACCCGTTCAAAATAAAAATCCAGGCTGCCAATTGCCAAAACAAGGATTAATAAAGGTGTCTATGTAGTCGATATCTTTAACGTAAAGAAAATAAGAAATAAATTCGCGTCTCGTGAATCTAATCCTGCGAGCGAGCACAAGATATTATAGACGAGAAACAGGCTTATGAGTGCATTACTCGAAATACTCGGCAGGGGGATTACTATCAATACGGCCGACCTGATTGCGCACTGGCTGGACCAGGTAAAGCTTCCAAAAGACGAAGCTAAATCAGCACAATATCAGCAGCTAAATAAAATCATTGAGCTTCTGGGTGACAGGAAATTGGATGCTGCCCAGGAACGGATAAAACAATATCTTCTTGAAAATCCTTCCTGCTCACGTGGACGTATGGCAGCAGCTTCACTGCATCTGCACAAGAACCAAATCAAAAAAGCTATCGATGAGCTGAACTCCGTCTATCTGCGCCAGCCGAACAATACTATGGCTCTCTACGCCCTTGGCCATTGTTATGAACGGCTTGGCAAAGAATCCGAGGCAGTCGAATTTTATCAGGATTGTCTCAAATTCAAAAGCTATCTGCAGCTGCCCGCTCAAAGACTGGCTGCTATCTACTTTAAGAACAGCCAATTCGAAAAAACCATACAGCAATACGAGTTGTTAAAAAATGAATATCCTGACGATATACCAACACTTGTCACGCTCGGCCATTTATATATTGCCGGTGCAGAATACACAAAAGCCATTGAAACATTTAACACTGCAATTTTAATACATCCCGGCAACTTTTATACGGATGACGATGAAATAGACCAGCTTATCGCCGACGGCCAACTCTATCATGCGATTGACCAGATCGACGACTTATTACAACAGCAAGCCGACAGGCCGGATTTGATTACAAAGAAAGCTGATATTCTCAGTATGTTAGGAGCTAACACTGATGCTGTCTCACAATATGAAGAAGCGATTCATATATGCCCTAATTTCCTTGAGCCAATTATAAAGCTCGGAACACAGTATCTACAGTTAAACGACCCGCATTCCGCCGCAAAGCAGTTTAACAGGGCGGTCGAAATAAATGACCAGATAGTTGATGCTTATATAGGGCTGTCAACCGCCTATAAATTAGCGAATGCCATCTCAGAAGCCATATCAACTTTATCACTGGCGGCAGCAATTCAGCCAAACAGCTCTTTTTTGTTTGCTGAGACGGCAACCCTGCAATTCATGGAAAGGTTCGGACAAACTTTTCCATCTCCTGATGGTCACGATTCTGCCAATCTTATAGAGGTCGTAATTTGTGCACATAAGAATGAAATCGCATCTCGGCCGCAAAATCCTGACTTGTATTATAGATTAGGTATCCTGATGATGAGCGTTGCTCGCTTAGCCGAGGCCATTCAGGCCTTTCATACGGCTTTGGAAATTAATCCAACATATCATCGTGCAAAGAGCAAACTCGCCGTATGTCTCTTTGAAACAAATCAGAGAGAGTCTGCTCTGACACAGCTCATGGCTCCTGACTACCTTGATAAGGACGCTTTAACACTACACTATAAAGTAGCAATGCTTTATTGTGACAGGCTAAAATTCGCATCATCTCTTATGAACCTTGACCGGTTACTTGAGAATAACTTTGCCCATATGGATGCGACAGTTAACATTTCGATAGTTCTGCAAAATTTAGGACTTTTAGACAGAGTAACCGCAACCTGGGACAATCTCTCAGATACTGCAAGACAGGCAATAGGACCCGATAAACCGTCTTTACCTGGTCAGGCTTCTTAATATTTAATTCTCGCCCCAAAAAAGAAAAGCTGAATGAAACATAACATATCTTATGGGACGTTGTTGATTTTTTCATCAAAAACGCTCGGCTAAATCAAGAACATTATTATCGTTTGTCATAACACAAGACAGGTTACCGGACTCTTGACAAAATACAAGAACTTTTTCGGCCTGGTCCTGGAGCTGCCGATGATCCGCCTGGTCTCGAGCGCTGCCGGTCCTCGATCCTGACGGCGATCGCCCTGGTCAGGAGCTGCCGATGATCGTCTTGGTCCTGGAGCTGGTCCTCGATCACGGCTGATCCTGTCTGCGATGTCACTACTTTGACGAAACGTACGGTTTTGGATGTTTTCTCGAAAATCCCGCGCTCGAGGATCAACCAGGATCGCCGATCGCCGATTGGTCGGTATTAAACTATACTCTTTTTCAAAGATTGACAGTGACGGCGATGTCACCAAGTCTATTTAACAGGTACGGTGACACTGCCGGCGATCCGCCTGGTCCGGAGCTGCCGATGATCACTCCGGATTCCGCTGCCGGCGATCCGCCTCAATTTGCTCACGCGTAATCACCCCTGCCCCCCTGCACGTATTTGTTATCCCCGGTAAGGTAGTCGAGATAACAATGCCAAATACCAGAATCATAAAAACCTTCTTGCATCGTAATTTTAGGAGTGTACTCACGCTAAAGCATTTACAATCTTGAGTTTTCAACTTATGCCCTGCCTCATGCACTAAATCAGGATATGACGAAACACGATATTGATTGGTAAATTATATGGCCGCGCAATTGTTATAGTCCGATAATACGCCCGGAAGGATCTCGCAATGACAAAGGCCTGCCCAGAATCTCGTAATGCAGAATAGCTCGTTTAAGGTCATCAGGGTCGGAATAATCTAACATAATTTCCGACAGATACCTTGCCTGCGGTCCCCGCGCCGCAGCAGCAGTCCGCTTATCTCCCATTGCTTTAACGGTTTTGCTGGTGAACTCCGGGAGTTTTTCGATTTTGGATTCAACTTGAGCAGCGGGTCTCTGCAACTCTGTTTCTTTGACTGGACCAAAAGCAGGAATCTTCGCGGAACGTTCGGTTTGAGGTGAGACTTTTCGCACAGCCGGCTTGGGACGAACCACCTTCCTTCGTGCCTGTTGGGCTTGTTGTTGCAGTTCACGCTGCTTTTGCAGCTCCGCCTCAACAGCGGCTCGAATCTGTTGAAAGGGTCCTTTCGGCTTAGCCTTGGTGCTCTCAGCCGGTTTAACGCCGGGCTTTGGGCCCAATCCCTGCTCCCCTGCCTTCTTCCCTTGAGCATTCTTTTTAGCCTTGAGGATGCCGGCAATCGCCCAGAAAATCGCCAGGAACACAATAAAAAGCATGTTCCCCCAGTCTTTAGTGCCTCTGCTTCGGCGAGCTAAAAGAATTATTTGTGACAAAATCTCATTCATATTTTTCCCACAAAAACCATCACGCACCGAGAATCAAGTATCGAGCATCGAGACTACTCTTTCTGTTTCGGCTTTGCTATAGAATCTCTCATATCAGTATCAGCCATGATGTTCTTCATTCGATAGTAGTCCATAATACCGAGATTGCCCTTCCTGAACGCCTCGGCCATGGCCAGCGGCACCTTCGATTCGTTTTCAACAACAAGTGCACGCATTTCCTGCTCCCGCGCAACTGCCATTGCACGCCGTTTTTCTGCCTCGGCCTTCGCTCTTCGCATATCGGCTTCCGCCTGCGCCGCCTGAAGTTGCGCCCCAACGTTCTCGCCTACATCCACATCGGCGATATCGATAGATAAAATCTCAAAAGCCGTCCCTGCATCGAGTCCCTTGGCCAAAACGGACTTGGAAATACTATCGGGATTTTCCAGAACGCTTTTATAGGTTATCGCACTGCCTATCGTGGTAACAATTCCCTCGCCGACACGTGCGATAACGGTTTCTTCCGTTGCACCGCCGATCAGGCGTTCGATATTGGCGCGCACGGTTACCCGTGCCTTTGCTTTCAACTGGATACCGTCCTGAGCAACGGCGTCTATAGTGCCTTTGCTCTTTGCCGGGTCGGGGCAATCTATCACCCTCGGATTTACGCTCGTCTGGACCGCTTCGAGGATGTCCCGGCCTGCCAAATCGATAGCAGTTGCTATTTTCAATGTCAAATCGATATTTGCCCTGTTAGCAGCGATTAGGGCACGCACAACATTTTGGACCCGACCGCCCGCCAGATAATGGCTTTCAAGGTCCCGCGTCGTCAGCGACAGACCTGCCTGGACCGCCGTTATCTTGCTTATCACTATCGTCCGCGTATCGACCTTTCGCAGCCACATCCCGATAAGCTCCGAGAACTTGACATCGGCTCGCGACAGCTTCGCCTGCAGCCATAGCCTGAAAAACTTTAAGAACAGCAAAAAGAATACTACGACTACAAGGATAAGTATGACAAGAAGTGCTATCCCCACAAGTCTTACAGGATTGCTTTCCGCTAAGATTGTATTTGCTAAGCTATACATTGTTTTGCCCTTTCATTAACTTTCTTCTACTTCTATTTCACGAACAGTAAGCTGCGTGCTTTCTATATTGATAACCTTTACTTTCCTGTCCTTATCAACATAACCGCCTTCGGCTACGCATTCAACTCTTTGCCCTGAAAAATCACACATCCCTACAGGCCGCAATGGGGTCAGCACCAGACCCTCGGCACCGAGAAGCTCTTTTAGTTCGGCTGTATCCGGTATCGCATCCCCCTGTTCGCGTTCAGGAGGTGTAAGCGTAACGCTTTTACCAAATCTGGTCTTTGGAAATATCCTGTAAGCGATAATCAAAACCGCCGGTATCATAACAAGTGCAATACCGACTCCTATCCAGCCGACCGTTCCGCTGTGCTGGAAGAATAACGCTATGCCCCCAATCAAGCACGCAAGCGCGAATACACTTATTATCCCGCCGCTCGGTACAAACACTTCCGCAATTATCAACGCCGCACACGCAAAATATAAAAAAACAGCCAGCAAAAGCCACCACATAAAGTTACTCCTTTTTCAAATCATCTTGAGTTTGCAAACACGAAGCAGAAATCTTGGACGATGCTGTTCTCCAATTCGTTTAACAAACTTTAACTTCAATCTTTTACTTTTCTGACTATAACTCGATTACCGCGAATTTCAATTATCTCAACATTAGTCCCTTTGTCAAGGAACTCGGCTTCAGCCACCACATCTACTATTGCATTTCCGAATTTTGCCTTTCCTGTCGGTCGCAGTATCGAAACCACTTCCCCGAGCTCACCTATGTTCATGCCTATCGTTTTACTCTCAGGCAGCGTCGTCATACTAACTTCAACCTCTGTACCCAACTTCGCCGCGGTCGGCACAAGTAATAGCCCACTGAGAAACTGCATTTTAGGCAGATACTTTGCCAGCAGCCACGCCAGAACAACAAATCCTATGAAGCCTCCCACCAAACTCATAACTCCCCATCCGAAATCATTCCAGGCAATATCATTATTGGGCCAGGGTAATGTGTCCGGCGGATTCTTTATAAGCATACCGAACAAGCCGGCCAATATGCACGTTATCCCCAAAAATCCTGCGATGCCGAAGCCGGGCAGCACAAAGATTTCCACCATCAGCAACAGTACTCCCACAACCAATACCGCCACCTCTACCCAGTTTGCCAGTCCGATGAGGTATTTGCTGCCGATTATAACCGCAAAGCATATGACCGCTGCCAGCCCTGGCAGCCCGACCCCCGGCGTGTGAAATTCAATATATACACCCAGCAAGGCCAGCATAACAAGTACTGCCATTACTGCCGGAGAATTCAGCCATCGCACCATCTCTTCCGACCACAGCGTCTTAAGCACTATCGGTTCGTCGGCAAAAGTTACGCCGTCCCGCTCGCCTAAAAACGCAAGCGCCCCTTCACGGTCTTTAACTACCGCCCGTGCTATCCCGTATTCAAGAGCATCGGAAGCGATTAGCGTTAGAAGCTGGTCATCCCTGACCGCCAATTCTTTGTTGCCGAGGTCATATTCATTCGCGTCTTTAGGCAGCTCATCTCTTTCAAAGAATTCGTCCTCTCCCGTTGTTATGTTCTTGACCCTGTAAACCTCAATCTGCATCGTTACCATTGCCCTAAGCAGTGCTCGAGGATAACCGTTTGCATTCGCGGCCCGGTCGAAAATCCCACGGATAAAACTCTCGGTTTTTTCCCGCTCGACACCTTCGAGTTTTTGACTGGGAACTATTGTAATTGGTGCACAGTCGCCTATCGTGGCATTCTCGAGCATTATTATGTCTTGACAATGGACACTTATCATCGCCCCCGCTGATATCGCCTCAGTAGTAACGTAAGCCACTGTGTGTGCTTCCTTGCTCACATCGAGGAAATATTTCGATATATCGTCCGCAGCAGATACCAATCCACCATAAGTGCTTATTTCGTAAATCAGGTATTCTGCTCCACTATCGAGGGCGATTCGGGTCCGGCGTTTGATGGATTCAAACAGCCCACCGTCAATCATACCCGTACAGACAATTACCGCCGCCTTTACGCTTGGCGGCTCCGGCGAGATGCTATTCGCATCACCGATGCTTGCCCCCTGCCCGCACAGGCTCCCAATCAGCAGCAGCAATACTGAAACAACCGCAAATATCCGTACCGAGTTTCTCATATCCGAAATTGTAACCTCATATCCTCAATAATGCAAAAGCTAAAAATATAGGTTTTTGAAACAGGATTTTCTATTCCGCTAATTTGCATAAAATCTCAACGCCCTGCCGTATTTTCTCATCACTTGTCGCGTAGCTTATCCTGAAATGCGTATCTTTCTCGCTGAACACGCTGCCCGGTATAATCAGCACATTATTCTTAATAGCCTTCTCCACAAATTCCGTACCCGAACCGCCCGGCGCTTTAACAAAAGCGTAAAACGCCCCGGTCGGCTTGACAAGCTCAAATTTGTCTTTCAGGCCCTCATAAACAAGGTCTCGTTTTCTTCTGTACGCATCGACAAAATCGCTCACATCATAATCCAGGGCCGCAATAGCCGCTTTTTGAAAAGGCGTCGGCGCACACACAAAAGTATATTGCTGTATCTTGGTCATCTCTTCCACAACGACTCCGAGAGATTCGTTAGCAGCTGCATACCCAAGTCGCCATCCGGTCATCGCGTAAGGCTTGCTGAACCCGCGAAGCAAAAGCACATTATCGCAGTATCCCGCTATACTTGTGCACCCGCCGTCATAGCAGAACTTCTCATATATCTCATCCGTCAGAATAACCACATCCTTTGCTTTCGCAATCTCGGCAAGCTCCTTTATCTGCTGCTCAGAATACACCATCCCGGTCGGATTGCTGGGAGAATTCAGCAAAATCAGCTTCGTCTTATCAGTAATACTCTCTGCTATCTTTTCCACAGGCAGCTCAAAATCCGGGTAGCTATTAATAAATACGCATTTGCCTCCCAACATATTCACAAGATGTTTGTACATAACAAAGTACGGGTCGGGTATAATGACCTCATCACCGGGATTAACAAGCGCCATAAACGCGAGCAGCAGCCCACCGCTCACCCCGCTCGTCACTATGACCGCCGGCCTCGCCCAGCCGAATTCATCTTTCACCTTCCCGGCGATTTTCTCCCGCAGCACCTCGTCCCCCATCGTTTGCGAATACTTGTTCTGTCCGGCCCTGATTGCCTTGATGGCTTCCTCTTTTAACACATCGGCCACGTCGAAATCAGGCTGACCTATCGAAAAGTTCACTGGGTCTTTCAGCTCCGCCGCCAGCGCAAAAACCTTCCGTATCCCACTTGAGTCGATAAGCTTCGCTCTTTTTGCAATAATCTCTTTCATTTGCTCTTATAATACCCAAATCTCTCAAATAAGCAATCACCAATAATCTTTATTCATTAATCAACGAAATATCTCTACTGCCGGAGGCCGCACAAAATTAATATCCCAAAAACTCAAAAGACCAAAATCAATCTGGCAAAAGCATAACAACTTATACGCTTACTTCGACATTCGTCATTCCTTGTTCGATATTCGATATTCTTTACCGTCATTACAAGCGCAGCCGAGGAATCTATATAAAAAGTCATTGCGAGGAGCGAAGCGACGCGGCAATCTCAAACTCACTGATTTGAGTTTGGCATCAGGCCCGAAAGCAGGAATCCACAAACTGTGCTATTCTCATCTCATCTTGCGGATGCGAACCTCCGTTTTTTTCGAATCCTTCAGGAGATTCACCAGCTTTTTAGGGTCTGTTTGCCCGTAGTGATATGGATATAGTATTTTCGGTTCAAATGCCTTTGCCGCATCGGCTGCCATCTCCGGCGTCATCGTGTACGGCACGTTCATCGGAAGAAACGCGATATCAATCTTCTTCAGCTTCTTCATCTCCGGTATGTTCTCCGTGTCCCCTGCCACGTACACTCTCGTCTTGCCGAAAGTCACGACGTAACCATTTCCTACACCCTTGGGATGGAAGGGCTCACCGCTGGGGCGCTTATGCACAATATTGTAGGCCGGCACCGCCTCTATCTTCAGTTCCCCAACTGTCCGCACATCACCGTTCTTCATAACAATACCGCCGGTTACTTTCTCGGCGCATGGTTTGGTCAGAACCACTTTTGTCGCCTCCTGTCGGATGGTTTTTATGGCTTTGGTGTCCAGGTGGTCACCATGTTCGTGTGTTATCAAAATAAGGTCGGCCTTGGGCAGCTTGGAGTAATCAGCCTGCCTGGTCCAGGGGTCCACGTGAATGACCTTTCCGTTGTACACAAACATCAAGGTCCCATGCCCGATGAACGTGATTTTCAGGTCACCCGTTTTCGTCTTGATAACATCTTCTTCAAATTTCTTCTCTGCCTTTTCCGGTTTGTCTCCGGCCTGACTACCCTTTACCACACCTATACCTGCAACTATCAACATGACCACCACCATCCATAAAACTTTTCTTAGATTCATCATCTTTTATCCCTTTCAGTCACAATCAAATCCCGACCAATCACTAATCTAATCCTTTAATATCCCTTTTCGCACCGAAAAGCAATCCTCACCCGAAAAAATAAATAGAACTTCCTCACGCCCCTGCTAATCCGCTTCTTGGGAAACGAGCTCATATCATCCTGCCCCACATTCCAAATTTCCGCATAATATACGGTTATTTACGAATCCGACCTTGCCATTACCCTGCTGTGCCTAATGCTTCTATCCACCCGCCAAGCTCGGCTGCCCTGTAATCCCTTAGATGGATATTGACAGCATCAGCAGCCCCTGCAATAATTTATCAATGATATTGAGGCCTCAAGGCAATGTAGCCGAGAGGCGGTTACCATCATAAACCGTCGGGGATACGTTAATGATTCGCTTTAATCGCCGAAGCTTCCTTCAGGCTGTGGCCGGTCCCGCCACGTTGCCTTCTCTCGGAAGGCACGCCTTCGACCCCGACCAGATAATTTCTATAAAGGAGGTCGCTATGCCGGAATTTGGAAGTCCATTTGCTGGTATGACAGCGGAACGAAAACTTAACAAGGCCGAACTAACACGCGCTATCCGTTTCATGATTTCAGCCGAATATGAGGCCGTCCAGCTTTACATGCAGCTTGCTGAATCCATCGATGACAAGCTCGCAAAGGAGGTCCTCATTGACATCGCTGATGAAGAGCGGGTACATGCCGGAGAGTTTCTACGGGTCCTCAAACACCTTGCTCCCGACGAAGAAAAGTTTTACAAAGAAGGTGAAGAGGAGGTGGACGAAATAATCGAAAAACACGGACTCAAGTAGACAATTTACGAACATTGACTTAGCCGCTGGTATCAACAGGAATAACCGCTCCTGATAATACAATCTTGGGAGGTGACAGCCTCCAAGCCAAAGCCTTCGCGATACCGTGGTTCGTGTAGCCGCCGAATCTCATTTGGGCTACTGCTCTTTTGCCTTGTGGAGTCATTCTAAAAGGAGCCTGCCCGCACGGACGGAAAAAGAATCGTTTCCTGAGAAGAGCAGGTCGCAGGTCTTCCCGTCCCTGCTTATCCACTTAGTCGGGAAGCAGTTCGTCTCACCCGGCCCAACGTCCCACTGCTCCGTATAATATACGGTCGTCCACGGCCCCCACGGCTCCGGACCATCAAATATACCAAGCCCGCCCTTGAAACGCATATCTTCCTTACCGTATATGGTTTGACACCACAAATATCTTTTCAGGCTGGCATTGTAGCTAATCCCGCTGCGATAGCATTTCCCCGGATTGATAAACACAGCCCCCCTTTTGCCAATATTCTTAGTCCAAACAGGACTACTTTTACCGTCAAGCCCCTTGAAAAATTCATACCCCCCCTGCTCTCTTATTTTATCTTTGTCCACTCGCGTCATAACCATCTGGTCCGCCGGTTTGTAAGCACTGTTACTATCCGGCGAATAAATATATACAAACTCATCCCTCGCACCGGCATAGTTTTTGCCGAAGTTCAAAAACGTCGGACATCCAAAGCTTACCGTAAACTTCCAGTCGCACCACGTCCACGTCTTGCCGTGGTCTCTCGACCATGCAATCTGCGAATTGCCCGTGTTTCTAACTAACATATAGAGCACGCCGTCTACGCAAAGCATCCCGCTGGCCTTTGCACCCTTGGCCCCCTGCCCTGCTCGCTCACCGCTTTCCGTGCGGACATTGACACCTTCGAAATCAGGCGGTGCCCCAACCACTTTTGCAATACCAAGACTTAACTTCTCTTTTGTTTTTGGCTCAAACCCCCACCCGTCACCGTAAGCAGTATACAGATTGTTGTCGTCCGCCCAGGTAATCGGCCAGTTATCGCTGCCCGACGCTTTGCGAATAATAGTCTTTGCATTCGCCCACTTGAGGCCCATTATCGGACTTGTCGGATAAGGTTGAACCCTCCTGCCGTTTTTAGTTTTCACTGACAAAGCAATTGGCTCAATAAATAGCTCAATCGATTTGTAGTCGGAGTTGCGCGACTTGTTCAGCGACTTCCCTGCCCGCGCCGCCACAATATCCAGACTTGGTATCACCACAATTAAGCTGTCATAAAGTCCCCACGACCAGTAGGCATCTCGCGGCACATTCGCCATCGTCCCGTCTGCGTTGTTCCACCAAAGCAGCCCATAATGGTCCGATGCGTTGAAATAGCTTTCCTGCTTAACCACGGCCGAGCCTCGAACCCTCTCAGGTACAACTCGAACCATATCCACAAATCCTTCTGGGATAATCTGCTTACCCTGCCATTTTCCTCGTCGCAGATACAGATACCCAATCCTCGCCATCGCGTCCACATTGGCACTGATACCCGAACCAAATTCACGCCGCTTAATCCCGTCAATCTCTTTAGCCCGATACGCATTGTTCCGCCAGGTCAAGTCGGATGCCTTTATCCCAATCGGCCCAAAAACTCGCTCAAACATCAGCGTATTCAAATCTTGACCATATACAAGCGTAACACACTCAGCTAACCAGTTCGGCCCCCCGTCACTGTACGACCATTTTGTCCCCGGCTCAAATAATAGCTTCTCGTATCCCCCCGGCTTGTCGAATCCCGCAGTCTGTGTCGCCAGATGAAAAAGCGTAATCTTATCAAGCCAGCCCGTGTCGGCATTCGACTCTGGCGGCATACCAAAACCGGCATGATATTTCTTAGCCGGCTCGTTGAGGCTTTTAAACTTACCGTCTTTAAGAGCAAGACCGACCGCAGTAACACCAATCGCCTTGGTTGAGGACTTCAGGTCGTATCGTTGTTTTTTGTCCCCCCACTGCATAACGACTCGCCCATACCGGACTACACAGCCCGAACCACCGCCGGTCAGTGCATACTCGTGTGCCCGTCCCAAGACGCCCGCGTCCATTCCCATTTCGTCCGGTCTCGCCTGCTCCCACGCGGGCATCGGCCAGACCTCACCCCCCTCCACTGCCGCTGGCAAACTCACCAGCACCGTTATAATCGCCGCTAACACAAAAGATACTTGTATCTTCAAAATTTTTCTCCACAAAAACTGCCGCTCGCTGCCCCCCAGGCGGCCAGGCGTGACAAAATCATACTGCCCCTCGATTATGTTCAGTATAAAAGTGGACGCGCAATAAGAGCAAACCGATTACATTCTCCGGACGACAGTTGTTTGCCTCCTCTCTCGCAATTTATTCAGGTCTATTCGAAGCTCTTACTCTTGTTTTTCTTCGGCCACTGGAGCCTCGGCCTCTTCGCCGGCCACAACCTCAGTCGCAGCTTCTTTCTCCGCGGCCGCTTTCTCTTTGCGACCCGCGTGACTCTTGCGGTGCGCAACCTTCGCAAGGCCAAGCAGAGAATCTTCTTCAGACCATTTGTCTTCGTCTTTAAGCTTCTCGATGCGCTCTGCACGTGTCAGAACATTACGGTGCCTCTTAAGGGCACCCTTGATTTTTAATGAGCGGTCAATTGACATTCAAATTCACTACCTAAAATTAATCATCAAATTTCATACCGTATGCGTCTTTGAACAAGTTGGGCGCGAAAGTTTCATAACCCTGAGGAGCTTTATATCGTGCGCCCCACTTTATTATTTGTTGTTTTGTCGTGTAACCGTCCGTCCCTTCTCTGTTCGGATTGTCATATTTATTCCTGGTTACGAGATAAAACGTGTCGCCGATTTGTCTTATTTCGGTCTCTATTCCTCCCTCGGCAAAATGATACTGCACCAGTTCCAGGTCTGCCCTTTTATCATAGGTTTGTATCACGATTCTATTATTGCCTGTAGACGTATCTGTTCCCGTTATTGTTGTATCGGACATTATTCCTTCATCAATATCAGTTCCTTCTCTTCTGCCCGTCAGGCCCTCTCTTGCCGTTTCTCGCAGGTTTTTGAACACGCTTCCTGCCGAATTAGTTATTCCTTCCCTGCTGAAGTAACCCACTTCACCAAGCCAAAGTGCAACCAAAAACAGCAGTATAATGCCCAAAAGCACCGCAATCGCAATCGGATAAGGCAGCGATATCTCGACCCGGCCTGCGTTAAACTGCACAAGTTTCGGCTTTCTGGGCCAGTATGTCGCCCTTCCGGCTGCAGGCAAAGGCGTTTCTGCTGAAGTTTTAACATCACTGTCGGCTTTTTCAGGACGCTGTTTCTTTAATGTCTTGCCATAGCTTGCCTTAAGCTGGCCTTTACTCATCACCTCGTACATTGATATTTTTTTACGATCATGTGCCATAGCCAAACCACCTTAATTTGGCAAAACATTCAGCGGCTAACCATTTTTATCGGCATGAGTCAAGGCAACTGACAAATACTAATTAAATTTAATTCTCTCTTTTACTATATTCTAATATGGACTTCAACAAAAAAGTCCAATTTTTATTGAAGAAATCCAAATCGTCAAAACTCCCGGAAAGCGATAATTTCAGCTATTCTAATATCCAGTTGTTCGCAAATATTGCAAAGTCCTTTAAGTTCACAATTCCGTCATCGTTAAGGTCTTCCGGAAAATTGCCGCTGTGGTTCCTCCAAAGCCAGCGTTTACCCATTCTCGCCAATAACTTGAATTTATGCGGAATCCTGACGGCTGCGCTGCGAACAGTAGTATTACCCGAATCATCAACGGCCTGATATGTTATTGTATAAATCCTGCCGCTGCCGGGCCCGCTGCGTTCTGCCCGCAGATATATGGAACCATCCTCACCTATTTCAATATCATCACTTGTGTGGCCGTCGCCGATAGTATCACCATCTTCGTTCACTTCAATGCCGACCAATGAAACATCCGGTGCCGCATCACACTCATCGCTCACTGTCCAGATCGGCGTAATCTCGACCATCTTATGGTTCGGCGGCCACAGCATCGTGGGCGAAACGGAAAACTCAAATTCAGGCGGCGTCGTGTCTACAACTGTAATCAAAACCTCGTTAGGCTCGGAATCTTCTATGACGTCGTTGACAACCAGCGTAATGACATACTCACCTGTACATCCACTATCCAACGTTACGGTCGGTGCAGCCTCTTGAACGGGACTGGCAAGGAAAGGCCCCGTCCACGTATACGTTAGTGGATTACCATCGGCATCGCTCGACCTCGTACCGTCTAAAGTAACCTGCGTGCCCTGCCCGCTATTGCATGCACATTCGACTATCCGGTTATCACCGGCATCGGCTGCCGGAGGCGTGTTTTCCGTAGTGAACGTCCAGCTGTTTCCATCAATCCGGCTGCAGCAGTTCTTCACTACCACCTGCCAGTAGTACCGCATACCTCGTTTGAGCGCCTCATTCGGCTCAGGAGTCAGGTCATACATCGGCAGGATTAAATCACTTTCAATCAGCTCCAGCGTATTCGGCTCCGTCCCGAAGTAAACGTCCCAGGTTGTAGGACATGGCGGTTTATGTTTGAAAAGAATCGACAAACCCGGATACAAACGTCTCTGGTTGCAAAGGTAATTCAAACCAACGGAGCGATTACTCTGAATTCCGACAGTCCCACCCGAACCGCCTTCCGAGCTGGGGTCGGCATAAAGCAGCAGGATATCACTGCTGCCTTCGAACAGTTGCGCCTGGCAGGTCACCCAGTCTACAGAACCATAGTAGTTGTAGTGGGCCACGTTCTCCCACTGTACTACGAGAATTCGATTGGGTTCTTCCCCGACAATCGCATAATAAACATTATCACTCCCGCCGGGAGTGGGATTAAGGTCGTCCCAGTAAACCGCTATAAATCGCTGAACGGCAGTCGTGCTATTGCACGGAATACAGCAGTTGTTAACCGTCATGTCCGAATCTATGAACTGAATCGTTCCGTTCGAGCTTACTCCTAACAGACTGTAGAAGCCTCCATAGAAATAGAAGTCAAACGGCAGCTCAATACCGAAGTAACTGTCGTCGTCATCAAGGCCAAGATTGGTTCCTGTTCCCGCGATCTCTATCCAGTCGAAAGACGGCCCGTTCGGCTCGTCGCTGTCTATAAATATATAATCACCGGCATCAGGCCCACCCACGCTCGTTACACCTATATCTGCGGCAATCGCTTCAGCCGCCTCCGATTCTTTCACACAGCATTCAGCAACAGCAATCTCCGGCTCCATCTCCTCTGGCTCACTCAACTCTGAAACCTCTGATTTAGACCAGTAACTCAAGCTGACCTCGGTGCTGTTTGTATCCTGATGAATTTCGCTTTTCGTTTCATCCGCAACTCCTCCCGCGCTCGGCTCCGATGCCTCAGGCAGCCCCACACCGCCGGGTATCACGCTATAAGTCAGATTGTCCAGCGTAAACCGCACTGCATCAGGATGAGAAAATGTAATATCAACATGCTTAATCGGCGTCGTGCTCGTGCCGCGATTCAGACCCTCAACAAAATAATATCCCCTAACTATGGCGTCGACTGAAAAACTCCCGAGCGGATTCATATATCTGTCGTAAAAGGACATTGTGGTTGCATCCGCTTTTGAGGTATCGCTGCTCAGTGCGAAGCCGTA
>Ga0315547_1001126_pt1 | contig 22268 bp, 25 predicted proteins | sample SalMarSW160240MG_2_FD_202542 | JGI IMG/M metagenome (GOLD analysis project Ga0315547, IMG submission 202542) | Salt marsh sediment microbial communities from the Plum Island Ecosystem LTER, Massachusetts, United States - Salt Marsh Sediment SW1601-240 ...
AATAATGGTTTCCATGCAATAGTTACCATTGGTTCTTCTTTATTTTTTGATGGTTTTCCTATTCCCAATCTTTTTAATTCCTTTACTTCTCTTCTTGTTATAGTCATTCCCATCTCCTTATTATTTTTTTCTTATTATGGTGTTCTCCTATCTGAACTAACACAAAAAATAAAATAGTTAACCCAACAAATAATTTAATATCTTTTAATTGAACAGAAAATATAATTGTTGCTAATATCAAAAAATACATCATATTATCCCACCATTGAGCAACCTGCTGTATTCTAATCTCCAATAGTTTTTTTTCTATTTTTATTCTCCCTCCAACTCAATACATCTTGAAAATGATTTTTCTCTTGATGAATCTATTAAACAATAAGCATATTTATTTGATAATACTGCTATTTGGTGGCTTACTTCCTCTCTGGTTCTTATAACAAAGTTTCTTGAATAAAACCCCAATTCTCTTCCCAATTTAGCATATAGTTCAGACCAGTCCTTACAATCCCCCCCTCTTTGTTTTAGATCATCAATAGTTAATTCTTCTTTATCATCTGTAAGATTATAAAAATAAAATGGATTAATACTATCCACAAGACATTCAGAAGTATCTACTATTGATAAATTAAAGCAGTTATCTATTATCTCCTTTTCATTTTCTGAAATGTAATTTCTTATTTCCTGCTTTTCTTGTATTGGGAATGTTATAAGTAATCCCATTGATATAACTCCCATCATTATTCCAGATAAAAATATGTTGAATGTTGTGTGGTTGAATTTCATATTTCAAACCCCCTCCTATATTTTATATGATTAGTATTCATTTAATTTTTTTTGTTTATTATCCTCTCTTATCCTTCTTTGCTTAAACTCCCTTCCAATTAACTTCAAAGTATTCTTCATATCAGTAAGAACTCCCAAATGCAATTCAATATTCTTATTATATCTTCCAATATTATTACTAAAAGATAAGTTTTGTTCTGTTAATCTATTCAAGTTCTCCACAGTATTATCTATCATTTCCTTAGTAGTAGAAGGTTTGTAATGCTTCTTTTCAATAATATCCTTAAAATGCCCCTGAACTATTGTAGAATCAATTCTGCTTTCTTTTGGATCTACTGCCTCAAACTCATTTAATTTTAAAGAATCATCTATTAATAATCTTAATTTGTTTTCAGAATCATACACAAATAGCTTCTTTTTCTCTTTATTGTATTTCTTTGCTAATTGGTTTTTAATTAGTGCGTAATGTTGTCTGCCTACTTCAAAATCAATGCTATTATTAAATACAAGCCTTATCTTAAATCTTTTTTCTATTTTGGATACTAATGTCTTTAATTCATTTAAAGCCTCTGAAAAAGCCTCTAAAGGCGTGTCAGCATAGTAATCATCCATATAAAATATTATTTTTTTAGGGTTTAACCAGATTTTTCTATTATCTATTATTATTTGCTGTGTTTTCCAAGTTCCCATATCTATTGTCTGGAAATCAATATGCTTTAAAGTAAGAAATTTATCCCTATCTTTCCATCTACTTATTCTTGGAATTAATACTGAAAATGTTAAATTATGGAGTCTTATTGAGTTGGGTTGATACTTTACAGTTTGGGATATAGCGAAAGCTTTTTTTACAGTTTGAATTCCATTAGAAGTTAGGCTCCTATCATTATTAATTAATCCTTTTTTTCTATATCTCCAAAAGGCAGTATAGACAGCGCAAGGCTTAATATTTAGTAAATTGGCTATTGTAGAAATTGGAGTATATTCACTCAATAATTTTAACATCATTCCCTTTTTTTTAAGTGTTTTGTTTCTCATATCCTTTCTAATCTTACAGTTTTAATTAAAGCTTTTTTTACAGTTTGTGAAGTAGGCAGGAGAGATGGTGAAAAAGAGTACACTACTCTAATTCTTTTTTATAATATTTATAAAGGAGGTCATTTATATATGAATAATAAACAACCTAGAGGATAGCGGATTTTACCAACTAGCCAATCTCCCGTTTCTCTCCTACCTGTTTGGGAGTGTTATATGTTAATTGATGATTTAATTTAATCAAAATATCCTGGATTTTTTTTCCTTTTAATGTCAAATTTATAAATTTTTTTCTTCCTTGTTTTTTAAACTTAACTAAACCATTCTTATTAAATTTATTTAATACTAAAGAAATATGAGAATAAGTTATATTGGTTTGTTTAGCAATATCAGTTTGGTAATTCTTTTTTTTATTTATAGATATAAATATTTTTTTTGGTGCTTCATGAAGAAACATTTTAGTTAAATCTATCATATAAGATATATATTATAAATAATATATAAACCTTTCTATAAGTTAGGCTTTGCCTAAAAAGTAGCCCCTGCCCAAAAAGTCAAACAGTCATAAAAAAGCCCTCACTATGATAGTCATTCCTCATAAAACTAAACAAAACCCTAATAGCAAATTTAGCATCTTCTTCTACAGAGGAAATTCCATATAAGGGGTTGTAAGATGGTTCAAATTTTAAAATCATCATAGGATTTTTGTTATGAACATATGGATTTCTTATATTTCTCAATTTATTTAAATCCTTCATAAGATTATCACTGATTAAGTTTCTTTTTCTACATTCTATAATTAAATCCTTAAACCCATATTTAAATTGGAAGTTTTTTATTGATAATATTCCCTTTAGTGTTTCTTCAAAAAATGACTGAATTATTAAAATACAACTTACAAAATTTCCATTTATAAAATCAGATTTAGCTTCGTAAAAATAATATACTGCATGTCCTGCAAATAAAGCACCAACATAATTAGATTTTCTTCCCCAAGTTTTTTTAATAAACTCAAGTCTTTTACACCTATCAAAAAGAGTTTTTTTATCTAATTCGTTTAGTTCTTTTTCTTCCTCATGAAAATCCCATTTTTTCATTCTATCCTTTAAAATAAACCCATAGAGTAGCAAACAATAATCCTATCAATACCCATTTCAAATACCAGAGCCAGTTCTCTTTAAAGTTTGGCGGTGTTAGATTCATGGTCTAAACTTCTCCCATGTTCCTCTTTTTTTGACTTTATATCTCTTATTTTTTAACTTATTCATATATCTTATTGCTCCGTCTTTTTTAAAAAGAAGTCTTGTAATCTCTTTGTTTATTCTATCTCTTTCTTCTTCACTCAAATCGGTTTGTTTTAGTTTATCTTTTAGTTCTATTATTTTTGGTCTTAATTCATTCCATAATACTTTTGATGTTTCTCTATCAGCTTCTATTTTCCATAATTGGGGAGGAGTTTCCATTTTATTTTAAGTAAACCAACTCGGAGAGATATAATATATTAAAATTAACAAACCTATCACTATTGAGTCAAACCATCTTGTATATTTATAATAATTTTCATGAGAAAGTTTTTTGTTAAATGCGTAAGAAAAAATGCCTATTATTCCAAGAATTATAGCAAAATCTATTATCAAAATCATTCCAATTGGAACTTTTGAAATAGGAGCATAAAAACTAAGTAGAGCCATTGAATTAGAAAACATACTCAATCTTCCTACATATCCTTCACCTTCTTTTAGTCTATACTTAATAGCAATTCCAATTATAAAAAAAGAGGCAGGAATAATTAAATAATGATATTCTGATGGAATCAACCCAAAAAGTATATCCCAACTCATTTCTTCTTTAATCCCCTCTTAATTAATTCTATAACAGCTTCATTATAGTTTTTAGCACCAAAATCTATTTTAAAATGGCTTACTTCTTTCCATAAATTTTCATCAACATCTAAAGTTAATTTTTTTGCCATATATTACACCTCACAATCATTAATAATTATTAGTAGTTATTAATAGATAGCTTTATATACTTTGTGGTATTAATAGTTATTAACTATAATTAATGATAATTAATTGTGGGGTGTTAAAATGGAAATGCAACAAATAAACTGGAAAAAACTAACAAGGGAAGAGCGAGGAGAACTAATCTCTAAGACCTTCAAAATAATAAAAACCAATAATGGATGGAAAGTTCCATCTCAAACAGGGAGCGGATATTATGTAGTAAAATTCAGCAGGCATGAACCAAGATGTAATTGTCCAGATTGTAAATTAAGAAAGCAGAAATGTAAGCATATCTATGCAGTAGAATTCTACATTAAAAAGGAAATAAACAAAGAAGGAAAGATAAAAACAACTAAAGGGATAAAAGTAACCTATAGCCAAAAATGGAAGGCTTACAACAAATCCCAGACTAATGAGAAACTAATGTTTATGCAGTTATTAAATGACCTATGCAGTAATATAGAACAACCAGAGTATAAGTTTGGAAGACCTAAACTTCCAATATCAGATATGATTTTTAGTTCTGTGATGAAGGTATATTCTACTTTCTCAGCAAGAAGATTTATGAGTGACTGCCAGATAGCAAAAGAGATTGGATACTTGACAAAAGTTCCGCACTATAATTCAATCTTTAACTATTTGCAGAAAGAAGAGTTTACACCTTTGTTAAAAGAACTGATTAAGATAAGTGCCTCTCCATTAAGAAGTATAGAGACAGATTTCGCAGTAGATTCCTCTGGGTTTTCTACATGCAGGTTTGCACGTTATTTTGATTATAAATGGGGTAAGGAAAAAAGATATAGAATCTGGTTAAAGGCACATGTTCTAAGCGGAGTTAAAACAAACATTATTGCAGGCGTAGAAGTTACAGAAGGTCATGCAAATGATAGTCCTCAACTTGCACCTTTACTAAGGGGTGTAAAAGAGAGGTTTGGTAATATTAAGGAAGTAAGTTGTGACCGAGCGTATAGTTCCAGAGAGAACTTACAGCTCATAGAGGATGAGGGGGCTACCCCCTTCATTCCATTTAAAAAAAGCACAACAGGAAAGAGGGTTAAATATCCTATCTGGAGAAAGATGTATCATTACTTCTTGTATAAGCATGATGAATTTTTAGAGCATTATCATAAACGTTCAAATGCAGAGACAGTATTCCACATGATTAAGACTAAGTTCAAAGATAATGTCAGAAGTAAAAATAAGATAGCACAGGTCAACGAAATTCTATGCAAAGTAATTTGTCACAATATTTGTGTTGTGATACAAGAGATGAATGAGCTGGGTGTTAGGGGAGAGTTTGTGATGGAGAAGGAAGAATGAAAAGAATGTTGTCCCTAAATGATGGTGCTGAAAAGTATTTAAGTAATGATAATTTATTTAAATTGAGGTTTGACAAAAAAATGAGTAGGGGATTCACAGAAGCAAAAAATAAATTTGATGAAGAGTATAAAACCAAATCTATTCTAAAAAAATCTTTAGTTACCGTAGACGGTAAAACTATTGAAAATATAAAATTAAAAAATTCAAAAGGAGAAACTTTAGAAGAATATTATAAGTGGCAATTCATTTCTTCTATAATAAATTCTGGCTTGTATTCAAAAGACTTTATTGGAGTTGAGATATTCTTTCCAAAAGGCAATAAAAATTCTGCACCAATAAAAATAGACGGTTGTGTATTTGACGATAAAGATTGGATTTTTTATTATAAAAAATGGAGAGAAAGTAAAGATATTGAGGCGATAGAATGGTTAAGGAAACATTTAATTGTAGTTATAGAATTTAAAAAAAGTGATGGAAAAGATATAAAAGAAGTTTATACTTCACAAGTAAAACCTTATCTTAAAGAATCTGAAAGAAACTATTGTCTTGCATTTTATTATGATGATGAAAGATTATATCTCTTTCAGAAAAAAGAGGGTGTTGTTTTAAGGTATGATGAATCTAAAAACCAAAAAGGTGAAAAAAGTGGGGTGGGGGATTTATTTTTGGATTTACCAGATGGTTATCTCTACATTCCATCTTACGATGAAATAATTAACAAAATTAACAAACCAACATCTATTGATAGGAGTAAAAGAACAGTTGATGATTTAGATTTAATTACTGGTTTGCATAGCTCACAAATAAATCAAGCCATCTCAAATATTTTAAGAAAACTTGATAAGGTTGGATTAGTTAGTCAGAGAGGATATGAAATACTTATACAGGTTTTAGCATTAAAGATTTTTGATGAGAAGAGAAGTGCAAGATATAGAGAATATCTTAAATTTTATAGCACAGAAGATGAACAAAAGAAACTAAACCTTTTATTCTACATAACTGATGAAGAAAAAAACTTTTCTGGTTTGAATGATGATAATATTCAATCTTTTGTAAAAAGATTAAGGAAGCTATATAATGAAGCGTCAAAAGAGTATAAGGTAATCTTAAAATCTATTGATACAGAAACTATAAATTGGCAAAATGAAAGTCACATACAAGCATTAAGTGCAGTAGTTGAAAACTTACAAGATTATAGTTTCATAAAATCTTATCAAAGTGATTTATACCAATTAGTTTTTTACAGATTTGCTAACGCCTTTACAAAAGTAGAGAAGGGGCAGTTTATCACACCTCTAAAATTGATAGATTTTCTTGTTAAAATAGTTAATCCAAGAAATGGAGAAAGCATAATAGACCCTACCGTAGGGATAGCAGATTTTCTATCTATGAGTTTTGTTAATGCGAAAGGAAGTTTAGAAGATAAGGATTTTTATGGAGTGGATAACGACGAGCAAATGATTATGTTAGCAAAACTTAATATGTTGCTTAATGGAGATGGAAATGCAATCTTAAAATATAAACCGGATGTTGGTTCTTTATTGTATAAATTTGATGTTGATAAAAATTTGGTTGCTTTGAATCCAAAAATGCACAAAAAAGGAAATTGGGATAAGTGGGCAGACCAAACAAAATTAATGAAATTTAATGTTGTCTTAACAAATCCACCATTCGGTGAAGACAGAAAATTTGAAGCAAAAACAAAAAAAGACGAAGAAATAGCCGAACTCTACGAATTGTGGGATATAGCAAAAGTAAATAATTGGATTGATATGGGTTTATTGTTTTTGGAAAATGGGTATAGAATTTTAGATACAAATGGAAGATTAGGAATTGTTTTATCTAACTCTATCGCTTCTGTTGATAGATGGGTAGAAGCAAGAAAATGGTTAATGTCAAAAATGAGAATAGTTGCATTATTTGATTTGCCCCAAAATGTTTTCGCAGATACGGGGGTAAACACCACTTTAATTGTAGCATATAAGCCATCTGAAAAGGAATTAAAGCGATTAAATGAAGAAGGATATGAGATTTTTGTAAAAGATATAAAAAATGTCGGGTATGAGATTAGAACTCTAAATAGAGTTAAATATTATAATCCAATTTACAAAATAGATGAAGAAACTTTTGATATAGACATAGATGATAAAGGACAACCAAAATTAGATGAAGATTTTACTGATACAATCAGTCAATTCAAGGAATGGGCATTAAGTCAGGAAGATACATTAAAAAAATTATTTTTGGATAAAAATGGAAAGTGAATATATTATAATCCCTGAGAAAATAAACAGCAAAGATTTGTTTAGTAAAAAATCTCTTTCTGCGTCAGATTATCACTCTTTAGATATGCAAAACAAAAATTTTATATTTGTAAAAGATTTAATACAAAAGCCAATAAGCGGAAAAGAAGTTGGCTCAAAGGAATATATAAGAAAGTCTAACAAATTTTTTATAAGAACAAAGGCATTAACAAAAGAATCTTATTTATTGGATTATTGGTCAGAAGCAATAACCCCTATAAAACCACAGGCATTTATAGATAAGAAATTAAAAGAAGGAGATATATTATTATCTAAAGACTCAAACATAGGCGAAGTGATAATATTAGAAAAAGATTTGCCAGATTATTCTATAAGTGGGGGTTTAAAGATTTTAAGAGCAAAAAAAGATAAGCATTATTTATTTGCTTTTTTGAAAACTGATTTTTTCAAAGACCAAATTCTTTTAATGACTCCGAGAGGTGCAACGATGAAACATGCAAAGGAATTATGGTTAGAGGCAAAGATACCTTACCCAAATCAAAAAAACAGCCAAGAAGTCATAAAATATATTGAGAAATTAGTTAAAGAAAGAATAAAAAAAGAATCTGATTTAAGAAAGAACTACTTTGATATTTTAAATTCAATAAAAGATGAATTGGATAATAATCAAAAAAATAAAACATTCTCTTATTCCTTGCCTTTAATAGATGATTTGAAAAGAGAATTAAGGTTTGACGCAGGAATGTTTTGTGAAGATTATAAGAGAGAGCAGTTTAAGATTGAGAATTATAAACATGGTTCAAATGATATTTTCACTTTAGGATTTGATTTTAGAAGGGGGCAGAATTTACAAGTTTCACAGATTGGAAGGAGCATATATAGAAACAAGGAAAAACCAAATTTCTATAAAATGGTAAGACCTCTAAATCTTTCGGATTTTGGAACTGTGGCAAACTATGAATATTTAGGAAGCCAAAAAGATTTACAAAAGATTAATGAGGGAGAAATTGTTTTTTCAGCCGAAGGTTCAATAGGAAAGTTTTGTGTTTTTATTGATGTTGATGACAGGACTATAACTAATATTCATGGAATAACAATATATCGCAATAAAAAAGATAAAATAGAAAGTGCATTTTTAGGATTGATTTTGGGATATTTAAGAAATGTAGAAGTTTTAGATTACATATCTGTTGGTGGACAGGGGGGAAGTTTAGCACAGATGTATTGGAAGAACATAAAAATCCCTAACTTTCCAAGACTACTAAAAGAAGACTTATCAAAGAGATATTATGAAGGAGTTTTAAAGTTAGATAAGGAAATAGGGGAAATTCAAAAAAAAGTTGAAAATTGCTTAAACTCAATAATTCATAACAGAGAAGTAATAATTTAAAATGACCGTCTACAAACTCTCAAAATCATCGATAGGGCTAATAAAAGAGTGTCCACGATGTTTCTGGTTAACACAGCATAAAGTTTGGAAACGACCTACAGGAATATTCCCCAGCCTACCTTCTGGAATGGATAGAATTTTGAAGAATCATTTTGATAAGTTTAGAGGTAAAGGAGAATTGCCTCCAGAGATATGCGAGAATGGACATTGTAATGGAACTAAATTATTTGATGACATAGAGAAACTTAAAATCTGGAGAAATAATTTTAAGGGAATTGTCTGGACTGACAAACAAGGAAATATTTTATTTGGTGCTGTTGATGATATCTTAAAAAAAGGAAAGAAACTAATTGTTTTAGATTACAAGACAAGAGGATTTCCTTTGAAGGATGATACAGCAGACTTATACCAAGACCAATTAGACATTTACAATTTCTTATTAAGAAAGAATGGATATGAAACAGAAGACTATGGCTTCTTATTATTTTATTATCCTAAAGAGGTTATGGCTACTGGAGAAGTTATTTTTGATACTGAATTGGTAAAGATGAAGGTAAATATTAAAAGTGCTGAAAAACTCTGGAAAAAAGCTTTAGAAGTCTTAAATGGGGATTGTCCTAAAGAAAGCTGTGAGTGGTGTAAGGGGAAATGAGTCAAGAAGATTTCAAAAAGAAATTAGCAGAAACAAGAAAAGAAATTTCATATTTAAGGGGAATAGTTATAACTAAATCTGTAGATATGGATGGTTTTATTGGGGCACTAATAGGAAATTATTTTGTTAAATCAGATAAACAATCTGATTTTTTAACAATCGTTCTATGTGATGAATATTTTTCTTTTGGACTAAAGATAAGCATTTTGAACAAAATATTATCTAAAATGGGATGGAAACCATATTCTTCCTTTAAAGATGATTTGAACCAAATAAATAGGCTTAGGAACAGATTTGCTCATGCTTTAATGTATGGACTTGAGGGAGAATTATCCTATTCAGCAGGAGAAAAAATTACTAAGGTTAAGAAAGCTAAAGAGATGTATGATGAATTTATGAATTTGTATCCCAAGGTCTTTGAAGAACTTAATAAGATATTAAATCACTTACTTGAAGAATCAAAAAAGAGTAAACAATCTGCCCAAAAAGTAACCTCAAATTAAGACTTTATGGGCAAAGCCTATAAGTTATAAGTAAGTTATCTTTCTTCAAAATCATTACAATAGATTTTTTCATTATTATGTATTGGTTTTTTATGCCCTTTAAGACATAAAGATAAACTATTTGAATGTTTATATTTTTTAAGATATTTACAATCTTTACATTTATGTATTTTGGTTCTGTTCATACTCCCATCTCTGTATTTCTTTGTTTTATTAAATATATAAGTGATCCTATGAATAAAACTATAACCAACAATAAAATACCATCATTTATCAAATCTATGAATCTTAGAAGTATTGCAGATATTAGAGTTATAAAAGAAGCAAATCCAAATGCCCTATCAGTAGTATAATCTTTTGTGGCAAAGAAGGCAACAAATCCAATTATGATAAGCATACCAGCTCCCAACAATCCCTTACATAATAAATTAACATACTGCAAAAATGCTACAAATCCAATAATACTATTGTCGGGGTATGGAAAAGGAATTGCCATTATGTTCTACCTCTTTTTATTATTCTTTTCTTTTTCATAATATCACGCTTTCCATCTATGCCAAAAACTCACAAGGGCAAAGGTTATCACTATTATTATTGCCACAACACCAAATACTTGTACAAATTGTGGGATGCCTATGTCTGTTGCTACACTACTAAATATTATCACAGCAAACTTCATTGTCTTGAATATAACAACTGGAATAAAGATTATTGCTAAGGGGATAGCAGTTATTCCTGCTGTAAGTTGTGAAAACCACCCAACATCTTCATCACCAATCTTATCAAATCTGCTTTTTATCCCGCTAGCAGATTCATTTAATTCATCTGCATAATCATATTCATCTTCCCAAGAAGTATCAACAGCTACCTCTGGATATTGTGTTTGGAGGTCTTGTATTACATTAGCAACTAATGCAAAAACCAATCCTATTGCCAAAATTACCAATATATAACTGCTTAATCTCATTTATGTTTTCCCCATATTATAAGCAACAATTCCTGCCATAATAAATATTAGTATTACAGTTGTCCAGCCAAAAGCAACAAACTCTATTATCTTCATTAACATAACTGCCACTGCTGTAAAAATAACACCAACTGATGGATTCCAAGCACCAACAAAAGCAATAGTAACTATTATTAATAAAGATACAAAAATCCCTTCTGTTCCTAATGTATCTTTTATTGCTGAAATAATAAACTTGATAAAATCAACAATCTTCTCTGGGCTTCTACTAATTAATCCTGTTGCAGAAAAATCCCCCTTTGTATATCCTTTTTCTGTCATATTACAGGTTAGAGTCCCTGCTGTTGTGAAAAGAGAATTATTACAAACAACTGCTCCTGTCTGATTATATTCTGTTTCTATTACTTCCAATCTGAAATACTGTGCCAACCCTGTTAAATCATTGAAAGTATAAGTAACTGTTTTTGTAGTATCATTATATATTAAACTATAGGCTACACTAGTAGCAAACTCATCATAATAACCCTGCCATAAATCTTCTGTTGCTTCTGCTACCTGTAAAGTAATTTCACAGGGGGCTTCTGCACAAGTTGCTTTCTTTTCTATTGTTCCATAACTTACTCCCTCTTTTACAATAGAAAATTTATACTGTTTATCTAAATCCAAATAAGTTACAAATTCCCCTATATTATCTGTTTTTCTAACTGAAACTGTTTTATAGGTTCCTGAACTAGGCTCATACTTACTTATTGTTATAATAGCATCTGTAAATGGGAACATACCCTCTTTTACATCCACAAAGAATTTAACTGCATCATCCTCACCTAAAAAATAAAGGAATATCTCATTTGTTATGTTATCTAAAGTTGCTTCCTGAAAGAAATATTCTCTAACAACATAATCTGTTTTTGTGTATTCCATAACTCCAGAAATATTAAATGTTCTGTCTGGTGGAGAAAAACAAATATCATACTCTGTTATGTTTGTGCCATCCAAGTTTAATGTGCCATTTACAGTTATATCATTCAAATAGAGTATTAAATCTATATCCAAATTAAAACCAGTGTCATTTGTTCCTGGAGTTGTAACTATTTTTGTATTATTTAATTCATAGTATCCAGTAATATTCATAACAAAGGCCTGTGTGGTATTTACTGTACCATCACATTCAAATATAAGACCTGTTTCTACTGTCTGTGAAAAATCATAGGTTGCATTGTATTCTGTAGTGCCATCATTCAGACCCAAACTGAAATTCCAAAACCCATCCATAGTTGATTCTCCATCTACATTTGGAATTGTTAAAGTTCTTTCAAATTCATAAATACCAATATCATCATTAGTTGAGATAATAGTTTTTACTGTTGTATAATCTGTTCCATTATAATTAAAAACAGTGTCTATATCATTTGTATTCCATTTATTTATTGTAACATTAACCTTATATTTTGTTGATTCTCCTTCCATAACTGATGATTCATATTCTAAAGAAGCGTTGTGTATTCTTACACTATTCATCTGAAAATAGAATGAATCAGTATAATTTGAATATTCTGTTGAATCATTTGCTCTGCATCTCCAATAAATATTCCCCTCTGTTGTGTAATTAAAGATTCCATCTATTGAATTGTTTACTAAGGTTGTTGGTGGATTGTTTGTATCTGCGTAGATATCATAATAAATTGTATCCCCATCAGGATCTGTTGAACCATCACAAAATAATACAATACTGCTATTCCCTATCTTTGAATTGTTTAATGGTGTTTGTAAGGTTGGGGTTGTTGGTGGTTGACTTCTGATTGTTATGTTTGCACTAAACACTTCCGAACTGCATAAATAATTTGGAATATCACAAGTTATTATAGAAAATGCCCAATCTTCTCTTTGTGTTGTATTTTCATTCTCTAAGGTTTCCAAAGTAATAACAGTTGTATTTGTTAAGTTTCCAAAAGTTAAATTCAAAACACCTTCATTATACCAAGAAATATTATAAATCACTACATCTCCATCTGGGTCAATTCCATTTATAAATTCTGCATAAATATCATCTTCTGTATAATTGTTATCTGTTGAAGCATTTATTTTTAATTCTGTTGCTGAATTTGGAGCTTGATTACCTAATTCATAACTAATATTAACATACTCTCCTTCATCTCCAGTAAAAATCCACCCTCTCCATTGTATATATTCTTTACTGTCAATACCCAAATCTGTTTCGTGTGTTCCATTAACCCAAGAATCCCAAGAAGAATTATCATCAGAACTTCTTACTTCCACATTATTAAAACCCAAATATTCCAACTCATCCCAATTATATTCTGTTCCATTTCCTTTTCCTATTGATGTAAAGTTTCCCTCTGAATAAGAAACAGAACTATCCAAATAAACATTATGGACATGAAAATCTGATGAACCTGCAACATTTCTTTTATACCTCAAAACAAATTCTTTATCTCCACTTAAAGAACCCAAATCCCAAGAAGCTGTTCCATCCATATCACTTGGTTGTATTTCTGTTTCATTAAAATATATACTCTCAACAGATGTCCCATTACTGGCCATACATACAGTTATATTTGTTCCACCCTTTAAAAAATAATCATAAGAATTTACATAATCCATTCCAAAAATCATAACTTCTCCATTTGTTGTACCATTCATAAAAAATCTAAAAGAAGATAAACCTTCATCTAAATCATCTTTAACATCTAAAATAAAACAATCACCACCCAATAATTTGGAAGAAAAAGCTGAACTCTTTGATTGAACAATGGAAGCTAATCCATCACCTAATGACCATAATTTTAGAATATTTTCTTCAACAACTACATTTCCCCCTTCATGAGTTTCAATCCAATTAGTAGTATTAAGAGCACTCCCAGGAAATCCATCAAACAAAAGTCTTTCAGTAGAATCAATTAAAACAATCTTTCCACTATCCTCTTCTGTATTAGAAAATTCTCCATTCCAACTTCCAGAAGTCTGCAACCATTGTGCAAATTCAACATACTCTCTTCCTGCATAAGAAACAACCAAATCTACTTTCTGTTCACAATAAGTTCCATAAAAAGTATCAACACAATTCTCTTGAGGCATTTCTCCCCAATCAATCATAAATTCTGGTTCAAAAAACCCAGCAACAGAGTTTCTTTTATTCTGTAATTCTGATATGGGATATTCATTATAAGAAGGACAAGAATATTCAACATTTTCATAATAAGTATTTGTTCCATTTTTAATATCTGGAACTGTCTTTAATTCTCTTCTTGTACAAATATTATCTTCATAAATTCTAAATCTTAGATTATCATAATTAGCATTTGTTAGTTTTTTTATCTCAACACTAATTGTTTTATCTTCAACATCCTTTAACTTGTATTTTTGTGTTGGTGTCTTAATATTTTGTTTTACTTCTTGTAATTGTAAATTAGGCTCTACTCCAAACAACCCAAAAAACCAATCTGAAAAAGTGTCCCAATTATTTGTTGGTTCTGCTCCCCCTATTCCTGAACTTACAGATGGAACTAGCAAAAAGATTACAAAGATTCCAATCAACATTATCTTTTTCATACTGGTTGTGAACCAAGCCCTCCTCTTTTGCTCTTACCATATAATATAAGTATAACAATTATTCCAACAACAAAAATAATAACTGGGAAATGCTCTCCCATAATTAAATTTGTTTTTGTGAATTGTTCTGCTGTTGCTGCTATCTCTGAATCCTGTGTTATCTCTGCATATATATTGGAGAACTGTCCTGCCAGAAATACAGCTATTATTAATACTATAAAGAAGATAATCGCCAGCGCTGGATGCGTATCTATAAATAATGAACTTATAATTAATCCAAGTATTAAACTAATTAGAATAAAGAATATAGCAAAATCAAACCAATAAATAGTATTATCCTCTACCACATTTAAGGCAGTCATTGCATTTGTGTTGTTAGCAAATTCTGGTTCTGATTGTAATTCATCAACCATTTCTAACAAACCTTTAGAGAAAATTATAACTATTATAACTCCAATAAAAACTATAACTATTGCAATAATAATGCTTTGTATATCACCTTTTTTATTCATTTAACCCACCAACACCTTCTTAAATCTTTTATCAAACCCTTTTAAAAATGTTATAATTTCAGGTTTATTCATCCTTCCAATCTTGCTCTTCTGTGCAACCAAAGCACTAGCTAATTTTTTTGTTGGTAGGAAGATACCAAGACCCTCACATTCTATAAGAACTCTATTAATTTCTTCTTCTAAATTTTTATGATAACCACCACGAACATAGTCTTTACCCATATTTTTATAGAAATACCTTTATACTTATATAATTTTCCATTTGGTAAACTTTGGTTTATTTTAGTAAACATTAATTAACCATATTTTATATACTATCTAATATTCATATTTCTATGATTATAAATAAAAAAAGCTACTATTTTCTAAAGAACAGAGACTTTTGTAATGATTTAGTAATAGTGGGATGGAGGTAAAAATAAGATGGAAAACCTATTTAAAAGAAATAAAAAAGGACAAGTTGGTTCTCTTCAACAGATAGCAATAACATTATTAATAGTTGGTGTTGTATTGGGATTCACTATGATATTCCTTGATGATTTCTATGATGAAATTGATGATGATGATACAGAAGCTAAAGAAGCAGTTAATGATACCATAACAGCAATCGCAAAGATTCCTAATTGGTTAGGACTAATAGTATTATTGTTGATTATTGGGATACTATTGAGTATAGTATTTTCAGTGTTGCCAAGAGGAGCTACAGGTGGCGGGACTGTATAAATGGGGCACGGTTTTTCTCATTTATACAAAATGCAACCTTATAAATTAAATAAGAAGGGAGTTTCTTCACTTAGAGACGTGGCTATTGTACTATTGGTAGTTGGTGTTATATTGGGATTTACATTTATCTTCCTAAATACACTAACAGACGATATGTCAGATACATCAGCAACGGTTTACAATGAAACAATAACTCCAATAAATGGCACTCCTGTATGGGTAGCTAATAATTATTCATCTATTGATTGTTATAGTGATTTTTCAGTAACTGAAGCGATGGATGAAAGCAATAGTACTGATGGGGCAGTTCATTCTGGTAATTATAGTACTAATCCTGCTGGAACAATTTTGTGGAATGGATTAGAAGTGAGTGTTGATCATAATTGGAATGTCACTTACACATACAAATATGATGATAGTGGTGCCTGTATTGGTGTTGAAGAAACAATAGAAGGAATAGCAAAACTACCTACTTGGTTAGGGCTTGTAGTATTATTACTAATAATTGGAGTTCTATTAGGATTAATATATAAACACATACAACCAAGGGGGGGTGGTACGACTGCTGAAATATAATTTCTTTTTCTTTCTTTTTTTATATTAAAGAATTAGTTTACAATCCATAGCCACTATTCTCTTCTTTTTCTTTCTTCCTTATCTTTAATAATTTAAGTGCTTTTGCTGTAAAGAATACAAAACCAATGATTGCTATGAATATTAAACTGTACATAACACCCAACCATATATGGAATTGCATACTTGAAATTGATAGTGGGAATAGTATATCCCTACTAAAAATATACCCTAATTGTATCACATATACCCCTAAAATCAATGAAATAAGCATAAAGAATAGTGCTATTGGGAACAGTCTTTCTGATTCTGAAAACTTATGCCCAAAGAAAGCAAATACAAATGAAAGTAAGATCATAGCAAGGATTAATCCTATTGTTGTAATTCCTTGCCCTGTGTTAATCTCTTGTCCTGTTGGAGTAATCATATAATTACTATGATAAGCACCATGATAACCACCATCACTACAATACACACTATAAGCATATTCCCCCAAGACATTTGTCTGGTTCTCATTTAAAGTTATGTTAAAATCACCATTATTTTGGTTTGTCATTTCTTTATATTCTATTAGAAAAGAACTGTTAGGATATTTTATTGTTATATTACATGTTGCTGAACTTGAGCAGGGTTTACCATCATTCTCACATGGAATTTTTAAATCCACTTCTGTACTTTTTTCAAAGTTTAAAGCATAAGCAGAGCTAATTAAAAGTATTGCCATAATCCAAATTAATAGTTTTTTCATTTTAGTGTATCCTGTGGATTGATATTTGTGCTGATGATGGTGAAGTGCTGTGGACTCCGTGTGGAATTGTTTGAACTGTTGCATCATCTGCTGTGAACTGAAGCTTAATTTCTTCTCCTGCTACAAACTCTGCTAAAAAGGAATCGTGCTGGAATATTTCTGCGTTTTGTTCATCTGTATCTATTTCTGAATAAGAACCAGCTACAATTCCATTTTGATTTGTAATTAATCTAAATCCTACATGGGCAGATGGTGAACCTGCTGTGTCTCTTATTGAAACCTCTATATCTAGATGATAAACTCCAGCGTCATTAATTGTTATTGTGTCATTAGTTGCATCATCCCAAGTATGTTCTATATTATTCTTTAAGGTTTCTGCTCTTTTCTGGAAAGTAATATTAACCCAAGATGAACCTCCTGGACAGGTTTGGGTTGCATTACTTGCTGTTCTTATATAAGCTGGAAGGAATACATTCTCTGCTGTTACATTCCCATCCACAATTAAATCTTTTTCCATTGTCTGGTCTTCTGTAAATGTATTGCTCTCATTAGTCATGACTATATTTGTGTAATCCATAATATTAGGCAAACCAATTAATTGTGAACCATCACCATAATAACTTCCAAGAGTTGAAACATTGCCATCACACATATTTACTGTAAATACATATTCTTCATCTGCATTCTCTACAAACCAACTCTGGCACTGTGATGTTTCTATTGTGAAAGTTCTATATGGTGTGTAGCTTGAATTATCTTCTCCGTCTGTTGAGAAAACCCTCCAATAATATATATCTGAGAATAGTGATGAGGCTGTGTAGCTTGTTCCTGATTGCTCATAACTTAACTGAACAATAGTTGAAAAGCCTGAATCTGTTGCTATCTCTATTCCATAAGTTATTGGGTCTTCATCTATAACATCTGTTGAAGTTGTCCATGTGAATGTTGGAGAGATATCTGTTATTGTTGTTCCGTCTGCTGGTGTTAATAAATTCGGAACTGTTGGAATACTATTCAAAATCCCAACCCATGTAGAATTATCTTGAGAAGTTTCACTAACACCATCACTCACCCACACAGAAGAATGATAGCTCTTATCCTTACTTGTTTCCTCTCTAACTAAAACATTATTATCATGCCCTTCTAAACCTTTTAGATAATTAATTCTTATCTGCTCTGCACTTAAACTTCTGTTGTATATTTTTACTTGGTCTATTGTTCCGTTCATATAATTATCAGGAGTAAAATCACAAGAGCGACCAATACACCATCTGTCTATTGCAGTATCATAAGAAACACTATCTGTATCTGTTCCTTTTGAAACACCATTTACAAAGAGTTCTCTGCTTGTTGCACTTGTAAATACACCCACTACATGAGTCCAAACACCTGTTACATCTGTTGTTGTATCTACTAAAATATCTGGAGAACCCCCCTCTTGTCTTGCAATTAAAGCGGGATTATTGTTGGTATCAATCCATAAACTAAATATTCTATCAATGTCATCTTTATCAGTTATCATTACAATTGAATCACCTGTTGCATCTGAATTTATCTTAGCCCAACTACTTAAAGTAAAAGGATAATCTGAAACTAATTTAACAGTTTGTTCAACATAATCATCAACACCATCAAAGTCCATTGCTCCGCCGACTATCGATTCTTTTCCTTTTCTGTATAACTCATCTATTTCTGAAGCTGAAAGACTTTTGTTCCAGATAGATACTTCGTCTATTGAACCGTTGAAAGAATGAATACTTGAACTTATTTTTACACTATCTAATGCAGGATTAGCATCTGCACCAGATTGAATAACTATATCATATTCAACTCCATCAACATATAATTTATTTGTTGAAGTATCTCCTGAATAAGTCATGACTATGTGATGCCATGTATTCAAAGTAATTACGGAAGAAACACTAAAATAATCAGCCCCCCTAACATACAAATGGTCGTTTACATGATGCTGATATAATAAACTAACACCAGAACCATAAAATAAATCTATATAATTTCCCTTATCTGAGGCATTTTGTTTAAAATAAAACCAACCACCTAAAGTTGCAGTTCCATTCTCAGGTATTCCTAAATTACCAACATCCACATAATCCCCATCACCATCAAACTCAAACCCACCCTTTATTCTCCCAGTAGCATTCGTATTAGCACCAATTACATTACCATCATTTCCATAAGTTGAACTATCTGTAGCCTGTGAACTATTGCTTTCTTTATTCAGCTTCCAATAACCAACCAAGTCAGCATCAGAAGTTTGACTTGAATTTAATTCTGACTGAGTTTTTACTGCTCCATAAACAGTTCCATCATTACCATAACCAGAATAATCCTTAGTATAACTATTATTCACATAAGTATCAAATGGCATGTTAAGAACTGTAAAGCTTTCATTATCCTCATACCAATTAAATATGGAAGTTAAGTAATCCTCATCACCTAAATCAACATCACTTGACTCATTACTGCTTACCCCTAAATCCTGATTAGTATAATATTTGTAAGAACTGTTTTGATACATGTCTGCAATCTCTTGAGCACTTAAACTAACATTCCATATGCTTACCTCGTCTATTGTGCCGTTGAAACTTCTGTCTGCAAGGACTACATGTCCCCCAATACGCAGAGGAACATTTACACTATTTGCTGTTCCACCATCAAGAGGGGTTGAACATAAAAAAGCCCCATTATGATATAATATATTGTCTGTCCCATTAACCATATATATAACATGACTCCATGCATTTGTTGGGATTGCACCACACTTAATACCTGAACCATAACCATACACGCCTCCACTTAAATTATTATTTGGGTCAATACTCATACGAGTATAAACTTCTCCTTGTTGAATAATATAATTATTAGAATCAGCACTACCTAACCAATAAACCCAAGCACCCATAGTAAAACTCTTTCCTGTAAAATTAAACCCCTGATACCAAGGAACATCAATCCTATCCCCATCACCATCAAAATTAAAAGCACTTCCAACCCTCCCATCAGTTGTAGCTCCACTAACACTTGTATTATCAAAACCTACTAAACTCCCATTATTAATTCCAGTCTCATCAATTCCATTCCCTTCTAATCTCCAGTAACCAACTATTGATTCATTAAGAGGCTCACCCTCAAAACCCCCTATGTATGGTTTTTCATCTTGGGTTGGTGCGTTGTTTACTGCGTAGGCATTCATAATAATGAATAGGAATAAAACAAATATTCCAATCCTCCAATTCTTTTTGATTTTTTCATTTAGCATGCTAAACTTACTCCAATATCTCCATTCTCTTTAAATTTGTAGCAAGTGGTTGAATTTAATGAAGATATTACTTTGGTTTCTATTGTAAGATTTCTCACAGTTGTATCCCCTTCTACTTCAAAATCACCAGTAATTATGCAACCAGTTAGTTTGCAATATAATAAGTCAGTAATCACAGTAATAGCCTGGTTAATCCAACTACCTCCACTATAAGTCAAAACATCATCATTAGAAGGGGTAGGAGCATTAACATCTCCTAAATCAGTTAAATCTATATCAGCAGGAGTATCCAATCCATCCCAGTAGTCAGAACTATTAACAGTTATGTTTAACCATATTGGGGTGTCAAGAACAACTACAGGGGCATCACTCTCATCTCCATATCCAATAGTTAGCCCATCTCCAGATATTCCTCTGACTAATAAAATCAATATAAAAATATATATTATTGTTTTATTTCTTACATCAATCATGTTTTTTATCCTAACATTTATCCATCATCATTGCATAACAAATTACAGCCAATAAAAATACTAATATTAAACCAACATATGGTAATACTCTTTTCCATGTAGCTTCTGTTCTAAGAACATCCTTAATTCTCTGCACACTTAGGATTGCTCCATACTTAATATCTGATTCTATTGGTGTGAATTTTGTTGTTATATCCTTTAAGTTAATCTCTCTCTTTATCTGTACTAATATTTTATCTCTATCAGTTTCACCTTTTTTCTTCACAAGGTTTCTTATCTCATCAAATATTCCTTCTTTTAAGTTCTCTATTTTTCTTTCCATCTGTACAAAAGAGTCAACATCTATTTGCAGATAATAAACCCTATCCTCTTCATCCATATATTTTACTATTGGTGTTGTTGTTAAATCTATATGTTGCCACCACATCTTTCCAGTTTTTATTCTAAAGAATGGAGCAGAGTTTTTTCTTCCTATATATCCCCCTTTAAAATTATTTTCTTTTACTTTGCCATTCTCTCTTATTCTGTATATTCTTACATTGTATCTATAGAGTTTTCTATTTCTTAACCCCATTATTACTAATGCAGCTGCTCCCACTATTGGAATAACATAAAGTGCATAATACAACATGCCCATTAATTGTCCACCCATACCTGAAAATGTTCCCCAAAAATCTGCCATACTATCCCCTCCCGAACGGATTTATTTTTGATAAAAATGATTGTTTTTGTACAGGCATTTGACCATAACCCATTCTAGAAGCTATGTTTTCTGAAATAGTACCTCTTACAACATTCCTATCTCCTGCTCCTACTGCTTTCTTAAAAGCTGCAAGAGTTAAATTAAATATTTGAATATCAATAATCTGTAAATCACTTTTGTTTTGTATACCATATTCTTTATAATTAATATGGATTGTTGGTAATGCTTTATCACATACATATAATGTAAGGCTATTAATCTCATCATCCTTATAATTACTAAATGTTACTAAGTCTGTTATTATTGATGCCATGATAGAAAGATATTTTGCTATGCCTGTGTCATTTAGTAAAGGCTCAAACCCCTGAATCTTAACATAGGCTTTCTTCTCATAATCATAGAAGAAGCCCTTTAGATTCATTCTTAATTGCTCTAGAACTTTCTTAGGGCTTAGTTCTTTTATAATTCCTATCTCTGCTGATTCCTTTTCTTTTTCCTGTTGTGGATATACTACTTTCTGTGCTGGTTCTTCTTCCTGCTCTGGTTCATCTATTGGTTGATCCAGATATTCTTTTACCATTTTATTTCTTTCTCAAATGACCCTTCACTCTGACTTTCTTCCTGGAGTGAGGTTTCTTCCTGTAATGTGGTTTTACTCTTGTTTTTGGCATTTTACCACCCCCTTTTATTTTTTTAGTAATTCTTTTATTTCCATTAGTAATGATAATATTTTGGTTTCTGCTATTGTCTTTGTTGGTATTCTGTTTCC
>Ga0315547_1001127_pt1 | contig 22260 bp, 24 predicted proteins | sample SalMarSW160240MG_2_FD_202542 | JGI IMG/M metagenome (GOLD analysis project Ga0315547, IMG submission 202542) | Salt marsh sediment microbial communities from the Plum Island Ecosystem LTER, Massachusetts, United States - Salt Marsh Sediment SW1601-240 ...
TCCTTAGCTGCGGTTGCACCGATAAGTGCGGTCCCGATCTTCCAGTCAAAACCCAGTGGTTTAAGTGCCGGCTCGATTGCTCGTCCTATCCTCCCAACTACGGAATAGGCTAACTCGGTTTGCCGGGCCTGCTCGGTGTCTAAACCTGCTAAGGATTCCTGGCTTGGCTTCGGGTAACTCATCGCCATCCAGAGTACAATCGAAATTGCAAGGATTACTGTGCCTGCTTTTTTCAAAAACATCCAGCCTCGCTGCCACATGTGAATAAAAATAGATTTGATGGTGGGCATTCGATACGGTGGAAGCTCCATGACGAACGGCGTTGTTTCGCCTTTGAAAAGCGTCGAGCGCAACAAACGTATACAAATGATTGCGAGGACGATCCCGATCAGATAAATCAGCCAGAGCATAGGCCCGTGCCATTTCTCAGGGAAAAAGGCTGGTATAATTAACATATAGATTGTCAATCGAGCACCACAGCTCATCAAGGGAATTACCATTATAGTCGTTAGCCTGTTACGTCGGTTTTCAAGTATTCGAGTGCCCATGATTGCAGGCACCGAACAGCCGAATCCGATTAGCATTGGTATAAAGCTTTTGCCATGCAGGCCGATCTTGTGCATGATGCGGTCCATGATAAAGGCTGCACGGGCCATGTAGCCCGAATCCTCAAGAAGCGCTATCGCCAAAAACAATAAAAGAATATTGGGCAAAAAAGTCATCACCCCACCAACGCCACCTATCACACCGTCAATTAAAAGCGACTTTAACCAACTGGCACTGCCGGCTGGCCAAAAGCCAGCTACGGCTCGGCCCGACCAATCAAAAAAGAGTTCCAGCCAACCCATCGGGTACTTGCCTACCTTAAAAGTCAGCATAAAGGCTACGTACATAAGCAATAGAAATATCGGTAATCCCAGGAAACGGTTTGTAACAACCGCATCTATCATATCACTTGTGCTATGGCGTGATTCAACGGTGCTCTTTATAGTCTCCTGACATGCACCTGAGATAAATCCATACCGCCGGTCAGCTATTACCATCTCAGGCTCATCTGCGAAGATAGCCCTGAGATGCGAGATACTATCCTCAACAGCCATTAGTACTTCGTTGTTTTGTACTTTTGCTCGTATCTCGTCATCTTGCTCTAATAGTTTGAGCGCCAGCCATCTTGCGCCATACTTCTGAGCAATTGGATACTCTTTGTCAGCAATAAATTTTTCTATTTTTGCAAGTTCCTCTTCTATCTCCGAACCATAGCCGATTTTGTGGATGCGCTCGACAGGGGCGCTCTGGAATGTCTGGATGATGGCTTCAAGAAGCTCAGTTTTGCCTTTATTTTTATTGGCAACGGTTGGAACAATCTTCGCCTGCAGGAGGCTTGATAATTGCTCAGTGTCAAAGACTAAGCCCATACGTTCGGCAACGTCACTCATGTTGAATGCCAAAATTAGAGGCACATTCAATTCGATAAGCTGAGTTGCCAGATATAGATTGCGCTCAATGTTGGAGGCATCGACGACATCAACAACGACGTCGGGCTTTTGGTCGATAATAAAATTACGTGCGACAAGCTCCTCATCTGAATAGGCCGTCATACTGTAAGTGCCTGGTAAATCTACGAATGTTATTTCGTAGTCCTTGTATTTGCAAAATCCCTCAATTTTTTCAACTGTGACGCCGGGATAGTTGCCCACGTGCTGATGTGCGCCGGTAAGCATATTGAAGACGGTTGTTTTGCCGCTATTTGGATTACCAGCCAGTGCAATCGTGATTTTCTTTATGTTCTGGTTCATATAGTAGATTCAAAAAGAGTTAAAATGTCTGGTTATCAAATTTGTAAAAAATTTATCAGTGATGTTGGACTATTTGATAATTTTTCAAAAGACCATGATTTTATGAGCCATACCTCTTCCTAACATCATTTTTGATCCTTTGATGCTTATTACAAAAGGTCCGGGCTGATCATTATTGACAATGGTTATCTGTGTTCCGTGTACGAGTCCCATCGATGCAAGTCGGCTGTTCAAGCCTCGACCGGCCTGAATGCTGGCTATCTTTACCGTCTGGCCCGCCTTGATTGTTGACAGTGGCCTTGTCTGCATCTGCTCCATGTTATTTTTCCCTTTTTATTTCTTCTTTTGCTTTGGGCCTCGACTAGATTTTCGCTGACAGAAGCGCTCAAATTCGGCTAACACATCATAGCCATCTTTGCCGCTCTGGGTTACAAACTCGATAAAGGACAATAGCCTGTGAATGATCGCCGGGCCAAGGGCATGTTCAGCTTTACATGCTGCTTTGTGGGCGGTGTCCGGCTGAACGCCCAAGACGCTCACAAAAAACGATTTAAGAATTTGATGTTTTCTGGCAACTTCTGCTGCCGCGATGTGTCCGGACTCGGTGAGTGTGATATAGCCGTATGGTTCATAATTGGCTAATCCCTTCTTCTTTAATACCCGTAAGGCACCTGTAACAGACGATTTGGATACGTCGAGCAACTCGGCTATGTCCTTACTTCGTGCGACTTCGGACTCACCGGCAAGATTGAATATAGCCTCAAGGTAGTCTTCCAAAGAGGCACTTAGTTGTTTATTTTTCGCTGTGACCATTATTGTAATTGCCTGTCCTGTTTTTTTATGATTATAGTTAGGCTTGCCTAACTTTGTCAAGGGCATTTAATAATTTTTTCCTAATTATTTGTTAATACTTGCGATCGGTATGTCTCCTATGTATATGTGATGACGTGCACAGAGCTTCAGCAAAGCCTTGAAAAATTCATCGGATGCTCAGGATAAAAAAGTTTGTGTAGACACGGATCAAGTGGTAGAATATTGTCGGTTTGTACGGGGCGTGGCGCAGTTTGGCTAGCGCGCTTGACTGGGGGTCAAGAGGTCGCAGGTTCAAGTCCTGTCGCCCCGAATTGTTGAGCCCTATCAGAATTATCAAATTCGCTACTTGGAAAAACATAATTTCTAAACAGAGAGCTCGGTTATTTTAAATTAAGGTATGTTACTAGAGAAATTTGAAGATGAAAATCAAAGAAATTTTCTCGTATCGTAATTTAAGCCATGAGTGGGTTAATCTTCTTATGGACTCACTGGAAGGTATTCCAGATGATATTTTTTTTGAAAAGGATGGCTCACCGCTCAAACGGGAAGTCGCTCAGTTGGATGGAAAACTATTTAAGCTGCTAATTACAAGTTTTGGAGAAAACGTTGAAAAAGACTTTCCTCCAATGGCTCCAGATAATCAGTTCACGGTGGATTTTATTTTGCCAACAACGCCGGCAACTTTAATTGAAATTGAAAAAGGGAAATTGCCACGCCTTGAATTAGATTTGATGAAAATAATTAATTCCATTTACAGGTATCCGTCGATGTACGGATTCGGGTGTCTGATAGTTCCAATTAATTACATTGAGCTAAATTTAGCAGGCAAAAGATCTCCATATCAGTATGTTAAGAATAATTTGATGCCTTTGAATTCATTGATACTTGATTGGAAAGACAAAGACGACTCATTTTTAATTAAAGATTTTCTTGTGTTAGGTTATTTTGATCCGAGAGGAAAATAAAATTGTGCGGAGTAGTGTTAAATAGCGTAACACGGTGGTTTAAAGCATGTGGATTTCTTTTATGCCGGGAATGTTATCTGGAATGCGTGTCTTTAAAGCAGTGGTATAGGAAGTAAGATAATATGAAACAAAGGACTTATATTGACACGTCTGTTATTGGCGGATGTGAAGACATAGAATTTTCCCAATGGTCTGTTCAATTGTTCAAGGAGTTTCGACAAGGTTTACGAATTGCTGTTGTGTCCGATTTAACCCGTAAAGAAATTGAGAAAGCACCGGAAAAAGTGAAGAAAGTATTATTGTCTCTCGCAGATGTAAATGTAGAGAATGTTTTCCTTACAAAACAAGCTGAGACCTTAGCACGTAACTACATTGATGAGGGAATAGTGGGTGCAAAGCATATAGTTGATGCTCAGCATATCGCAATAGCCACGGTGGAACGAGTAGATGTTTTAGTAAGCTGGAACTTTCAGCAAATCGTAAATCTTAATCGAATCCATGCTTTTAATTCGGTAAATTTGAAATTGGGTTATCCTATTTTGGAAATCAGGAGCCCGAGGGAGGTCATCCGTGAAAAAGAAATTTGATGCTGTGGAATTTCAACGGAATGTTCGCAAAGAATTAAGCAAAAAATATTCCACTAATCGTGCTGGATTTCTTGGCGAACTCAGAGAGAAGTATGGTCACTTAAGAAGACGGAAGGTCGGTACATAGATCGTTGACAAAGCTTATCTGGTTTCGTTCGCCTGAGGCGGACTTACCGCAAGGGCAATGATTCTTGAGACGTTCAATGTTTTTGCTGCTAATGGTTCAAGTCCTGTCGCCCCGAATTATCTTAGAGTTCAAATGGTAGAGCTTACAGTATCACGCCAAGCTTTAAAAGAATTTCCTACAATCGGTTCAATTCTGTAGATGCAAAATAGACCACGTGCTATATCGTAGTTTTATGTTCTTATCTTCCTTAAAAAGTCCAAGGCCTTGAACAAGTAATTTGTATCCAATTCTTCGGTGAATGAATTGCCCTATGTGCAGGCGATACAATGGTTGCGCTTGATATCCTTCTGTGGGGTGGATATGATACGCGAGCGATATAGTGCTCTGTCGTAGGATGTTTGAGGGATTGTCATGCTGAGCCGAAGGCGAAGCATCTGGCCTTATCAATTGAGATTCTTCGCTTTGCTCAGAATGACAGTCATCATTTATCCTTAGACAGAGCACTAGAAAAATTTTTTCCAAATATCACCAGGTATATTGAAAGGTTACAAGAATGTCTAATAGACAAATAAATTCGGCAGTTGCCATTTTGATTCTTGTCCTTTTTGGCTATGCTGCTATGGCAGCCGATGCGAAGGATACCACAGTAGGCGATCAAATTCATAGCACTTCCGAGGCGAAGTGGTTCGAACTCAAATTATGGTATGAACAGCCTGCACAAAAATGGACCGAAGCGCTACCCGTTGGGAACGGCCGCCTGGGAGCAATGGTCTTCGGAGGTACCGACACAGAGCGATTGCAGCTAAACGAAGATACTCTCTGGGCAGGTCAGCCCATCGACAGAGATCGTGTTGGCGCATACAAATACCTGCCGGAAGTAAGGCAGCTTATCTTCGAAGGAAAATACACAGAGGCACAGCGAATTATCCAGCGGGAATTCATGAGTCCTCGACTCGTACGCAGCTATCAAACTCTCGGTGATTTACAATTGCGATTCCAAACCGATCAGCCAATAACCAATTACCGACGCGAATTGAACCTCGACACGGCTATCGCTACGGTTACTTATCGTTGTAATGACACAACCTTTACACGCGAGGTCTTTACCAGCCCGGTCGATCAGTGCATCGTCGTGCGAATATCTTGCGATAAGCCTGGCATGATTACATTTGATGCGAGTCTTTCTCGCCCTGCGGATTCTGAGGTCGAAGTAATCGCGCCAGGTCGGATTGTGATGACAGGTCAGGCCTCACACAAAGGCCAGCATAAGGGCGTAAAGTTTGAAGCTCAATTGCAAGTTATTGCCGAGGGCGGTGAGCTATCTGTTGCTGAAAATAAACTGCAATTGCGAAACGCCGACGCAGCCACGATGTTGATCGTAGCTGCCACGGATTACAAAGGCGGTGATCCACATACGACTTGTAGTCAGCAGATGACAAGTGCCGTTGGAAAAAGTTATTCTGAATTACGTGGTGCGCACATAGCCGAACATAGGCGCCTGTTCCGGCGTGTAGAGCTTGACCTCGGCAAAAATGAAATGGCTAACCTGCCAACAGACAAAAGACTCGATGCCGTAAAGACAGGGGCACAAGACCCAGATCTGGTCGCACTGTATTTTCAGTTCGGCAGATATCTGCTAATAAGCTGCTCGAGGCCTGGTTGTATGCCTGCCAACCTGCAAGGGCTGTGGAACGAACACATCGACGCTCCCTGGAACTGCGACTATCACATCAATATAAATGTTCAGATGAATTACTGGCCCGCAGAGGTCTGTAACCTCGCTGAATGTCACGAACCTTTCTTTGACCTTGTAGACAACCTCCGGCCACGAGGGCGAAAGACGGCAAAAGATGTTTACGACTGCAGTGGATTCGTCGCACACCATACTACCGATGCCTGGTGGTGGACGAGTCCGATCGGCGATGTACGATACGGAATGTGGCCGATGGGTGCTGCGTGGTGCTGCCAGCATCTCTGGGAACATTATGCCTTTGGTGGAGATCGAGAATTTCTACAGAAGAGAGCCTTTCCTGTTATGAAAGAAGCGGCTGAGTTTTTACTTGACTATCTTGTTGAGAATTCCAAAACGGGTGAGTTGGTTAGTGGTCCTTCGATGTCACCTGAAAATCGTTTTCGTACTCCTGACGGTCAGGTGGTTAGTGTGACTATGGGCCCAGCTATGGATCAGGAGATCATTTTTGACCTTTTCACAAACTGCATCGAGGCGGCAAATGTCCTCGGAATAAATGACGAATTTGTTGCGAAGGCAGTGAACGCCTGTGAGCGTTTAGCTAGTCCAAAGATAGGTTCGGATGGTCGGCTTATGGAGTGGAACGAGGAGCTTGAAGAGCCGGAGCCTGGCCATAGACATATTTCACATCTTTTCGCATTGCATCCCGGAAAGCAAATAACGTTAAACAACACACCCCGACTGGCGGCAGCGGCGCGAAAGTCATTGGAGTATCGTCTGGCGCATGGAGGAGGACATACCGGCTGGAGCCGGGCATGGATAATCAATTTCTGGGCACGTTTGCAGGATTCAGAAAAAGTTTATGAAAACGTACTCACGCTACTTCAGAGATCAACGCTGCCCAATTTATTCGATAACCATCCGCCGTTTCAGATTGACGGCAACTTCGGGGGTACAGCAGGCATCTCGGAAATGTTACTGCAAAGTCACACAGAACAAATCCAACTGCTGCCGGCGCTTCCCAATGCCTGGCCTACAGGCCACATCAAAGGCCTGCGCGCTCGCGGCAACTTCGAGGTTGATATCATCTGGGCCAATGGAAAGCTCCTAAGAACGGATATCCATGCCAAATCTGGAGGAACGTGCAGGGTTCAATACAAAGACAGGCAAATTAGCTTCGAAACTAAAACTGGTAAAACTTATAGCTTAGACGGGGATCTGAACCGTATATAGCATCTTTAGTGTAAAGCGTCGGAACAACAGAGAAAACTACCGCTCTGAATTTTAATTAGGAAATCATCCAAAAGATTATTGAAAATAGAGTTGATTTGCATTGACGGTTTCTACAGAACGACCTATAATAACTGCTGTATAAACTAAAAATAAGACTTTCTTAGCAGAAAGTTGCGACCTAAGCACTCCAAATCGGGGGAGGGCGATAGACGCCGTGAGCAAGGTTCGCCTAAGAGCCAAGTGAACGCCTGTAGCAAAAAAGTGTGGCATTAGACGCTAAACGAGCGCCGTAAAGCTGCCAGTGTAAATGAGCAAACGGATTGGTCATCGATCGCATGTGAAAAAGCTGCGCAGGTATAGGTTCGCTGTGAAACAATAAAAAGCAAGGACAGTTTCTGAAAGGAGGTGATTACCCAGAATAAAAGTCAGTAAGATAATATTTTTCAGAGGAAAGGAGACCGAAAATGAAAAGGATTTCATTATTAGCCATCGCAACACTGATAGCTGTCTCAACAGCGACTATAGGTTACAGTCAGCATCATGTCCCCGCGCGTTACCAAATTCGTTATAGCCCTTACGCCTTTGGCAAAGATCACTGTGGTCTTGTTCCGTATTATCTACGTTACTCTCCTTACGCATGTAGTGCGCACCATAACGGCTTGGTTCCCTATTGGGTTCGTTACTCTCCATACGCATTTAGTAACAAACATTCCGGCCTGATTTCTGACTATGGATATGGGTGTTACTATTCGCCGAGTACATACTCTTCTTGTGCTTGTAACTGCCGTGCCGGTGATTGTAGTACCAACCATGTTTCACCCTCGTCCAGTCGCAACGGTTCAAACTCGTATGTCAATAAGAAGGAGCACTATAAGGTTAATAAGCCTGAGGCTTATAAACTTGCAGCGCGACGGCAAAAGATAGAGCAGTTGAAAAATTCCAGGAGAGAAATCAAAAAAATCCGACAAAAAGATAGAAAAGAAATAATCTGCAGGTATTTAGAAAACCAGAATCTTAACGACTACCAAATGGCCCGAGTGCTCAATATAGATAACAGAACAGTGGGCGTTGATTTTATATTAAGGGACAAGAATATAATCATAAAGTACTGGAATCCCCAAGCAATAAAATCGCTTGCTCAGCAATCACAATACAAAAGAAGCTTCTACAATAGATATAGACAGAGATCAGAAGAATTTTGCGGGAGATACGAACAGGCAGGTGGAAAAGTCTATGAAATAGTATCTGATGATGAGGAAGAAATATTAGCTAAACTTCAGCTTTGTCCGGAACTCGACCAAGGATAGTAGTACCAATTGTGCTTGATATTTGCGCCTTTGTCATTTCGACCATAGCCCCCAAGGGGCGAAGTGGAGAAATCTATAAATGACTTAGCCATTAAAGGCTAAGCCTTTAAAAAGCAGACCTGTCCCGAGCCAAGCCGAGGGATTTCTCGACTCCGCTTCCCCTTCGACTTGGTTCGACTTCGCTCACCACAGGTCGCTCAGGGCTAAAGGCTAAATCGCTCGAAATGACAAGAATAAGCGCATTGATTATTCACGATCAGTATAAGTCCTATTTGACGAAAATCCTCCTCAAAAATGCTGCCAAATCAACGGACAATCTCTTCGATTGCCCGCGCGACGACATAATCAGGCAATTTGATTAAGGCAGGTTCAACCTCATATGCGGTGATTACGCTACTATCCGGAAAGGCTCCAACCTTTTTGATTAACTCATCTGCCAGTTGGCCTAATCTTTTTTCCGTGACTGCAGGTTCAACCTTTGCATGTGCTGTCTCCAACAAGATTTTAAACTCCGCTCTGCTGTCGTACCAGTTCAACTGCAGTTCAAGCTCAGCTACTTCACGTGCTCTTACGCGTTCGAAAGTGTATTGAAACCCAATTGGGTTATAGGCCTCTATTCGCTCATCTATGAAGGCCAAGCACGTCTCTATATATGCCTCATACTTCTGATCATCGAAACCTTCAAATCCGCGTTTTGCGACTTCCTGAGTAAGCAGTCGTTCAATAAGTATAGCCAGGTGATTCCTTTCAGCCTCAAGCTGTTCATACAAGGCTTCGTAATACGCTTTTAGAAGTAGGCCGGTCTCATTCATTTTTCTGATATTGGCTGTAGTATATAACTTGCGAATTAGAGTACTCGATTCTACCACAACAAGTAATCTGAGACCAGAAGTGCACTGATTAAATGCGAGCCTGAACAGATACAAACAAAATAACCCCGAATTTCGTTGGTCAGCTTGTTGACAAAGATTATGGCATTGGTCAAACTCTGGTAATAATTGAAAAATGTTGTTGTGGCTTAGGAATTAATAATTTTTTGGAGGATTAGCTATGAGAGTAGATGCGTCTCGTGTTGATATTTGGGCAGCCAGTATCGAGGATAGACCAGGCGGCCTTGCAGAAAAACTAAAAGCACTTGCTGAAGCTGATGCAGATCTCGAGTTCATAAGCGCCCGCTGAGCACCGGAGAAACCTGGCAGCGGCGTTGTCTTTGTCGTGCCGATAAAAGGACCACGGCAAATAAGAGTTGCCGGAGAAGCAGGCTTCAGGAAGTCAGAATCGCTTCATGGTGTACGCGTCGCTACGGGCAACAAACCAGGCTTCGGTGCGGAACTAACCGAGCTACTCGCAGATGCGGGTATAAATCTTCGTGGACTTTCTGTTGCCTCTATCGGAAACCGCGCTGTGTTTCACCTTGCGTTTGACTCCAACGCCGATGCCAATAAGGCCATGCAAGTGCTCAAGTAAACATGATAGATTCCTGTTATTCCGCCCAGAGTCTGTTCGTTCAAGCCATCTATATACAATGGTTGCACACATAATCATTGTGCGCAGACGACCGCTGCGGATGGATAAGTCGCGCTAAACTACTTATGGGGTGGAAAAATCCCGAGAATTGTATCTGAAAGCTCCTGGATCGCCTGGCTCACCTGTGAAGACACGGCCTGGCCAAGTTGCGTCTGTACAGGTTGGATCCCAATGAAATACACATCAACTTCAATTTCACGGCAGACCATATCAACAAACAAATGAGGCGAAAGCGAATGCGTCGATATGATAAAGGAAGTTAGCTGCTCAGGTCTAAACACTTCTATCGCACCCGCCGAAGCTCCAAAATCTATGGCATCAACAACGAGCAGACTTTCGGGAGCCCTTCTGATTATGGCCTGGATATAGTTCTCGGGAGCAGTGCCCGCATCGATAATTTCAGCAGATACTCCGGCATCACGCAGCTTTTGACAAACGATAGGACCGGCTGCATCATCACCTTTGAGTAAATTGCCGATTCCAACGATTAGTGTCTTTGTGTTTCTTAGCTTGCCCCTAAGGGGCGAGCCGAGCAACTGCTCCAGTTGGTGGTTAGTGCCCATAAAGAACTTCTCATAGCCGAATGTTCAGCTCACACTTGCATTTGGGACATAATATTCGCATAAAGTCGCTTGTTTGGACGCTCTCGACGTCCTGCTGCTTGGGGGCTTGTGCACCCTTGAGTAGCTCCCCACTTTTGGCGAGTAACAAGGAAGGATTCGTATAAGCCAGTGCGCCGAGCTTTTCATAGAGCCAGACAAGATGCTTTTTAGTGCCTATTACCTCACCGCACTTTTCACACACCTGAAGTTCATATTCGTGAGTCTCGGTCATTGCCTCTCTGTCCAGACCGGCTAAATCCCACTCGTCTGAAAGTTTGATGCCGGTTTCACTGGTGCAATTATCGCTGCAATTGCCGCAGAAGATGCAGGTGTCATAACGGAGAGTGATTTTCCTTACGGGCGGATTAGCATCGATAACGTCCTGCTGAGTCAGCGCCTCTGTCGGACAGACATTGACACAGGCACCGCAGCCGATACACGTATCAAGATCGAATTCGGGTTTGCCTCTGTACCTTTCCGGCACCACACAGGGCTCAGCAGGAAAACGAGAAGTGAAACGCGGCGAAAGAACCGCTGTTAGTGCTTCCTTTAATTCTCTCAACTTTGGCAAACGCACTTGAAACTCCTGTCCGACTCAAAAACCAGTCATGCGTTCACAGCTTATGTGAACGGACTACACTGACCTATTCGTCTTTTTTATTGGCGTGATCTGCGTATTTATCGACGACACTATTTTCCCATAGCTCGACTCCGGCAGCGTACGCACCTTTGGCAATCGCGTGCGCAGCCGTAGGCGAAGTTATCATTATGAACACGGCACAAATTACTGCTCTTGAGGCTATGGGGCCTAGGCCGCTAATCACTGCAACACCCACCAATAGCAAAATAGTTCCCAAAGTCACGCACTTCGTCGAGGCCTGCAGACGGTTGTAGACATCGGGAAAACGCACCAGGCCTATACAGCCGAATATATCAAACAGAATCCCGATTATTATCAGTATATATCCTATAATATCACTCATCAAAACTTCGGCCCTCCAAAAACTTTGCCAACGCTATAGTCCCGATGAAGCTCAATAGTGCCCAAGCCATTGCAACGTTCAAATAAAAATCCTTTCCGGTCTCTAAAGACAAGATGGCACAGAAACCAACTATGACTATGCCGAGTATATCAATTGCCACGGTTCTATCCGGTGCGCTGGGGCCACGACCTATCCGGTACAAACACATGAAGCAACACGCAAACAGGGCAAGATAGAATATCGTTATCATTACGGTCCTCTTCTTATTTATAAGCCAATGGCTTATTCAAAAATCTTCTTTATGAACCATTCAAACCGCCTGGCAATGAACTCCGTCGCCTGCTCGACGTCGTCGGATTTCACGTTGATCCAGTGAACATATAAAAAGCCGTCATCTGTCAAATCAACCGTCAAAGTGCCTGGAGTAAGAGTGATAGAATTCGCCAGTGCGGTAATCCCGGAGTCGGTCTTCAAAGTCGTCTTTATTTTCACTATTCCGGGGTTGATCGGCATTTTCGGATGTAAAGCGCGATAAACAACATCAAAATTGGCTTTGATCACATAATAAAAGAAAACCGGCAGATATACCAAGGCCCAGAACACTCGGACTGGCGAAATGAATACGCGATGCTCTTTGGGCAATATTTCGTGGAACAAAATCGCTATGATAAAAGAAACAATCAAGCCTGCGACCACAACCTGAAGGTCAATCTTGCCATCAACAAATGGCCAGGTCACCACAAACCAGATAAAAAAAGCCAAAACAAAATATATCAGTCGCCTCATATCTTCACACCTTCTTTAGCCATCTCGATAACGTTAGCTGAGTATGAAACACCATCGGTTAAAACTTTCACAGCAGGCTCAAGGATACTAGTCCTCAGGACAGGTACAAGTAAAAATCCCATAAGCACACACAAACATGCCAGGAAAACCATCGCAACCGACATGGAGCCTTTGTGCTCTGATATTTGCTTCAGATTATCCGGCAACTCGCCCAAAAAGACATACCTCTGAACCTTCAGATACATAATCAATGTACACAGACTTACAAAGACAATTATTGCTGCGACCCAATAAAGGTGTGCCTGAACAGCAGCGATTACCAGAATCAACTTGCTCCAGAAGCCTGCAAAAGGCGGTATACCAGCTATAGAAGCAGATGCGACAGTACAAGCCGCCCGTGTTACAGGCAGTTTCTCTGCCAACCCACCCATTTGCTTCATTTGCCTTGTGCCGGTTGACATCTCTACCGACCCGCTCGTTAAGAACAATAGCGACTTGTAAACGGAGTGGTTGACAAGATGAAACAGTCCGCCAAGAATCGCCAATGACGCCCAAGCGAGGTTAGCCCCTTTGGCAATTAAAGTCGCGCCAAGACCAAGCCCCAAAAGCACATAGCCTATCTGACTGATGCTCGAATAAGCCATAAGGCGTTTTATGTCCCACTGTCCAATCGCCAAAAATGCGCCTGCGATCATGCTCACGAGAGCCAGTGCAACTAACAACCAGCCTATCTCAATCGAAACACCAAAGACATTGAAAATCACACGAGTTAGGGCATAAATACCCAGAGTTTTTATTAGGATACCCGAAAGCATAGCAGAAATTGGAGCAGGAGCAGACGGATGCGCATCGGGCAACCAGGCATGAAAAGGCACAAGAGCTGCCTTTAAGCCGAAGCCTGTAATAAACAAACCCAGTGCAAACGTAAGGCCAATATTTAGACCGGAGTCCTGAATTGCTTTGGAAATGTAGGCCATATTAAGCGTGCCCGTGTTGCCATAAACAAGAGCAATAGCAAAAAGGATAAATATCGAGCCGATGCTTCCCATGACCATATACTTAAATGACGCTTCGAGTTCTTCAGGGCCACAGCCAAATCCGACAAGAGCATAAGACGCGAGTGAGGCGATTTCCAAAAATACAAACAAATTAAAGATGTCCCCTGAAAGCACAACGCCATTCATACCTGCTACCATGAGCAAAAAGAGGCTCAGGTACTTAGCCTTGGCAGTATACTGCTCCATGTATTTGGCGCTAAAGAGCATCGCAGCAGCACTTACGACACTAATAGCCAAAAGCAACAATGAGCTCAGGCCATCCATAACGAGATTGATGCCGAGCGGAATAGACCAGTTACCTACTTCATAAACTTCGGTGCGGCCGATGGAAGAGACGGCCATCGCGAGCAGTGAGAGGGTGACCAAATTGGCTAAGAAGGTAGCAATGGCTTTTCCTTTCTTACCGAAGATAGGGAGCAAAAACGCTGCTATCAGAGGAACTGCAACAAAGGCAGGCAACGGTATGCTCATCCTTTTAACCTCCTTATCTCGGTAATATCAAAGGTGCCATATCTGCTATAGGTTCGAATGCAGATAGAGATCATAAGGGCCAATGAGCCTAAGCTAATGACAATTGCCGTGAGCACCAGAGCCTGAGGCAGAGGGTCAACGACGTGACTGATAAAACTGGAGGCGATTTGCCCCGTTTGTGCGTCAAGATGAGTCCTGTCTAATATCGGTGCCTCCCCGCCGGCGCGAAAACCGAGCATGATAAGGAAAAGATTGACTGCATATTCCATAACCATGATGCCAATTACAATCTTAACCATGTTTTTTTTGACGACCGCACAATAAAGCCCGATCATAAAAAGCAGAAAACACAACGCGTAAGGCATCAGTTCTACTCCTTTTTGTTGGCAGAACTGTTAGACGCAGATTCCGCCTTGGCATCTTTATATCTTAAGTCTTTACAGCAGACAGAGAGCGCAAAAATAACCAGAAACAATGACGCGCCGACCTTCAGGCCTATAGCAATATTTGATAGTGGAATAGTCCCGGCACTTATAAGCTCGAGCGGCTGGCCTGGCAGATACTTTTGATACAGGAAATTGACGAAAAACACTCCACCATATACCAAGCCCAACACTGCTATTAGTGCAAATAGAAATGCACCAATACAATCGAGCTTAGAGGCGAGTGATAATGGCAGATTCTGTTCAACAAATTTCCTGCCAAACGCCAGCATCAGCAGCACATAAGAGGATGCTAAAATCACGCCGCCAGCAAAACCGCCACCCGGTGTTAGATGACCGAAAAGAATAATATAGATACCAAACACGAAAATGAGTATCTTTACCCAACTGGCGATAGTCTTTACTATGACCGTCATGCCTTCCATTAGTCGCTTTCCTCCAGTCGCTTTCTACTCTTGTATCGCAGTATGACCGTTGCTCCAATAATTGAGGTGAACAGCACAGTCGCCTCACCGAGTGTATCGTATGCACGGAAATCCAAAATGACAGAGGCAACAAGATTCGCCGCTCCGGTTTCCTCCAGCCCCTTTTCTATGTATGTTTGAGAAGCAGCACCGGGAGTCTGTGCAAAAATAGGTGTCCCAAACTCAGGCAATGTTTCGAAAACTCTCACGCCAGCAAGGAAGATGACAAAGACAACTACGACCGAAATAACCGTCCCAAAGAATTCTCTGTCACCAGTGATAAAGGTTAGGTCGCGAGAGATAGTGGCGCGAATCAACAGAATCAAACCCAAGACTTCCACCACAATCTGCGTTATTGCAATATCTGGCGCTCGCAAGAAAAGAAACATCAAAGAACCCCCAAAGCCAATAGCGCCAACACATATTACGGAACTAAGTAGATTCTTAGTCTCCACAGCAATAATTGCTGCGATTATCATAAATACCATTAAGATATAAAATTCAGTCATGCCGATCTCACCAAATCTTGCAGACGACAAATAATACGATCAGCAGCCCTACAGTCACCCATGTCAAATATACAGGCAATATACCAGAATGAAGCCATCGTAGAAATGCTGTCAATGTCAGGCCGCACTTCGCGCTCTGATCATACGGATCATAATGACCTTTTTCCTGGCCTGAATATAATTGTTTCAATCCTCCCATGGATGAAACGGTCTTGTAGAAACCTGTGCCGGGTATAGCCATTTGTTCGTTGGTCTGGATTTCACCACAGGTCCAGGTTGGAACAATCCTAACTTTCCTGGCCAATAGTCCCACTAATAAAATGAGTAAGCCCAGGGCTACGCCAATAGCTATAAGGGCAGTGGCAAGAATAGACTGCCATGTGCCCATGAAAATCGCAGCACCGGTTTCCATATCCATAGCTTGCAAGGCAGGGTAAATGAATAACTTCAAAGGCACGTGATAGAAAACTCCAAAGAAAACACAAAGTGTAGAAAGCACAACCATAGGTAAAGTCATAGACGAAGGTACTTCTTTCACGTGTTTTAGTTCATCCGGCAGTCGCCCAAGAAACAGCGAATGTATCAGTTTCACGAATGAAGCCAACGTCAGCGCACTTCCGAACATCGCACAAGTCAGCCAAACAGGCCACAATCTCGCGGCGCTGTTAGCCTGACCCGAACCCATCTGGATCACACCCTGATAAACCATCCACTTGGAGACAAAGCCATTGAAAGGTGGTATACCCGAAATACTCAAAGCAGCAATCAAACAGGTAGTAAATGTTATCGACATTTTCCTGCCAAGGCCACCGAGCCTGTCTAACTCAGCAGTGCCACTGGCATGTTCAACAGCGCCGCCGCAAAGGAACAGACAACATTTATATATCGCGTGGTTGAGCATGTGGAAAATGCCTCCGGCAATTCCTACCGGTGTCATTGTAGCTATGCCAAGAACCATGTAACCTACCTGGCTAATAGCATGGTATGAAAGCAGCTTTTTAAGGTTGTGCTGAACCATTGCAATCATTACGGCGATAATGATCGTAGCTGCCCCCACTATTGCGAGGATCAAACTCAGAGCTGCTGACTGAAGTATGAATATCTCGCCGACAATTATCACCAGAAGATATATCCCGAGGAGCTTATCGATCGCAGCCGGCAATAATGCCATTACGGAGGCTGGAGCATACTCGCCGCTGGTGGGTAACCATGTATGCAGTGGTAGTGCTCCTGCCTTTGTAATCGCAGCCGTCATAAGCAGCAAAAATGCAATTATTGGAATTGTCGAAGCAGTCGGAAGGCTTATCTCCGATATGACAAGTGTACCCGAAGATACCCACACCATTAAAATACCAAGCAGAAAGGCTGCATCCGACGCCCCTATCATTGCGAAACTTTTGGTCGCTGCAAAATTCGAGTTTTTTCCGCCAGTGGCTATGAGTAGATACAGTGATGCAGTAACTATCTCCCAGAATATAAGCACGAATAGCAGGTGGTTGGAAAGCAAAATCCCAGCCGAGCCGCCTATTGTAAGCAAAATCGAGCCATAGTACTCGTTCTGTCGCTTTGCACCTGCCATTGACCTTAGCGAATATAAGGTTATCAGAAGACCAAAGCCCATGGCAAAGAGCAATATGAACGATCCCAGAGGCTTTATACTAAGCAACAGGTCAAGCTGGACATCGCCTATACGCAGGATGGGCCAGCCGCAGTCGTACTCGCCGAATCTGAATATCCGCACCGCCCGAGCAAACGCAGCAATTGAAATTACCAGCGCCAATGTTTTGGATAAGGTCCTGAGCTTGTTCGGCAAAAAAAGAATAACAAAACCAACAATCAGAGGCACAAAAACCAAACTGAGCAAAATAATATCCAACTCAGAAATCCTCCAACTTCCACTGAGGCGTTCCTATTTCTTTTCTGATTTCTGCTGTCCTTTCACGGCTCATTTTAAGCAAGGTCTCGTAATTTTGTATAATGTTGTTGTGACTATCAACGACAGCTAATCTCTCAGTACAACTGTAACACGGATCAACCGCTGCTAAAGTAATTGTCACATCGGCAATGTGCTGACCAATGCAGGACGCCCTAAACGAAGGTACATTTACAAAGCTAGGCGCCCTTACCTTGTGCCGGACAGGGCGATTGCCGCCGTCGCTACGGACGTAGTGAAAGGTCTCACCCCGCGGAGCCTCTGCATGGCCGCAGCCCTCGCCGGGCGGTATCTCCTTGACCTCTACAGCAACCGGTCCTTTTGGTAGCTTCTTTACCGCCTCTCTCGTTATCTTGACTGCCTCAAGAACCTCAAGAAGACGAACAACCGCCTTAGCGAAGACATCACCTTCAGGTTGAACTATCACATTCCAATCCAAATCGTTATAAGCCGCATAAGGATCATCCCGCCTTACGTCGATAGCAACTCCGCTACCCCGAGCTGTGGGGCCTGTTACTGCGTACTTGATAGCGTCATCTTTGCTCAGTATGCCGACACCTTTTAGCCGGGCATGTATAACAGGATCATCCAGGACGGCTTTGGTGAGCATGTCGGTTTTCTTTTCGAGCTTGTCGAGCTCCTTCAATATCTTAGGGATAGTCTCGTCAGGGATGTCCTCTCTACAACCACCGACTTTTACATTGCCGTAGTTATTTCTATTGCCTGTTATCTCTTCGAGCAAATCAAGAACCGGCTCACGATATTTCCAGGCCCACATAAAGACCGTATCATAACCAATAAAGTGACCGGCTAGGCCCACCCATAACATGTGACTGTGGATGCGCTCAAGCTCATTGATAATAACACGGACATACAGTGCTCGTTCTGGTGGCGTCACACCGGCAATGTCTTCGACGGCCTGAACATACGCCAGCGGATGCGACGCTGAACAGATTCCGCATATACGGGAGACCAAAAACGGTACCTGGTCGAACTGTAGCGTTTCACTGATTCCTTCTATGCCCCGGTGATTGTAAGATATTCTCATATCAATATCGGTAACCGTCTCGCCATCGATAGTAAGCTGGAAAAATTCCATCTCCTCCTGCAACGGATGAAATGGGCCAACCGCCAGAACCGGTTTTCTGACCGTTCGTTTCATTTTTTAGTTCCTTCGCTTCGCTCAGAGCTTGCCCCGAGCTTGTCGAGGGGACAAGCTTTTCTCAACGGATATACGCCTTCCGGCCAATCATCAGCCAGAATCAAACGTCTCATATTCGGATGATTCCTGAACTCAATTCCCAAAAGATCATGTATCTCCCTCTCTATCCATTCAGCACCAGGTAAAAATGGTGTGATCGACTCGACAGCCGGATTCTCGCGATCCCGGATAAACGCCCTTAAAGTAATAATATAGCCTAACTGGTCATAAGCATAGTGATACAAGACCTCGAAACAATCATCAGAATCAATGCCCGTCGCGATGACAAACCTTAAGCTTAGCTGCTCAAACAAGAATTTGTTGACAGCGTAACTGTTTTTGGATTCACACAATAGAAATATCCGGTCATCCAATGGTTGCTGAGTATCTATGAGCTTATCATTTATTTCCGACAGCCTGTCACTAAGTTCTTGTTGATTCATATTCATGTCCCATTATATAGCCGACAGCGCCTTAACCACTCCCGATATCATTGCCTCCGGTTTCGGCGGGCAGCCCGGCACGTAAGCGATAATCGCATTAGGATCAACCTCCCTGATTATTTTGTCCAAAGGCCCTGCGACATGGTAGCCTTTATGGAATATTCCCGTCCCACATGCACATGCCCCGATCAAAAAGACCACACAGGGCTTGGGAATCTGGCGATACACCTCCCGCACCCGTATCACGGCCTGGCGGGTGCCAACGCCGGTCACCAATAACGCATCGGCATGGCGAGGAGAGCCTACCAGCTTGATGCCGAATCTCTCAACGTCAAACTTCGGTGTTAGCAAATTGACGATTTCAATGTCACAGTTGTTGCAAGCGCCGGCATTGACGTGGAAGACCCAGATCGATTTTTTCAATGACCATATCTTCCAATTCATTAACTCACCTCTTTGGCCCTGCTCAGGACAAGCCCGCCCAGTCGGGCAAGCCCGCCTATCGGACGGGCAAGCTTACAGCCAATTGATGCCATAGTAATTGCCCATTGTTGCCAGAATTACTGCTATAACTAATATTAGTCCACAATATACCCAGAAGAACTTCATCGCCTGGTCAATTCGTAAACGCGGGTTCGTATTCTTTATCAATATGAGCAGAACCAACACCAGAACATACTTTCCGATACCACCGACTAACGGCCAGCCCGCGGTGCCAAAACCGCCGAGAAATACCATCACTAAAAACAACGGCAGCGCAACCAGCATCATCGCCTGCATAACTTTCCAGACTGCAAGCAAAGCTCCAGAATATTCTATTATCACACCACCGGCAACTTCCGTTTCCGATTCAGCAATGTCAAAGGGCACAAAACCCAGCTTGGCCTGAACACATAGCAGAGCAACGACAAATGCCAGGAACCCTGATATACTCAGAACCGGTGCTTGCTGAGCAATTGCAGCCAAGTTCAACCGGCCTCCCGCCTTGATTACAACTACAATAAAGGCCAAGACCAGCGGTAATTCATAACCCATTACAAGTTTCATTTCTCTGCTTGTGCCGACGGCTGCGTGTGGGCTTGCACTGGCACTACTTCCCAGAATCAAGGCAAGCGAAGGCAGCACCATCAGATATATCGCCACAATAATATCACCAACAAAGGCCGTTTGAGTGATAGTTATCTTCCACAGCATCGTCGAAAGTAGCAGTACTCCTGCAAGCCCTACAAGCGGCGCTGCGAGGAAGACGGCCCTTTGAGCATCCTGCGGCACAAGGACTTCCTTGCCCATCAGCTTCATTATGTCATATAACGGCTGACAGATCGGCGGTCCAACGCGCCACTGCACCAGAGCGCTAACCTTTCGTACTATCCAGGAAGCAAGTAAACCCAAAATGAGCGTGAACACAAATCCCGGAAAGATCAAAATCCAGAACAGATTTTGTAACACGTCAATCATTTCTGTGCCTTTTCCGTATCCCTCAAGAACGGCTCCCACGTAGTGCCACCAGCCACTCGCACCACAATATCTTCAAAAATTTCTACCATATCACCTTCGACTTTAACTTCGCCATAATCGATGCTGCCATCTGTGCAAGTCTTAACGCAAAGCGGTTTTTCGCCCGGTGCAAGCCTGCCTCTGCATACATCACAGACGCTGCTGGGAAAAGGTATCAAGTCCGTGTATATCGTTCCGAACGGGCATGCTATCGCACAGGTACCACAACCCGTGCACAACATATTTGCCCGCTTAAGAACGCCAGCGTCGTTATTTCCACTGGGTATCTTCTCAAGTGCATCCTGCGGACAAGCAGCTATGCAAGGTGCAGACTCGCACTTTCGACAGATCAAAGCAAAGCGAATCATCTCCAGCAATGAATCGAATCCTTTGTTCTCAGGATGATGCTTATACGAACATCGAACATTCGACTCTTCCTGAAGCTTTGCCTTTGCCAAATCGATTATCAGCTTTGCACGCATGAGTTTGTATCTCGAATTACGTTTTGCGTCGAAATATACAACCTTATTTAGTCCCAAATATTCGGGTAGTCTTTTATCTGCTCGTAGGTAAATACAGGTCCATCTTTGCAAACATAGTATTTGCCAATCATACAATGCCCGCACTTGCCTACGCCACAGCTCATATTCTTTTCCATCGAGAGATATATATCCTCGGCAGCGAACCCAAACTCTAATAATTTCAGCGTCGCGAACTTCATCATAATAGGTGGGCCGCATACTATCGCCACGGCGTTTTTAATGTCTACGTCACATGGCTCAAGGATCGTCGTCACCACGCCGACATTACCTTTCCACTCACCGTTCGCCTCATCGACTGTGAGTTTGATATTCACGCCGTCAATTTTCTGCCAAGAGCTAAACAATGTGTTCTTATATATAAAATCTTCCGGTGTCCTGGCACCATAGCGACACACCACAGATTTGAAGTCTTTTATTCTGTCAACCAAGGTTAAAAACAACGAGCGAATCGGTGCCAAGCCCACACCACCACCTACGATATAAACTTCTTTGCCGACAAAATCATCAACCGGATAGCCATTGCCGAAAGGTCCACGAATCCCGACTTTCTGCCCCTTGTTGCACTCATGCAATAGATCCGTTACCCGGCCAGCTTTCATGATCGTTATTTCCATCTTATCCGCCTGAGCCGGCGATGAAGACGGCGTAAAAGGTGCTTCACCTTCGCCCGGGAGAGTTAACTCGACAAACTGACCAGTCTTGAACGTTATCTGTTGTTCAGGAATAACAACAAAGCTCTTGATTGTTGGAGATTCATCTACGATCTCAACGATCTCACTATTAACGGGTTGATAGAGATTCGGCTTCATTTCGCAACTGTTACCCCTTTGCTATCCCTTAGCTCTTTGTTCAGTTTCTTGAGCACTTTCCGGATGTCTACGTCACCGGCTTCGGCATCAACACATCTGCCGCAGCCAATACACATTTGAAGGCCATATCTGTCAAGAAAATAAACAAACTTGTGCATTAGACGATGCCTTAGCCTGTCACCAAGTACTTTACGCGGATTCGCTCCACCTGCAACTTGAGCATAGGCAAGCCGCATACAGCTATCCCACATCTTCATTTTACTAAAGTAATCCTGCTGTTTTGTATCATATAGGTAGAAACAGTGACATGTAGGACAAACCCTCGTACAGGCTTGACACTCAACACAGGTCTTCGCCTCCTCGTCATAGACATAGGAATCGTGCGTGGCGGTCATCATGTCTCTGATGGGCACATCGAATTTCATCTCGGCGTTATTCTGCTCAAGCTGATTTTGTGTCTGTTCTCTGATTTTG
>Ga0315547_1001128_pt1 | contig 22253 bp, 24 predicted proteins | sample SalMarSW160240MG_2_FD_202542 | JGI IMG/M metagenome (GOLD analysis project Ga0315547, IMG submission 202542) | Salt marsh sediment microbial communities from the Plum Island Ecosystem LTER, Massachusetts, United States - Salt Marsh Sediment SW1601-240 ...
CCAGGAGTTCTACAGAATCTATCCCAGATAGACTCTCCCTTGCCATCTTCATTGTAGCCCCCTTCAATCTGATAGGAAGCCGTTGCTGCACCCCAAACGAAATTCTCAGGAAACCGCACTATCTTCTTAGGTTCTTCCTTCATAGTACATTACTCCTTATCCATCTTTTTTAATTCTGTTTTTCCTACATGGAAGAATAAGTCATTTTTCTTTTTAAATCAACTCCTTCTAAATTTACACACTTATCATTATACTACCTAGCGAGGTGTGCCTCAACTGAGTATCTCCTGAAAGACTGAAATTGTATTTTCAATATCCTCCTTGCTTACGTCAAGATGAGTGACAGCCCGAATAAGTGAATTTTCCATAAGCAAAACCAGAATTCCTCTTTTTTTTAGTTCTTCAACTACTCTATAAGCTGTCCACCCCTCCTTCTTAACTCTGAAGTAAAGGATATTAGTTTCCATTTTTTGAGTTTCAATCTGGATACCGGGAATCTCATTTAAAGCTTCGGCTAGTCTTGCAGCTTTCTTATGATCCTCAGCTAATCGCTCAACATGGTGATCCAGAGCATAAATTCCAGCAGCAGCCAGGAATCCTATTTGTCTCATTCCTCCACCATACATCTTTCGAAAACGTCGAACTCGCTCAATCAGTTCTTTGTTTCCTGCTACCATTGAGCCCACAGGTGCGCCAAGACCCTTCGATAAACAGAGGATAACCGAGTCCACATATTGACTATACTCTATAGGGTCTATCCTCAAAGCTATAGTGGCATTAAGAAGTCTTGCTCCATCCATGTGAAGGAATAAGTGATATTTTCTTGCTATTTGTGAAATTTCTCTTACTGCTTTCGGAGGATAGATAGCCCCTCCACCTCGATTATGAGTATTCTCAAGACAGATAAGACGCGTTGGGGGAAGATGATAATCACCCCTATTCCTAATGGCTCTTCCAACCTGTTCAGGATAAAGAATTCCTCTTTCTCCTCTCAAAGGATGGAGTTGAACGCCAGATAGAGCTGCCGCTGCTCCACTCTCATCATTGAAAATGTGAGATGCCCTTTCTACAATTACCTCATCACCTGGTTTTGTATGAGCTCTCAAACATAATTGATTGGCCATGGTACCTGAAGGAACAAAAACTGAAACTTCCTTTCCTAAAAGCTTAGCTACCTTTTCCTCTAAACGGTTAGCAGTAGGGTCTTCTCCATAAACATCATCCCCGACTTTTGCACAAAACATTGCCTCTAACATTCCGGGAGTTGGCTTGGTAACTGTATCACTACGTAAATCTATCATTTTTCCTCCTATGAGTTTCTGGCCCTTTTTTCTTTTTTCCTGGGAAAGCAAGGGCAATCTGGTAAGCCATTTGACTTGTATTTTGATAGATTTGTTCAAGAAAGGGAATAATTAAGCGAGAATCAATCTTATCTGATAGGGGCCCCAGTTTTTTTAAAATGGCAAATTTCTTCTTGGGCTCAGCAATATGAAAATGTAAATCTTCTAAAGAAGCCCCCAAACTGACAAATTTATCCTCATCCAGCTCATCGAGGACTACTTTCTCTAAGGCTTCCTTTTCCTTGATTGTTGAAGACTCTTTTTTTGGAAAGTCTGTTAAACTTCGGACTGCTCTCAACTCCTCTAAAACTTTTTCTTTTGTCCATCCCCTCAACTCAAAAAGTAAGAATGGGTCACGGTCAAATGCCTCTGCTAAAATATAATGTGTGGCAGCAATATGTTTACAAGGGTTAGCCCAATCAGGGCAAGAACAACTTGTTTTAAGCTCAGTTGCTCTGGCAGGGAATAAAGAAAGACTGCAACTGTTAAATACTTCATTTATATTGGGCGGCATCTCTCCCATGAGAAGTTTAGCCGCAAAAATAGCGTGCTCGGCTAATACTTTTATTACTTTCTGCCACTGTTTATTAGTCAAAGCTTTAAGTTCTATTCTGACTCTGTAAGGAGTTCGTCTTGTTCCCTGCACTTTAGCCATTACTTCCCCAGGAGTAATTATCAAATCCTTTACCGCGCCTCTACGAGCATAAGTACGGCCACGTGGCAGTCTGTTTGAATAATAACTACCCAGAATCTCTAATGCTTCTATCCACTTTTTAGCCCACCAGGTTTTCCCAAATGCTCCCCTTTTTGCCATTATTCCTCCTCCGAATCAATTGTGGACTCACTACTCAAGGTCAAAATTTCACGAAGCTTATCATTAGACATTTCTGTAATCCACTTCTCGCCAGTACCTATTATCCTGTCTGCCAGTTCCTTCTTTTCCTCTAGCATTTTGTCTATTTTTTCTTCCAGTGTCCCCAGGCAAATCATTTTATATACTTGCACATTCTTTTTCTGCCCTATACGAAAGGTGCGATCAGTTGCTTGATTTTCCACTGCTGGATTCCACCACCTATCAAAGTGAAATACAAAGCTGGCCCGGGTTAGATTAAGTCCTGTCCCTCCTGCTCTAAGGGAAATGAGAAAAAGAGGAGAAGCATCTTCATCTTCCTGAAAAGAGCGAACCATTTCATCTCTTTTTTTGCTCAGAACACCGCCATGAAGAAAAGGAACTTCCACCTCCAGTTTTTCTTCTAAGTAGCGGGCTAGAAGGTATCCCATTTCTCGAAATTGAGTAAATATTAAGGCATAACTTTTCTCCTCAATTACCTCCTCACTCATCTCAACCAATCGCTCCAATTTCCCTGAACGAGCGGATAAAGATACATTTTCCCGCAGGTAAAGAGAGGGATGGTCACATATTTGCTTAAGAGCCATCATAAGAGAAAGAATTAGACCGCGCCTGGCTATACCTTCACTTTTTTCTATTTTTTCCATAGTTTCATCAAGAAGAGCCTGGTATAAAGTAGCTTGCTCCTGGGTTAAATTACAGAAAACCTTCATTTCATTTTTCTGGGGCAGGTCAGTGATGATAGATTTGTCAGTTTTTAGTCTTCTAAGCAAAAATGGTGCAGTGAGCTTTTTGAGCTTCTCTGTCGCCTCTGGATCTTTATAGCGTTCTATAGGAAGGGCAAGGTTACGCTTGAATTTTTTTAAAGGTCCAAGAAAACGAGGGTTAAGAAACTCAAAAATAGACCACAGTTCGGAGAGTGTGTTCTCTACGGGTGTTCCTGTAAGAGCCATTCTATTCTGAGCTTTGAATTGACGGGCTGCTCTGGCCTGCTGAGAAAAGGGATTTTTGATATTTTGAGCCTCATCCAGGATAATCCCTCCCCACTCAATTTGCGAGAGAAGTTCTCTGTCACGTCTTGCCAGAGAATAGGTGGTCAGAACCACGCTATGAGGAGAAAAACTTTTCTCTAAAGCCTTTTTTGAACGGATGCGGTCCAGACCATGATGGCGGATAACAGGAAGCTCTGGAGAGAATCGCTCTATTTCTCTTTGCCAGTTGCCCAATACCGATGTAGGGCATATAACCAGAACAGGATGTGAATGAGCGCTGAAAAGCTTTTTTCGGTGAAGCAACCAGGCTATTACCTGAATGGTTTTCCCCAGGCCCATATCATCGGCAAGACATACACCAAAACCCAAATCAGTCATATTAGTAAGCCATACAAGTCCTCTTTTTTGATAAGGTCTTAGTTTTCCCCGAAAGGTAGAAGGGGTTCTAATGGACTTTGGGGTCTTATTGCTATTAAGGGTGGCCAGGAGAGATTTTATATTCCCTGTAGCAATTACTTCTACGGGAGACTGGAGGTCAGGATATTCTTTTTTACCCAGAAGGGTGGCAGATAAGGCTTCCTGAAGTGTCAATTTTCCTGAGGCAGCTTTATTAAATAACTCCTTAATTTGAGTAACTTCTGCCGGGTCTATCATCACCCAATGGTCACGCCAGTGAACAAGAGGTTGTTTGAGGCGAGCTATTTGTTTGAATTCAGAGATACTTAAAGTCTCATCTCCCAGCGCTACTTCCCACTGATAATCTATGAGAGAAGGAAAGCCAAATTGGCCAGTTCCCGACTCGCCTGTGCTCTTTGATTTCCTTGAACCTACTCTCATCCTGGCTTTTATTCGTCTTTGCCCTGCCCGAGTAAATTCCTGGGGTAGCAAAATAGCAAGTCCTGACTGTTGCAACAAAGGGATAGCGTCCTGGATAAAACTCCAGGTTTCATTAACGTCTATTTTCACCGAGGATGGTCTGGCTGTTTTTAAGCTCTTAGTCAAAGGTGGAAAAATATTAGAGGCTTCAGCCAATCCCATTAAAAGTCTTTCCTGGGGCTCTTTAAAAGTGCGGTTCAAAAATCTTAGCTCTTTTTTAGAAGATTTCCATACCTTCTCAGAGGGAACAAGAAGACTGGGGTCATCAACTGCCTGAAGCAAGTAACTTATCCGCCATTTACCATTATTTTTTGGGGAACCTAAAGGTATCTCCAGGCGAAAGCATATTCTGTAGTCCTCCCATTGGGGAGAAGTTGCCCCGGGTCTTAGCCATCTATTCAATAATTGAGGAATGGAACGTTCGCTAAATCCTTTTATAGGAAAAAGAGAATTCGCACCGGTCAATGATTTTATAAAGCGAGCATCCCAGTCCTGGTCAAAATTCTCAAGAATAAACCTCTGCTCATTTCTTTCTTCAAAAGTTTCATAGCTATAGCGAGCTAAACTATCGGCAGCCTCATCAAGAAATTTTTGCAGAATATTATTTGCTGTATATACAGCAGGAGGGATATTTTTATCTTTTTCTTTATAGGGTGTGGCATAAGCAGCCAGAGGCATAGCTTTTGTTAGTTTTATGAATCTTTCCCTATCCTGCTCCATCCATAATGATATTCTCCAGCCTGCCTTAAAAGAACTTTCAGATTGCGCTGTAAGTTCTGGTATCATCTCTCCTCTAACTATAAGTTCCAGAGCGAATTTAGCTACCAGGGACCATATCCTGAGGGAAGAACTTAATCTTTTACGGGAAGATTCAGCACTGTCAATAGTAGCAAGGGCAGTTATTGAGTCTATAATAGAAAGAGTTTTTCCCTGTACATTAAAAACTCTGGGAGCTTTGGATTTTGGCTTTCTCTTAAGGACCCAGGTTGCAGGTAAAACAAGGGGAATCTTCGCATCCTGAAAGGAAAGGGAAGGAATCGATTTTATAATTTCGGCAAGAACTTTCTCTATGGAAAATTCTTTATATCGGGGTGGTAACCAGAAAAACATCCTACTCGGGTTATCTTTTATCCCTGGGACAAATGTTACCTGTAGTTTATCGGTATGTACTCTTGCTGAAGTCATTGGCACTACAGCTCCTCTTTAATAGGGACAGCCCTGATTTCTTTATTCTCATCGGAAATTTTTTCCGTTAAATTTCCGTTAAATTTCCGTTAAAATATCTCGTAATACGTAGTTTTCTTACTTTTCCCTTTCCGAATTACTACATTTTTATCTACAAGCTCTGTTAAATCATTTCTTGCCATCCTGTCCCTCTTTTTATATCAAGACCTGACCCCTATTCTATTAACCTCTAGGCTTTTGAGATTATTTCCTCTACAAAGAGCAGAATTCTCCTCGCTACCTCGATTCCAAATTTGGCATCCTCTTCACTTAAACTCAAGGGAATATCAGCTGGATATCTATCAAAGTAATAAACAGTTAGTTTATCACAATCATCTCTAAAGTCTTCTACCCGTGGGTAATACTTCTTGCATTCTTCAATTATGTCAGCCAATCTATGAGTCTTGAGAGCAGGAGTTTTTCCCACATTAATATTTTCTAGTTCTAATAAAGATTTAAACGCCTTCTCTACCGCCTGCTGGCAAAGGACACAGGTATCAGAAACTATTCTGCTTTCTTTCCAACCAGCCCTTGCAAAAGCCAGATGGTCTTTTGCTTTTTTAAACCAAATTTCTGCCGCTGCCTTATTCTTTCTCATACAAAACGACTCCTTTTAATAAAACTGTTCGAGTGAATAAACTGTTAATTTTCTTTGCTCTTCTAAATTCATTCGGTGTATAAACGAGAGGCTCAACCGGATATTCGAATCCAAACTGACTTCTTATGAGCTGCATTAATTCCACAACTCTATCTACAAACCGCTTGTTTGTCTTTTTTATGATTAATAGATCCATATCAGAGGTTTCATTACTTCTTTGTGTACCATAAGAACCAAATAGAATTATCTTCTCTGGGTTGTATTCTGATGCTATAAAATCAACTAATTTCTCTAAATTTGGTAGCGTTCTAAGCCCTTTGGTCATTTTTTATCTTTTCAACCCCCTTAGTCTTATAATACAATAGTACTAGCCCCATATATCTTCTTGCCGAGGTAATAATTCTTCTTGCATCATTCTTCTTATCACAGAAAACTTGTGCCCCCACAATTCTCGTAATAGAATTATTGGTAAGAGAAGGATGTAGATCATATATTCTCCATTCGGGTTTTCTTTTGCTTTAACCTTTCCTCATCCAAAGAATCAAGAAATCTCTCAATCCCATAAGCTTTAAGTTTTTTTATAAATCTTTATTAAGTAAATTCTTAATTGCCATTAGTTAGCAAACTTCTATCTTATCGTTGACTTCACGAAATCCTCAAAAACACTATCATTACTTCGGATAAATTCTTCATTGAGTTTTTTACCAAACAGTTCTCTAAAATAATCTTTTCTTCCCTCATTTTTGTTAACAATAGTAACTTCACAATCTTTTGTTGTATAATTTTGCAACATAAATTTCACTGTCAAATCAGTCTGAGGTATTGAGTATCCTATAATATACATCTTCCTTGCTTCTTTAAGCAGATTTTTGGCTTCGTTCCACATAGACTTAATTGTGCTATGCTTAAAAAATCCTGTTTTGTCCAGAACAGGAGGAATTATAACTGGGACTAAATCTTTTAAGTCTATTCCCTCACCTTCGGAATTTGTAGATAAATATATTTGTTCGGCAGTATCTTCCTTCGCTCCTGAATAATACCAATTAATGGAACCATGCAATTTAAATAATCTATATGTCTCGTAATATTCTCTATTCCAAAGACTTAATGTCCTACTTCTGGCACGAGCAATAGGAATCGGATATAAATCTAAGTAACCTATATGTTTCTCTTTTACATACGTTTTAAATGTGGAATATGCATTCTTTAAATCATTTTCGCATTTGTCATCATTAAAATTGGCTGTTGCTCTATTAAAATCCTGCTCATTAGTATCATAATCATAAAAATAAATAACAACGGCTCTCTCATTAGACTTTATCTTTACTTTATTTTCTTTAGATGTATGCTTTCCATCGGTATCTTTTGAATATCTTATTTCCTGTAAATATTCAAAATTTCTTCCTTCCCTCTTAGATTCTGTATAGATTATAGGTTTGAGTTCTGCTACACTCAAGTCTTCCAAGAGGGTGTCATAATTTAAGGAGATTACATTTGCTTTAGTAACATTAAGATAATTAAGAAATTTCTTAATGTGGTCCTTACCTAGTAGCTCTTCTTTGGCAAAAGTTTCCTGTCTCTCTTGTATAACCTCCGTAACAATCTTTGCTAAACGAATGTATAAGCTATACAACAAGTGTTTCTCTTCCTCTGCCTTCCATGGGAAGTCTTGATAAAGATAAGTAATGATTTCTTCGAAGTTGCCTATGTTTCGATTCTTCATATATCTTTCGTAAATATTTCTAAAAATACTATCTTCTCCCTCAATTCTTCCTATTACAAGGCTTGTGAGTCCATTTAATAACGGCATATCTTTATGAATTGCTCTAGAAAATCCTGACCCTAAAATAAAAACTTCTTTTCTCTCCATAACTCTTACCCCTCTCTTGCTTTAACAAACCTATTTTTCACACGTTCAACAACTGCTCGATAGACCCTTTCTTCAGTCAAAACTAATAATTTAAAAACAACTCAGTCAAATATTGAGACCTGCCCCCTATTTTGCGTTTTTGTTAATCTCCAAAATTCCCGTGCCCCCGTTCTTTACCCTGAACACTCTTAGACTTTTTCCTTACATAGATTATTTTCAAGCTGATTTGTCTCCCAATTATTTAAGTCCAGGACAGCCTTGTTGTACCCACTTCTCAAATTCCATTTTTTGTACCGAGACATCAGGAAAGTGAAATAACTTATCTATTCTCGCCTTAATCTTATCAGCATCTGGATCCACAATTAGAATACTGCAATCATCAGGCAATGAAGCTAGAAGCACTTGACTTGCAGAATCTACTTCTGGAAAGCTATACCCTAATAATACCAGACGTTTCGCTTGGAAAAATATTCGCTGAGCTTCTCTCCAAATTTTAACGAGGAACGGAGCCTTGCTAAAAACTTTAACATAGGAAGGAAGTATCCAAGGGAGAGGAGAATAACTCCCTGCATAACCCTCACTAATTGAACGCTCTTCTCTACCTGAAGGCTGCTTAGGTTCTCTCTTTAAAATTTTCCCTAATTTTTCAGGAAAGAAAAAATTCCATTTTTCCAAATTATCAAGAGTTACCACGGGGTCTTCTTTAACATTTGTTGATAAAGCATCTTCGTATTTCCAATTTATGGAGCCGTGTAATTTCAGAATCTTATGAGGTGAACGATCCCAACCAGCCTCAATCAACTCTTCCTCGTCTTTTTTGTATTCCAATTGTTCTACTCCAACATACCCTTTCACTGGACTCCATTGGCCGATTTTCCAGAGAGTTTTTTCTATTAATAAATCATAATTGAATGTGATAAGGTGATCATCCGGTCTCAATCGTTCTCGAAAAAATTTCTCGAGAACACCGTCTTCATCTTCAAGATTGGATAGACATAAAAAAAGATAAATAGCCAGATGGTTTCTAATTTTTTTCATTTCATCCCTACTTGTATAATCAAGTGGTATAAATGGATATGGATCCCAATCTACACCCAGTTGTTTAAACTTGAACATTGCACTATACTCGGTATGTATATCCAAAAGGGTTATTAAATACTCGATATTTTCTCGAATCTCACTTTTTATCTGTACATTCTCATTTTCCTTAATCTGATTAAATCGTCTCTTTGCTTGGCTCTCTAGCTTTTCTATAAATCCTTGAAGTTCTTTAAACCATAAAACTCGATTATTCCCTTCAGGCAAATCAGGCCGTTTCTTCTCACACCTATACCTCTCTTCCATTCTTTCGAAAAGTTCTTTCATCACAGGTGCTCCAGCAACAGCTCTGGAGACTCCCGCGCCAAAGATGAAGACTCTACTATTGTTTCTATACATAGTGGCCCTCAAATTGTCGGCATCCTCTTAAATTTTTTTATTTCTTCTGAGAAATTTTCCCTTTCCGAATTGTCCATAATATTCCTTTCCATATAAGTATCCTATTTTGTAAAGCTCGCTTCCACAATTTTTATCTCTTTTTTGGTTAAACCGTACAACTTATAGACCATCTGGTCGATAAGATGGTCGGTTATTTCTATTTTATGCTTTAGGGGTGTGAGTTTCTGGAGGCTTTTGTCAAATTCGGTGGAGAGTCTATCCTGGAAGTCTCGGCGAGCGGGATCAATTTGGAGTTTTTTCTTATTTGTCTTGAGAATGCTTATAAGGTTGCCCGCAGTAGTTTCATGATACTTCTTGATTGTAGTTCTTCCTGTTAAGTCTTCCACTTTGGTTCCAACCTCTCTTTCTAGCCATCCCAAGAAACTCTTTGTCTCCTTATTCTTCTCTTTGTTGTATTCAATCATCCTTTCAGCTAAAAAAGCTAAAAGGTCGTGGACGACATCGGACTGCTCAACAATTTCGCCTTCCTTAATTTGAAAATCCTTATTTAACGGGTCAGCATTATGCTTTTTAACAAGCTCCGGGTCAGGGATGTATTGCTTCTTAAGACGCTGGTCGACAAAAAAGAGAAGAGAACCCCAATTGCCGTTTTCACGGTAGCTTTCGTAAAGCCTCTTCCCTTCCTCTTTTAACTTTTCTCGCTCTTCCTTTGGAGTGATGAAGCAAATGCGACGAATGGGCATAGAATCTATCTCATAAGCATTTACATGGTTATTCGTGCTTGTCAGTCTAAATCGCCACTCCCATAGTGATGAATTCAATAAAGCCAGGATAGCAAATAGACCAAGTTGTTTCGGATTCACAATATAATTAATAGTATCAGAACAAAAGTTACCCTTTTCTATTATTGTAGCAATAATTCTTCTCCAATTATCTATAGCAGATCCTCTTTGATAGCCAATTCGAACATAAAGATGATCGTAGGCTTTGGTATCCTTGCCATGAAACGCAAGAAATCTTTGAGCATCAAGATACACTGGAATTCCTTGTTTAGGCTTTTCAATAAAATCATAGCGATTCACGTGGGCGCCCCGCAAGACAATTTGACCTTTCGGCTCAGGAGACAGAAGCTCCGAATGGCTCGTTAGGTTAACTTCTCCCTGCTGAGATGAGGCGAAATCTCGGAGAGCCCTATCTCTACACACCTCTATGAGCTTTAGAGCAAGCTGGAAATCCATCATAGTCATATTTGGATAGCAAGGAATACTTAGATTCTCCTTATCAAATACTTCAATCTGATCAACTTCCATATTTAGGGTCGGAGAACTTTCCAAGATATATCTACCTGGATGAACTCTAAGAGAGAAGGTAGTGGGTATAGACTTCTCAACAGCATACACGCAAGTAGACAATTTTGCCTCCAAAAAAATTCTATCTAACGGGTTATCTTTTTGAGGAAAGGTTTCAATAGTTTTCAAACGATTTTTCTTAAGTATAAACTCACGCAAAGGTTTTGCTTGTTTATCAGCTAATAGAGCCATAGGGACTATGAAACCATGTGTCCCTCTTTCTCTCAATACGTTCAAAGACAGGGCAATAAAGAGACGATAGAGATTTATTTTGCTCCCCATAGCAGGACTATAAAATGGAATAGAAGAGAAGAAGAATTTATCGGGTTCAACCCTTCTCTCTTGTTCCTTCTCAGATATGACATCATACGGTGGATTACCCATAACCACGTCAAAACCTGGATTGTCCAATTTCTTTCCCTGTCTATCAAAGAAAACTTCGGGAAATTCTAGCTCCCAATGGAAAAAGCGTTTTTCCCTGGCTATTCTTGTTGCTTTATCCACAAAATCTTTTACCCATTCCTGGGGAATTCTCTTGCTTTTTCCTAATAAATAATCAGAAAGGGCTTTGTAAAGAGCAAAATCGAGTTCGACTCCAAAGTAAGAGCTTGTCCATAAATCGCCTACTGCTCGCCACTTATCTATCCTTTGTCTATTCAAGTTTTGATAAATCTTTTCCTTGTCTTTTATATCCTGAAGACTATCACTAAGTTTATCTTCAATCAAAAAATAATCCCCTACTGCTAGTCCCAGGTCTATTGTCATAGAGGATACATCAAAGAGAACACCCTGCAGGGCTGTAATCTCTTCTCTTTTTTTCTTCTTTTTAAGCTCAGACAAGTTGGCTAAATCATCAACTCTCGCCCCAATTAAAGAATTCCCACATTTTAGATGATGGTCAAGGAAGTTAAGAGGCTTACCTTTAGCCACTGTGGAAAGCCAGAGGGAAAGCTTTGCCAGCTCCACAGCCAGGGGATTTAGGTCAACTCCATAAATACAGCGCTCTACCACCTCCCTTCTTGCCCAGCGAATATCATCTTCATCTCTGTCAAAAGTAGCTTCATCTCGCAGGAACCAGCCGTGTTTTGAAGGTTCAAAAACTATTTCACTATTCAATGCCTCTACCAGAGCATGAGCTAAAAAATCTGTAGCTCCCACAAGAAAATGGCCGCTTCCCATAGCAGGGTCAAGAACTTTTATCCTCAATATTTCGTCAATAAGCTCACCCCCGGCCTGTTTTAGCTGTTTCTCAAAAGCTTCCCGATTATAGCCTCTTGCGTTTTTAGCCTTCTTCTGTAACTCCTGTGTTTTTCCGGTTATTAATTCTTTCTTCTCTTCTATGACCGGTCCCAATGTATTCTCAATGATATATTTGACAATATATTCTGGAGTGTAATAACTTCCGCTTGCTTTACGCTCTCCCTTGTCGGTTGCCAGGTATAGCTCGCCGTTTCTTATAATCTCATTTTCTCTTATCTTATTCCCTGAAATCTTTGCTTCTTGAAGGGGAACAAAGATCTCTTTCCCCTTTTTCTTAGTAGCAACAAGGTCCTCCTGGGCAATTTTAACTTTATACTCTAAAAGTCCTTCATAAATGGAACCTAAATGTCTTGCCTCAAGACTTGAATAATCGATGAAAGCCTTGTCTTTGGAGCGGCAAAGAAGATCAATGGCTTTAGCGACATAAAAATCAGCAACTCTATATTTTTCTAAAAAAGTATGCTTTTGTGGCTCAAAAAGGCCACCGTTATAGAAAGGAACCCCCATCTCAGGGTCCCCAGAATTTATCGTTCCAAAAAGCTCCTTAAGTTTATCCCAATAATGGGCATGAGCACGAGACAGGGGAGAATTGTGGTCAATCTTGTCTCGAACCTCTTTCTTTATACAATCGAGACTATAGCTATCGGTATAAAGCTCATTCTCTTCAAGAGGAAGGAGTCTGCGATACTCAGCATAAAGAGTAAAGAGCAATCGATACAGTAAAACCAGGGAGTTATCATGAATTTCCTTTAAGTTTTCAGGGGTTAAATTGTTGCCTGGTGTTTTTAGAAAACCTTCAGCCAAGAACTTTAGAGCTTGATAGACATTTTCCTTAAGTTCCTCGCCAACTTTCTCAGCATAATCCAGGCTTTCGCTATAAACTCTTTGCAGGAATTCCGGGAAAGCTTCTTTCTGAAAGAAAAGATAAAAATATCTAAAATCTTCTGCATTGCCTTTTTTAAGCAATCCTTCAAGGTCAATTTCATAAAAAATATCAATTCTTTTAGATGTCTCCCGCTCGTAAAGTCGCCAAAATCTCCCATCAGTCAATATCCCCCAGCGAACTTCAGAGAGCCATAGATAACGACTCATCTGTAGTGATGGATTTCGAATTTCAGAAGAGTCCCCACTCTTCAACTTTTTGCCAAGAGGTCTTCTGTATCGCTTAGCCTCACCAATAGCGATAGCTTTCCTGATGGACGCTTCTTTTTTGGCCTCTTCAGAGGGATAAAAGGCGTAATCTGGTTCCTTCGCTCCTTCCCACATCTTATCAATAGAGGGATGTGGAGCATAAATATGGCCCAATATTCTTAAAATTGGCCTTATGAATTCCTCTTCTAATTGTGATTCTTTGAGGGAAGGAATTATTTTGCACTTTTTCTGGTAAAGAGATTGTATTTTTGCGAAAGCTTCCTTCAATTCCTCTTTATCTATAGATTTCCATTCATCAGATTGAGGAAGAATCTCTCCTAAGTAATGGTCGGAAAATAATCTCTGGTTTCTGTACGCAGGCATAAATTTTTCCTCCTACTCTGACTTTGTCAGAAATTTGAAGCATTTGTATGGTCATAGCCATTCCTTCTATTTGTTTCAATCGCCACTCAAAAGATAAAGGAAAAAGCAAGCGGGAATGTCAATCTTCCTCGCTTATTTCCTTATCCATTTCTTCCAATACTTCCTTAATCAAAGGTTTTACCTCTGGCAAGCGTTTCTTTATGGTTTTCCATACCACTTCAAGTTTTACCCCAAAATACTCATGGATAAGTTTATAGCGCATTCCTGCCATATCATTCCATGGAACATTGGGGTGTTCCTTTCTTATCTCCTTAGTTATGTGTTTTGTTGCTTCACCAATAATTTCAAAGTTTCTTATAACCGCATCAATAGTTCTTGCATCCTGAGCAAATTTATCAAAAGTAAGTCCTTCCACATATCTTTCTATCTTTTCAACGGCCTCAAGTATGTCATCAACATAGACTCGATAATCTCTCTTCATATATACACCGCCTCTTTTAATATCCTATCTTTTATGCGGGGTTTCAGTGTTTCCTTCATAACCACATCCACCTTAACACTCAATATTTCTCTCAAGAAATTTTCCAGTTCAACAAAATCAAACAAATCAATAGTTTCATAAAAACCAACCAGAACATCAATATCGCTTTTTTCCTTCTGGCTCTTTCTTACATAAGAACCGAATATACCTATGGAATTTACCTTAAACCTTTCCTCGAGAATAGGCTTGTGTTCATTTATTATTTTCTTAATTTCCTCAAGATTTCTCATAACCTTCCTCCGTTATATTGGTGTGGCAATAATATCTCTGACTGCTTGGTGAAAGCCATGAAATAAGACCGCAACAACTAAGTACATCCATGGGAAGATTATCCGCAACTTTATAATTTTTGTCCATCTTTCTTCTGCTCCAAAGGTAAAATATTTTGCAAGATTGGAGTCTTCTGCCAGCAGCTCTAATTCTTTGCCATGCGCTTCCATATCGGCATGTAACCGAAAGCTAATCAGTGCTCCAATTACAGATAACGTTCGAATTGAGCTGCACAACGAAGCCGCTTTAACGGCGTAGTTGGGTCAGGTAGAGTGAGTTGTTATCTGTTTCTTTGCAACAAATTGTCCGGCAACAAACTTATGAAGAATGCTAGCCATTAATGTTTGATAGGGCAGCCCCTCCTGAAGAGCAATGACCTGCAGACCTTCAAGGTCTTTAGAGGATATGCGTATGTTTACACGTTTATCCTTTTTTAGTGTGTTACGTGCATATTCCCGGTGTTTTTCTATTTCCTGTTTTACGTTTTTAACAGACTTCCACTCGCCACGCTCATAAGAATCAAGAATTTCTTGCTCATATTCGTCCAATTTTGTTTTCTTCATCTTTCACCTCGCAGATATTTTTTGGTAGCCTTGCGGCTTGGTATAATAGTTTTTAGAAAATATACATTTTCTTGCTCTTGAACAAATGGTACAAGCCATATGTATCCATTTATATCAACAACAAGTATTTTTTGTCCGGGGTATTTGTTTTGATTTGGATTCGCAATGATATCCACTAAATCACCTTTGTTAATATGCATGACGATTTGTTCGAAGCAAATATCGCGTTTTTGCCTGAGCATTTCGTTTTTGCCGTTATCCCATCGATAATATATTTCCATGTTCAAATTATATCACAATATGTGCCTTTTGGCAACAATTAATTATCCTTTAAACTCAGGCTATTGATTGCAACTAATAGCAGGACCAGATGGTGGTGATGATGTTGATCCCCACAGAATTTCTTTTCTTATAGTAAAATTGCGTTTCTGCTCTCTTGTAAAATCTTTCATACTTCCTGTTGTCTTGTTTTATTGACTATTACCCCTACAATCGCAACAAAGACTGCTATTATCCCAATCAGAATAAAAATATCAAGATTAACAGTCGACCAGCCTCCTCCTTTGCGTGTTATTTCCATTATTGGGTTCATAACATAGTAGGTAGGAAATAACTTGCCAACCCATTCTGGAATTTGAGGAAAAATCTTGATAATACCGGGACCATAAATAATTAATCCAAGTCCCTTTATTGCAGAATACAAAGATGCCGTATCTTTCATAAATGCACCGATTATTAAACCCAAACAAGAAGCCATTATTGCAGCAAGGAACAAAATCAATATTATCAAGAGAAACTGTGTATTAAAAGCATGATTAAGAACAAGTATTAATATTCCCATAATAAAACTTATTATTATCCCCAGTAACCCTTTTGAGATAAAAATATCACTTTGAGTTACCGGAGTAGCCATCACAGCTCCAATTGTTCTTTTTTGCTTTTCATCCACCAGTGATGCAGAAGGGATAGCAAAACCACTTATGAAAATAGCCATAAGAACAATTAAAGGAAGAAAACGGTCTTTTAGGGGAATATTATCTGCATCCCCTAAAGAAACTGGAGTTATGTCCACGGGTACCTTTTTCCCAGAAATATCTCTAATTTGATATAAAAGTGCCGAGCTTACAATAGCTCTATTTTTTAAAAGGCTTTCTCCCCAAACATATACGGTTAGTTTTGTTAGTTCTCCTTTTTTTATTATAGAATCAAAATTTTTTCCTAAAACAACTCCTACATCTCGTGCACCAGTTTCAACCGCATCCTTTAATTCTCTTTCTGATGAGTACTCCTTCAGGTTAATAGATTCCATATTTTTCAAAGATTCAACAATTTGCGAATGACCTTGATTGATAACTCCCAGTTTGGGCTTACCGGAAAAGAGCGAGCCGAAAAGCAGATTGATGAATATTGTAAAAATAAGAGGAGCAACTATGGCAAATACAAAAAAGTAACTTTTGAAACCATATCTCAATTCTTTATTTAATAGGACACCGATTCTTCTAATACTCATCTAACCTTCCTTTTTAAAGTAATAATTCCAAGAAAAACAAAAATAATGTTAAAGCCAATCAAAAACATAATATTGTTTAAATTACCGCTCCAGCCAATATCAAAATTCACTGCCCGGTGAAGAGCATCTACCAGAAAAAATGATGGAATGACTTTTATCCATCCAGATACCGGACCGGGAAATATCACAGTAAATGCCGGTATAAAAAGAACAATCATTAAGAGAGTCCCCCATGCCATAACAGACATCATGTCCTTAGAAATTGAAGCAATAAAAAATGCCAGACCAGTTACCATAATTGAACCTAATAGCAACGAGGTGATAATAAGCAAAATGTTCTGAGCTAGACTTCCGGTTATTATCATTAATAGTACCGCCGGTGAAAAGGCTAAGAATACACCGGTAACACCTTTTCCAGCAAATAAATCCGTTACTTTCATTGGTGTGGTTAATAATGCCTGGATGGTCCCATCTTCCAATTCCGATGTTATCAGATTGGCAAGTCCCAGTGTTTCGGTAACTAATAGCATAACCGCAAGCAAGGGAAGCATACGGTCCCTATAAGGAATCTGTTTACCGCCCATATCCGGGCCAAAGACAATTTCAACCTCATCAATATCTATTTTAAAACCGCTCATTTCATTTATCATTTCACCAATAAGTATTGTGTACATTTCTTTAATTTCATCTGGTAAGTCTGAAGAATAATAAACAAAGATTTGAGGTTTTTTCCCGGATATAAGTGACTTCTGAATATCTTCAGGAATTGAAATACCAATATGTAATTCTTTATCTGTTACAGCTTGTTTTAATTCATCTTCGCTTTTCACCTGTCGAATTATCAATCCTTCCTTTTCTATATTCTCATTAAACATATTAAAAGCATGCGAAGCATAAAAACCAATTTCTATTGTCTCATCTACTGCATTTGGCATTATGAAATAGAAAACAAGATAAAGGATAATACCGAAAATTGTCATAACACCAAAGAATTTATTTCTGAAAAAAAGCTTAAAATCTTTGGCAATCAGGGTTTTAATGATTCGCCAACTCATCCTGTTAGCCCTCTTCCTGTAATCTGAATAAAAATATCTTCCAAACTGGCTTCTTTGCTGTGAATTGTTACAACTTTCTCTTTATCAAAAAGCATTTGTACATCACTTGCGGTATTTTTACTGTCCATTAATATTTCTCTGTCTTCAATTTCACCAATTTCTGTTGTTATTTGCGCTTTCATTGAACGTTTACCGTATTTTTGTTTAAGGTTATATGGCGTATCAATAGCCATTATTTCTCCGCCATTTATGAAGGCAACACGGTCAGAAAGTTTATCTGCTTCCAGCATGTCATGTGTTGTTAAAAATACAGTTGCTCCTCTTTGTCTTTCTTTAAGAATTACATTGCGGATATTATCGGCGGACGTTGGGTCCAGGCCCTCAGTTGGTTCATCAAGAAAGAGTATTTTTGGTTTACTAATAAGAGCCCTTGCTACCATCAGGCGCTGCTTCATTCCTTTGGAAAAACTTGATACACGGTCTTTTCCTCGGCCCTTAAGGTCTACTGTTATTAGAAGGTCATCTGCGTCAAATTTTTTAACACCGTAGAGGTCTGCAAAAAGCTTTAAATTTTCAATTGCACTCATTTGTTCATACAGGTTTGTTCTTTCAAAGCAGATTCCAATTTGTGCCTGTACTTTACCGCTCTTTTTTGTAATATCCAGCCCAAGGACAGTAATCTTTCCATTCTTAGGATAAAGCTGACCAGTAAGCATTTTTATTGTTGTAGATTTCCCGGCACCATTTGGTCCTAGAAATCCAAAAATCTCACCTTTTTCTACATTAAAAGTAATTCCTTTTACTGCTTGTATATCACCATAGTTGTATTTTACATTATCGACTACGATTGAATCTGTACTCATAATATCTCCTCTTCTCCCCTTAACTTCCTTGATAGATATTCTCTCACTTCTGTCACGAATTCTCTTGCTTTCTGGAGCATTTCTTCTGCGTCTTCGTTGTTTATCTTTACTAGCTCCCGATAATCCGACATTTGACGCATATCAAAACTTTTATGAAGAGTGTAGCTCATATCTTTTGGAAAAATTTTCTCTTTTACAAAATATTGGTCAAAAAGTGCTATTGCGCCACTATGTTTAGAAGTTCCTTTCTCTACTTTCACTAATAACGCAAGTACCGCATAAAACATAGCATAATATGCTCTATTAATTATACTTCCAGGGCTCCCACCTTCACTTAACAGAATTTCTGTATCCTTAATAGCTTGTTCAGCCTGTTCCATCCTATAGTTGATAAGAATTCTTTTTCTATCCTTCATATCTTGACTCCTTCTCTTTGTATGTTTTTATAAATGGGTGATTCCAGAATAGGAGAATCTTTCCATTCTTTTTTTTCAAAAATTAAGGGGACAATAACAACATCTTCTTTAAAACCTGCTTCCCAGGCTATGGTGAATATTGTTTCTCTTGTTTTTCTGTCCATTTTTTCTACAATAACGCATATATCCATATCAGAGAATGACTCACTATCATCGCGCGCCCTTGAGCCATAAACAATTATACTAACCTCGCCCAACTGTTCCCTAAGCCTTGAGGCAAACTCTTCTGCAATTTTAAAATCTGCTTTCTTCATACCCTATGTTTCCTCATATATTTATTCTAATTATCTAATTAGACTTTACCTTCCATCCTCTTTTCTTTCCAATTTTCTCTGCTTTTTTCTTTAAAATTGTTGGCAAAATAATTTTCCAAAAATCGTTATTTCTAATTAGAGATTTCATCTTGGACGCTTGCCTTTACCTGCATTTTGAATCAGCCACTGCTTCACTTCTGGGTCTTCCCATAGAATTCCGCTTCTTTCCCAGTAGTAGAAAGCCTCATCATCTCCACCAACAGTATATCTATCCGGGTCAAGAGACTTAGGCGGTATATGTCTCTTCTTCAAAAGCTCTTTAGCCACCTTCGGGCTGAATCCAATAGCCTCCCTCAATAAAAGAGTAGCCTTTCCCTTGTCGCCTAGTTTAAAAAGCGCATAGGGTTTTCCGTAAGTAAGCTCCACCGTAATGTCACCTTTGTATTTATCACACATATCCACAGCTGCTTGATAATTGCCAGTTTTTAAATATCCCTCCGCTAGAACTGCTCTTACACCTTGATTATCATTGGGATTTGCTGAGATGATAAACTCAAATAGTTCAATACCTTTGGCCAGATTTCCTCCGTCAAAAAAACACAGTGCTAGACCATGAACGCATCTCAAAAAAGGCCGGTTGTCCAGCGCTCCCCATGGCAATAAATCTTTCCCGGGGGTAAAACTGTGAGGAAAAGTTCGCCTTCCTATTTGGTAACCTTTTATCCAGCTTTCAAAGGCTAATCTGTCCCTGCCTGATTCCTCATAGAGTAAACCCAGCTGATTATAAGCATCAATGAATCCTGGGAATTCGGCAATAATCTCTTTATGAATCTTCTCCGCCGCTCTAATATGACCCATTTGCCACAGTTCAATGCCTTCACCAAACTTATCCATTAATTCATCATATTTGGGAGGATAAATAAACCGCCACTCATGCTTTGCAACCTCTTCAACTCTTAGCATTTTTCTACCTCATTATACTATTCTAATAAAATAGATAGAATTATTTCAAATATCAAGACCCGACCCCTATTTTTGCTATTACGTTTATCCTTTTTTCCATAATTTTTTTCTATAACATAAAATTCAGTGGTTTTTGAGCGCTCGCGAAGCGGGGGGAAAGTCCGCTGAAATGACTTGTTAGAAGTGTCTATTGTTTATTCTTTCTTGTACAAAATAAGGATTTCTAGCGCAATGAAATACGCCATATACAATAACTGTTTTCTTTTTGACAATAAAATAAATAGCGTAGGGAAATCTTTTGAGAAGACAACGATGGAAATTTTTATAAACTTTTCGGTAGAGATTGGGAATGCGGGCTATTTCTGCTGAGATGGCATAAAATATTCGTAAAAATTCTTCGCCTAAACCCTTGGATTTTTCTTCATACCAAAGATATGCACTTATAACATCGTCTTCGACTTCTGGTAGGAATGATAACGAATAGGACATTTTATTTTCTTTTTTCTATACGGGTTTGCAGTTCTTTTAAAGAAAGAAGACGCCCGCGGTGATTTTGATATTTCGTGAGTCGTCTTTCTAATTCTGCCTTATGGGATTCGGGAATCGGAATGTGTTCGCGAGATGCGATGGAATCCCATAGTTCTTCTAAGAACAAAATCTTTTCAGCGGTGCTTAAGTGGGAAATTTTTGGAATATCGGTTATTTTCATGGTTTTCACCTCTAATTAAATTATAGCATATTTTTCGATATTTTTATAATTTACTATGGTTTAACGTTTCCAGTCCACTTATCTACAAGTCTAGGTGGATAATATGTTCCGTCTCTTCTAAAGTCTTGCCCAGCATACCATTGATATCTATCCGTTAAACCACAAAATAAAATTCCAATTGAAAAAATTAAAGCGGATATTATAAATAACTATTTTTTCATTCACTTCATTCAAGCCTTCAACAACTTGAACCAATTCTTCCGGAGATGTCCTGTCAATCCTTTTGCCAATTCTTTCCACGGAAAGTGTTCGAATTTGGCTAATTTTAACCTCCTGATTAATTATTCGATATTGAATTCTTTTTTGCCATCTTTTTCAAAAATTTTCAGGTGAAGGCTAACCATTTTACTTCTTCCTACCTATAGATGATTCCAGCCTCAAAGTCAAGTAAAATTCCAGAGTTAAGACCAGACTTTTTTCCATAGTTAAATCCTTGGTAATACTTCTTGCATTCTTCAATTATGTCAGCCAATCTATGAGTCTTGAGAGCAGGAGTTTTTCCCACATTAATATTTTCTAGTTCTAATAAAGATTTAAACGCCTTCTCTACCGCCTGCTGGCAAAGGACACAGGTATCAGAAACTATTCTGCTTTCTTTCCAACCAGCCCTTGCAAAAGCCAGATGGTCTTTTGCTTTTTTAAACCAAATTTCTGCCGCTGCCTTATTCTTTCTCATACAAAACGACTCCTTTTAATAAAACTGTTCGAGTGAATAAACTGTTAATTTTCTTTGCTCTTCTAAATTCATTCGGTGTATAAACGAGAGGCTCAACCGGATATTCGAATCCAAACTGACTTCTTATGAGCTGCATTAATTCCACAACTCTATCTACAAACCGCTTGTTTGTCTTTTTTATGATTAATAGATCCATATCAGAGGTTTCATTACTTCTTTGTGTACCATAAGAACCAAATAGAATTATCTTCTCTGGGTTGTATTCTGATGCTATAAAATCAACTAATTTCTCTAAATTTGGTAGCGTTCTAAGCCCTTTGGTCATTTTTTATCTTTCAACCTCCTTAGTCTTATAATACAATAGTATTAGCCTCATATATCTTCTTACCGAGGTAATAATTCTTCTTGCATCATTCTTCTTATCACAGAAAATTCAATAGGGACAGCGCCCATTTATTGATTCTTACGAAGTCTGCCGCGGGGGCAAGGCCTTCGGTTGCTAGCCGAGCCATCCCTCAATCGGTATCAATGAGGTATTTCATAACTTTGGTTCTGGCCTAGTACTGATTAGTCTGTCTTTGTAAATATTTCTTTTTAGCTCCTCAGCGTCAATTAAGCCTTTCCAGCCTCCAAAACTATTCCTTAGAGATTTAATAGTTTTTGTAATTTCAGAAGGAGCTTCTTTAATAACGATGGTTATTTCTCTTCCTTCTTTGATATCCAATTTCTCCAAAGGCTTAATCACCCCATTTGAAAACTTGGCTTTGATTCTTCTTTCCATTATTTTTCCTTTGTTTTTTAAATTGGCCATAGAATTTTAAATATTTTAAAATTAGCAGCTTCGACCTTTATTTTAGCCTAACCTTTTCATTAAGCCTAACTTCCCGAATGACTTGCGGAAATAGGCATCAATAAAGGCATTGATTTTTTATTATACCCTACAAATCTCTGTATCCCTAGCTAGGTCAAAGGAAGGAAGATTAAATACCTCAAAGAGCACCT
>Ga0315547_1001133_pt1 | contig 22165 bp, 20 predicted proteins | sample SalMarSW160240MG_2_FD_202542 | JGI IMG/M metagenome (GOLD analysis project Ga0315547, IMG submission 202542) | Salt marsh sediment microbial communities from the Plum Island Ecosystem LTER, Massachusetts, United States - Salt Marsh Sediment SW1601-240 ...
GAGTGAGTAAGCCTTAATCAGATATAGAAAGGAGGAAGCCGTCTATGGCGGATAAGGACACTATCTTTGTCCTTACCAGGGAAGATGTCATCGAGTGTGCCCGGGAGATGGGAATACCCGAGGAAACGATAACCGATGATGTTCTCGCCCAGGTGAGGAAGGGCGTGGAATGGGGGTTGGAGTGCTGGTCTGAGGTAATGAAGGAAGCCATCAATATGGCTCTCAAAGGCTAGACGAGCTTACCCAGGCTCATTTCTACAGGGGTCACTATGCCCAAAAACTGAAGGGAAGGAGGAAAGCTATGCCAGTCAAGTGGAGCGCTCTCAAGGTCAGTGAGGCGATGGATATGGCGGAGGAATTCGTTGACCAGGCCGTTGAACCGCTGGAGCAGGCCAGGATTGTTGCCAGAGAAGCCAGGAATATCCCGAACCTGCCTCAGTATGTTGACCAGTACCTGGTACGGATTATCGGCGAGATAGACAGGGCAATCGGCGGCAGCCAGTGGGAACCTGTCGGACGGCTTAAGGCGGGGATACAGTCTGTCCGCGACTCTTTACCCGATGGCGCAGTCGACGAAGAAAAGAAAAGGCTAGAAACGGGCAGCCAGCTAAGCCTGGTGGCTTAAGAACCGGTCATATCTAAAGGGGTTATTGTGCCCAAAATCGGAAAGAAAGGGGGTGAGAGTATGACAGGTCAGCTTGGCTTATTCGAAGGCGTAAAGCTGGAGGAGCCTGAGCCAACCACCACCTTAAGAGTGGGGCGACGGACTGTCCAGATACCGCTTCGCAGGAAACGGCGGGAAGCCATCAAGCGCCTGACGGAGATACTGGAAGAGCTGGAGGGTAAGGATATCCATATCGGCTCCTATGATGCCGGCGGTAGACACTTCTGGCTGGATAATCTCAAGCTGCCCAGGCTTCAGCTGGAGTGGCATCCTATCAGGCTCAAAAACGACCAGAGCTATATTCCCAGCGTGATTGTGCTCTGGGGAAGCAGGTCGGCTTGTGTCCGGATATTCACCGATTACCTGGTGGCTGTTCGGGAGCAGGAGTACCAGGGATACTGGCACTATTTGCTGGACTTCCGTAACGGCTTTTACGAAAGCCGACTCGATGAGTTCAAGTCTCACTACGCCTGCCTGCACATAACCAGGTTTAAGGACTAGGCGAAATTCTACCCGGTTTCAAGGGGTAACTATACCCAAAATCAGTCATAGGGGAGGTGATTGTATGGCTGAAGACAAGGGCGTGAGAGTATCTAAGTGCCCGATTGAACAGGATTATTGCTATCCGACCTGCTACTGGCGTAAAGGTGACCGATGTTGCTTCAGGAGCAAGCGGGGCAGGAAAATACCCGAACTTAAAACAGAAAGGAGGTAAAAATTGAGTAGAACCCAATCTGTTGAGAAAGGCGTCTCCGATATCGTTGGCGCCTTGACAGACCCCATCATTGTCTTTCCCGGGGGCTGGGGAGATACCCTTCCCGAGTGGCTAAAGACGGCCATTACCCTGGAAAGAATGATGGGGAACGCGAAAGTGCTGAAGGGAGAGGGGCCGACCGGTACCGATGCCGAAGCCTGCGCCTACCTGATGACGCTATCACTGACTCAGCCAATCGACAGCGACTGGACCCAAATTTATCTCTATGTCGCTGGCCAGAGCTACAAGCGATGGAACAAAGGTGAAATGCCGGCTGATATTGCCGTAGACTCTATCAGCGACTACCAGATAGGAGAGCTAAACAGGCTTAAGGCTTGGCTTTACCGGCAGCGCATTAAAGCCAGGATGGAGAAGGATAGAACGGAGCGGAGACAGAAAAGGGAAGAGGTCAAAAGCCAACAGGAAACGGAGCAACCAGCGCTGTTTGAGTTCTAGCCCCTCCAATATCTAGCAAAATAGGCCGTGGATTTACCCACGGCCTATTTTTTGTCTCCAACTTGACCGCATATTGACATATATGGGGTGAATAGGTTAGCCTCAATACAATGACCATGAAGGAGGTGACAAATGCAAGCCTACTGTATGAAGTGCCGCACTAAGAGGGAGATGAAGGATGCCAGGGGTATAACCATGAAGAACGGCAAACCGGCGACTCAGGGCACCTGTCCGGTATGTGGCACCAAGATGTTCAGAATCGGTAAAAGCTAGGTCTTTACTGACAATAGCCACTAGACGTTAGAATAGATAGGGCTGGGTATTCCCGGTATCGGGATGCCTAGCCCTTTTTTTCTCCGAAGATAACGAAATAAGCAAATGTTGCCTAAGTTAACCAATACGCAACATTTTTACCTTTTCAACCCATTATTGTCTAGCAAGCTAAACTGGTAAATAATCTCAACATTTGTTATCATTTACCAAAACATACAATACGACTGATTTTTAATAATTAGGTAGTAACGTTTATACTGATGAAGCCAAAATACATAAAATCACCAAAAGACCTGGTCACCCCTATCGACGTAACGCAAAATGGTTTTCTTCAACAAGCGCTCCGAAAGACCACAGAGGCAAGTCCTTATATTGATTCAGCAAGACAGCTTCTCAGTAATTTGCAGTTAGCTTCAAAACCTCAAGACTTGATTGAGATTGGTGAAATCCGTAGTGAACTTGTTACAGCTGCTGGTTTTTCAGATAAAGCTACATACTATTTTTCACCTTCAGAACTTAAAAATGCCCTTTTAGAAGTGCTGCAAGAGATAGAGAATAAAACTGGTCTTGATTGGCGAGCTGAAATTGTATATAGATTCTTATTAACTAGAGGCGACACTCTTGGCGGGGCCATGCGTAACATTTTGGGTGCAGAGGCTAAGGCAAAGTTTATTAAAGCTGTTGAATTAGCATTGCATGAAAAAGCTATCCCGTATACTGTTGGGCGCTCTAAATCCAATGAAGAAAAGGTGCAAACGATATCATGGCCTGAGAGAATTCTACTATTTGATAAGAAACCCAAGCTGGTTGGGAAAAACGTTGATGTTATATTATTACAAACGATAGGTGAAAATAGCTCAATCAATACTCTGATGAATCAAGCAGAACGCTACTTAGTATGTGGAGAGATTAAAGGAGGTATTGATCCTGCCGGAGCCGACGAACACTGGAAAACGGCATCTGGCGCCTTGGCTCGAATACGAGAGAAATTCCCATCACAAGGACCAGGGTTATTCTTTGTCGGGGCAGCTATTGAAAATTCAATGGCCGATGAGATCTTTTCTCAACTCAATTCAGGTTTATTGGAGTATGCTGCTAATCTTAACGTGTCTGAGCAATTATCAGATTTAGTAACCTGGCTAGTATCATTTTGACGACGCCAAACATAGACACACTTTCGTAATTCTTCTCGACCATGTATTTTCATTTGCTGACTGCTATTGCCCTTACCAACCGGTAGAACCCAAATTACCTCAATGTCAAAACCAGCTCGCTGAGCAATATCGGATAATATTAAATCAACCGGTATGTTCACACCTTGATATTTCACATTGTCATTTACCATGATAAAACGAGCCCCAGGCTTCAATAATCTGGCGCATTCGAAGATAACAATAGCTAGTTCCTTGAAGTAATTACGTACCATGCGCGGTATGCCATTATTATTCAATGTTCCTTCATTTTTACATTGGTCAAGATACTTAAGTACTTTGCTGAGTAATTCTTGAGACTCAAAGGCAGCAACGGCTTTATCTAAGCGGGTTTGTTCAATCCTATTACCTAAGTCTTCCTTAGCACGATTTTCTACCGTGCAACTTATCATAGCTTGACGAAGATCACGTATCCTGTTTTCATCAATTCCCAGCATAGCTAATTCAAGAGCATAAGTTCTTGTATAATCATAACGATTGCAGTATGGCGGTGATGTAATAAGTCCATCGAAAGTTCCGGCTTTCAGTTTTGGCAGTATATCAAAACATGACCCTACAAAGAGTTCGATATTCCCATTTTGCCTTGTCTCTATAATCTCCGGAAGTTCTAGCTGATCTCCCTTGATATCACCTATAATTTGATCCAGCTTTTCACATATAGCAAGTGTAAAAGGTTTTATGGTTCCCTTATTAAAAGGCTTTTTACCTACTCTTCTCCCTGAACGATAGTCCCATCGTAAATATTGGCCATCTTTTCTTGTATAACTTATATCCTCAAGCACACATGAGGCAGCAAAGAATAGGATTCGCTTGAGACAATTGTCTTGTATATGCCTAATTTCAAACAAATAACGACCCAGCTCAATTTCTGTCTCTAGAGGGAATGAGCCTTTCGTTATCCGAATATGAGGAAAACTCAGTTTTTCCCCAGGTTTGCTCCATATCTGACTTTCTCTAAACTGTCGTATATGATCAGCAATTTCGTTAGCATCAGCTGATCGAATTAGGCGTCTTACTTCTATAATTTCTGCACTGCTCGGCAGTAATTCAATGCCTACTGAATCGATTTCTAAATCACTTGCCGTAAAAAGAGCGGCACCAGAACCAGCAAACGGATCTAAAATACACCCAGAGGTCAGATCGATTTTTCTTAATAAATAACGTACGAGATCTGATGAAAATCCTTCTTTGTATTTACACCATCTATGCCCATTCTTATTTTTATTAGCTTGGAAACTTACCAAAGTGCGATCAAGATCATGGTTTACATCAAGTTTTCCAGCATACTGCTTATGTAGGTGATCAGCAGATTGCCTTATTCCCTCAAGGATTCCCATATTATCATTAAACATCTTTGTTACTCACCACTGAATTTGGTGTTATGCGTTCAAATATGAACAATAGTTCATTTCGGTTATAGAGTCTATAGTTATTCACAGGATGACGTATTGCCTTGACTTTCCCTGTACGATCCCAGTTTCTTATTGTCGAAGGCGATACTCCAATCAATTCTGCTGCTTCTTTTACCGTCAAAAAGAACCCCATATTTGGCATCGTCCAAAACCCCTTATAACCTTATAAAAGGTTAGCACACATTATCAAACATTGCAAGCTTACAAATATGACACACTACGTCATTTTGTTCAATGATGAATAGTCTCCATGCCAGTTACCAGAAGCCTGTGCCATAAAGATTATGAGCGAGCTTGATCGAGCTGCTCCAAGAACATATCCTCGTTAGTCGGGGATATTACTATGTTCAGCCCCTTCTTACGGACTATTTCGACTACATGCCGGGTTGATGTGGCGAAACGAATACCCCAGTAAACAAGGGCTTTTCTACCTGAAGCTGACCTGGCGTCGGCAATATTAGAAAAGGGAATCCTTATGGCAAAAGGGCCGCCCAAGACTATTACTAACTTGTCTTCGAATATTTGAAATCGCTGCGGCAAAATAGCTTTGAATAGCAAAGCGTCGAAGACAGTTAATCCAAACATGATTAGAGCGGCTTCTAATTCTTCACGAATAAGGATTATTCCGATGACGAAGGTTGCCGCCAGGATACCAGCCAGGATGATCTTCAACGAGCGATCATATATTGGTGTGTCTTCATATACCAGGGCACTCATGTCAGTTTATTTGTATTCCAGCTTCTCCTTACTTGTTAGGCAATTATACCGTAATCAGAGATCATACAATAAATCAAACCACGACAGGGGAATGTGAGGTCACAAAATAAGCTTCTGTTACTTAATGAGAGGATATATTTTAAAATGCCTCTGCATCTTTATGTCCTATATAATCCGAACATCTGTTGATTTATCTTAAATCAGATGTTATTATTGCGATATCGTGATAGCTTAGTGGAGTATAGAATGCCAGTATTAAATGATTATTTGGATGTTGTAGAGGCAGCAGATATCATTGGTATCCATTGGGAGACCGTAAAACGGCTTTGTCGAGAGCGTAAGATTCCAGCGCAGAAAGTGCATAACAAGTGGCTTATACATAACCAGGACTTAGATAGGTTTGCAGAAACATATGACCGGCAACGAGGAAAGAGGCCGAAGAAGTAAACAAAGTGACAAGAATTATGGCCAATATGAACAAAGAACCAACTGGTCCAGGTGCTCGAGCCTTGAACGGCATTGGCAGGCAAGATGTGGAACTAAAGAAAATAGCGAACCTACGCGCCCAGCTTTTCGATACACTCAATGGTTCTAATGGTAAGGAAAGAACAAAAGAGAGCATCCGACAACTGCACGTTCCTCAACGTCGGGAGCGTTCTCAAGCTGAGTCAGTCCTGTTGTCGGCACATGGGCATGATCTTCTTACTTACTTCGCAGAAGGTAGCGAGATAGAACCTCGTAGGATAACTCCAAAATTAGTGCTTGTCAACAAAGCAGATAGTTTAGAGGGTCATCTTTTCCGTATCGCCACATTGCTGTGGTCTGTTCCAGTTTCCAAAGGCTACGGCCGCCGGATGCGTTACCTTGTCTTAGACGAACACAACCATAAGCTTTTGGGAATACTCGCATTAGGCGACCCCGTTTTCAATTTGCGATGTCGAGATCAGTGGATAGGGTGGAATGTGCTCCAGAGACAGGAGCGCCTCTCGTTTGTGCTTGACGCCTACGTACTTGGGGCGGTCCCACCGTATTCTTCGTTATTAGGTTCGAAAATAGTCGGGGCACTCATTGCCTCGTCAGAAATTAGACACGACTTTAGGGCAAAGTACGCAGATCAAGCGGGTCTGATATCAAAGGTCAAGAAAGATGCTCATCTAGTGTTGGCAACTACAACATCCGCTCTAGGAAGATCCTCCGTTTACAACCGGCTCCGTCTTCCGGGCTTGGTCGAGTTCATTAAAATTGGGGCCACAGAAGGTTGGGGGCATTTCTTGGTGACCGACGAGGTATTTAAGCAAGTGCGCTTAATTCTCAAAGCGAATGATGACCCTTATTACAATAATTACAAATATGGGCAGGGACCAAGTTGGCGGTTGCGAGCACTTAGGAAGGCGTGTACGCTACTCAATATAGATTCCAATCTTCTTCGCCATGGCATTAAGAGAGAGGCCTATGCAATCCCGCTGGCTACAAACTGGAAACAAATCCTCCTGGGTTTAGAGAATCAGCCAGAGGGCTGCGGCGAACCTTGTTTCGACATCGGAATCGCAGCGGTAAAACGCTGGGCTATTCCGCGAGCTGAAAGAAATTCAGATTTTGTTAATTGGCGACGTTCGGATACATGGCAAGCCCTCACCAAATACAGTGGTACCCCGATTATTGAACATGGCGAGGTAGCTGATTCAGAATGACAAGATTTCTACCCACTGGCTAGCGTTCCTGCCAGTGATGAGTTACAACCCGAGACCTTGTCCCCAAAATGAGGGAACAGGAGAGGGACGTGAGCGTTGAAGCTTGGAATACACGATTACAGAAGCATTTTGAGGAACTCCATCAACAGAGAGTGTTCTCAAAGAACAAGTGGCCTGTCTTTGCATTGGAGCATGGTCTGTCATCCGAAGAAATCAACTTACTCCAAGTAGATATTCGTGAACTCATTTCGAAGCGTAGCCCATCAATCGACCATATGTTACCTTGGGTTGTCTACGCTACAGAAATCGGTTACAGATACGAAGGTTATGAATATTGGCAGACGTTCGAAGAACAAACAGATGGATGGACATTTTACGGTAATCGTTATTGGATACAAGACTGCTTTCAACGTTTTCATAACAAATATGGCGGTGCAAAACCAAGCGGTAGATGGGCTGACCATTTCTCAATAATCTCATGGCCTATTACCAATGCTATCCTTCCGAAAGATCTTCAATTGAATCTAGCTAGAATTCTTCATGATATGATGCCGGAATTCTCTAGAGAGATGTTTGATGACCCCCAGTTATTGGGGAAAATGATAGAGGCACAATCGTGGAGAGCAAACTCAAGGTTTCAAGAGTTAGCACAAAACTCATCCCTTGTCGGGCAGATTGCAACGGCTCTTTTGTTCCAAGGACAAGAGGGATTCGAGACACTTATTCTATCTTCGACTCTCAATAGAATAAGAGGAGACCTGGATGACATACGTAGCGCAAGAGAATGGCTACGCACAGCAAGCCGATACGCACAACGTGTCCACCTTGAAGGGCTATCAAGAGGTTACAAAGGGTTCGCTCAGACGCCTGCCACCACCATCGCACACGCCCGTCAACAACTTGAGGACCTGGCGATTGAGCCGCGTCTGATTCTCCAACCGACTGATGCAGGCACTTGGAGAGTCCTTCTCGAGATTCCAGACTTGTCTCTGATGGCAACTCGTTTTCCGCAAATTCAAGGAGTTCTCAATGAAACCCGATGCAGAGTTGCAGGAACATCTGGTCGCTGGCAAGCGCGTGGATGGACAATGCATGGCCCTCAGCTTGTTGTCCTCGAAAAGTGGCCTAAATCGGACGAGGTGCTTTTGAAATTCGAAAGGTCTTCTCCGCAACTTGATTTCTTGCTTCGTACAGATTGCCTTCTCATGCCTGGACAACTATTTCTGTTCAAAGTCGCTCTAGATGGGCGTGCGTACCAAATTCGGAGTCTGGCATTAAGACCTGGAAATAAGTATGTCGTCGTTAACACTTCGGGACCATTTTACCAAAATAAGTGGGTATTGCCAGCCGTCATAGAATGCGAAAACTGCAACGCAATTGTCCTGCAGATACCTGATTCGGTCACTCCAGAGTTAGATCAGATCATTAATAAGCTGAATCTTCATCTCGCGAGAACCGTTGAAGTTTGGCCGGCGGGCTTCACCGCCGCAAAATGGGACGGTGAAGGTTATGCAGAATGGATATCTAGTGAACGACCTTGTATTGGCATCAAAGCCGACCATGAAGTTGAGAACTTATCTCTTGTGCTCGATGATGACCAGTCTCAAGAACTAAATGTAGTTCCCAAAAAGGTAGGAGAGCCCATTTTCATCGGCTTACCACATCTAAGAGTCGGTACTCACAAGGTTACCGTCTTTGCTCAATACTCAACTGCCAAGTTTAGGAACGAAAGTGGATCTCTAAGAATCGCAATCCGTGACCCACAGGTATGGCGACCCGGTATGGGGACCAGGAGTGCATTGACAGTAATGGTCGAGCCAAGAAATCCGACCATCGAGCAACTTTGGGAGAACCACATTGATTTGCAGGTGCTTGGTCCGCTGGCGCATAAGATCGAGTGTAAACTTGACCTGTTTGAATCCGGCTGTAACCAGCCCATTTTCTCAAAACTACTAACCCCGTTGGAGCTTCCCGTTGATGCTTCCATGTGGTATTCCTATTTCGAAGGAGAGGTCAGAAAAGCGAATGATATCGCTGGTTCATATGATAGAGCCTACTCCTGCAAATTGACGTTAGATGCGATTGAGCTTGGTTCATTCGTGCTGCAATGCGAACGCGAGTTCTGTGCACTTCGATGGATTCTTCACAGTGATAGCGATGGATACAAACTAAAGTTGCTCGATGACACCGGTGCTTTGTCCACTCCCAAGGTTACTAAGTGCGAGTTTGAGAGACCAGACACTGCCTTACCTCAAGGAGATGGAGCCTTCCAAAAAGAGTTTCTTCCCGCATCAAACGGTTTGTATTTTGCCAAGTTAGGAGAAACTACCTGTGCAATCATATTGCCTCCTGGGGACAAATCTTTTGGCTTAGCTGCCAACCTTAATTTGAAAACGGAATTCGTTCCCCATGTGAGATCCCCCGACGGCGTTGCGGAAATCATTCGAGCCATTCAATTGTGGTCGGGCGCTCGTCTAACGGGTGATATTCTTTGCGCGATCCGACAGCAGCAAGTCATAGACGCGTTGACCCGATACCTGTTCTCATTGATGGGAGGCAAGAAGTGGGCTGCTATTGAGAATGGAAGACCGACTTCGACCAGCCCATTGAGTTTAGAAGCGCTTGTGCTTGGAATAAACGATAAGACAGGACATGAGGTCGTACAGAAGCAGCTTGAGGCCATACGCCCTAAACTCGATCGTATGTCAGCTTCAGAGAGAGTCAGTGCACTCTCTAGGGTGGTAAAGCCTTTCGTTCGGAACAGCCAAGGACAATCCACAGGGAGGCCACCCACTCCAAGTATGGATTGGTTATCTGAACTGGCGCTGCGCTTGGCCAGTCAGCCGGAAAGAGCTTTAAGTTGGGCTGAGAAGAATTGGCGCTGGGGTTTAGATCAACTACTTCAGCAGCCCGTATTAATAAAAGCCGCGAGGTCGATGGTCATAATGAGTGAAGAACAAACTTCAAAACACGTTGATGACCCAATCTCGGATTGGGGATAGGATATACATTGAGAATCATTTCGAAAGATGACCTTCAAACGGAGACGATGGCTGCCCTGGGATTAGGAAGGGCGTCACTCTCATTTGATTCGCGCGAGGTCTTGGCGGCAGCGACAAGAAGAGCTGCCGGCTTCCTGTGTCCTTGTCCATCAAAATCACTTGTCGATGCTGTTACGCAGCCCCTGCGTTATGTGGCGCAATCGAACGACGATCTAGAGACGGCTGTAAGAGATGTCGTCGAAGAACTAATAGGAATTGGCGACCTCCAGGAGTTCAGAAACGTAGCTTTGAATAGTTCTGCGCTTCTCTATCTTGCCCCACCAAGTTATGTCTGTCTCTCCGGTGACAAGGTGATTTTACTCGGTATTGTGCCCGACAATGTCTCTTTTCTGCCCGAGAACGTCGAACAAATGATAGGAGTCAAAGGTTGTCTTCGTTTCTTAAGGAAAGAACCTCCACGCGTCGGAATAGGCTCAAGAGTATCAGTCCGTGATCTTGAAGGAAAAATCGAGGATTACATCATTACGGCGCCGCATAAAGCTGATGCTTCCTCCAACAATATATCTGATGATTCACCAGTTGGCAAGGCGCTCTTGGATAAGGCTTTAGGAGACAAGGTGGAGGTCGCTACCCCTGCAGGGATGCGCGAGTTGAGAGTAACTGGAGTATCGAATCAAACCGACCAAGAAGGAGGTGAGGAACTCGTGTCAGTTCTTTCCCAATTCGGTCTGGTCAGATGCTCTGAAGATAACTGGCTCAAGGCCCCGCCGGATGAGACGGCCGAGGTGTATATAAGTCGCTTCAATCGCGCTCTGAAGAATGTTCCTTATTGCGGAGAAATACCGAGTTTGACGATTCTCGATTCGGAAAGGAATGTGAGCTACTACCCTGGACGATGGTCATCTCCGAAATCCTTGAGCGGAAATTATTTGGGGCGACGTCCGCAAGCCTACGGAAATGATATTTGGTGTTATCTGGAACTTGAAAAAGGAAAGCCCAAGAGGTTTTTGGATCTTCCACTTCCGTCTTCAGATGGATTGCGTGGTTGTGATGAAGGGTGGCGCCTGCAGGCAGCCCTTGATGCTCGAATCGGGAACCCACAACAATATAGAGTACGCAAAACCGCGGGGTCAAATTATGCAGTGGATATTTTCTCACCGATCCCTAATTGGATGGAGCGCCGTTGGAACTGGGTCGGAAACCATGTAAAAAACGTCGGTTGTCTATTATCTTTCGAATTTGCTAAATCGGACGTCGATCGAGAAGTCGACTTCGCACGACGTAAGTTATGGTTAGTTGAGTACAGTCAGGCGCCTAGGAGGGCAGAATGGCATTGACGATTGAAGAGACTGTTAGACAACTTCACGGGGCGCTTCGAGATTATATTGAAGCAACCTATCATATCAGCAATCCAAAATTGATCGAGGCACGCCATGAGTTGTTGGGTAAGCCTGGGATAATATGCCAACGGCCTTACATTGAAAGCACCCCTAGGTATCGGACTGGTAAGCCTTTCAGCAAACTAGGCCTCGAACCAACAACTCTGGATGTATTCTCAGATCTTTCCTCCAAGTCCAGTAATCTGGACCCTGTGATCCATGATCCACCGTACGAACATCAAGCGGACTCAATCGAGAAATCATTAGTTGAAGGAAAGAGCCTTGTTGTCATGACAGGTACTGGCTCTGGTAAGACTGAATGTTTCCTCTTGCCAATTTTGGGTAAACTTACACACGAGGCGTCATCAAATGGTAAAAGCTTTGGGTCTGCTCTGGCCGTAAGAGCCATCGTGTTATATCCGATGAACGCCCTCGTAAATGACCAATTGGGGCGACTTCGTAAGCTCTTTGGCGATCCACGCGTTGTTGAAAGATTTGTTAAATGGGCTGGACGCCCACCTCGGTTCGCCCGCTACACGAGTAGGACTCCGTATCCGGGGGTGCGCAATTCCAAGAAAGACCAGACCAGGCTTACTTCAATTGGAGACTACTACGTTCAGAACATTGATCTGGCTAATGGACCAACGTCCGCCGAACAAGTGGCTGCCAGTAAACTTATTGCTGAGTTGCAGAATAGAGGTAAATGGCCAGCGAAACCAGATCTGGTTTCATGGTATGGAAAGAAGGGAACTCGCTGGCAGGACCAAAATGGCGAATTTAAGCGTTGTATCACTTTACCCAAGGACTCGGAACTTCTGACAAGGCATGAAGTCCAAGAATCACCTCCTGACGTCTTGGTTACAAACTACTCCATGTTGGAATATATGCTTATGAGACCTATTGAGCGCCCTATCTTCGACCGAACAAAACATTGGCTTCAATCCAGTAATGAACGGCTATTGTTGGTTATCGATGAAGCTCATCTTTACAGAGGAGCGGCTGGGACTGAGGTGGCGTATTTGATTAGGAGACTCCGAAAGCGTCTCGGAATTCCGCCTGAACGACTCCAAGTAATATGCACAAGCGCCAGCTTCCATGATGATACTTATGCTTCTAAATTTGCCGCTCAATTAACGGGTAAAGACTCAACAGAGTTCTTCACTATTACTGGTCAGTTGTATCTTCGGCCGAAAGCGGCAAACGGAACTGAATTAGATGTCAAGGCTTTATGCGCAATCAACTTAGACGGTTTATATGGGTCATCAAATGAAAACGAGCAAATCGCCCAAGTAAGCAGTTTCTTGGAATATAGAGGAATCGCCCGTCCTTGGAATCTGCATCGTTCGCTTTACGAAGCTCTAAAAGATTTTCCCCCAATGTCTCAACTCGTGAACTTGACTATGAGTTCAGCGCAGCCAGCAGACTCGTTGGGCCTGGCAGTATTTGGAGACATAGATAGAGGTCTTGCCAGCCAGGCGGTGACTACGTTAATGGCGTTGGGAAGTCTAGCGCGCGCGGATCTTTCGGAACCTAGCCTCATTCCTTGTAGAATCCATTCCTTTTTCAGAGGGTTGCCCGGGCTATGGATATGTATGGATCCAGATTGTAGCGTATTACCTGCTGATAAGCGGGGAGGGCCGGGAGGAAAGGTCTACAATCAGCCACAGCAAACTTGTGAATGTGGCGCACGTGTGTTGGAACTGTTCACCTGTCGCAATTGTGGCGCCTCATATACCAGAGCGTATACCGATAACGTTGAGACTCCTGATTTCCTGTGGTCTGAGGCCGGGGGAGCATTCCATGCAGCATCTGGATTATTCAATGAACTTGAGCCAATCGATTTACTATTGGAAGAACCAATTACGGATAGCGTTGAGCCCGCAGAGTACGACCTCATCACCGGACGCCTGAATCCACCAACCTTAGGAACTCGAAACCGACAAGTATATATTACAAAGAATCGGCTCAGTGCTCGGGATCCCAACGGCCAAACTGATCAAGCGCGGCCGGGAGAGTTTAAACCATGTGGGGTATGCGGAACAACTGCGGCTTTTGGACGTACATCAGTTCAAGACCATCAAACAAAAGGCGACCAGCCATTTCAAGCTTTGATAACGAAGCAAATCCAGGTTCAGCCGCCCTCAAGCGTCCAATCAACTTCGTTTGCTCCCCTTAGAGGACGAAAAGTTCTGATATTCTCAGATTCTCGGCAGACCGCAGCGCGATTAGCTCCCAACCTTCAAACTTACTCGCAGCAAGATACCCTTCGTCCATTAATCGTATCGGGCTTTTCTCAATTGTGTGGGTCAAGCTTTATTAGGCCACACCTTTCACTTGAGGATTTATATCTGGCAGTGCTGCTAGCTTCAGAGATTCTGAAAGTTCGCATTAGACCTGAGTTGAAGCAAGGAGAGAATTTCCACGCTCAAACCATTGTGTCCGAAGCATTTGCGAAAGGTTGCCTAAAATCCGACACCGAGCTCCTCGGTCTTATGTTGAAATTACGTGCGGAGAATCCCCCTGAGTCGTTACTCAGGGGGATGGTCTCCTGTATAGGTGATAGATATTATGGTCTTGAGTCGTTAGCTTTGGCTACGATTGTAGAGCGAGGTGAACACTCGGCAAAATTGAAATCCTTATCCCCAATAAAAGGCATAGCTGAAACTGAAGAGCAGAGAATTGCGCTAGCGCGCTTGTGGCTTCGGTGCTGGAACAACAGTGGTTTTTGGGTTAGCCGGATGCCATTGCAATGGTGGAAAACGGAAGTCCAAGATCATACTGGCAATTTCTCAATGATTCAGCGATTCTTGGGAAATAAGGCAACGCGCACTACGTTTGACAAGGATTGGCTTCCAAACCTTCTTAGCGCATTTACTGAACCCACCTCAGGCGGTAAGTACCGGCTCAAAGGTAGCGAATTGTCCTTATTGGTCGGGGGCGAATGGGGATATTGTTGTTCGTGCCGAACTACGCAACGCGTATTTCCTGCACACAATTTCTGTGTTAATTGTGGTGTAAGCAATGTGCTTTCTTTGAATCCGAATACAGACCCAGTCTTTGTAGCGAGAAAAGGGTATTATCGCGCAAGTACAGTGGACGCACTCAAGCCTGATCCAACTACTCCCATGTCGCTTATCGCTGCTGAACATACGGCTCAGCTCAATACAGCACAACCCGATGACATCTTTTCCAAAGCTGAGGAGTATGAGCTTCTTTTTCAGGATGTTGATTTGGGTCCTGACAAAGCCGGCCAGCAACGTATGGCGATAGACGTTCTATCATGTACTACCACCATGGAAGTTGGTATCGACATAGGCAATCTCTCTGGGATATCTCTGCGAAACATGCCTCCCTCAAGAGCAAACTACCAACAGAGAGCGGGTAGAGCAGGGCGGCGTGGGAATGCCATTGCAAGCGTTACTGCTTATGGTAGTGCAGACAGTCATGACGAACATTACTTTTCTGAGCCAGATCAGATGATACGTGGAGCAGTGACTGACCCGAAGCTTACTCTCGATAACGCTGAGATTGCACGCCGCCACATTACTGCGTATTTGCTTCAACGATACCACCAAGAAAGAATGCCAAACATAAAACCCGAGGACCAGCCTCAATTGTTTGCGGTGCTTGGGTCAGTCGCCGATTTCCGTGTGTCCGGGAAAGTCCTCAACAGACATGACTTGGCTGACTGGCTTCAAAAAAACGAGAAACCTCTTGCGGCAGAAGTCCTATCTTGGTTACCTGCAGAGTTATCTGGTATCAAGTCTAAGATTCTTATTGATAATTTGGTCAAGGAAACCATGAGACTAATAGATGACGCCATTCACTTTAACAGTTCGAATGGCCATATATCTGTCACGAAGGGTAAATCAACAAAACCTAAAGCAGCAGTTGAAAACGAAGCACCACAAGCAATCGACGTGGAAGTTCAGGAAGAAAATGGTATTGAGCATCCGCCGGTAGACGCGACGAAAGAGTATTTGCTAGACCGGCTCTTATATAAGGGTGTACTACCACGCTATGCTTTCCCGACAGACGTGGCTACCTTCCATATTTTCGATGTGGATAAGTCTACGGCTTATCGACCTGCGTTCCGCTATACTCCATCGCAAAGTCTTTCGATTGCACTTACGCAATATGCGCCTGGCAAAGAAGTCTGGGTGGACAGCAAACTCTGGACATCAGGAGCAATATACTCTCCCATGAGAGATGACTTAGATGAAGCTTGGGATAGAAGAAGAATTTATTACGAATGTGCTATTTGCGGTTATGCACATACCTATCCGATAGACCAAGGGACAGTCGGTGAAAAGAGGGACTGTGATGCGTGTGGAGGTATCCGTTCATTCGGCCCAGGAACTTATTGGTTCAGACCGCCTGGATTTGCTCACCCGGTTGATAAGAAAGAGGGAACTTCTCCTGACGACCAACCAGTGAAGAGTTATGCGACTCACGCAAAGCTGCTGGCCCCCACACCACAAATAAACGATGAATGGACCACACTGAATCCTCGCTTACGTGTTTACCACATGCGGGAGCCATTGTTGGTCACAAATCGTGGGCCTCGCGCCGAAGGGTATACTTATTGCAGAAGATGTGGGCGAATTGAGCCTTCAATCCTGCCTAAAGGATCGGTCACCACAGCTCACCGGAAGCCTTATCCTGGTGATGTCAATCCAAATTGCAGCGGTGGTAGCAGTGTCACAGGCCTAGTATTGGGAACTGATTTCATAACCGATGTCCTACTCATTTCGATGACTGTAGATCCACCCTTAATATTGAAACCAGGACTGTTGGCAACTCACACAGTCTTGAGGACCTTAAGCGAGGCTCTAGCTGCAGCAGGAAGCGCAATTCTAGAGCTTGAAACTGGTGAGATTCAGGCGGAATATCGGCCTGCGCTTACCGCGAAGGGTAGAGATGGCATTGAAGTAGAAATCTATCTTTATGATACTCTACCGGGAGGAGCAGGTTTTTCGAGAAGGGCTGGCGAATTAGGGATGGATATCTTCAATAAGGCATTATCCATCTTGGAAGATTGCCCAGGTAAATGCGACTTCTCTTGTTACAGGTGCCTTCGAAGTTTCAAGAATAAACTGGAACACGCTTTGTTGGACCGGCATCTCGCAGCGAGCCTTCTCGAATTCATAATCTCGGGTAAGATGCCTAGCATAAACAAAAAGAGATTGGACCAGTCAACAGATATTTTGTTTCAGGACCTACAGCGACAGGGACTTGACACAATCACGTTAGAGAGGAACAAATCCATCGCGATATCGGGGCTTGGCGACGTGGTTGCGCCCATATTCCTAACGAGGAAGAGGGATAACTTGGGTTTTGTTATTTTCTTGCATAACCCACTCGCACCCGGATATGCTCCTACAGAGAAACTGCGAGAGTTGTGTGAATTCAATACAAGCGTTCCTACTTTCCCCGTAGATGAACTGGTAGTGAGGAAAAACCTGCCCTCGGTTACGAGTGACCTAATCCATAAGATCGCTTAGGATTAATCATGTCAATATATCCGAAAGAGTGGCGTATTGTAAGACCAGTAAGATGGCCTATTCCTCCCACGGAGATGTCCGTTAGCCTACTATACGAAATCGAGGACTGTCCACATAAATGGGCATTGGAGCGCGCGGATTATCCTCAGCTTTGGGGTAGACGTGGCTACCCAAGTAGGATCCACCTGCCCGGCATAACAGGCACGATTATACATTCATCTGTTGAGAAGATAATGAGTGAGCTTGTGAAAGCTGGCTGTAGCTCGATGCGTGACGAACAAGTCATAGACGTGATGCGATCGTTAGGCGGCTATACAACCGTTATCCGATCCTACATAGAGCAAGCGGTTGAGGAGTACAAGGGAAACCCAAGGACTGAACCAATTCTCGACCCCATTCATTCGTCACTTCTCACATCTATTTCTGACATCCGAAGCAAAGTCCAGTTTATGCTGGGGCAAATGAATCTAGATAAGGTAGGAGCGCCGGCGACCAAATATCCTGCTGCCAATTCAGTCAAAAAGCGCGGACCTCTGCCTTATGGAATCCATCCGGAAGTGGACATGTACGTTCCAGAGCTACAACTGAAAGGTAGGGCAGACTTGGTAATACTCACAGATTCCTTCTGCGAATTGGTTGATTTTAAAACAGGCGAACATAACGACAGACACGAGTTCCAGATGCGAACTTATGCTCTCCTTTGGTACAAAGACTCGGTACTAAATCCAACCTCAAGGACAGTGGACAAGCTGACGCTTTCTTACTTACACGAGAGCGTAGATGTTTCCGTGCCCGCTGGTCATTCCTTGGGCACGTTTGAGCATGAAATCATCCAACGTTGGAACAGATGCTTAAGCGCTTTTTGTATCAGTCCGCCGAGTCCGCGGCCAGATATTCATAAGTGTAAGTTCTGTGACGTCCGACACCTATGTGAAAAGCATTGGAATATTAGTATTGGCGATGGTTGTGTTCCCCAGGCTGGAAAGACTGATTTTATAGATGTCGAAATCACTCTCAAGCAGCAGCTCAGCCAGATGAGTTGGACCGTCATTGTAGACGCAGGGAACTATTTAAGACCTGGTATTCCTGCGGTGCTTCGTATACCGCCGAACCACTATCTTGCACAGTGTACTCAACCCACGGATCGACTACGTATTCTGAATGCCGGAATGTTCTTGGACACCGTTCAGGAGCAAAGCTCGCCCATCTTGACACTAAACAGCGTCAGCGAAGCTTATCTAATAGAATCAAATGGCTCACCACCAATGATCGGTTAATTTAATGGGCGGAAGCCCAAACAAAGTGACGACTGACATGATGGAGGCAGCAACGACGTGAGGAATAAAGCACTATATTTCCCGTATATTAATCTTCCTGAAAATGACTGGCTTTATCTCATGTTACTGTACTGGGAACGGCTCAGTGCGATAGTGCCTTCCGAATATGTTTATGACCGCCGGAAGCTCTCACCGCATATGTCAACGCTCATGGAAGAAGGTCTAGTCGATTTTATAGAACCTCAAAAGTTCATTGAAAATAGGGATGAGTTCGGGAAACCTTTTATAGGATTTATTGAGAAAAGAGTTAGGACTGGAAGGATACCCCTCAGAGAGAATGTAGCTCAGAGATTCCCTGTACACGTCGAGAAGCTTGGGCCTGTTGCCGCCGAACTGGTAAGCATGAATCTGGCGACTGAAGCTGATTATCCGTGGTATGAAATGGATATATGGGTCGCAGACGCTTTCATGGCTTATCTTGCTTCCTTTATGGGCAGTCTTCCCGAAATCAATAGCGCTCCGGTAACCAATAATGAGATTTGTTTTCGCCTGTTAGGTGGATACCCGAGAAAAGTGATAAGGGAACGGACTGTCCAGAGGTATGAAATCCTTAGGAATATTTTGCCTTTTCCCATTGGTGAATTGAACCTGGATAGAGTTATAAAATTCAAAGATAAATATCTTGAGGAACTTTCCCGGTTTCGAGATCAAATCGAGAGTTTGTCTATCGACCTATCTAACATTACAGATCCTAAGGAACGTGAGGAAAAAAGAGACATAACCATTCGAGGATTGAAGCAGGAAATTGATTTTATTGCCAGTCATATGGGTGAGACTTGGCATGAGATAGCCTTCCTTGATGTCCTTCCTATTTTGAGCACTAGTGGCTCAGTGCTCGCAGGTATTCAGGCGACTGCACCATTAACTACTGGTCTTGTGTTGTCAATCAGCGAAATGGGACACTTTTTAAACCGAACACTTTGGCATGATCAGGCGGCATTAACAAGCTCCCTGAGGCCCCGGTTGTAGTCTCTGCGGCGATTAATCGTTTGTATTTGCACCTCCTTTCGACGCTCTAGGATCTCCTCTCTCCTGCCATATAAGACATCGGCAGGCGTCACGTTACCGAGTGCCTTGTGGTAACGGCGGTAGTTGTAGTAGTCGACGAAGTCGGCAATTGCCCGTTCCAGCTGGCTGGGTAGCTCATAGGGTAGTTGGTTCACTTCCCTCTTGATGCTCTGGTGGTAGCGCTCCAGCTTTCCGTTGGTCTGGGGATGGAAGGGTGCCGCCAGAATATGTCCGATGCCCACCAGCTGCAGATAGTCACGGAAGGACCTGGAGACGTAGCCAGCGCCGTTGTCCGAGAGCAGTTTGGTACGGTCCTCGACAGGTACATCGGTCATGCCGGTAGCGTCCACCGCTTCCTGTACCACTTCGATCAGGGAGTTAGCCGACATGTCTTTCTGCAGCTTCCAGGCCAGGATGAAACGGGAGTAGTCGTCCATCACGGTCACCAGGTAATAGTAGCCCCAGCCGATCACCCGGAAGTAGGAAGCGTCGGTAGCCCACATCTGGTGCGGCCGCGTGGTCTTGGTATGGTATTCCTTCCCTGCCACGAGCTGCACCTCCTGACGTTTCACCAGCCCTTCCCTTCTTAGAATGCGGTATACCGTCGACTCGGATACGGCAAAGCCGGCGTTGTCTGTGATCCAGGCGGCCAGTTGCCGGCTACTGAACTCAGGAGACTCCCAGGCTACCGCCAGTATCTTGCCTTCTTCTTCGGGAGTGATCCGGTTCCACGGCCTTCCCCTGTCTCCTGAGTGGGACTTCAGTCCACCGCACCGTTGCCACTGCCGCCACCGATAGTAGCTGCTTTTCGGTATCCCCAGCGCCATGAGCGCCTGCCGTTTGCCCCTGGTCTTGTTTTCCACCTGGGCCAGAATAATAGCTTTGTCCCTGGCACTCATGAGCCGTCGCGGCTCAATGGAGGAATAGCCGTTTTTTTAAGACGGTATACATCTAGGGACAGGTCAGCCACCAGGTGCTTGAGGTCGGTGCTCTCCCGCTTTATCTGCTCGATCTCTTGGCGCGTGGCATCCCTGACGGTATCCCGGGTAAGCCGCTCCTTCCCAGCCTCCATGAAGTCCTTGGTCCAGGCGTAGTAGGCTCCCGGCTTGATGCCTTCCCGTCGACAGAGTTCATTTACTGCCACTTCCCGACGGAATCCCTCCAGCACGATACGTACCTTCTCCTCCGGGGTGTACTTCCGCCTGGCTACTACTCTAACCTGCTGCATAAAGCCCCTGGTTCGCTGGGTTCTGGACTCGGCAGCATTAGCTTTATCTTTGTTTTCCTGGGACACAACTCGCTCCTTTCACTGTTTAGTCAGTCTACTACCTCTAAAGGAGCTCGTGCCACCTGTCTAGAGTGTACGGTTATAGTGGCCCTATTTGTGTCCCATTATCGCTGACGGTCTACATAGTTTTAAATATGTAATCCCTTGCTTTCGGATACCCCTTTATACATCTCAATAGTGCCCTTCAATACATGTGGAATAGTATCCGTAAGGGATTGACAAAAGATGTATACAGAGTAGAATTTGTTATCATTAACTGCTGAGGTTTGTAATGAAACGATATATCAGAATTTCGTGTATTATTATTTGCTTCGCGTTTATAGCGGAATCGGTTGTAAGTTGCAATCTAATGCCGACCGTGACACAAGACCCATGTTCGCACCCCGACCCAGTGCTGGACTTAGACTCTACCGGCGGGACATTCATAATGTTAGAGGCCGATTTATCCCAACTACCTACGGAGCAAAGCCCAGAGGGTGCTTTACAAGATGCCACCGACACCATCCAGAGGCGGCTAAATATCTATGGAGTAAAAAAGAGTCTTATACGGTATGGGGTAGCGTGTGAACGTATTGCAGTTGAAGTCCCTGGGGTGAACCTAACAGACGAAGACATTGATATAATCACTGCAACTGCTCAGCTTGAGTTTCGGGAGCAGGTGGTGGGTGACGATGGGGAATTGAAATGGGTGCTGGCTACCGCTACAATTGACGGACATGAAAAGGGGCTCACCAGCGCCTACTTCAAGGAAAATACCTATGTAACAGAAGACAATTTATTAGGTGAACCAATTCTGGTTTTTGAATGGAATAAGGAGGGTAGTGAGGTATCGGCGCAGGTAACCGACCGACTCATTGGACAGCCGTTAGCTTTATTCTTGAATGGTGAGCCCCTGTTGGGTGATGACGGACAGCCCATTGCTCCCATTGTGTATGCCCCAATTACTGAACGGGGTCAGATTAATGGTCTAAGCCTAAACGAGGCTACCGAGCTATCGCAACTGCTCAATGCAGGACGTATGCCCGTAATCTTGAGGGTTTTAGTACTACATCGGATTACACCCAATAACCAATAGATTTGAAACGAAGCGAGAATTTTACTAACCATTTTGCTAACCAACGCATATGGACAGATTGTGACCCACTGGTATTTTGAAGCTAAAATGGCCCTTTCCGGTAAAAGGCATTGTGACCCTTTTAAAGCTAAAGTGACGCTTTTGGTGAAAGTGCGCTAGACTCATAACCCCGATGTTATGCGCCTGAAGGACTACCAGCGCCGTAATCTATGTAATTAGATGTGAGCGGAATTAAACAATAAGCCAGGAGTCTTCACTAGGTAACTTTTCATCTATTTGTGAAGCTCGCCCTCTTCAACCAACCAGGTATCAGCGTTAATCTTCGTAGACACCATTCCATTGCAGCGTTGAGCGTATCAAAATCGGTGCGTCATAATTAACTAGAATTGGAGAA
>Ga0315547_1001138_pt1 | contig 22075 bp, 18 predicted proteins | sample SalMarSW160240MG_2_FD_202542 | JGI IMG/M metagenome (GOLD analysis project Ga0315547, IMG submission 202542) | Salt marsh sediment microbial communities from the Plum Island Ecosystem LTER, Massachusetts, United States - Salt Marsh Sediment SW1601-240 ...
CAGGCCTACGGCAAAGTCACTTTTCAAGCCTCAGGAGAGGGGCGACTTGATCTTTTAGAGGGATCGCCAAGTCTCGTCGCAGTTGAACTCAGAGCTTGTTTTTTGTCAAGAAGGCGTTTACCGGTGGCGGCGCCTCGTTGTATTTAGTGAGACAGTGTTTGATTGGTCCCGACTGACAAGGACGTAATTAAACGGGGAGCAGTATCGCAGTGAGTAGGTTGATTAGTTGGATTTGTACGGGCTATATTCCGAGAACTGTTAGCGCTGTTGGAATACGAAAAACGAAATACCGAATCGCATCCGGAATGTATCTGAAGCCGATGAGCCGGAGGATTGCGATCACCAAGTTTCTGATACTTGCCATGACCTGAGCACCGTTGCCTTTACGCACTTGAGAACGATCCTCATCAAAGGTCACGTCGCGCACATAATGCACTCTGTTTTCGATCTCCCAATGTCCTCGATTTAGTTCCAGCAACTGTTGCGCTGAGGCTTGCTCAGCAGTAAGACTGGAAATCCCGTATACTATCTCGTGACGTTTCTTACCATTAAAAAACTCCGTTCGGCGTTCGACCATAAAGAACTGTTCGGCATATGGAAAATCTACATATCCCGTTAGCTCATCACTTACCCAGATCGTTCTACGCTCTATTCTCCCGTGTTCCTTGTTGAGGTCCGTGTGATCGGGAGTTTTTTTTTGAAATCAAGATCACGAATGTCATCCCGTAGCGTCTGTTGATTCCCCTTAACCGTGAACACATAGTCCGCTTGCTTTTGCGCAACCAAGTACTCGGCAATGTTTTTCTGAGTCAGGAGGGCATCCGCTGTCACCACGGCACCTTTGAGATTGAGCTTATCAAGAAGCGGCTGCACCTGCGTGATCTCGTTGGTTTTCTCATCTACTCTCTGCTGTGCTATCACGATGCCCTCTTTATGTACCACTGCAGAAAGCAGATGTACCGGCGACTGTTCTCCGTCGCGACTCCCGCGAAGCGTCTTACCGTCCATTGCAATGGCTTTGCCTGTAAGTAATTGTTGATTCAGAACCCACCCACCAATCCTCGCATCGAACTCTTCTGCGTCAACCGCTTGCAATAGCCGCCGGATCGTCGGCTCACTGGGCGGCTTGCTTCTATCGCCACCAAACCTCTTAAGCATCTCCTTCGTGAGCGCACCAGCCCAGTCGCCGATGCCCCGATAGCTCCTCGCTCCACAGAGTACCGCACACACCGCGATACCCAAAACTACTCCCAGCGAATGCCGAATTCCTCGAGCTTTGCGTGGATCCTTGATCCGTCGAATCTCCTCCATCAGCCCCTCAACAGGAAACTCTTTCAGTTTATTCATGATCCCCTCCCTCTCAACAACATTGAAATCGTAGGGAATGAAGTCTCCTGTCAAAATCTCTTTCGCATCTTTGCGTAGCGGGTATAGGAATACCGCCTTGGGCTGATCGTTGCGGTAGTACCGACCAGCACTTCTTGACCAGCCACTGGTCAAACCAACGTAACGCCAGTTAGCCGCTCGATAGCAGCTGCCGCGGTACCCTCGCGCTTCATCCACAAACGTTTCTGCGAGATAGATTGGATGACCATACACCGCTCGAAAGTCATTTGAGAGTCGTTTGAGATTCATGGAAAGAACTTTGCTGGCGAGATTCCTGATCGACACAGAAGGCAGTATTAAGAATCGCGCGTTGTTGGCAATTAAATACAATCGCTTGAGCTTAGTCTCACTATCCCACCCGATGAACCGATCCCGGGCTGTGCATTTCAGCACCGCCGAGCCCCAGCCAATCAGTGCTACCCATCGGGAATCCAGAGTCGCAACATAGCGCAACGATCTTCCCGCGATCCAGCGATAGCCCAGGTAGTGATGACGACGCATAGACTCGCCCCACAACTCAATCTCATCTCGTCGCACGGGCCGGACCACCAGAGAATCAAACTTGCCACCATTCCCCATACTTCTTGGTATAGCACAGAATGCGAAGAATGTCCCTAGCGGCGTGTAGTTCTTTTCAAAATAAGGAAATCACAAAACTTTGACGCAGCCCTGCAGCTCAATACAACGAACCGGGCCGTTTCGTCAGTTTCCTGGCCTTCGAATGGGGAAGCTGGGAACGCTTCGGTGACAAGTGTATTTACTACGAAAGTGAGGAAGGGGATTGCTTCGGAGCAAACGTCGAATCCAGCAACACTCCGGACAAGCTCTGGCGTCTCCTGCGAGGAAAGCCGGCGATTACCATTGCCCATCACAGCAAGTATGGAGGAAAAACCGATTGGTCCTTCCACGATCCGGAGCTCCAGCCGCTGGTAGAGATCTACTCGACCTGGGGGTCCTCCGAAGAAGGGGGAGAACACTGCGTGCAGAAAGCCTGGGAGAAAGCGTACAAGCTGGGGGTTCTGGCCAGCTCGGACACGCACACGGGCACACCGGGCAACGAGGAAGCGGGGCTGGCTGCCCTGTGGGCCAGGGCGCTCACCCGGAAGGATCTATTCGAAGCGTTACGAAAGCGATGCTGCTACGGGACGACCGGAGCCCGGATACTCCTCGATTTCCGCCTCAACGGCCGAATGATGGGCGAAGAGATACGAGAGGAGAGTGGCGAGGAGCGGGTGGTTACGGTGCTCGCCGCTGGAACGGCAAACATCGGTACGATAGAAATCTTGAAAAACAACGCAGTTGTTCATACGCAGCAGGGACCCGGCAAGACAGCACGCCTGGAGTGGGGCGATCCGGTAAAAAAGCGGGCTGCCGGTCGGGAAGATTTTTACTATGTCCGGGTGACCCAGACGGATGGAAACAAAGCCTGGTCCAGTCCAATCTGGATCAGTTCTGCAGGGTACTGACTAAACCGTAAATCTATATAGAGGAATAGCACGATGAGCAAACTGGCAATCGACGGAGGAACGAAGGTACGGAAATACCCCTTCCCTCCCTGGCCCCATTTTTTCGACGACGAAATAGCGGAAGTCGAAAAGGTCCTCCGTGAGGGCCGGGTAAACTACTGGACGGGAACCAGGGGACGAGAGTTCCAAGAGCAGTTCGCCCGCTTCTGCGGTGCCAAGCACGGGATCGCCGTGATGAATGGGACGGCGGCCCTGCACGTCGCTTTGGCTGCCGCTCAGATCGGACCGGGGGACGAGGTTATCGTTCCTGCCCGGACTTTCATTGCCACGGCGTTTTCGGTTCTACATCAGAATGCCGTACCCGTTTTTGCCGACATAGATCTGAACAGCCATAATATAGATGTCCGGTCAATCCGGGAAAAAATCACAGAACATACCCGGGCGATCATCTGCGTGCATCTGGCGGGATTGCCCTGCGACATGGACCCGATCAAGGAGCTGGCCGAGGAGTTCGATCTGACGGTGATCGAAGATGCCGCCCAAGCTCACGGAGCGAAATACAAGGGTAACCTGGCGGGCAACCTGGGCCATATCGCCGCCTTCAGCTTCTGCAATGACAAGATATTCACCACAGGAGGCGAGGGGGGGATGGTTATCACCAACTCCGATGAGATGGCCGAGATCGCCCGTTCGTTCAAGGATCACGGATACGAGGAGCGGGAACGCCGGAGCCTGCTGGAGCTGGAGGCACTCTACACCTATATTCATCATCGAATGGGTTTCAACTACCGGATGACCGAGATGCAGGCTGCCATAGGGTTGAGGGCTCTCGAAAAAATTGAATGGAACCTGCGCAGAAGGCGGGAAAACGCTCGCTATCTCACAGAGCATCTATCGAAACACGATCTGCTGACACCGCCGTTTGAGTCGAGCGAATTCGAACACGCTTACTACAAGTACTACGTCCGCCTCGACCTCGAAAAATTGAAAACCGATCGAGACACCTTCGTCAAAGCAGTCAGAGCGGAGGGCGTGCCGATCGGGTTGGGCACTTCGAGCGAGGACTATCGGGAGCAAGCGTTTCAGAAACTGGTGGGGTATGGTCGGACGAAATGCCCCTTCCTCTGTCCCTGGTACAAAGGCCAAGCGGCATACGAGGCGGTAGAGCTACCCAACGCCAAACGACTCGGTGTTGAGGTTTTTGTCCTACAGGTACATCCAACCGTGGAACAGCGAGATCTTGATGATGTTATCGCCGCCGTCGAAAAAGTTCTGGGCGTTTACGGGGCGTAAGAGCTGGGAAAAAGAATGAAAGCGGGTTTTTCCAGGGCGGTCATCACCCCGCCCGTAGGCACCATCATGGGTGGTTATCGCCTACGCCGCGGAGCCGCCGCCGGTGTGCACGACGACCTGGAGGTGCGTTGCGCGGTCCTTGATGACGGGGAGTCGGTTTGCGCTCTGCTTTCGCTGGACCTGCTGGGCCTCGATTACCGGCAGACGGCGTACATCAAGCGGGGGATCGCTGCAGAGTGCGGCTTGCAGCCGGAACGGATTCTGGTGGCCTGCACCCATACCCATTCAGGTCCGGATACCCTAAGCCTCTCCGGTTCCGGCGAGGAGGCAGAGAAATACTACCAAGAGATGTATAGGAGGGCGGCGCAGTGCGTCTGCTCCGCCATGGACCGTCTTGAAAGCACAGCTGTGTCGCTGACCCAAACCGTAGTCCCCGACCTGGCCTTCAACCGCCGCATTATCCTTCAGGATGGTTCCGTACGGCTGAATTTAGAGCGGATCGATGAATCCCAAATCGCCAAGAGAGGACCCGTGGATCCCACCGCCTCAATGCTACTGTTCAGTCAAGGAACTGAGTTCAGCGGAGCCATCAGCAACTTCACGCTCCACGCAACTGTTCTGAACGAGGACAATCTTCTGTTCACCCGGGACTGGCCCGGGTATCTGGTGGCTAGTCTGGAAGCTTCTCTTCCGGGTAAGCCCGTCGTTCTGTTCTTCAACGGCGCCTTTGGCAATATCAATCAGATAAAAACCCCGGGGGATTGGGTTTCCACCTTCCAGGAAGCGGAAAGGATAGGCAAGACGATCGGCGGAAAGCTTGCCGGTGCTATAGAATCCCGATGTTTTCTTCAGGAGGCGGCGATAAACTCGGAACATGCCTGGGTTACGATTCCAAGGAGAGAAGCTCGCAGCCTGGCAGAGATCGATGGGGACATCGCCAGGGTCGAGGCCCAACTGGCCGATGGAGAAAGCAGGGAAGATGGTGGTGTTGCGGAACTTGAAAAGGAATTGATATTTCTAGCGGAAGAAAAGGCCTTGGGCCGCGCTCCGAGCCTGGAGCAGATTGAGATCCAGCGCATCACCCTCGGCGAGATTGAGATTATCGGGCTGCCGGGAGAGATATTCGTTGAGTATGGACTGGAGCTGAAAAGGACCTCGCCGATGCGTCACTGTTTGATCTTCGGAAACGCGAATGGATCGGCAGGCTATGTTCCGCTGATGGAATCGTTTAAGGAAGGGGCCTATGAAACACGACTTTCTCAGGGGAGTCGGCTGGCTCCGGAAGCGGGAAAGTTGATCGTCCAAGCCGTCGCAAAGCTGAGGAGTAAAGGTTCCAGGAGGCCGTTATGAACATCGCCCTGATCGGTACAGGAGCCATGGCCCGCAGATTTCTAACCGCGGTTTATGAAAACCTCGAGGATGTACGTTTCATTGCTGCCCACAGCAGGCAGGCGGGGCGGCTTGAGAAATTTCGACAGGAATATCCACGGCTTGACTGCACTACCGAGCTGGCCACACTTTTAGGGAACAAAAACGTCCACGCCGTTTATATCAGTACTCCCGTGCACACCCACGCCGAGCTCTGTATCGCCGCTGCTCGGCAGGGAAAGCATATCCTGTGTGAAAAACCGATGGCTCTAACCGTTGTGGATTGCGAGCGTATGATTGAAGCGGCTGAAGCCAACGGTGTAGTGCTGCAAATCGGCTACATGATGCGTTTTCATCCTGCCCACCAGCTCATAAAAAAACAGATAGATTCGGGCGAGTTGGGGGCTTTGCGATTCGTACACCTGGAACGTACTTGTCTTATCGACTTCCTCTCTGCCGAGATGCCGGACCACAGGAAGTGGTTCATCAAACCGAAGGAAAGCGGCGGGGGTGCGCTCATGGATATCGGCTCCCATCTAATAGATCTGCTACTGTACCTGCTCGATAGGGAGATCGAATCCTGTCATTTGCAGATCCGGGAAGATCGTCGGTTGGGCGTGGAAACGGACGCCCTGGCGAGTTTTCGCTTTCGGGGAGGCATCCTGGCCACGATCTTTGCCAGCTGGCAGATCCCGCTCCACGACAACATTCTGCAGGTGTACGGAGATTCGGCGAGTCTTTTTGCCCGGCGGACTCTCGGACCATATACGGATGGAACTCTGGAACGGATTACCGAGAAGGGGCGGAAACAAATCCCGGTGTCCTACAGGAATCACTACGTTCTAGAACTGGGCCATTTCAGGGACTGCATTGTTGATAAAAAGCAACCTCTCACCAGCGGGCGCGCCAGCCTGCTTACAGAACGAACCCGGGAATTGCTGTACCAATACATCAGGTGAATCAACCACGCTGCTCTCAAGGCGTAGTCACTGTTGCAGAGATGCATAGCCAGTTTGGCGGCGACTGACCTCCCATCCCAATATGGCCTCCTGCTGGCAAATCTACCACCAGGATGATACAATTGCGTAGCCGGTGAAACCGGCATTTCAAGGTCACAGACCGGGTTTCATCGTCAACCGGGGGATATGGGGTCGGAATAGACGGACCTTGCCCGCTGTCGATAATATAATCTTGGGAAGAAAGAGGAGTACGAGTATGAATTTTGGGCTCATTGGATACGGCGCATGGGGATGCTACCATGGCGAAGCGATCGCCCAAGGTGACGGCACCGAACTAACGGCTATCGCCTGCAAGAGCAAACGAACGGTTCAAAAAGCAAGCGGCGACTATCCCGAAGCCGCTGTGTATCGAGATTATAGGGATCTATTGAAACGAGAAGATATCGAGGCGGTCGATATCGTTCTACCCACCTTTCTTCATGCCCAGGTAGGGATAGAGGCCTTGAATGCGGGAAAACATGTACTTCTGGAAAAACCGATGGCTGCCAGTGCCGAACAGTGCGACCGCCTGCTTGAAGCGGCGCGGAGAAACGAAAAAGTCCTATCCATCGGCCATGAGTTCCGCTTGTCCACCCAATGGACTAAGGTCAAAGAGCTCGTGGACCAGGGTAAGATCGGAAAGCCTCTGTATGCCATGGTGAGCCTCTTCCGCTTTCCGTACCGAAAAGGTTCCGATGAGTGGCGTTATGACCGAGAGCGGGTCGGTTCGTGGATCCTGGAAGAACCGATTCATTTCTTCGATTTTATTTTGTGGATTTTCGAAGGCCTCGGCAATCCGGTTTCGATTATTGCCCAAGGGAATGCGAAAAAGAGCACAGAAGGTTTGTACGATAATTTCACCTCGGTTTTGAAGTATCGAGACGGAGCGTATGCGCTCATTACGCAGACCCTAGGGGGGTTCGAGCATCATCAGGTGGTGGAAATCGTCGGCACTGAAGGTTCTATACGTAATCTCTGGTCCGGTGCCATGGACAGGACCCTTGAGCCCGAGTTCGACTTGAAGCTTCAAGAGCGAGGAAGTGATCATTGCGTCGATGTACCGATCGAGCTGTCCGGAGAAGTGTTCGAGCTCAGAGAAGAAATCAGGGAAACCGCCCGGCTTTTTAACAAGGGAGAACCTCTCTATCCGCCTGAGTCGGGTAGGCGGGTGGTAATCGTCTGTAATGAAGCGGAGCGTTCCCTGAATGAAGGCCGAGAAATTCCTCTGGATTTATAGTATGTAAGTGGCCGACTCCTTCGTTTCTTGACAGACTCCGGAAATTGTTATGTAATTATTAAGTGAAAAAAAATAATAGGAGGAGTGACACATGAAGTACAAGAAAAGCGTTGCGTGGTTTCTGTGCATCGCTGTGCTGTTGTTCGCAGCCGACGTGGTCTGGTCCGGGGGCGCCCAAGACAAGGCGGCGGAAAAGGCGGAGCTGGTCATATTGACCTGGAACATACCTTCCTATGAGCCGGGCGTTCGTGGCTGGATCTCCGATTTCGAAAAGGCCCATCCCGGTTCTACGGTGAAATGGGATGACAAGAAGGGCAGCGAGTGGGCCACCTACTTCCTGACACAGCTGGCCGGCGGTACCGAGCCCGATGTGTTCGAGATCCAGGGCCAGTTGTGGGTTAACTTGGCCGACATGGGCGCCCTTCTCGATCTCGGCCCCCATCTGAACGCCAACCCTGGGGTCCGAGACAGCTACGACCAGAACATGATCAACGGCGTCCTGGTATACCAGGGCAAGCATTGGATGGTCCCGTTTTTTATGGCTCCGACGATTCTGTACTACAACAAGCTGATGTTCCGGGATGTCGGTCTGGCTGATCCTCCTCGCACTATGGAAGAGCTCTACAACTATGCCCGTAAGCTCACTATCGACGAGGCGCACAGCGGGTTCCTTACGCTCAACTTCGACTGGCACTACTGGCCGATATTCAGGGCCAACGGCGTGGAGCTGCTCAGCAAGGATAACCGCAAAGCGGCGTTCAATACCCCTCAAGCGGTGCAAACGGTAACGGCACTGGCAGAGTTGACCCAAAACGGCGCGATCGACAAGGTCAGTTGGACCGGCCGTTGGAAAGAGCCCAACGACGCGTTTGCCGCGGGGAACATTGGGATGTACCAGACCAATGGGGCCGCCTACGGTTCATTTAAATCAGCGGGCAAAGAAGACTGGATAAATCCGGACTCGGTCTGGGTGGCTGCATTTCCCGGCGGTTGGGCCGTTCCGAACTACCACGCCATGGGAATCGGCGCCCGTACGAAATATCCGGATCTGGCCTGGGATCTGGTAAAGATTATCTCAAACGAAAAATGGGCGGAGGACCGAATGCGGGTAATCAGCGTGCTCAGCGGCAATTCCGTTGTCAACGAAAGACTGCTGAACAACGCGGATTTCCGAAACACAGACAAAATTCGGACCAGGCAGTTTGAAATAGAGTTGGAGAACATGGACAAGCTCACCGGCAATCCGGCCATTCCGGAAGACGAGCGGGTAAAAGAGGTATTCTTCACGAATCTTCAGAAGGCGTTGTTCGGAAAGGTCTCGGCCCGGGAGGCGCTAAACGCAGCGGAACGGGAGATAAACGAAATCCTGGCCAAGTAAGATTATCCAACAAGAGCGCGCCGTAACTCTGGATTGCGGCGCGTTCTCTATGTCTGCCGGATTCATTCAAATGTCTGTCAAGAACGCATTGAAAAGTTTTCTTTCGGAGAATCTGAGCACCCTCATATTTGCCGCCGTAGTGGCCGTTCTGATCGGTACCTTGAATATCTACATCAGCTTCCACGACGATGGATTGGTCGCCGGCAGGGTTGTGGATGAAACGGGCGGCGGAGTGGGGAATGCCACGGTCGTTATCGCGGAGAAAACCCTGGAGATGCTGAAAAACCGACAGGAAACAACCACCGACGGAGATGGTTATTTCCGGTTTGACGGGGTCGATATGGTGGAGTTCATAGTGAAGGGCCAAAAGTCCGGGTATGCTGAGATGAAGAATCGCTCGTATCATCTGTATTTCAAAAGACAGAATTTTCATCTGCCGGAGCCGCTCGTGTTGGAGCGGGCAGAGTGATCCCTTCTACCACGGGACAGGAGCTCGAGCATGGCTTTTAAACGAGAGGCACGCAGAATCAGGTGGATGATCTATTTGTTTTTGTTTCCCTCGCTGGCGATCTTCCTCCTGTACCGTATCGTGCCCATTGCCTGGAACGTTGTCCTCTCGTTTCAGGAGTGGAAGTTGATTGGACCCAATCTCTTTGTGGGTTTGAGCCACTATCTCGAAATGATAAAAAGCGATGTCTTCTGGCAAAGCCTCGTCAACACGTTGATCTATTTCTTTGTAGGCTCACCCATCGCCATCGGGATCGCGATTTTCGTGGCAATCCTGGTCAACAAACCTCTGTTCGGCAGGAATGCCTACCGCGCGATCGTGTTTCTTCCTTACCCCATCACTCCCGTGGCCATCGCCATCATCTGGAAGTGGCTGTACGATGAAAAGGTCGGACTCATCAACTACATCCTGCGGTCCCTGGGAATGGTCAAGCAGGGGATCCCGTTTCTTCAATCCTTTTCCCTGGCCCTGCCTTCGGTGATCGTAACCAGCATCTGGCAGGTGCTCGGGTATTTCGTGCTCCTCACAGGACTCCAGAGCATACCGGATGATCTGTATGAGGTGGCAGAGCTCGATGGGGCGGGTTTTTTCACACAGTTGTTCCGCATTACCCTGCCGTTGATCAGGCCTACCATCTTTATCTGTTTTATCGTCGGCATCATCAACTCCTTCACTCTGTTCGATATGATCTATATTATGACGAACGGAGGGCCCGGGCATGCGACAGAGATACTGATCTCCAACATCTACAAGAACGCATTTACCTTCAACCGCATGGGCTATGCAGCGGCCATGACCTTCGTGATGTTCCTGTTCCTGTTGTTGGTCACGGGGCTTTCCAACAAAGCCTCGGGAGGCGAAGCGGGGGAGGTCCACTACTATGCGTAAACGGCGAATCCAGATCGTTCCTCACCTCATACTCATCATCGTCTCTCTGGTGATGATAGTCCCGCTGTACTGGGTCTTGAAAACGAGCCTGACCGGTGAGAACCTCTTCATCTATCCGCCATCGCTTATTCCCGAAAATCCCCACGTGTTCTACTTCATCGATGTATACTATTGGATTCCCTTCATGCGCTATTTCTTCAACAGCGTCCTTGTGTCCGTGATTGTGGTGGTCTCCAACGTGGTGCTGAATGCGATGGCCGGTTTTGCCCTGAAATATTCCTTTCCTGGCAAGCGATTGATTATCCTTACCTATCTGAGCTGCACAATGATCCCGTTCCAAACCACAATTATTCCGGCTTTCCTGCTCACCAAGCATCTGGGGCTCCTGAACACGCACTTCGGTCTGGCCTTGCCTCTGATGTCGACGATCATCAACATCTTTGTTTTTAAAGCGAGTTTCGACGCCGTTCCCCTGTCGCTGCATGACGCGGCTAAAATCGACGGCATGGCGGATTGGAAGATGCTTTTCCGGATCTACCTTCCCCTTTCAAAGGCGGCGGTAGGCACCAACATCATTCTGTCCTTTATCTGGTCTTGGAACAATTTCATCTGGCCTCTGATCATCATCAACGAACGGGAGATGCAAACCCTTCCCCTGGGTCTTGCCCGTTTTCTCAGCTATTTCGAAGATACCAGCGGGCAGATGTACGCCTTCGTGCTGATGGTCATTGCACCTGTGATCGCCATATTCCTGCTCAACCAGAAACGCTTCATCAGCGGCGTGTTGAGTGGTGCTGTAAAAGGCTGAATCAACCAGCCTCAAGAAATGCCTACCCCTTGATCGCTCCCCGGGTCAAACCTTCGACCAGGAAGCGTTGGACCAGGACGAAGGCGACAACCACGGGCAGGCTAACGATAACCGAGGTGGCCATCATTCCCCCCCAGTCATGCTTGAACTCACCGGCAAAGGCCAAAATCATACCTGGGGGAAGCGTCTTCATGCTCGGTTTGCTCACCAGCATCAGAGGAAACAGCAGGTTATTCCAAGCGTCCAAAAAAGCGAAAACACCGGTGGCCACGAGCCCGGGGATAATGAGGGGCATCAGGATTCTGGTTAAAATCTGCAGCCGTGAGCAGCCGTCAATGAAGGCACTTTCCTCGACTTCAATCGGCACAGAGTCGATGAAACCTTTAAGCATCCAGATGCTGAACGGAAGAGTGAAAGAGGTGAAGGCCAGAATAAGCCCTTGATACGTGTTGAGGAGGCGAAGATTTTTGTACAGCAGGTAGAGGGGAATGAGTAAAACCACCAGAGGAAACATCTGGGTCGTAAGGATACCTACAGATACTGCTTTGCGAAACCGAAACTTCACCCGGGAAAGCGCATATGCCGCCAACACGGCCAGCACAATAGCCAATAACACGGTACCGATAGAGTTTATCACACTGTTCATGAAGAATATCGATACTTTGATCGAGCCCTGGTCTAGCTCCAGATAATGCTCGAGAGTCGGTGTAGAGGGAAATATTTCTGGGGGAAGATCGAAAACGTGAACCGTCGGCTTGATGCTAGTGCTGAACATCCAGTACATCGGGAACAGAGTCCAGACCAGAAACACGACCAGAATAACCACGATGATTACGTTAGCCGGTATACTGTTTCGCCTAGATCGCACAATTGTCCTCCAGACCGCTGTCTTAAAAACGTTCCTTCAATGTTCTGATATACAATGCAGAAACAATGATCAGAATGATGACCCAAAACGTGCCCACAGCCGAAGCGTACCCGATATCAAAGCGTTCAAAGGCCAATCTATAGATATAGAGCACCGCCGTCGTAGTGGCATAGGCCGGTCCCCCGCCGGTCATGGTAAAGATGATCGGGAAAAAATTGAAATTCCGGATCACCATCAGGAGACTCGAAATCACAATGATCTCTTGAAGGTACGGGAAAGTAATATAGCGAAACTCTTGCCATCGATTGGCTCCTTCAAGATACGAGGCTTCTCTCGCTTCCTCCGGAATCGCCATTAATCCTGCCGTGATCATCAGCATGTAGAATGGTGTCTGATTCCACACGTGGGTTATGATGATGGCAAACATCGCCAGATTGTTCCGCATCAACCACGGCAGAAACTCCTTGATGACACCTATCTGCTGCAACACGTAGTTCAAAACGCCGATCTCTACGTCGAACATATACATGAAAAGATACCCGATCACGATTCCAGGAATCACCCAGGGTACCAGAAACACCCCGCGCAAGCCGTGGAATCTCCGCGGCAGCTCATAAATGACAAGTGCTAAAATCAGCCCCAGGAACAGCCCGCTGACAACTGTAAAAAAGGTGAAAACAACTGTATTTTTCAGCGCCTGCCAGAAGATCTTGTCCTTAACCATATAGGAGTAATTTTTAAATAGGTTGAAAGCAATTTCTTTAGGCTTCGTCAGCTCATAATTGAAAAAAGAGAGCCGTGCAGCATTGATGAGAGGAAAGAGGATAATGACCCCCATCACAAGAATGGCGGGAGCCAAGAATCTGATGGCAGTAAAAGTGGAAGAGGCGTTGCGAAGCCAACGCCCCTTCCTTTCAATCTTCTCGCTGGATACCTGCATTACTTGATATTTTCTATCTGCTCCTGTACCCCGGCTAAGACATCATCGATCGACTTGTTTGTGGTTATGACTTCCTGCACCCCGGCCATGAAGGGAATCACAATGTCGCCGTAATCAGGACCGTAGGGGATTTTGACTACCGTGTCATTTACATTCTGCACGAATGCTTTCAGGATCGGATCTTGCCTGAACTCGGGTATTCGGTCTAAAGCGCTCTTGGTAGCCGGAGTGTACCCAATCTTCAGGAGGTAGTTCCGCAAGGCGTAGTCGCTGTTACAGAGGTGCATGGCCAGCTTGGCAGCGGCGTCCTTGTGCTCGGAGGCCTCGAACACGGCCAACTGATGGTCGGAGGCGTACGTGTAGTGATTACCCTGCCTGTCACCGGGAAGGGCAGCTACGCCCCAGGACTTGTTGAACTCTTCTTCGGTGAGCTCGTCGTTTATGCTCAGGACGATACCCTTGACGAACGAAGGGTCTATCATGAATACAAGCCGGCCTTGAGCCGCAATGGGTCTGAACTCACCGATCTTTTTCCCCGGCAGGGTATATTTATTTTCCACAGATGTTCTCATCCACTGCATGTATTCTTTGACCTCGGAGGTATTGAAGTTGACCTTGTCCCCCTTGAAAGGCGTGGCGCCGAAGGCTCTAAGGAATGGATAGGTCATTTCGAAGCCGAACATCCTCACGGTGGTGTCGAAACCGAAAACCACGATCTCACTCGGCAGTGGGCCTCTTGCCTTGGCGATCACATCCTGAAACTCGTAAATCGTTTCGGGCGGATCATTCGGATCCAGCCCTGCCTGCGCCATCAGGTCCTTGTTGTAAAACAAACCGTCGGGGCCTGGAGCCCAGGGAATACCATAGTGGGTTCCCTCCAACATGGTCAGGTCATAGGCGCTTTGAACTAGATCTTCCTGAAAATCATTGGGGAAGACCTCATCGGCAGAAGCCAGCGCTCCCATCAGGGCCAAAATCGATATGTTCGGTCCCGCCGCCTGCGCCAGGTCGGGGGAATCACCGGCATTGTACATCACAATGAGCTGGTTCAAGATGTCACTGAACCCAACCGGAACAGGTTTGACATTGATCCCGGGATTTTCACTTTCAAAGTTGTCGATAATATCATCGACCGGGGTACGAGTCGACTCCTCCGCGGTTACCCAGTTGACGAATTCGATTGTTACACCCTCAGCTGCACCCTCCTGTCCTCCTCCGGCAAAAACCGTAGTGACGTTGAGCAGGAGCAGCGTGGCGAAGATCAATACGATAATAGCTCTTGTTCTCATACTTCCTCCTTACGGAAATTCTTTGTTAAAACATTCCCACGACGTGGAAAATTTCCTGCGATCCTTTCTCGCGGATCGTTCGAGATAATCATAGAAACAAAGCATCACCTCCCTTCCGGCTTGAACTATAACAGGTGTGGTCTATCAGCAAATTGAATACGGTCCAAACATTCAGTCCGCAGTAATTTTTTATTTAGAGAAACTAAATATAACATACCTCCCCGGACTGTCAAGGTTTTATGTAGCTTGTAGCTTTTCAACAATGCCATATTTTCGCACATGGGATTGTGGTCAGTCTATTAGAGAAGATACCCCATTAAATCGAATACTCTTCCATGGCCTCCATTTCTTGTCGCTCTGGATTCGTCTCTCTACCGCTTCCCAGTCGATCCGGCCCCAGCCGTCATACCGTTCGGGATCGGGGGCTCGAAAAGTATGCAAAATCCTCCCAATAAGCTAATGGAAAGCGAACCACAGTACCTGTGATGCCGTCTGTCGTGGTTCTCCAGATTGAACCCCGGGAATCCTCATATTCAACCCCTTCCCTCTCCCAGTTCCTGGCAGAGGGAAGGTATACACCCTGAGGAAATCGGGATCCCGCATGTGAGCCAGCAATCGAAGCATGAAATTGTTACCGCCTAAGCACGCTCCATCTGCGCCGATTTCTTGATTACTTTCGGATAAAAATATACAGTCTCGATACCATGAACTGTCAAGCGAACGTTGGAAAGCTAACCCGCTGCACTCTCCTGTGCATTTCGTGGAGATCACGCAGCGGTCAAGATTACAGCCGGGGTATTGAATTCCATTCGGCGAAACCAGCACGGTGAACAGGCGAGGAAATTTTTTCCGGACCATGCGCCTCGAACGACCGGAGAGAACGCCCTTCTACTTCACCCTCTGCGATTCATTGGTCGAAGAGTTTGAGCGACGCAGCGGCGAAAAGAACTACTTCGACTTTTTCGACATGCCCTTTCGCGCCGTGTCACTGAAGCCATCCAGAAATCCGCCCGACTATTCGGAGTATTTCACGGATTCAGGACCGGTGGATGAGATCAACGAATGGGGAGTGGGCTACATCCGGGGCAGCATGTATCACTTCAGGCGTATGGTTGCTCCTATGAAAGAATTCGAGGATCCCGTCCAGGTACGGAGCTTTCCCTTGCCGGATATCCTGGAAAGCTATAGGTGGGAGGGTCTCGCAGAACAGATAGCAGAGCTCAAGCGCAAGGACTACGTAACCATGAATGCGCAACCGTTCATCGATATATTCGAGCCTGCCTGGTACCTGAGGGGTTTCGAGCAGCTGCTGATGGATCTTCACCTAAACCCGCCGATGGCCGAGGCTTGCCTGGAGCGCATGACGGAGATCAAATGCCAGATCGCTCGCCGCTATGTCAAAGCCGGGATCGATGTCCTCATCTATGGCGATGATATCGGCGAGGAGCGAAACACCATTCTGAGCCCCGATACCTGGCGTACGTGGTTGAAGCCCCGACTGCGCAGGGCAATCAAGGCGGCCAAGGAAATCAATCCCAACGTAATCTGTTACTATCACTCGGACGGCAACATCCAGGCGGTGATCCCCGACTTGATCGAGACGGGAGTGCAAATCCTGAATCCCATTCAGCCCGAGTGCATGGACCCGCTTGCGATTAAAAAACAGTACGGGCAGGCGCTGACGCTCTGGGGCACTATCGGAACTCAGCGACTCATGCCCTTCGGCACGCCGGAGGAGGTCGCAAACACGGTGAAAACGATGATCCGGGAAGTCGGGCACAAAGGCGGGTTGGTGATAGCCCCCACCCACATTCTGGAGCCGGAGGTTCCGTGGGGAAATATAGTAGCCCTGGTCGAAGCGGTCGAAGAAGGATCTCGTTGAGATGCAAATCGCGCTTTTTAGCATGAAGATGATCGGCGGAGCACAAACGACCGAGGAGGTGTTTTAATGGCCAAATACGGAGCCGGAGTTATCGGTTTAGGCAATGTGGCCACCGAATATGTTCGGGCGGTCAACAACAACCCCCTTGCGGAAGTGGTGGCCGTGGTCGGCCGGGATAAAGAAAAGACCAAGGCCCGTGCGCAATCGCTTGGATTGTCCTGCGAGGTGATGGATGAGTTTTCGGATATGGTTGCCCGGGACGACATTCAATTCGTTGTGATCACCACCCCCCATCATCTGCATTTCCAACAGATAATCGGTGCAGCGGAGCGGGGAAAGCACGTGGTGGTGGAAAAGCCAATCGGGATGAACTGGCAGGAGATCGCTAACGTCAGGGAGGTGATCGTCAAAACGGGGGTGAAGAGCCAGTGCGGCCTGGTCCTGCGCTTCAATCCCTTCATCGAAAACCTCCGACGTCTGATTGAGCGGGGAGCGCTGGGGGAGATATTCCACCTGGAGGTGGATTACTTCCATTTCCTGCGCCCGGCTTGGGGCGGCTTTCAATGGGGGGTGCACAAGCGAAGCGGCGGGCCTTCGGCCTCTCTGGTAGCGGGGATCCACGCCGTAGACCTGCTCCGCTACCTGTGCGGGGAGGTCAGCGAGCTGCTGGCCTTCTCGACCACGGCAAGCCGCAAGGACTTCGAGTACGCTCCCAGTTACCTTGCCGCGCTCCGCTTCCAAAACGGAGCAATCGGTAAAACCAGCTGCAGCTTCGAGACCCGATCCCCCTACCTGTTGAACCTGCTCCTGCACGGCACCAAGGGTTCGGTGTTCAACGAGAGGTTTTTCCTCAAGGACCTCTTTCCAGGACAGAACGCCTGGCAACGCTTCGAAACCGTGATGCCCGACAGCCCGGCCGTCTCCCACCATCCCTTTCAGCAGTTGATCGATGACTTCATCGAGGCGGTGGATACGGACCGGCAGGCCCGCAACAACATGGAGGAGATGTACCGGACTCACGAACTCTGCGTAGCGATCGACCGTTCGTTGGAGAGCGGTGAAAAAGTAAATCTGCCGCTTTAGCTCCAACGGCTTCCGAAGTACCCTCCGATTATCTGAATATCAATCTGGGCAGGAACAGAGAGATCTCGGGAAAGAGCACCAGAATCACCAGCACAACGGCATAGGTGATGACAAAGGGAACCACAGCTCTAGAAATCGACTCCAAAGTTACATTGGCGATCTTCAAACCGACAAAGAGATTGGCCCCCATCGGCGGGGTCAGAAAACCGATCTCCGCGCACACCACGAACAACACGCCGAAATGAATGGGGTCGACTCCCAGATGGGTGACCACCGGTAGAAAGATAGGTGCCAGGATGATGATCTGGGAGAAGGTCTCCGCCCACATCCCGACGAACATCATGAAGGCCATGATGATGAGCAGGATCACTATACGCTTTTGAGAAACCCCGGCTATTGAGCGACCCAGTGCCTGAGGAATCCCCTCCACGGTCAGCAGCCGGGCAAAAACGAATCCGGCGGCAACCAGGATGAGCAGCGTTCCAGTCAGCTTCAGGGTGTTGGCCAGAGCCTCATAGACATCCTTCAGCTTCATGGTCCGATTGACGAAAAAGCCGATGATCAGCGAGTAGAAGATGGTTACCTCCGCCGCCTCGATTGGCGTGAAGAATCCGGCGTAGATACCGCCTAGCAGCAGCACGATCGCGATCAGTGCCCACTTTGCATCCCAGATTGCCTTCAGAGCTTCGAGGACACTCATCTTCTGATACTCCCGCTCCTCCTCACCGGTGGTGGTAAATTGAGGAAACCACTTCAGCATCAACGCCGAGGTTATCGAAAGCGCCAAAGCCATCAACAGTCCGGGGACCACCCCCGCTGTGAACAGCTCTGCAATCGACTGGTTGGCGATGATTCCGTACATGAGAAAGGGATTGCTCGGCGGAATCAGAATACCGAGCGCCCCTCCGCTGGCCGCCACCGCTCCGGCGAACCTCGGTTTGTATTTAGCGACGATCATGGCCGGGACCATCAAGCCCCCGATGGTGGCCACCGTGGCGGGTCCGGAGCCGGTAACGGCGGCAAAAATGGCACAGCTGACGATTGTAATCACGGCCAGACCGGAACGAAACGAGGCCATGAAGCGCTTTACCATCCCAACCAGTGCCGCGGTGATGCCCGCCTTCTGGAAGAGATTCGCGACGAAAAGAAAACCGACCACAGCGATAAGCGGGTACTTGTTCACCCCGGAATAGAAAGTCCGCACCATGAAATGCATCGGTGTACCGGTGGTGTAGAAAAAAATCAACGATGTAAGCCCGAGACAGACGTAGATGGGCAGTCCTGTAATCAGCAGTCCAACCAAAACAAGTGCAATAGCCATTGTTGGTTCACCTTTCCGTTTCCGCCTGATCGGTGTGGCTGTCGGTTTCCACGCCTCCTGTTTTGTTGAGGCAGAATAGCAGCCCATAGATGCTATTCCTATCCTAAAACCAAAGGAACGGTGAGTTCGCATAAAAGGTGGAAGGAAGCTGCAAATTTGTAGTGTGCAAGCGGTTCAAGGGAAGTGGAATGAGGTGGAAGAAACCGGACAACGAGAAGTTTTTGAAAGCACGGATGTCAAAAATCAACGGCTACCTGGAGTCTCACTACCAACCATCCCCGCAACCATATACCTTCTCCTGCCCCAAGAAGGCTGCTTAATGGCTATTTGTCAAGGGGGGTCTGCCGGTTCTGGCATTGCCACCCACCACGATTTCACTAATCCTTTCCCCGTGGTCGATCTCTTGAGACCGGCCCTGTACCGGTCCTATCAAAAGCGCAGGGCGATCTCCCTGTTCTCCCTCAACGAACGTTCGGCCTCGAGGCAGATGATTACAACTTTCCGGCCCTCTTCGGGAGGATAGAGGGGTTTCCCGGAGCCAAAAAGCACGGCAGCTTTTCTGATCTCCTCCTGCAGCTCAAACAACTCCCCCGAAATCTCGATGGGCAGGTCCTCGCATGCCTCTTTCCCTTTTCGCTGGAGCTTGAGACTGAATTGTGGTTCGAGGGTTCGGTCCATAGCGCCGGACCACGCCGAGCGGATCGAACCATCCGTGCCGACGATCTCCACGACGAGGTGATGCTCGAATCCGCCCAGGCTTTGCGTGATAACGGCATAGCTCCCGCCCGAGAACTTCAGCACCGAGGAAAAATTGTCGTAGAGCCCTTCGCTGCGGTTCTTGGAGTTTCCATATGCCTGGATGGAGAGCGGATCGCCCAGTTCCTCGAAGAACCAGAGGATGAAGTCAAAGAAATGAATCGGTTCTTCCAGGATCCAGGATCCGACCCGGGAACGGTCGTAGCGCCAGTCCTCGGCGCCTTTTCTGTATGGGTGCCGGAAAAGACTCACCATGGCGTACCGAGGTGATCCGATTTCACCCCCGCTCACGAGCTCCTTGATCTTGCTCCACTGGGTGGACACGCGGAACTGGTGGCCGATAGTCAACACCTTTCCTCTTCTCCGGGCTGCCGCCAACAGGTGGTCGCATTCCTCAGCTGTGGCGGCCATCGGTTTCTCCAGAAGCACATGCTTCCCCGAATCCAATGCCTCGATTCCCGCCTGGGCGTGGACAAAGGTCGGCAGCACGATGTCCACCGCTTCCACATCATCTCTCCGCAACAGCTCTCTGTAGTCACGGTACACCTCAACACCGGGATGCTCGACCATGGCCTGCGCTTGAGTTTCTTCGCTTTTACAGGCAATGGCAACCAGCTCCGTTTCCTTGGCCCGGGAAATCGCCTCTGCGTGGTGCCTACCCCAGGCGCCGTATCCGATCAATCCAAAACGCATATTGTCCTCCTTATTGTTCATAATTGATGCTGGCAAGCATAAAAATGTAATAATTTATCTTTGCAACGTATGTCAAGGATTTACGCAACTTTTTTACAAAAAGTAAATAATTTTCTTGACTTTGGGCCTGCATTTCTCTAGGATATTTGACACAAAAAACCTCAGACAAAGCATTTTGCCCTGGCATCGTTCTAATGGAGCAGAGAATATAGATGAAGATGAAGCAGAAGATTAAATTCGGAGTGCTCTTCCTCGGACGAAAGAGGCCCGGATTTGACCCCGAATGGGGCAAAACTGTGAAGAAAGCCATCCGGGATTTTTTAACCAGCCATCACTACGATCATGTGATCCCGAGCGATAACATCGCCGACGACGCCGCTCTGCGTGCGGCCGTCGAGTCCTGCCGTCAGGCGGGGGCGCAGACCCTGCTGGTGACGCAGCCAACGGTAAGCGATGGGCGCCTGGCTCCTGTTCTGGCTCAACTGTGGACCGAACCGCTCGTTTTCTGGGCCACCACAGAAAAGCAAACCGGGGAGATGATCAGCAGCAATTCTCTGGTGGGCACCCACATCTTTGCTTCCCTGTTCCGGCAGCTTCACCGTCCTTTCGAGCTGGTCTACGGTCATCCAGATGAAGAGCAGACAAGAATCCAACTGGACCTGGCCCTGGCCGTCGTGGCCGCCGCGGTCGAGCTGAAGAACGCCAAAGTGGGGCTCATCGGCCAGCACGCCCCCGGCTTCATCAACCTGGCGGTCGATCCCGCCCGTCTGAGCGCTGCCCTGGGGGTTCAGCTGCACCACCGCAGCCTTCACGAATTTCTGCACGTCCTGGATGCCATCGGCGAACAGCAGGTCAGCAGTGATGTTTCGGCGTTCCGGGAATTGGGCATTCCTCTGAAAGATGTGGAGCCGGAGGATCTCAATATGGCCTCCCGGTTCTACCTCGCTTTCAAGAAAATCATGGCCGATGAGCATCTCGATGCTCTTGCGGTACGCTGCTGGCCGGAGCTGCCGGATATCACCGGACAGTGGCCTTACGTAGCGATCTCCCGAATGATTTCAGAGAGGATCGCTATCACCCAGGAAGGAGATGTGGATGGAGCTGTTGTCATTCTGGCCGCAGGAACTCTGGGCATGGGACCTGTTTACATGTCGGACTGGCTGGAACACGACGAGTCTTCGATCACGATCTGGCACACCGGCGCCGTTCCTATGGAGCTCTGCGAACCAATCGGGAGCGAACGGGGGCCACGGGTAGCCAAACACTTCAATATACGCAAGCCAGCGGTCATTGAAGCTACGCTGCAGACGGGCCTTCCCATCACAGTATTCAGGTTGTGGAGCTGCGACAACCAATATAGACTGACCGCCCTGGAAGGTCGGACCATTTCGCCCAAACGACAACTTCTCGGAAATAATGGTTTGGCGGAAATCGCCGGAGTCAATGTGATGGAATGGTTCGATGAGCTGATTCACCAGGGACTGCCCCATCATGTGATGATTGCCCGTGGCCATCACCAGGGAAGATTGAGACGTTTCGCCCGCCAGACGGGGATCAGCTGGATCGAACCCTGAGCGGCCATATGATGAAACTGGCAGAGAGTACAGGCGACGGTATCCACGGTTTGCCACCGAAGGAGAAAATGGCTCCTAGCGCCCGCAAGATCCGAGAAACCTACGCCATTGCACCGAATACTCCTTTCCTGCAGCGAGAGTTCGGCTATTTCTGCCTCGACCGGTGGTACGAACAGGGCTTGGCGAGGGACGTATCCCTCGACGACTATTTCGGCTACGATCCACCGGGCAGTTATTCCTTGTGCCAGCTCGGCTGGGTGAAAGCCCCGTTCATCCCTCTGTTCGAAGAGAAAATCATCGAGGACCGGGGAACCCATGAGGTCGTTCAGGATGAGGTGG